>ERZ1026898.300-NODE-300-length-32544-cov-23.601927_pt1 | contig 32544 bp, 20 predicted proteins | sample MGYA00380178_ERZ1026898 | MGnify/ENA primary metagenome ERZ1026898 (study PRJEB33269, sample SAMEA4719814) | human gut metagenome | biome: human-associated habitat; feature: organic feature; material: feces | place: Cameroon | collected 2013-10 ...
GAGGTCGGAAAACGAAAGTAGGAAGAAAACTACTTCGTTTTCCTCCTACTCGATTAATCTGAGTATAAATCAAAAATCCTAGCAGAAGATAGAGAAGTAGTGTAACTTATAGAATTTATGATTAATGCCGGATTTCCCGATCGGTAAACCGGAATTGGTGAAATTTTACCTAATTTTGCGGATGACGTGTGAAGTAAATGAAGTGCCTGTCATGAGAAAACTTTTGTGCATATTCATCACTTTGGTTGTGGCTTCGCTGTCGGCTTCGGGGCAGGAGCAGGAGAAGACGTTTTTCGATGAGTTCGGTGAGCTCTACCGTACGGAAGGATTGTTGAGTGATATTGAACTACTTCTGGATCATACAAAGAAAATATTCTCGTTCAAGTTAGCTTGGGATGCTCCACCGACTATCAGGTCGGCATTAGAGGCTCCTCAGTCGAGTCTGTACAGCAATGAATCCAAAACCTTGTTCAGTCTGGTTTGGCAACCTTTGCTCCGAAATATTCCCAGAGGGAGTTCCATTGTCTATTCTCCTGACGGTCTTTTGAATATGTTCAATCTGGAAGTGGCGAGTGACGGACAAGTGAGGCTTTGTGATGAATATTCCGTCCGCAGAGTGTCATCCACGCGGGAGGTGTGCAGGGCTTCGACTCCTGGTAAAAACTTTGACGCTGTCCTGTATGGTGGCTTGCAGTACGAGATGACTGAGTCGGAAATGTTGGAACGTAGTGCCCGATATTGGGGAAATACTCATACGCTTAGGGGATTGGATGGCATCGACAGGGCTGGTTGGGCAGCTCTTCCGGGCAGCGGAAGGGAGGTGGAAGACGTGTCGGCAATCCTTTCGTCCTATGGTCATCCGGTCAGAATTATGAAAGGAATGGATGGGACCGAGGAATCGTTCAAGAGTTTGTCCGGTAAGTCTCCGATGATTCTGCACCTTGCCACTCACGGGTTCTACTATGACAAGGGGCGTGAGAGTGACAGCTGGTATTATGAGTCACTCCTCTTGCAGGGAAGCGGGATCGGTCCGTTTGTCAGGAGCGGTCTTGTGCTTGCCGGCGGCCAGAAGGCGTGGCTTGGAGAGCCGGTCTCGGATAAGGTTGAGGATGGGATATTACTATCCGAAGAGATCGCGGAACTTGACCTTAGCGGCACGAAGTTTCTGACTCTTTCGGCTTGCGAGACCGCGCTCGGAGATGTCACTCCTGAGGGTGTGACCGGCCTTCAGGCCGCGTTCAAAAGGGCCGGAGTCGGCACTATGCTGATGAGCCTCTGGAAAGTGGATGACGACGCGACCCGAGAGTTTATGACCGCTTTCTACCGGAATCTGTGCGAGACCGGGTACTATCAGGATGCCATTCAAGCCGCGCGTCACCAGATGCAGTCCTCATCCAAATATTCAAACCCGTATTATTGGGCCGGCTTTGTCATTATTGATTGATCTCAAGGTTGATTCCCGGAAGATTTTTTAGATTATCAGTACATATTTACTAATTTTGTACAAGTCGCTCCGAAGTGAGAATACTCTTTGTAAGCAAATGGTGAAATGTTAAGAATAGCATTCTGTGTATTCCTGATGCTGCTGTCCGCCGTCACATTGCCGGCGAGGGAGCGGCGTGCCTTGTTGGTCGGGATAGGGGAGTACCCGGCGGAGTCGGAATGGACGCTCGTCCACGGGGACAATGATGTGAGGATTATCCGGGAGTTTCTGCTGGGCCAAGGAGTGAAGGCGGAGTGCATCGAGACTATCACTAATGAGAAGGCGACGAAGAAGGGGATTTTGTCGGCATTGGAGAGGCTGACCAAGACGGCGGGAAAGGGCGATGTGGTGTATATTCATTTCTCGGGACACGGACAGCAGGTGACGGACCTTGACGGCAACGAGGAAGACGGATTTGACGAGGCTTGGGTGCCTTACGATGCTCGGAAGAAATATGTCTCCAGAGTCTATGAGGGTGAGAATCATATCATTGACGATGAAATTAACGTCTGCCTTAAGAAGCTGCGGGCGAAAGTCGGAGCAAAGGGCAGGATCACACTGGTTTCGGATGCCTGCCACAGCGGAAGCGGGTCAAGAGGGCTTGGGGAGGATGAATATTTTCGCGGGACGGACGAGAAGTTCATCTTGCCTTCGGGGGCGGCACGCAGGTCCGGCCGGAGCAATACGGTCGAATGGCTGTTCATCGGTGCGTGCAAGTCTTACCAGACGAATTATGAGCTCAAGGCTTCGGACGGGAAGTTCTACGGCTGCCTGTCCTACGTAATAGCGAACAGTGAAGTTGACCTTTCGGCGGTTCCTTACTCGGACGTGTTGGCACAGTGGGCGGAAGCACTGGAAAGAACCGTTCGTTATCCACAAGGGATTGATGCAGAGGGAGCAGCCTCTCGTGAATCCAACACAATTTTCTGAATATGACCGACGCTGACTACATAAGAGGTTTCAGGAACAATGACGACCGTGTGATCGCTCGGTTCTACGCGAAGCACAGGCTAGCCTTCTTCGCCTTCTTCAAGCGTGCATATTCAAAAGATGACGCCTACATCGCGGAGTTGTTTCAGGATTCTTGCGTCAAACTTTGGCAAAATGTGCGGGACGGCAAACTCACTGAGCAGATGCTTGAAAGCACATTGGCAACCTACCTTTTCTCCATCGGCAAATATACGATGATGTCAAAAGATAGAAAGACTGGCAAACACTATGAATATCAGGATGCTGCAGGTGGGGCCGATCTGCCGGAGGAAGACTTGGAGGGAACCTTGCGACGTAGGGAGCTCCTTGATTTTGTCTGCCGTATGGTCAGCACCCTGAAGGCTCCGTGCGACGAACTGCTCATAGCGCAGTATTGGTACAGGCTTTCCGGAACCGAGATCGCCAAGAAACTCGGCTACAACAGCGCTGACTCGGTCAAGTCCCAGAAATTCAAGTGCATCCGGAAACTCAGGACGATGATTGGCAAGTTCAAGAACTTATAGACGAATCTGTTTTTAAGAACTCACATACGAAGCGAAGATGGAAATGAACCAGAATATTCAAGACAGGATAGATGAATATCTCCGTGGCACCTTGCCGGAAGCTGACAAGGCGGCTTTCGAGGAGGAGTTGCTTGAGAATGACGAGCTTATGGAAGAGGTTGAGGCGCAGCGTACGATCGCCGAGGCTGTTCAGACTGTTCATCTGAGGAATATGCTTTCCGGTGTTGAGGCTGACCTTCGTCGCAAACACATCCTGCGCAGGATTGTCACGTGGGCGTCTTCCGCCGCCGCTGCTGTCGCCATCGTCCTGTCGGGCTATTCCATCCGCCAGTCCAGCCTCATCAAAACCATCGGCAGCGAGTGTTTCGCCGAACTTACACCCCCAATCTCCCGCGACGGCAACGCCATAGACAGTCTTCTCACTCGGGCATATTCACAAATCGCGGTCAATGAATATACCGCGGCGGCTTCCGCTTTGACCGAGGCCAGACTCTTGATTGACAAAGGCTTGGATGCTCCGGCGGCGGATGAAGAATCCCGCTACCGCCACGCTCTCCTTCAACAACACCGCTACGATGTCGATTGGCTTGAAGCCGTCACCCTTATGAAGCAGGGCCGACACCGAAAGGCCCGCCGTCTGCTCGAATCCATCGCCGCTTCTTCAAGCCCGTACTCCGTCAAGGCCCGGAATATCCTGGAACGCTGACAATTCTCTAAAATGGGGGATGTGTTGCGCATTGCTCTGTAAATAAGTGATTTAACTTGCTGCCTTTGGCTCGATTCGACTAAAGGGAAAGTCCTTGTATATTCATTGATAATTAGTTGGCGTTCACGGGGTGGAACTACGGCTGGGGAAAACGCTTCTTTTTTCGGCTTCTTTTTCCGCAAGAAGCATTTGGTGTATGACGTGAAAAAATGTAATTTTGTAGAGTTAAGGATTCTGTCCTACCATTATGCATAATACACTTTGACTATGGCGATTGACAATGCTTTACCTTGGTTTCCGCTGACACCGGACTATATTGACAAATACTACAGCGATGTCTTGAAGTATCTCCGTGACTCTTTTGAAATGGAGGAGAGTGAAATCCGTTCGGACAAGTCATTCTGTACCACGGCCTCTCTTCTGATGCAGAGAGCGGAGGAGATCCGGGCGAAGTACGTCTCGCGGTCGCTGATTGAGGTGCGGTCCGCGCCTCGGAGCGGCATTGAGAAGGATGCGAAGATCGTGGCGGCAGCTGTGCTGTACGCAAGTATGTTCCATAAGGAAGGGACTATCCGTCTGATGTCGCTGCTGTGCTTCATCCTTGCCGTGCTGTCCCCGGAAGAGGTCGGAGCGCTTTCCGCCATAGCCCTCAGGTGTGTAAAGGCTTCGGCGATCACAGGAGTCGGGTACAATATGGATGATGTCATCAGGTTCAATGTCCCGGATCTCGTCAAGAAGATGGAAAACTCCACGATGGAGAAGTCGGCGGATGTGCGCTGGTTCCAGAACCACGGAACGGTCAAAGTCGATCCGGAAGGTGTCTCGTTATATTCGACAAGTCGTCTTTTTGTGAATATGAAGGAAATCACGCTTCGTCCGGTGGTGTCCATTGAAGGCGGACAGGTGCGTGTTATGCAGGGGAAAACGCCTGGGAAGGCCTATGCGTTTGACAAAGACCGGTTTCTGGATGATTGCGCTGATGTGAAGGATGATGAGGAAAAGGTGTTCCTTAAGTCCTATGCCGATGGAGATATCCTCTCAGTGCGCGTGAAGAGTGTGACCTATGACACGATTTTGGCGGAAAGTATCGATCCGTCCTATGAGAAGGTTCGGTGGCCTATAAGGATCACCGGCGGCGCCACGAATGTCAGAGGCCTGTACATAACTGATTTCGCGAGGAATATGAAGATCGGTGATGTCATAAATGTGGAATATATGGAGAGGCAGAAATGCTTCAGCATTGACGGCACCATCATAGAATTCATCTACAATCACTATTGGGCGGAGCAGGAGGACGGCTTTACGTTCGACAGTACCATCGGAGTGCTGTTGTTCCAGCACAGCGGCGAGGTCCCGAACACTTGGCTCACGAGGGAAGGTTTCCTTGTCCGGACGACGGAGGACGAGACTTATCCGCGTTACACGCAGAAGTGTCTTGATGTCGTGGACTATGACGACAAGTATGATTTTCTGATCGCAGAGGTGGCGGAGGACGCTCCCGAGGACCAAAGGGTCAACGAGATTGCCGCAAGGGACAGTTTCATCCATTCGCTTCTTTATTTGAACAAGCAGATCATAACACCGGTGCCTAAAAAGCCTGAGGTCAAGAGGATTCCTTCCGATCTTTTGACGGAACTTCACAGGATAGAGGCGTTGAGGTCGGAATTCGCCGTGAGTGGGTCCGCGAACCGTCAGGAGATGCTGAAGGCTTGTATGATGATGTCCTTCATTCTTGGTGATGATGCTGACTTTGGCTACTACGTGGCCAGTCTTGACTATCTCGATTGCCTGATCGCTTTCGCGGGGAAGGACTTCGGCTCGGTCACCCCTCTTGACAAGAGGAACATTTCCGGTGAAAGAATTATGACTATGGGCGTTATGACGGCCATCCTCGCCCAGTACGGGAAAACCGAAGAGTCGGCTGTCATTGACGACACGATCAAGAAATTGCCGGGAACTTCTATGGCGACCGTGGCCAAATTGGTCCAGGCGGCCAATCGGTTGATGGGAACTCCGTCATTGGAGCGGCTCCGGGTTGATCTCCATAGGGAGATCTGCACGGTTCTCGGTGTTTCCGACTCGATCGCGCCTGAGTCGGATGACGAGGAACGCTTCCCGTTTAAGCCTGAGGGTGAGAACATTGAACATAAGATGTCTTGGGTTTTTGACAACGAGACAGGACTTTTCAACGAGACGTCGCAGAGTTTCAAATGTATGAAGACCATCTGTGCGTTTATGAACCGTTATGCGGAACAGGGGGAAAGCCATCTGTACATCGGGACGGATGAGAAACGGCGTTTTGTGAATGGCTTCAGGCAGGATGTGGATGAACTCATAATGAAAGGCGAGATAAAGGCCGCCGGAGATGTCGAGGATGAATATATGCGGGTCATCGTGATGGGAAAGATCCGGGACCGCTTCCCGGACACATACCAGAATGTCACTCCTACGATATGCTGCGGCGGAAAAGTCCTGGATCTTTGCGTCCAGCCAGCCAAGGAGGGGGTTGTGTACCTTAACGGAGTCGCCTATTACAGGTCCGGATCCGAGAGCAAGGTGATGAATCCTACCATCGAGGACGAGATTAGAAATAGAAAGTACCTTTTGAGGAACGGGATGGCCGATAAGATCGACGCAGTCAGGCGGGCTGTCATCTCAGGGCACACGGTGTGCCTTGTCGGGTATGATTCGTCAAGCAGCAACACTCCTGAAAAGGACCGGAAGGTTGAGGCGTTCGCCTTTACGGACAGCAAACGATGTGACGCCGTTTGGGCTTTCGACCCTAAGGACAGGAAAAACAAGGTGTTCCTTCTGAAGCGCGCTGATGCCGTCACGGTTCTTGATGAGTGCTGGAAGTACGAGAAGTCGCACAAGACTTTTGACCTTGACATCTTCGGGTTTTCCGGGAACGAGAGCATTCCTTTTGACATCGTGCTGAAGACCACAAGGTCCAAGAACCAGTTTGTCGAGCAGTACCCATCAGTGGCCGCCAACATCCAACGAATGGAAAATGGCGGATGGCGGGTTAAGGCGACTCTCTTCAACAGCCTCTCTCTGGAAGCCGCGTGCAGTTTCTATCTCGGCATTTCTGATGAATTGGACATCAGTGCGTCGCCGGAACTGAAGGCAAAGGTTAACGAGCGGCTGGAGAGAATCGTGGCGGGAATGTAGGTTGTTTAGGAGTCACAGTGACTGTCACGAATCGGCGGATATGAAAGAGTGACCCAAAAGTACTTTCGGGTCACTCTCTTGTAATGCGGAGAAGCCGTTCCTTAGTCCAGATATTCGATCTTGAAGTCGTAGTCCCACTGCGTGAAGTAGAGGTTGCCTTTGTCCCATTCGACCTCACCACGCTGGAAATCAACAGTGTCGCTGCGCGGGTACTTCTTCTCGGGATCGAGATTGCCGCCGAAATCGGAGTTGATGACCATCCTGTAAGGCTCGATGCCGCCGAGGAAGAAATCGCCGCCGTAGGAGGTGATTCCGAAACTCTGATCTACCGGAACCCAGCCATAACCTTCGAAATAGACTTCGCCCCAGTCGTGGAGGTTGCCGGCTCCCGGGTGCATCATCAGGCCGCTCTGCCATCTGGCCGGAATCCCTTTGTAGCGGCACATCGTGATGAACAGCAGCGTCACTTGGCCGCAGTCGCCGTGGCGGTTCGTCAGGACATATTCAGGAATATTCTCGATTGTGGAGTAGTCTCTGGCCGATGCCCACGGGAAGGTTTTGTCAATCCAGGTGTAGATCGCCTTGGCCTGAAGGTAAGGGTTGTCGATGCCAGAAGTGACAGAGTCGGCCGCTGCCTTCAGCTTGTCGGTGAAGATCACGTGCTGCTCCCGTTCGGCGGTATATTCCTTATATTCTGGGTCTGAGACATTGTAGTCCAGCACTTTGGACGGCTCGATAGGATGCCATTCGCCGCTGGAGGTATATTCAAAGACCTCGTGGAAGACAGTCGGTTTGTTCTTGACGGTCTTGGCCTCCATATAGACGCTGCTGTGCGGATGCCAAGGTTCCGAGAATGTGAGCTGCTCCACAGGGTACGCCGCGCCGTTGGCTCCGGCCTCGATGAATTTGAAGCCGGTCTGGCGGGCCACATCCTGACGAGGAAGCGGCAGCCAGCAGCGGATAGTCTGTCCCGGGCGCAAAGTGTTGGCGTGGACGGTCAGTGTGAACGTCACTTTCATCCTCTTAGGCAGGGCGAAGTAAGGGTTTTCCTTTCCGGCTGCGAGGTTCTCCAGAACCTGTCTCTTGATCTGAGGAATCGTCACAGCGTCAATGGCTTCGTGGCCGGTCAGAGAGGTTCCGCTCTTGGACAGATCCTCGTCCTTCGAGTCAGCCGCAGCCTTTATGGCCGCCAATTCCGGGTTGATCCTGAACAGGTTGCGTGCCGCCGCCGTGAAGTACATCGTGCGCTTCCCGATCTGCATCGCCTCCAGCTCTCCGGAAGCGGTCCACTTGTCGATCTGCTCGTCAGTGACATCCGGGACATATTTCTGAATATATTCCTTCACATCCTCCCGCGTGGCGCAGAACTCCGTAGCAAGCCTTTGCGCCAAGTCCTTGTCCCACGAATATTTGTACCTCATCTGCCTCGGCAGCCAGATGTTCGCCGCCAACGCGACCGCCACCAGCGTCCACAGGACGATCTCTTTTCTTTTCATTGCCATCTTTTACAGCAGTTTGAGCCCGAGTCCAGGGCGGTCAGGGAGGGTGATCTTGCCGTCAACGACGGTCATTCCTTCAAAGCGGTCGTTGGCGATGAGGAGGTTGCCGTCGAGGTCGGCGAAATCCACGGCAGGGGAGAGCTGGGCTGCGGCGGTCACTGCGCAGGAAGTCTCGGTCATACATCCGACCATTACCTTCATCCCTTCGGCGCGGGCATAGTTCAGCATCTTCCAGGCCTCACGCATTCCAGTGCACTTCATCAGCTTGATGTTGATGCCGGTGTAGGCGCCTTTAACTCTCTGAACATCAGCGAGACGCTGGATGGCCTCATCGGCGAAAGTCGGGAGCGGACTGCGCTCGGTCAGCCAGGCGTTCTCGTCCAGCATTTCTTTCGGCATCGGCTGCTCCACCATCACAACCCCGTGATCCTTAAGCCAGTAGATCATCTCCAATGCCTTTTCCTTGTCTTTCCAGCCTTGGTTGGCATCCACCGCGAGAGGCAGGTCGGTGATCTCACGTATCGTCTCGATCATTTCCTTGTCGTTGTCGAGCCCGACCTTGACTTTAAGAATATTGAACTGCTCGGCGCATTCTTTTGTCTTCTCGCGCACCACATCAGCGGTGTCGATTCCGATCGTGAAGGTAGTGTTAGGAGCCTTCGCCGCATTGAGCCCCCAGATCCGGTACCACGGCTGTCCCATCAACTGTCCCACAAGGTCGTGCAGGGCGATGTCCACGGCTGCCTTCGCGGCGGTGTCCCCCTCGTTGATCCCGTCCACGTAGGTCAGAATGTCATCGATCTGGAACGGGTCGCTGAACTGCTCCAGGTTGACCTTGCTCAGGAAGTTGCAGACACTCTCCACTGTCTGCCCGAGGTACGGCGGCATCGAAGCCTCCCCATAGCCGGTGAATCCGTCATATTCAATCTTCACCTGCACGTCCGGCGTTGTGGTTCTTGAATATGACGCCACGGTGAACGTGTGCCGCAGCTTGAGCTCATACGGCTCAAAACTCAGCTTCATCCTTGCCGAGCCGCCTACCTTGTGTGGTTTAGGAATATTACCGCCGCTCTCCTTGCCGGCGCATCCGGTGATAAGTCCCCCTGTTCCGATGAGTAGCCCGCTTCCGGCAGTCGCCAGCCCCGCGGTCCTAAGAAAATCCCTGCGTTTCATAATTATGCTTTATTTTATTGATTCAATGAATGATGTCATCTGAGGTACCTTGCTCAGGGCCGAATGGAAGAGCCTCATCTGGTTGCGGGTGCGGACAAGGTTGTGCTCCGGGTACTTGATCTTATAGTAGGTGTCGCCGTTTATGTAGTCGGCAAAGAAGCGGACGGCCTGCATAAACGGGAACAGGCAGGCGGCGTACGGCAGGTTCTCCCTCTCGATCGAGGTGAGGAACGGCTTCGTGCCTTTAAGGTAGCCTCTTGCGAAGGCCTTGAATATCTCCATATCGAAATCGACCTTCTCCAGCTCAGGGGAGTCTTCGGCCACAGGGTTGGCGGCCGTGCGGAGGAAATCTCCGAAGTCCGAGAACACAAAGCTTGGCATCACGGTGTCCAAGTCGATGACGCAGAGGATCTTGCCGTCCTTGTCGAACATCATGTTGTTGACCTTCGTGTCGCAGTGGCAGATTCGTTTAGGCAGTTTGCCCTCACGGTGAAGCTGCTCGGCCTTGCACATCTGGATTCCGTACTTGTCGATGTCCTCCAGGATATTGTGAAGTTCCTGACCCTCTGTCTTGTCATCGGCGTGCAGACGGCCGGCCTTGTCCTCCCTGACGGCCTCGACCAACTGCCTCAGCCTCAATTCCATATTGTGGAAGTCCGGAATGGTCTCCCCGAGCGTGTCCGGGATGTCCGCGAGCATCGCCTCGAAGTTACCGAAAGCCTCGCCGGCATATTCGGAATATTCCGGATTGACAGTCTCGTAGGTGTAGGCGTTGTCGATGAACACCGAAACCCTCCAATACTTGCCGTCTTCCAGGCAATAGGTCTTCGGCTTCTCGCTCATCAGCACTTCTACCTTCTCTCCCTCGGACTTCAACGGAATGAACCTCAGCACCTTGCGGTCGATGTCATCCTCTCCCGCCGCTTCCAGTCTCTTACGAATATGTCTGGTCACGGCCTCGATGTTGCTCTGGAGCAGATCCACGTCCGTGAATATGGCGTTGTTGATCCTCTGAAGCACATAGTCTGGCGCATCGCCCTCAGTGACAACCTTGTACGTGTCGTTGATCAACCCGTTGCCCAACGGCTTTATCTCCTTGACCTCGCCCTCGATGGCGAAAAGCTCAACTATTTTCTTAAGATCTGTCATAGTTAGTGTCATTTAAAAATATCAATCTCTCAAAGATAGCCATTTCAATCAGGAATTTCAAGCGTTCTCTCAATCATTTGAATATGAAAATTGTTATTTTTGCAGATAACTCTTCATCGCTTGCGATGAAAGCAAGTCCCTCCCCCGAGGGGAGGGATTTAGGGTAGGGGTAACGTGAAAGGCCCTATGGGGTGTGCGAAGCACATCCCCTTCCCCGAGGGAAGGGATTTAGGGAAGGGGTAACGTGAATGAAAGTGACTTCGAGATGACTTTCGAACGAGAGATGTTTTTTGTGGTAATTTTCTACGAGAATTGAGTTGTTATGGAACTTTATGAATATGCCCGTCCGGCGCTGATGGCCGGAAAGAAGATACTTTATGTGCACGGATTCGCCTCCAGCGGCCAGAACGGAAGCGTCAGGACGCTCAGGCTGCTTATGCCTCAGGCGACAGTCCTCGCTCCGGACCTGCCTGTGGAGCCGTTCGAGGCGATGGAACTGCTAAGGAATATGTCGGAGTCCGAAAAACCGGACCTCATCATCGGCACCTCGATGGGTGCGATGTACGCCGAGATGCTCTACGGGGTTGACAGAATCCTTGTGAACCCCGCTTTTCAATTGGCGGACACACTGCTGAAAAACAATGGTTTGGGAAGGCAGGAATATCATAACCCTCGCAGTGACGGAGAGACATCGTTCCTTGTCACGAAAACCCTTCTGGAGCATTTCCGGGAAGTCAGCTCTCATTGTTTCGAGAGGGCGGCCGAGGATCAGGACAAGGTCTTCGGACTTTACGGAATCCACGACACTCTTGTCCACACTTTCGACTTGTTCTGTGAGCATTATCCTCAGGCGATAAGGTTTGACGGCGAGCATTACCTCAATGACAACGCTATCCTACATTCCGTTCTTCCTGTGGTTCAATGGATTGACGACCGACAGCGGAACGTTCAGAAACCTGTTCTTTTCATCTCTCTGAGTGACAGGATCATCAACCATTCGAGCGGATTCGCCAAGGCTGTAGCGACGCTTGCGGCCAACTATGATGTCAATATTGTGGCCGGGGTTCCGTACAACACTCCTGAACTCTGCCAGAAGGTCGTGAACTGGTGCGAAGCCAACCTTGGAGTCCCTGTCTGGAACCGAGTGACGATCACGGAGCACAAGAACCTTCTTCTTGCTGACTATCTGATCGATGCGGAGCCCGAGACCAACGGCGGCAAGGACTTTATGGGCACGATGATCCATTTCGGCTCCGACGCGTTCAAGACCTGGGAGGATGTCCTGACCTTTTTTGAAAGACTGGGAGGACAATGACAACCGGCCGCTGTGGTTCTACAATCTCACCAACCGTGGCACACAAATTATCCAACCCTCGAAACGATTATCCCACAACAAAATAATTATGAATATGAAGTTACAACGCGTCATCATCACCTGTGCCCTAAGCCTCTTTTCAGCAATCGGTACCTTTGCTCAGACAACTGGCCTGTACACCTATGACGGAGGCTATTTCATCAAGAACGGCAACTCTTGGGAGGAATACCGGCCTGATGTGAGCGAGGGTGTCTGGGCAACCTACGAACAGTACAACGAGGAGGCGAATTTCTATAATATTCAGAATTCGCTATGTGTCGTCAGCGTGCCTAAATCGGCAGTCAACAAGTTCTATTACGCCAAGCCAGGGGAGGAATGGCAGCCAATCTACAACACCAAGGAGATTTATGAATATATGTCTGACAGCGCCAGGGACATATATTGCTACCAAGGCGGTTACTTCGTCCGTGACGGTCTGGAGTGGAGGGAGTACCGTCCCGGGGTCAAGCACGGACTGTGGGCAACCTATGAGCAGAAAAGCACCAATGAATATTTCTTCTTCATCGGCAATGAAAGCAATGATGTGGCGATCCCGCGCTCGGACTCCGGAGAGAACATATTCCTTTCTAAGGATCGGAATTGGACTCCGATATATTCAATGACAGGCATTTATGACGGGGCGAAAGGGTATGAATATTCAATGGAGTTCAAATGGTGGCACGCTTATGACGCAGAGATGATGGAGTATGGAGACAGCGTGGCGCGTGCGTCGCGTGTTTGTTTCAACTCTGACGGGTGTGGCGAGGTGAGATATTCACAGAACAGGTACACGTTCCAGGCCAAGGCTTTCAATCTGTACGAGAACACGAGAGTCTTTGATCAGGATCCCTTGATCGGACTCCTGTTCGGGTTCTTGGCTCCGGATGAGGGCTTCGTGTTCTATGGTGATGAGGACGGCTTTTCCGAGCTCCTTACCTATATTGATGATTCTGACGGCGGAGTCTGTGTGCTCCACCGGATTCCAGGGATGGAAAAGGCCCGGCTGTCCGGCTGCCCGAACACGGATGTCGGAGAGAAAATCCATTCTCTTATAGAGGAGAACCTTCCTGAGTCGTCTGAATAATCCACTGGCTGGACAATAGGCGGACGCTTTTGCTAAACAATGTGTTTAACAACCCAATAACCTTGTCAGAAAGCGTTCCCTTACGTTTTTTTAGTTAGATTTCTCAGCCGACTTTGGCGACTTTTTGATTACAATTGTTATCTTTGCAGCTTAAAAACGTATTAATAACATTAATTATACACATTGTTTAACTCAACTCTAATCACCAGATGAAGAAAGTCTTTTTCTTGCTCGTCTCGTTGCTGTTCGCAGTCAATGCGTTGGCACAGACAACAGTCAAGGGCGTGGTTGTCGATTCTTCCAATCAGCCCCTCATCGGTGCAGGTGTCGTCCAAGTCGGAAACACCACCAATGGCACGGTAAGTGACATTGACGGTTCGTTCTCCTTGAACGTGCCCGCGACCGCATCTCTCCAAGTTTCCTGTATCGGCTACACGACGAAGGTCGTGAACATTGAGGGCAGGACCCAGCTTATCATCATTCTTGATGAAAACTCAGAACTCCTCAACGATGTCGTGGTCGTCGCTTTCGGCCAGATGAAAAAGGAAGCCTTTACAGGTTCGGCCGGGACGATGAAGTCTGAGGAACTTGCCAAGGTGCAGGTGACCAACGCCGCTTCGGCCCTTGCCGGGCGTGTCGCCGGTCTTCAGATCAACAACTCTTCTTCACAGTTGGGTTCGTCACCAAGCATCACGATCCGTGGTGTCAGCTCCATCTCCTCCGGCACCGAGCCTCTTATCGTTGTCGATGGTATGCCGTTCGACGGAGACCTCAGCCTTATCAACACCAATGACATCGAGACGATGACCGTCCTGAAGGACGCCGCCTCCAACGCCCTCTACGGAGCCCGTGGAGCCAACGGTGTGATTATGATCACGACCAAGCGCGCGACTTCCTCCGACGCGAAGATCACTTTCGACGCCAAGTGGGGAGTGAACCAGAAGGGACTCAGGAACTACAAGACCACCAATGCCCAGGAGTTCTTCGAGACATATTATAATATGCTCTACAACACCTACATCAAGGAAGAGGGCGCTACCGCCGAGTCCGCTCACAGGAAGGCCAACGCCGGTCTTTTCGATTCCGGTATCGGTCCAGGCTATGTGCCGTACACCGTGCCGACCGGACAGGACTTCATCCTTGCGGGTGGCAGGATGAACCCTGACGCTGTCGAGGGCGCGTTCCACAATTTCAACGGCAAGACCTACTGGATCCAGGCCGATGACTGGGAGAAGGAAGGACTTCAGTCCGGATTCCGTCAGGAGTACAACCTCAGCGCTTCCGGCCGCGTGGACAAGATAAATATCTATGGATCACTCGGCTACCTCGATCAGGAAGGTATTCAGGAAGGATCTTCGCAGACCCGTTTGACCGCCCGCCTGAAGGCTGACTATCAAGCGAAGAAGTGGCTCAAGATCGGAGGAAACTTCAACTACACCAAGTATGAATATTCCCAGACCTCCGAAGGCACGATCGGCACCGGCACCATCTGGAGCATCATCAAGTGCCAGGCACCTATCTATCCGGTCTATATCCGTGACGCCAACGGCAACATTATGACGGACAACACCGGCCGTCAGGTCTATGACTTCGCCAACAGCCAGCTCGGCGACCTCAGCCGCGCGGGAGGTACCGGCGGCAACGCGATCTTCGCCAACAAGTACCGTGTCTCAAAGACCACCGGAAACTCCTTCATCGCAAGCGGTTACGCCGACATCAAGCTCTTCCCGGACCTCACTCTCACAATCAACGGCAACGCCTACGACTACGACCGCAGAGGCCTCTACACGGAAGATCCTTACACTGATAAGTACACGTCAGGCTCCAACAACGGTTACCTGTCGAAGTCGTCTTCCCGCACGTTCTCCTACAACGCCCAGCAGCTCCTCAACTATCATAAGGTGATAAACAACACTCACGACATCAGCGTGATGCTCGGCCACGAGTACTACAATTACCTTTATGAATATCTTGGAGCGTCTGGCTACAACTTTGGTATCGATGGTGCCACCGAGCTTGCCCAGGTGCTGAACAAGAACGGCGATCCGTACTCATATTCAAACGCTTACAACAACGAGGGATATTTCTTCCGTGGAATGTACAGCTATGATAACAAGTACTACGGCTCCCTCTCGTTCCGTCGTGACGCATCCTCTCGCTTCCATAAGGATTACCGCTGGGGTAACTTCTGGTCGGCCGGCGCCGCCTGGATCATATCCAAGGAAAGCTTCTTCGATGTGGATTGGGTTGACGAGCTCAAGCTCAAGGCCTCGATCGGTAGCCAGGGTAACGACAACATCGGCAATTTCCTCTACGCTGACAACTACTCGATTGTGAACAATAACAACTCAGTGGCTTACCAGTGGCTTCAGAAGGGAACCAAGGACATCACCTGGGAGACCAACACGAACATCAACACCGGTATCGAGTTCAGCATTCTTGACAGCCGTGTCAGCGGTAGCCTTGACTATTTCTACCGCAAGACCACGGATATGCTCTTCACCCTCAGCACCCCTCCTTCAGTCGGCTACACAAGCTATTGTCTGAATATGGGTGATATGCGCAACTCGGGTCTTGAGCTTGTCCTCAGCGCCGACATCATCAGGAAGAAGGACATCACCTGGGGCGTGGACTTCAACATCTCACACATCAAGAACAAGGTTCTGTCCCTGCCTGACGATATCAAGACCACTGAGGTTGAAGGCTATAACGGCTACGTGAACGATGACCCTTCCTTTGTGTCCAAGTATAAGTATTTCGTAGCCGAGGGACTTTCCCTCTACACTTGGTACTTGCCTAAGTACGCAGGAGTGGATTCCGAGACCGGCGAGGCTCTCTTCTACAAGGATGTCACCGACGAGGCCACGGGCGCTGTCACCAGAGAGACGACCAAGAATGCGAGCGACGCCACTGAATATCTTTGCGGCGATGCTCTGCCTAAGTTCCAGGGCGGTCTTTCGACCTCATTCAGGTACAAGAACTTCGACTTCTCCGTCCAGACCACATTCCAGCTTGGAGGTAAGGGTTACGACTATGTCTATCAGGTTCTTATGCATTCCGGCGGACAGACCGGAACGACCTGGCACAAGGATATGCTGAACGCTTGGACGGAAACCAATCATTCCGATATTCCAGCACTCCGCTATTCCAACACCTACGGTCAGTCTCCTCGCTCTGACAGGTTCCTCACCAGCACGAGCTACCTCAGCCTCCAGAATGTGAACGTTGGCTACACGCTTCCGGCCAAGCTTACCCAGAAGTTCAATGTGGCTTCCGTAAGGGTTTATTTCTCAGGTGAGAACCTGGGCTTCATCTCGGCCAGAAGAGGCTTTGACCCTCGTTACGCGATCGGTGGCTACACCAATTCCGAGCTTTATTCACCAATCCGCACATTGTCAGGCGGTATCACCTTAACTTTCTAATAACAAAGACAATATGAAAATCAATATAGCGTTAGCTTCGGCAGCGGCGGCATTGGTTTGCCTCACATCCTGTATGCAGGAGGTATTGCCTACCGAGTCCGTGATCTCTGACCAGATCGGTCAGTCCGCTTCCGCCCTTGATGGTATGGTCAATTCCATCTACACCAATATGGTGGGCTACAAGAACGAGGACGGAGGCATTGAGACCATCTCATACGGCAGTATGCGTGTGCAGCTTGAGCACTCCACCACAATGATGGTCTGTCCGGGCTACAATGGATTCAACACTATGGGTGCGTGGACGCAGGGAGCGGTTTCCGCCAGCGGTTCCAACCGTGGTATCTATCCTACGTACCTCTATTACGGCTACATCAAGACCGTCAATGACGTGATCGGAATGATCGATCTTGACAACGCCACGGACGAGATGCTCGTCAATCTCGGAATATGCTATGCCTACAGGGCTTTGTACTATATGGATCTGGTGCAGATTATGGAGTACAAGAAACCTCTTGACTCCCGCTACACGTATGTGGATCCCAAGAGTGACCTCAGCAACCTTGGCGTTCCGATCGTGACCGACAAGACCACGACGCAGGAGGCTTCCAACAATCCTCGCGCGACTGTGGACGAGGTGTATGACCTGATCCTCTCAGACCTTGCCGAGGCCGAGAAATATCTTGCCGGTTACACCCGCAAGGACAAGGTTGAGCCTAACCTCGCTGTTGTCTATGGCCTTTTCGCCCGCGCCTACACCAACCTTGCGTCCCGCACCGAGCGCGCCGCCAAGTACACCTCGAAGGCCGAGTACTGGAAGCTTGCCGGTGAATATGCAGACAAGGCTATCGCCCAGTCTGGCTGCACACCTCTCACCGAGGCTCAGTGGACTGATCCTAAGACCGGTTTCAACAACCGTAACTCACAGAATTCCTGGATGCTCGCCACCCACATCGATCCGAACAACACGACTGCCGCCACTGACGGGTCCTTCGTCTATGCTATGATTATGGGCACGGAGACCACATTCTCAGTCTATGGATGGCGTGTCGGACGAGCCCTTGACCGCGCCGCCTACGACAGGCTTTCCGACAACGACTGGCGCAAGAAGTCCTGGCTTGGCCCTGAGTTCTTCTACGAGTCCAAGAACCAGAAAGCAGGTGAGGCCTATCTGATCGAGAAGGATGCCAATGGCAACCTGATCAACAACAAGTGGGCGACCGCCGGCAACAACAAGAGCACGGAGCAAGGTGACTGGAGTGATGATCCGGGCAAGTATCAGTTCAGCAACTCCGCTTCCTGGGTACGCTCACGCATCAACACGAGCTATGGATTCAAGGCTTGGCCTTGGCTCTACGTGAACCTCAAGTTCCGCCCTAACGAGGGTAACTACAACACCTACGAGGTCGGCGGAGCGACAGACTTCCCGATTATGCGTGTGGAGGAGATGTACTTCCTGAAGGCTGAGGCCGAGCTTAACACCACCGGTGTGGCCGCAGCCAAGGCTACTCTTGAAGGCCTGATCAAGACCCGAAACAGCTCATATTCCTGTGCCGCCACCACTAAGAAGGATGTCTATGAGGAACTTATGTTCCAGAAAGGCATCGAGTTCTGGGGAGAGGGCATCAACTACTTCGACAACAAGCGTCTTGAGACCGGATGCCATCGCTGGTATCCTGGATCGAGCGTCGAGAGAGCGGCTCACGCTATTGATATGAACAGGATCCATCCGGGTTGGACTCCAGGTTTCAACAACGCCGAGCTCAACGGCAACAGGGCCGTCTATGATTTCAACAATCCTTACACGGCTTACAGTGTGTACACGACCGCGCTTCGCACCAACGATGAGATTGCAAGCCACTATGGCGAGGCAATCGAGGTTGAGGGGCACAAGTTCTTCGACACTGAAAAGTTTGAATAATGTAAATGTTTCCGTCACAGAAACACACAAATAAAGCTTACAATGAAATCGGTAAAAACAATATTCGCATCCCTCGCCGCCCTCGCCGTCCTTTTCTCGGCGGTGTCCTGCAAGGATGATGACGGCACGTCCGGCTCAAGCACCGAGTGCTATTTCTTTCAGGAGTCTTTCTCCTTCAATGTGACCTCCAACCCTGAGATCGAGATTCCGGTTGTCCGTCTCGGCACATCCGGCGATGTCAGCGTGAATGTCTCAGCCACGGGATCCTCCGTGTTCACTGTGCCTTCTCAGGTGACCATCAAGGATGGCGAGAGGGTCGGAAACCTTGTCGTGACCTACGACAAGTCTCAGCTCGCTTTCAACGAGACTTACGAGTTGAACCTGTCAATTTCTGACTACACCTCCCTTTTCGGCTACGGCAAGGCCGTCGCCACGATTGAGTACCCTACCTCTTACTATGAATATGGTAAAGGCACCATCGAGGAAGGTTGGTGGGGAGAGCAGGAGGACAAGGTTATGTACGCCCGCGACTATGCCAAGAATGTTCTCCAGTGCTACCTTCCGGACTGCTGGGGACACGATTCCGGAGCCGGCTACGATGTGCAGGACTACATCTTCTACTGGAACACCGAGACCAACAAGGTCTATGTGCCTCTTCAGTATATGGGCACGACAGGCAGCAGCGACAAGATCCAGTGGAACATCGCCGACCGCGGAGTGCTCGCCTGTATGTTCGGTGGCCCGAATCACAAGGAGGGCAGTGCCGCTTGGATGAGCTATGTCGATGACTGGTACAAGAGCGCCGGCCTGACACAGCCTTACTACGATCCTGCCAAGAAGGCGTTCTATCTTTCTGACACGGCCGCTGTTGACCCGGCCACCGGAAAAGTGGTCTATGGCACCGCCGGAACGTTCGACGTGTTCAAAATCTCTGAATAGGCTTGTATCGAATGATATTATCGACCGGCCGGGCTTCAATGTCCGGCCGGTTTTTCGATTATATTCCTGAATATTTCTTTTGTTACTGCCATATTTTGGCAATGTGGCATAATATCTTTGCATCGTTGAAAAAGATGCAAGGATTATGAGACACAAGACTTTGATTCAATCGATGAACTCAGTGATCACCGCCCTTAAGGTCGAGGACAGGGACGGCAACGAGACATTGTCTTTGACGGCGGACAGGATCAATTCGGCCTCTTCGGACATTCGCAGCCTTATGAGGAGGCTTGGCTTGACGACGGACCAGGTGATCCTGTTCTCGGCGATAATGGAGAAGTCTTCCACTTTCAGGCTGGAACAGAGTGATCTGGCTGAGTTTATGGGACTTAGCTATCTGGAGTTCCTTCAGTACACCGAAGACCTTAAGGTCCTGTCGGACAAGTGGCTCATAAGGATAAGGGCCGACCGCAACAACATCCGTGTGCCGGATGATGTGATCAAGACCATCACAAATGATTCTGTCTATGTCAGGCCGGGGACGGAATGGTACACGACACTTGGTGTCCTCAAGCGTTTTAAGAAACTTGTCAAGCTAAGGGAGGACAACGAGATCGAGTACAACGCGATGGCCACGGAGATGGACAACCTGATCCAGGACAATCCGGACACATCCATCGGTTCAGCTATGAGGAAATACGGTGTCTTCGGTGAGGACAAGAAGCTTCCCCGCGATGAGCGTGTCGCGTTCTATCTGTTGTGCTACAGGTATTTCAGTGAGGATGACGATATGGTGGGCTGGCACGATTTCGAGGATTGCTTCGGGGAGGACAACGAGGACGGACTGGATATGCTCAAGGCTGACTACAGCCGTGAGTCACTTTGCCTTCAGACTCAGGGCCTGATTGAATATTCGGCCAGGGACGGAGTTAAGTCGAAGGATTTCTTCAAGATCAAGGATTCGATCAAGGAGGAGATATTCAGAGAGGTCGGAGGTGTGAGAAAGCCGCAGGCGACTGTGGCGGGCACGATTGACTACAAGACCATCAAGGAGAAAAAACTATTCTACGGGGAAGAGGAGGGCCGCAAGGTGGGCACTTTGCGTGGCATTCTGGCCGAAGAACGGTACGCCCAGGTCAAGAAGGCTTTGAGCGACAAGGGGATGCGCACCGGATTCACCTGCCTGTTCTACGGCTCTCCGGGAACCGGAAAGACAGAGACCGTTTACCAGCTTGCGAGGGAGACCGGAAGGATGATCGTGTCCGTGGATGTCTCCAGGATCAAGGATTGTTTCGTCGGGGAGAGCGAGAAGAACATCAAGGGGCTTTTCGACAGTTACCGTAGCCTTGTGTCCGCTTCGGATGTGGCTCCGATTCTGCTGTTCAACGAGGCGGACGCCATCTTCGGAGTCCGGAAGGAAGGGGCTACGAGCGCGGTGGACAAGATGGAGAACAGCATCCAGAACATCATTCTTCAGGAAATGGAGAATCTGGACGGGATCCTTATCGCGACGACCAACCTGACGGACAATCTGGACAAGGCGTTCGAGAGGCGGTTCCTTTACAAGATAAGGTTCGGAAGACCTTCGGTCGAGGCAAGAGCCAAGATCTGGGCCTCTATGATTCCGGAGCTGTCGGCCGAGGAGGCCCTTTCGCTGTCGGAGAACTACGATCTCTCCGGCGGGCAGATCGAGAACATCTGCCGGAAAAGGACTGTCCAGTCGATCCTGAACGGAGTTGACCCGACATTCGAGGAGGTCAAGGCGTTCTGCGATGACGAGAACATCTCCTCCGCGAAAGTTACCAGAAAGATCGGGTTTTAATCTGCCGGGAAGACTACACCCGCCTGGCGGCGGATCTCGTCGAGGATCTCGGCGGTGACGAGCGATGTCTCCAGGCTGTTGACGGACGATTCAAGGCGGCCTGATTCCAGCACATCGATGAATTCCTTGAATTCGCAGAGGTACTCGTCAGCGTCAACCGGGACGGAGATGTTCTCCGCCTGCGGTCCAGAGGCTCTTCCGGATGTCGGAGCGCCGCGTCTGGTCAGCGATGCCTCACGGGTGATGTGGATCTGGTCCAGCGACAATATTCCTCCGTCGCAGGAAATCTCGGTGCGAAGGTTCGAGTCCGCTATCTTTGAATATATCACCGTGGCGTCCATCCCGTCATATTCAAAGATCACACTGCCTTGCAGGTCAATGCGTTTCATCTGATTCGGGGTGGATGCTTCGGCAGGCTCAGCATCCGACTCCCGGTCCCGGTCGCTGAGCCTGTCGAAGCGCCCGTTTCCTACCGGCACCTCGCAGGTAGTGACGCTGGCCTTGATTCCTTTCGGCCGGCCGAAAAGCGAGACCATCGGATAGACCGTGTATATTCCTATGTCCATCAACGCCCCACCCGAGCGGGCCGGATTGAGCGAGCTTGGCACCGCCGAACTGTCCTCGCCGGCGATAATCCTCTTGACCAGATCGTATTTTGAGGAATATTGGCAGAACGATGCGAAGAAATGACGGACATTCCCCAGTTCGTTGAGCCTTAGTCTGGCGTTCCTGAAATTCGGAGTCAGCGTGGAGATCATCGCCTCCATCAGCAGTACGCCGTTCTCTCTTGCGGCTTTGATCATTTCGCTCACTTCGCGGGCGTTGGAGGCCATCGGCTTCTCGCACAGCACGTGCTTGTGGTGCCTCAGGCACTTGATGGCGATGTCGTGGTGCGTGTCATTGGGAGTCCCGATGTAGATCGCGTCGATCTCTGGGTCGGATGCCATCTCGTCTATGTCTGTGTACACTTTCCCGATGCCGTGCGCATCGGCGAACCTCTTGCCGCTTTCCTGTGAGCGTGAGCACACCGCCGCGGCCTCGAACCGTGGATCCAGCACTGCTCCTTTAAGAACCCAGTCGCTGATGCGGCCGGTCCCGACTATTCCAAACCTTGTCTTTTTCATTTAAGAGCTCCTCTAAGTTCAAGATAATCAATCGCCGCGGTCTTTGCTGACGCTTTCCCTGCCGCATCTATGGTCAGAACATCGTAGCCGAGTCTCGGTACAAGCCCGGCGGTCTTGTCGCTGAGCTCCGGCTCGATGAGAATCAGTCCGCTGACCGCCTTTTTCAGTTTGTAGGCCGCCTTGACCACCGCTTCGGAGGCGAAGGAGTCACCGACCAGATAGATTCTGTCCGAGTCCGCGAATCTCTCCTTGCTGATCTTCTTCACCATAAACTCCACGTCCTTGTCCTTCTCGTGGAAGGCGGTCGTGTAGCCGATCAGCCCCTCCGGAACCAACGCCTTCACAAACCCTTCCGGGTAAGCGGTTTTCAGCGGTTCGTGGAAGAATATCACAACCGGCCTCGGCCCCAGCGAGTCGGGGAAAAATCCTTTCTCGTCAGCGGGTTTGAAGACCTTCCCGAAAATCTTGTCATTGCCGTGGTAGAAACTCAGTTCCTCCACGATTATCCTGCTCCCGTTCTCAGCCTTCACCCTTTCCCTCGGACTGGCGTTCTTGAATATGTTCAGCCCTATCACGCCAAGCAGGGCGACCAGCAGGGCACTTATCAGCGACACGATGACTTTTTTCATTTCAAGTGAATATTAGATGTTTTACTCTATCGCAAAAATAACTATTTTTGTACGAATATGCCAAAGTTGAACCCCATATCCCGCTTGTCGGAAAGGAATCAGCTCCTTGTGCTCAGCCTCGTCGTCGGAATCGTGGTCGGGCTTGCCGCCGTGCTGCTCAAAACCTTGATCTCGTTGATCCAGGAAGGCTTGCGTGACGCTTTCGGAGGAGTGCTGGACGGGGCGTTGTACTATCTTGCCCTGCCGGGGATCGGAATGCTGCTGGCGATGCTGTTCTGCAAGTTTGTGATCAAGGACAGGATCGGCCACGGTGTGACGAAGGCCCTTCAGGCGGTCTCCAGACACGAGTCCAGGATCAAGCCGCACAATATGTGGTCTTCCATCGCCGCGAGCTCGGTCACCATCGGATTCGGCGGATCTGTCGGAGCGGAGGCCCCGATTGTCTATACCGGAGCCGCCATCGGATCCAACTTCGCCCGCTATATGGGATTGTCCTACAGGAGTATGACTGTGCTCCTGGGCTGCGGAGCCGCCGCAGCTGTCGCTGGAATATTCAAGGCTCCTTTGGCCGGAGTCCTCTTCGTGCTGGAGATTCTGCTTTTCAACATCTCGATGACCTCAATGATGCCACTGCTGCTGTCAACCGTCTCTGCCACAGTAGTTTCCTATACTCTTCTTGGTTCTTCGACCCCGTTTGAATGCACCCTGACCCCGTTCGTGCTCAAGAATATTCCTTATTACATCATCCTTGGACTTTTCTGCGGGGCTTGCTCCATCTATTTCATCCGCACGACATTGAAGCTGGAGGACCGGATCGGCAAGATGGAGAATGTCTATCTGAAATGGATTATGTGCGCGGTCGGGCTGGGAATCCTGATATTCCTTTTCCCTCCGCTTTATGGTGAGGGCTATGAGTCTCTGGGAGTGTTGCTTAACGGGAAGGAACTCTCGCTTGACGGGCAGACTCCGCTGGCGTTTCTGGCCCACAGCCAGTGGTCAGTGCCGGTCTTTTTTATGCTGATTCTTTTGTTGAAGGTGTTCTCGATGACCTTGACGAACGCCGGCGGGGGAGTGGGCGGAACTTTCGGCCCGACCCTGTTTGTCGGCGCGATCGCGGGATTCGTTGTGGCGAGAACACTCAATATGCTTTTTGACGGGACGTCTGTCATTGTCCCTGAACAGAATTTCGTTTTGGTCGGGATGGCCGGGCTGATGGCCGGCGTGATGCAGGCCCCGATGACGGCGATCTTCCTTATCGCCGAGATCTCAGGAGGTTACGACCTGTTCCTGCCTTTGATCCTCACCTCGACCATCGCTTTCGGAACGACCAGAATAGTTGAGAAATATTCCATTTACACCAAACGTATAGCCCAGAGGGGAGAACTCTTGACCCACGATAGCGACCAGGCCGTGCTGACCTTGCTTAAGGTCTCCGACGTGATCGAGACAGACTTCTCCACGGTGAAGATAGACGACACCCTCGGCCGCCTTGTCGAGGTCGTCTCCGAATCCACCAGAAACATATTCCCTGTTCTGGACTCGGTGGACCGTTTTCAAGGATTCGTCTCTTTGGAGGACATCCGCAAGGATATGTTCAGGACCGATGAATATGAGACCCTGCACGTATTCAACTTTATGCGGAGCGCCGAGGAATATGTCTATGAGGACGAGAAGATGGATTCCGTGATGAAGAAGTTTGAGGTCACATCGGCGTGGAACCTTCCTGTGGTGAGGCGTGACAGAACCTACGTCGGGTTCGTCTCCAGGTCCAAGATCTTTTCGGCTTACCGGGACGAGCTGAAGGTCGTTTCCCAGGATTAATTGATAACACTTTGAATATGAAGAATATCTATATTGACTATATAGCCCGTACCATCGGAGTCAAGGATTGGCAGGTGGAGAACTGCGTCCACCTTTTCGAGGAGGGCAACACTATTCCGTTCATCAGCCGTTACAGGAAGGAGAAGACCGGGGGACTGGACGATGTCGCAGTCGCCGAGATCAAGCACTGGAACGATGTGTTCACGGAGATGGAGAAGAGGAAGGAAGGCATCCTGTCCACGATTTCAGATCAGGGCAAATTGACTGACGAACTTCGTTCCAAGATAGAGAACTGCGTGGTGTCCAGTGAGTTGGAGGATCTTTATCTGCCGTACAGGCCTAAGAGGAGAACCCGTGCCACAATGGCGAAAGAGAAAGGTCTGGAGCCTTTGGCCGACAGGATGTGGAAGGTTGAGGTGGCTGATCCGGAGGTCGAGGCCCGGAAATATGTCGGAGACAAGGTTGGTTCCATCGAGGAAGCTCTCGCCGGAGCCCGTGACATCATCGCCGAGCGGCTTTCCGAGTCGCAGACCGTTCGGGAGAACCTCAGGCACATATTCAGAACCCGTAGGATTGAGGCCAAGGCCACAAAGGCGGCCTCAAGCAACGCCGAGGCTTCGAAGTACAGGACTTATTTCAATTTCTCGATGCCGCTCCAGAGGATTCCGTCGCACAATCTGCTGGCTATCCTTCGCGCTGAGAATGAGGGCTTTTTGTCTGTAGGGCTCGACGCTGATCCGGAGAAATGTGGCAACAAGATCTATTATGATTTCTGTCAGGAACATCGCTATCCTGGTTCCAAACTGGCCGACCAGATCCGTCAGGCCGTTGATGATGCCTATAAGCGTTTGCTTGAGCCGTCGCTGACCAACGAGATTGTCAAGGAGGCTAAGGAAAAGGCTGACATCGAGTCGATTAACGTGTTTGGGGAGAACCTCACGCAGCTTCTGCTTTCCGCTCCGGTAGGCCAGAAGAGGACAATGGCGATTGACCCCGGCTTCCGCAACGGCTGCAAGATAGTCTGTCTGGACGAGCAGGGAAACCTCCTGCACCACGAGATCATATTCCCTCATCCGCCTCAAAGCGAGAAGATCAAGTCAATAATGGCCGTATCCTCAATGATTGATGAATATGCCATCGAGGTCATCGCCATCGGCAACGGCACGGCCTCCCGCGAGACGGAGGACTTCATCAAACGCGTCGGAATTCCTGAGAACGTCAAAGTGTTCACTGTCAGTGAGGACGGAGCGTCGATATATTCAGCCTCAGAGGTGGCCAGACAGGAATTTCCTGATGAGGATGTGACAGTTCGCGGTGCGGTGTCGATCGGCCGTCGCCTGATGGATCCACTTTCCGAACTGGTCAAGATTGACCCTAAGTCATTGGGTGTGGGGCAGTACCAGCACGATGTGGATCAGAATCTGCTTCGTGAGAAACTGGACAACACCGTAGTTATCTGCGTGAACAGCGTCGGGGTGAATCTCAACACCGCCAGTCCGTATCTTCTGAGTTATGTTTCTGGAATCGGGCCGGCGCTTGCCTCGAACATCGTGGAGTACCGCTCTTCGATCAAGGGCTTCTCGTCCAGAACCCAGCTGCGGAAAGTTCCGAAACTTGGTCCGAAGGCTTTCGAGCAGTGTGCCGGCTTCCTTCGCATCCAGAATGCCGAGAATCCGCTCGACAACTCTGCTGTGCACCCGGAGTGCTATCATATCGTTGACAGAATGGCATCCGATCTGGGTGTCAGCACAAAGGAACTGGTTGGGAATGAGGACTTGATAGGAAAGATTGACCCGTCGGCCTACGTCGAGGGTGAGTTCGGTCTTCCTACGATTAATGATATTCTTAAGGAATTGGCAAAACCTGGCCGTGACCCTCGCCAGAGCGCCCAGGAATTCAGTTTCGCCGAGGACATCCACGAGATAGATGACCTGAAGCCGGGTATGGAACTGCCTGGAATCGTCACGAACGTGACCGCTTTCGGTGCATTTGTTGACATCGGAATCCACGAGAACGGCCTCATCCACGTCTCCCAGATGCGTGGCCAGAAAGTCAAACTCCATCAAAAGGTCAATGTCAGTGTCCTTGATGTCGATCTTGACCGTAAGCGCATCTCGCTCAGGTTGTTGACCGGAAAGTAAACCATTCTACCGTTGAATGTTTCTCTTTTGGTCTCTGAGCCAGTCGAAGCATCGAAGCTCCGTATAGTTCAGTGAAATGCCGCCACGAACCTTAGCCACCCGCGGCTATAAGCGGGAGGGGCCCAGCCAAAGGCTGGGAGGGACGGAGCGCGAAGCGCGGAGGGTTCGTGGAGACATTTCACTGAACACGAGTAAGTGTCAAAGGAGTAATAATATGCTGTTAAAATGTTAGTGAATATTTGAATATTATTTCTTTTCAAAAGGGAAAATTGATTATCTTTGTGGAAATGTAAGTATAACTAACAGGCTACTCATATTCCGTATTATATTATGAGCGTGACAAGAAGTATATGTGACAACAAGGCGGTAGTCTATCTGCTGTCCGTATTGGCCATTGTGCTTTGGGGAATGTCCTACATCTGGAGCGACCGACTGATCGCCCTTGGAGTTCCTATTTCATATTTCGTCCCCTTAAGGATTTTTGTCGCCGGGATTATACTTCTTCTCTTCAACATCCTCACAAAGAACTTCTGTCTGATAGCCCGCAAGGATATCTGGAAATTTTTGCTGCTCGCTCTGTTTGAGCCGCTTATCTATTTCTTCTGCGAGACCTATGGCATCAAGGAGACCGGCTCGCCGACCATCAGCGCGATGATCATCGCCTCCGTTCCGATCTTCTCCGTAGGAGCCGGAGCCCTGTTCTTCAAAGAGCGAATCTCAATACTGAACGGTTTCGGAATAGCAGTGACCCTGGCCGGCATCTGTCTGGTTCTTCTCAAACAAGGTGGAGATGAAGGAGTTCCGCAGAATTTCATCCTCGGAGTCGTTCTCCTTATGATCGCAGTCTTCTCAGAGGTCGGCCACGCCTCATTGACAAAACTTCTCGCTGACGGCTACAAGCCTCAGGTTATCGTGATGTACCAGTTCCTGATCGGAACCGTGTACTTCCTGCCATTCTTCCTGACAAAAGGCATCGAGAATTTCGACGCGAAACTTGTCTCTTGGGAGGTCCTTGAGCCGATCCTCTGCCTCGCTGTCCTCTGCTCCAGCCTTGCTTTCTCCCTCTGGGCAATGACAATCAAGAAGTTAGGCGTAGGCAAGTCCAGCGTCTTCCTTGCGATGATGTGTGTGGCCACCGCCCTCGTAGCCGAAGTCATCGGCCGCGAGCACCTCTCCCTCCTCCAATGGGCCGGAGTAGCCATCGCCGTCCTCGGCATCGTCCTCTCCCAGTACTGCTGCACAAAGAAGTCCAAAGCCTGATGACCGCTCTGCCCCGTTAATGAAACCGTGGCATTCAACTAATTGAATATGACCGATAAAGCACAATGTTCTGATCCTGATTTGAAAACCAGAAGATGTCGTCTTACCCTTGATATTCAATTTAGGCTTTCAAGTCAGCACTGTCTTTGGTGGTCTTCTCAATGATGCAGCTATGCTTCTTTGTGTTCCTGTCATAGTTGATGCCCACCAAGATCACTTCACCGAAATACGACTTGAGGGCAGTTCCGTAGTTCTGACGTTTAATCTGACTGATGGCAGAGCGGGCATCTACATCCCACTTCAATTCGAGAACAATCGCAGGAGCATCCTGATTGCGATGTGGTACGAGCACGAGATCCGCAAAGCCCCTCCCGGCTGGCAGTTCGCGAATCATCTGATAACGTGACCTTGACGTATAGAAAGCTAACGAAAGGACGCAAGCCAGAGAGTTCTCATCATTGTACTGAAGAATACTGGTGTTCTGCTCGTGAATCTTATCGACAGATGATGCAACTATTTCGGCTTCACCTTTCAGTACACAAGAGAGCAAATAATCGGATTGTTCCAGAGCATCAGTCACTTCAGTCCAACCAGTATCAGCGATTGCGGCCTCAAACTCCTGGCGAATCTCGTAGTTCGGGATACACGCGCACTTTGTCTCGTCATTAAAAGACAGATAGCCCAAATGGCACAACAGAGTCAGTACATCATCCTTGCAATCCACCTTGTGCATATCGTTGCTGAACCGCAAAGAATTAACTTTCACCGGAATATCATTGAGAGCTGAGACTATGTCATCTTTCAGCCCATCGAAATTCATAGTGATGTACATCCTAAGACTCTCAAAGGCATTTGTGCTTGCCCAATAACTTGAAAAGGACTTACGCTTCAGTGCTCTCATAACAGCGAATGGATTATACATTGCCTTTTCTGAACCCAATTCATAACCGTCGTACCAGCGTTTCATCAGATCTGCATCCATTCCCGCTTTCTCACAAAGGTCACGAACTTCCCCCTCAGTAAATCCAAAATACGGTGCCAGTTGCGCAGGACTCAACATAGTGTATTCATCAAAATTATTCAGCGCAGACTGGGTGTTGTAGCGTTTGATCGGAAGGATCCCCGTCATATATGCGCAAGCAAATACATATTCCGTCTTGCTGCCTTTGAACAGGCGTCTCAAAAAAACGACATACTCATCCACCAACTCTTCATACCCCTCCCTGCAAAGCGCATCCCACTCATCGATAAGGCAAACGAACTTCTCTCCCGTATGGTCAACGATACTTACCAGAAGATCCATCAAATCATCGTTCGCCCCCATCGAGACACCTTCGTACACACTCAACAATTCTTCACAAACGTCTTGCTTTATCCTTTTCACCAGATTGACGTCATCACCATACTTCGTCACGAAATCAGTCATATCTAAATACAGTACTGGGAAATGGTTCAGATGCTTCTCAAAATCCGGCTTTGAGCTTATCTTTAATCCTTCAAACAAAGGCCTTGAGTCACAAGAACGATCGTAATACGCATTCAACATCTTCACCGCGACAGACTTTCCAAAACGGCGCGCACGAGTGACACACAAGTATCGGTTCTCGGTCAACATCACAGCATTGACCTCCTCGATCAGCAGACTCTTATCTACAAAATTACTGTTGAGAACCGATGAAAAGCCATCGCTACCTTTATCTATGAAATTGCCCATATCTAATGTGTTAATGACATAGAAACAAAAGTAGTAAATAATTGTCAGTTTTCCTATTTCACTTTATTTCCTTTGGTTAAGGCCGGTTCCATAAGCGAAGGCGAATATCATCTATGGGTATCACAATTAGAAAGGGAACTATATAGGAGTTGACTAACATTTGGCTTATAGCACTGATGTTTAAACAGTCACGGTTAGTTGGCATTCCCGCACAATGACTTGTATGTCAGGAGTTTGATCACCATCTTAGCCATACAATAAGACAAGGTATGACAGAAGATTCCTGGCTTATGCTTTGGTTGAAAAAGTGGATTTCCGCACCCGACGCCGATCTTGAATATTGCCGCTGCCTCTTAGTTCGTTGGTACACCAGAAGTGCGTTTCCTGTACCAAAGATGCGTCCCGGTATATTCTGTACACAGAAAGGCATTCTCACGCACATTTTCTATCCCGTAAAAACAACAGGGGATCGCTCTTCCGTGTGTATGCAGAACTACGCGCACCTAAAACAGCTCCCACTTGATAAACAACAAATTGGAGTTTCAGGTGCGCGCATATTCGCACACCTAAGAGTCGGCAACCCCGACACGAGTGTTCTATCGGTGTTCCGGACTTCAAGGTGCGCGTGGTTTCCCGCACCTGGAACGCCATTGACCTGACAGCCAGCGAATTGCTATTCCAGGTGTGAATATATTCGCACACCTGAGTGTTATGGGCATATCATAGAATAGTCTGCAGGGCCTTGGAGCCACGCTATATGTCTCGCAGATCTTGAAGGTACGTGTTGCCATTTTGCAAAACGGCGGCATACGATTATGCTTCCACGCCATTGTGAGGCAGGGCCGTATGCCACCTATGGATCCGGAAAGCATAGGCGGCATATCCACAGGCCTCCCGCTCTACTCAGGGCGGTTTTGTTTGCGGCCATATTCACAAATGCTGGTGTCGTCTGCTCGTATCTAATTGTTCGGTGACTGACTGCACGCCATATTAGTCAACTGCTATATAGTTCCCTTTATTTGTTATCAGGTACGTGCCACTCCAGGTGCTCGATGTTTTTCAAATCTGGGTGATTGTGATACTTTCGTGGCCTACGATGCCGTCAACTGCTCGAACACATCACAGGCATATTACCGTGAGGAACTCCGCGACTTCGACGAACGGACATTCATTCCGCTTGCCCCGCCGGTTCTGGTTGATGGTCCGATGCCGCTGTTAGGGAATAAATAAACAACGGGAGCATTCTATTGTCAGAATGCTCCCGTTGTGGTTATATTTCACTGTGACGCGGACGATATCGCTTTGAATTGATCCCGTCACGGGTGAGGTCAGTGAGCCGGATGGATCCTTTTACTTGACCTTGATGGAGTTGAGGAGGTCGAGCTTGCCGGTGTCGGTGAGGTGGATGATGAGCTCGCCGAAGAGGGTGTTCTGCCAGGCGAACCAGGCGCGGGTGAACTTGCTCGCATCATCCTTATAGAAGGACTCGTGCATAAAGCCGGTGCCGGCGTCGGTCTTCATCAGTGTCTCGACGCACCATTTGATCTCCTTGTCGTCCTGGGACGTGAAGGCCTTCATCATTATGCTCATAGGCCAGATGTAGTCGTAGCCGATGTGCGGGCCGCCGATTCCCTCGCCGGCCTTGCCTTTGAAGAAATACGGGTTGTCCTCGCTCCAGACGAACCTGCGGGTGTTCTGGTAGATAGGATCGTTGATGTCAATGTCACCGAGATAGGCCATCGCGAGGAGGCTCGGCACGTTGGCGTCGTCCATCATAAGCTGGTTGCCGAAACCGTCCACCTCGAAGGCGAAGATCTTGCCGTACTTAGGGTGATCCACGACGGCATATTCATAAAGAGCCTTCTCCACTTCGGCGGCGAGGTCGAGGCATTCCTTAGCGAGTTTCTTGTTGTGATTAACATCCGTGAGGATCTCGGCGGCCTTGCGCAAAGAGGTGACAGCGAAGAAGTTGGAAGGAACGAGGAACTCGAAGATTGTGGCGTCGTCGGACGGACGGAAAGCTGAGGCGATAAGGCCTACAGGCTTGACAGGGTTGCCGCGGCCGTCGTTGGACTTGGTGTCGAACTGGCGGTCGGTCTTTCTGGCGAACCTGTAAGGTCCCGGGCCATCCTTGCGCTGCTGCTCCTTGAAGGTCTTGAGAGTGGCCTGGATGGACTTGAGCCATGTCTCGCCGAACACGGAATCGTCGCCGGTCACCTTCCAGTACTGGTAGGCCAGGCGGATAGGGTAGCAGTGCGAGTCGATCTCCCACTTGCGCTCGTGGTCGTAAGGGTTCATGTCGGTGAGGTCCGAATCCCACTCGCTGCCCGTCGGACCGTCGTTGAAGGCGTTGGCGTAAGGGTCGATGCAGATCAAGGAGAACTGGCAGTTGATCACGCCGGCGAGCATATTCTTAAGACGCTCATCCTGATTGGCCAGCTGGATGTATGGCCAGACCTGCGCTCCGGAGTCACGGAGCCACATCGCGTGGATGTCGCCGGTGTAAACGAATGTCTTGAAGTTGCCGTCATCGTCCTTGCCGAAATGCACGGTGGTGTCAAGGGTGTTCGGGTAGCAGTTGGCGAACATCCAGGTCGAGGGCGACTACGCCTACGGCTATCTCAAAGCCGAGAACGGCGTTC
>ERZ1026898.302-NODE-302-length-32487-cov-4.389769_pt1 | contig 32487 bp, 23 predicted proteins | sample MGYA00380178_ERZ1026898 | MGnify/ENA primary metagenome ERZ1026898 (study PRJEB33269, sample SAMEA4719814) | human gut metagenome | biome: human-associated habitat; feature: organic feature; material: feces | place: Cameroon | collected 2013-10 ...
ATTCTCTTCAAACGGCGGGTATACAATGCCGCGCTCGGTTACGATTCCGGTCAGAAGCTCATGATCGGTCACGTCGAAGGACGGGTTGTAGCTCTTGACCTCCTTCAGTGCCATCGGCTCCGCGTACCACATATCCTTGACTTCCTCAGGATCGCGCTGCTCGATGTGAATGTCAGCTCCTGTCGGCGTGTCGAAGTCAATCGTGGAGGACGGGCCAAGGGTGTAGAACGGGATTCCGTAGTGCTTTGCCAGGATCGCAACGCCGGAGGTGCCGATCTTGTTGGCAAAATCGCCGTTTGCCGCAATGCGGTCGCAGCCGACGAATACGGCGTTTACCCAGCCCTGCTTCATGACGATGGATGCCATGTTGTCGCAGATCAGGGTCACATCGATGCCTGCCTTCTGAAGCTCATAGGAGGTCAGTCTTGCACCCTGAAGGAGCGGTCTTGTCTCATCGGCAAACACGTGCAGCTTCATGCCCTGCTCCGTTGCATAGTAGATCGGAGCCGTTGCCGTGCCGTAGCCAAGGCAGGCAAGATAGCCTGCGTTGCAGTGCGTCAGAATTCCGTCGCCGTCCTTGATGAGCGTTGCGCCGTATTCCGCGATTCTGCGGGTCATCTCGGTGTTCTCTTCCTCGATTGCCTTTGCTTCCTTTCCAAGGAGCTTTACAATCTCTGCCACCGGCTTGTCGCTGTTGTCTTCCACCACCTTGATCTGACGCTTCAGCGCCCAGGACAGATTCACTGCCGTCGGGCGGGAGCTGTTGAGATAGTCCGCCTGCTTCCGGAATTTCTCCAGAAACTCCGGATAGGGCAGCTCCTCATAGCGCTGTGCCAGCACGTACATGGAATATCCGGCAAAAATACCGATCGCCGGTGCCCCTCTTACCTGCAGCAGCTTGATGGCCTTCCATGCCACCTCTTCCTCATGAATTCTCAGATACTCCTCGTGATTGGGAAGTCTCGTCTGGTCCAGGATGATGACATCCTTCTCATCGTCCGACAGCTTGATGATGTCGAGACGCTTCTCGTTCTCACTGCTCATTTTGCATTACCCTCGTCTTTCTGTAATTGTTTCGGAGCGCAGTTACCTGTTTCCGTAATTGCTGCGGAGCGCAGTTTGCCTGTTTCTGTAACTGTCGCGGAACACAGTTACATTGTAAGGCTCAGCCAAGGACAGCGTCAATGATCTCCGCGGGCCCCATTTTCGCAAATCCGTCGGGATCCGTGAGAACGCCGTGCTCCAGATCCCAGTGCATGAGGTTTCCGCCCCGGTAGTCCAGCGCGCACTCTCTGGTCGCATAGAAGCTGTGGCATCGGGGAAAATATTTTGCCATGGCAGCCTCTGCAACGGCGTAGGACTGCGTGGTCTTCTCTTCCTTTCCGGGCAGCATGCTGCCGGAGATCTGGACACCCGTGTTCGGGCTGCTGTGCGTCAGAACAACGCTCCCGTCCCCGCACTGACCGATGGCAATCCAGACATGACCATTCATGCTGACAATGTCGCCGGGACGGTATTCCGTAATCTCCTCGTTCGGCACATAGGTGCCGAAGCCGCGCTCCGCAAAGGTTTTCGCCATCGTCGTGGAACTCATGACATAGCCCGGAATTCCGGGCTCCTTCTCCAGTGTGTTGTAAAGCGTCCAACCGACGAACCCGGAGCAGTCAAGCCCGTGTCCGAACTCAAAGCGGTGCTTGTCGTAGTCGTAGGTGCCGGCATTTTCATCGAAAAACCTCTTCCACTCCGGATTCAGTCCGATCCGCATGCCGTCCTCTCCGGCTCCGGTGTCCTCCTTGTTCCAGCCGCCGCCCCAGACGTACAGCGTCTGTCCGCAGGGCCGGAAGGCATTTTCAAACAAATTTCTAAGTGTAGGCATTTTTATTCACTGACCTTTCCTGATGCTCCCGATTTTTTCTTCCGGCATGAACCCCGGATCGCGCGAGGTTCATTTTTCTTTTCTGATTTTCTCTGCAAAATACGTAAACAGCGGCTCGCCGTCCGCAACGCCCTCCTTTGCCGTATCCCAGCAGTTCTTCTCCGGGTGCCACTGAACGGCATAGATCGGGAGGCTCTCATGCGCCATGAACTCGATCACGCCGTCATCGCTCTTCTGCAGAACCTCAAGTCCTTCTCCGACCTTGCCGATTGCCTGGTGGTGATAGCTGTTGGTTACGACATGCTCTCCGTAGAACTTTGCAAGAAAGCTTCCGGGAACGATGTCCGTCTCATGATACTCACCGGTTCCAAGCCCCGAATGATAAGAGTGATGCTCTCTTTTGCCGTCCGGAAGATCCTGGATGATATCTCCGCCGAAGCAGACGTTGATGACCTGTGCACCCTTGCAGATGCCGAGAATCGGCTTCCCTTCGTCCGCGAATCTCCGGCACAGCGTAAGCTGCGTCACGTCAAGCTCATGATCAATGTCCCGCGAGCCGTTCATTTTCTGATGGAAGAAGACAGGATCAATATCATCGCCGCCCGGCAGAATCAGTGCGTCGTATTCCTCGATGCTCTCCGGAATTTCGCGGGTGTTGACGCATTCCGCGCCAAAGTGCGACATGGCCTTGATGTAGTTGGGTGTGTCAAGATTTGCAATCAGAACCTTCATATACGGAATCTCCTTTTTCATATTGTCGATTATACATAAAGCTGCAGGCGAAAATCCACTCCGGAATCTCGCCTGCAGCTCATCCTTGGGCTGTCAGCCATTTTACTCTGTAATCTGAATTGATTCGCCTTGCTCCAGCTCCCTGCGGTAGTCCGCAAGCTCCTTCTCATTTGCCAGAATAAAGTGTCCCGGCAGGATTTCGCTCCACACCGGCTTGTCCGTCGAATAGTCGTGCATGGAAGGATCGTACACGATCAACTTCTTGTTCTTCTCCTCCTCCGGATCCGGCTGAGGGATGGCAGACAGAAGCGCCTTCGTATAAGGGTGCAGCGGATGACGGAACAGCTCCTCCGACTCCGCAAGCTCTACGATCTGCCCCTTGTGAATGACGGCAATGCGGTCGCAGATAAAGCGTACCACGGACAGGTCATGAGCAATGAACAGATAGGTCAGTCCGCGCTCCTTCTGAAGATGCGACATCAGGTTCAGAACCTGCGCACGGATGGAGACGTCCAGTGCGGAGATCGGCTCATCCGCCACGATGAACTTCGGATCCATGACAAGGGCTCTTGCGATACCGATTCTCTGTCTCTGACCGCCGGAAAATTCGTGCGGGAAGCGGCTTGCAAACTCCGGAAGAAGTCCGACGTCGGAAAGTGCACGGTCAACCTTCTCCTGCCGCTCCTCCTCGGTCAGATGATGGCCCGGAGAATACAGTCCCTCTGCGACGATGTATCCGACCTTCGCGCGCTCATTCAAAGAGCTCATCGGATCCTGGAAAATCATCTGAATGTCCTTGGTGACCTGATGATCCTCCTCCCTCGTCAGCTTGCCGGAAATTCTCTTTCCGTTAAAACGAATCTCGCCCTCCGTCACCGGATTGATCCGGATGATGGAGCGGCCGATCGTTGTTTTGCCCGAGCCGGATTCTCCGACAAGGCCGAAGGTCTCTCCCTCGTAAATATCAAAGCTGACATGATCCACTGCGGTAAAGGGGTGCCGCTTGGAGCCGAACTGGACCTTGATGTGGTCCACTTCAACCAGTTTCTTCCTCTCAGTCATCTGCGGACGCTCCTTTCTGTGATATATCGGCAGCACCGGTCTCAACAGAGCCGCCTTCTTCCGTTCCCGGAACCGGAACGCCCTTAAGGGGAGCCGAAAGGCCAAGGGCCTTTCCCTTCTCCTGCAGAACGCGGATGTGCTCCGGCGGAGCAATCTGCGGAGCTCTCGGATCCAGAAGCCAGGTTCTTGCCATATGCGTCGGTGTCACCTGGAACATCGGAGGTCTTTTTACAAAATCAATCTTCAAAGGGTGCGGATTTCGTGCCGCAAAAGCATCGCCGTGCACCTCCTTGAACAGGTTCGGAGGCGTTCCGACGATGGTATACAGATCCTGCCCCTTCACGCCAAGCTGCGGAAGGCTCGACAGAAGCGCCCAGGTATAAGGGTGTCTCGGATCGTAGAACACCTCGTTGCAGCTTCCGATCTCGACAAAATCTCCTGCGTACATGACCGCAATGCGGTCCGCAACGTTTGCCACCACGCCAAGGTCATGCGTGATGTAAATGGTGGTCAGATCGTACTTCGCCTTCATCTCCTTGAGGATGCCGAGGATCTGCGCCTGAATGGTAACGTCCAGCGCTGTCGTCGGCTCGTCGCAGATGAGAATTTCCGGCTTGCAGGCAACCGCAATCGCAATGACAACCCTCTGGCGCATGCCGCCGGAGAACTCGTGCGGATACTGCTTGTAGCGGCGCTCCGGCTCGCTGATGCCGACATCGGTCAGAAGCTCATAAACTGCCTTCTTCGCTTCCTCACCGTGCAGGTTCTGGTGAAGCTCCACGGCTTCCTGAATCTGGTAGCCGATGGTCTTCAGCGGATTCAGGGAGGTCATCGGATCCTGCATGACCATCGCGATCTTCCTGCCGCGGATCTGTCTCCAGTCCTCATTGGTGTGAAGCCTCGTCAGCTCCCAGCCGTCGTAGGAAATGCTGCCGCCGGTGATTCTGCCGTTTGCCGCATTCAGGCCCATCAGCGTCGACACGAAAACCGACTTTCCGGAGCCCGACTCGCCGACAATGGCAAGGCTCTCGCCCTTATAGACATCCAGTGAAATTCCGCGCAGCGCATGCAGCACCTGACCGCGGAGGGTAAATTTGAAATCCAGATTCTTTACAGAAAGAAGGACTTCTCTGTTTGTATCGCTCATGTTCGTCCTCCCTTCCTCAGTTCATGTGATTCTTCGGATCTGCTGCATCCGCAAACGAGTTGCCGACGATGTACAGGGAAATCGTAATCACCGCCAGAATCGCTGTCGGGAACAGAAGCTGATACCGAAGCTCCGGCTGGCTCATCAGAAGACGTCCTGCCTGAACCAGGTTTCCAAGGGACGGAATGTCGGTCGGAAGGCCGATTCCGATATAGGTGACGAAAACCTCATTCCCGATCGCCGCAGGAATCGCAAGGGAAATGCGAAGTGCGATGACCGATACCAGATACGGAAGCAGGTTCTTCGTGACAATTCTTCCTGTCGTTGTACCAAGGCATCTGGATGCCAGGTTGTAATCCCGGTCACGGATGATGACCACCATGTTCCGGATAAAGCGCGCCATCGACAGCCAGCCTGTCAGACACAGCGCGAAAATAATCGTTCCGATACCCGGGTTCATGATATAGGAAATCAGGATCAGCACCAGCGTCTGCGGAACGTTATCGAAGATGTTGTACAGCTCCGTGAAAAACGTATCGAGCTTCCGCACATAGCCCCACAGAAGACCGATCAGCGTGCCGAAGCAGGCTTCAAACGCAGCAACGGCAAAGCCGATGCCAAGCGACGTTCTTGTTCCTGCCCAGGTTCTTGCCCAGAGGTCCTGTCCGATGGAGTTCGTACCGAACCAGAACTCGGTGCTCGGCTGATGGTTGATGATCTGAATGCCCGTCTGCGGATCGTTGTAGATGGTCTTCGGACTCTTCTGATTCGGCAGAAGGGGCTGAATAAACGTAAACGCAAGAACCGCAATGATGACGATCAGGAAAAATACCGCCACCTTGTTCTTGAAGAATGCACGGAGCGTTGCCTTCCAGTAGGAATAATTGGAATAGCCGCCGCGCTCTGCATCGGATTCGTCTGCTGCTGCCTCTGCAAACAGCTCCTCCTCCGGAAGATCCCTGTAGCTCTCGTAGGGAGTCAGTTTCTTCTTCAGATCGGCTGTGATCGCATTCTCCAGCTGTTTTTCTTTCTCTCCTCGAATGGTCATGCTCTGGAGCCCTCCTTTTTCGTAAAGCTGATTCTGGGATCCACCAGTGCCATAAGCACGTCACCCAGAAGAAGGCCAACGACAGAGATGGCCGCATAGATGACTACCAGCGCCTGCACCATCGTATTGTCCTGAATCTTAATCACCTGAACCAGAAGTCCGCCCATTCCCGGAATGGAATACAGGGATTCTACATACAGGGACCCCATCAGGGTGAACAGAATCGAGTTCGGAATGTACTGAACCAGCGGAACAAATGCGTTGCGGAAAATATGAACGCGGCTGATCTTGCCCTCCGGAACCCCCTTTGCTCTTGCCAGACGGATGTAATCCTTGTTGGCCTCATCCACCATGTAGCGGCGAAGCCACATCGCATAGTACACGATGTTGCCAAGAGACAGTGAGAACACCGGAAGAATCCAGGTGACCCAGTTGTCCGTATCAAACAGCATGGAAACGCCGAACAGCTCACTGCCGTAGAGCTGAATCAGCAGATGATAAACCGCGGACGGTACCGCCTGAACGATGACAATCAGCACCGTTCCGAATTTATCCCACAGCTTCCACCGGCTTCTCGTGGACTTCGCCATGGCGATTCCCAGAGGAAGTCCGACCGCCAGAGCGATCACCTCCGAGAGAAGTCCCATCTCAATGGAGATCGGTGCCTTCTTCGCAATGATCTTCGCAATCGGGTATCCGTTCCGGTATTTGTTGGAGGTGCCGAGGTCTCCCTTTGCAAGCTGACCGAAATACTTCGCGATCTGGACCGGTGCCGGGTCCTTCAGTCCGAGCTTCTGCAGCGTGACATTGATCTGTGTCTGGGACATCTTCTCGTAGTTGTTAAAATATCCCTCGATCGGCATTTTGCGGAGCAAAAGCAAGACAATGGTGATGACGATACACAAGGTGATGAGTGAGTGCACCAGTCGTTTGAGAATGTATTTACCCAAGGGGTACCTCCTGTTACGTGCCTTTGGATTTCCGCTGTACGGTCCCGTTGAAGGCTCCCATTGTGCTTCCGCGAGGGATTTCTTCCGCAGGATTTTCACACAGCAGTATGCACGTAAACCGGCAGGTGCGGTAGGCGCCTGCCGGATTGTTTTGACGCATTACATTAATAATGCCTTTATTGAAACGTGATTGCAATAAAAATATGTCTGTTTTGATTCAGGCGATATGGTTACTCCGCGCTCTCCAGAGCCTTGGTTCTTGCTTCTTCCCACTCAGCAAGTGCGGTGTTGAACTCATCCATGCTCATGGACTTCTCCCCCAGATGCTGGAACTTATATCTCTGAAGCGCTACGCCGTAAGGAGCAAACTCTCCTTCCAGAGGATTGAGCTTGGATGCAGTATAGCCGCCGTCGTCGATCTTGAACGGAACGATGATTGCGTGATCGATCAGGAGTTTCTCCGCCTCTGCAAATGTATTGTAGCGAGCCTCGTCATCGGTGCAGATTGCCTCTGCCTCGGTTACCTTATCCGTCCACTCCTGATAGATTGCCTGCGTTTCTTCATCCTCGGAGATATCCCAGAAGTTGTAGTTGTTGCCTTCTGTAAACGGCTCTGCCCAGGTCTGAGGATCTGCGTAGTCCGCGCCCCAGTTACACTTCATGAAGGCATATGCGCCGCTGCGGCGAACTGCGGAGAGGAATCCGGTCTCAGGACCAGCCTGAACGATGATGTCAATAAAGTCGGTTCCGAGAACACTTTCCATCTGCTGCTCAATAACCTGGCACTCCTTGTCCCAGTTGGTAACGGAGGGGTTGTAAGGCATCAGAACCTTGACAGGGAACGTGCAGCCTTCCTTCTCAAGCTCTTCCTTCGCCTTGTCGCGATACTCCACTGCCTTTGCGGCATCGAAGCTGTCGCCGTTTGTGATGTCCTTCAGGGCATCATACTGTGTGTAATCCTTGCCGGCAGCTGCTGCGAAGTTTGCAGGAGTTACGGTGTTGTTCAGAAGCTTCTCCGGATTATACGGCTCGGAAACGGTCAGAGCCTTGACGCGGTCCAGAGATGCCATCATAGCCTTGCGGAAGTTCTCATTGTTGACGGCAATCTTCCAGTTGTCCGGCTCGTACTCTGCATCAAACTGCGGATCGAAGTTGAAGCAGAAGAAATAGCTGAAGGAGTTGTCCGGTCTGGAGCCGTGAACCTCGTCCTTGACAGCGTCATCCTTCAGCCAGGAATCCAGAAGGTCTGCGCTGATCGATGCATAATCGATCTCGCCGTTCTTGTACATGTTGGCTTCTACACTGGATGCATCTGCATTATAGGTAGAAACAACCTCGTCCAGATAGACGTGATCCTTGTCCCAGTAGGATGCGTTCTTAGTCAGAACGTGCTTCTCCTGAGGCTCATAGGTGGAGAGAACGAAGGCTCCGTTGTACCAGAGGCTCTCATTGTCAAGACCGAAGGAATCGCCGTACTCATCCAGGCATGCCTGAGAAACCGGCATATAGGAGGTGTAGGAAACGATGCTCGTAAAGAAGGAGCAGGGAGCATCCAGCTTGTAAACCAGCGTGTAATCATCGGGAGCTTCTACGCCGATATCCTCTGCGTTTACAGGATCCACAGGCTCAAGCTTCTCGCCGTCTGCATCCGTATCCTTCGTTCCGTTCTCGCTTGCAAGCATGTAAGCGGTGTAGTCGTAATAAGCCTGTGCGTTGTGAACCACAGCGCCGGTGTCATACATGTACTGGTTGTCGGACTCGTGTGCCGCATCGTTTACGTAGCGTGCTGCCGCAACCCAGTCGTTTGCCGTCACATCGGCCATTTCCTTGCCGTTGTTGTCGACCCACTTCACACCCTTGCGGATGTGGAAGGTCCACTCGGTCATATCGTCATTGGATTCCCAGCTTTCTGCAAGACCGGGAGTAATGTTTCCGTACTGGTCATAGTCCACAAGGCAGTCGATGATGTTCGCGCTGATCGCGTAATCATTGGTGGTACTCGTGGTCAGATAGTTCAGTGTCTGCACTTCGCCGGAGTAAAGGGTTCGGAACGTTGTCTTTTCTCCGTTCTCTCCGCTTCCGCTGTCGGATGAGCCAGACGAGCTGCTGCCGCAGGCTGCCAGTGACAGTGCCATCACACCAGTCAAAAGGCCCGCAAGAATCCTGCCGGTTTTCTTCATAACTATTTCCTCCTTTTTCTGCAAAAAGACCTTCCTCCTCAAACTGGAAACCGCCTTCGGCAGACACTGCCGGATGCGGAAAAACAGGCGAGGCTCTTTCTGTATAATTGTATACGATAGTACAGCCTGACTTTCCATCTGTCAATAGAAAACACCCTTGTCTCCGCTATTGTATAGAAAACACCTTGCTTTTCCGGTATGGAAATTGTATCAGAAACACATTTCACCGGATTGCATCCGGTGATACAATGATGCAAATGTTTTACCTTAATCTTTTTACCTTAATCTATTAGAGGAGGACTCCGGTATGAAATACATTGACATGCATTGTGATACCATCTCCGAAATCTGGTATTCCAGACTCCGGAAGGAGAACCAGACGCTGCGAAGGAACCGCTTTATGATTGATCTGGAGCGGCTGAAAAAGGGCGACTGCCTGTGCCAGAATCTGGGACTTTTCGTGGATCTGCACCGAAGGGCTGATTTCGAGGAGAATCCTTTTGATCCCCGGGAAGCAGCGCCAAGTGCAGCAGCCGGATCTTCCGCCTCTGCGGCGGCTGTCACCTCCGGCAGAAACGCATCGGATTCCGAGGCGGGCGCTTCTGAACCCGCGTATCTGGATCCCTGGCACACCATCTCCTGCCTCGTACAGGTTTTCAAGGAGGAGGTTTCTGCAAACTCCGATCTCATCTCCCAGGTCACCAATGCGGATGAGATCCTCGCAAATGACAAGGCAGGCCGCATGTCCGCTCTTTTGTCTGTTGAGGAGGGCGGCTGCTGCAAGGGCTCTCTCGAGCACCTGAAGGAGCTCTACGATGCGGGGGCCCGCATGATGACCCTTACCTGGAATTACGAGAACGAGCTCGCAAGTCCCAACCATCCGGACAAGGAGCATTATTTTGCCTTCCAGCCGGTGAACGACCACGGCCTGAAAAAACGCGGCGTGGAATTCGTGGAGGCAATGCAGGATATGGGAATGCTGGTTGACGTATCCCACCTCTCCGATGCCGGCTTTTATGATGTGTGCCGCATCGTAAAGGGACCCTTTGTTGCAAGTCATTCCAATGCAAGAGCTGTCTGCGGCTGCGGACGCAACCTGACCGATGACATGATCCGGAAGCTCGCCGAGCACGGCGGCGTCACCGGCCTGAACTTCTGCCCGGAATTTCTGGAGCCGAAGGACAAGGATCCCCGCCAGAGCATTTCCGCCATCGCGGCACACGCGCGGCACATCATGAACGTCGGCGGCAGGGAATGCCTCGGCCTCGGAAGCGATTTTGACGGAATCAGCGGACTTCTGGACTACGGCACCGCCGACACGCTTCCGCTTCTTGCGGAGGGACTCGAAAAGGAAGGCTTTTCGCAGGAAGAAATCGAAAGTATCTTCTATAAAAATGTACTTCGCGTATATAATGAAGTTCTGAAGTAATTTTGACAAAACAGGAGGATCACCATGGAACCATTTCGCTACAACGACCTGGAGGCGCTTTCCACAGCACTTCCTACCGACATTGAGAGCCGCAAGGAATTCGGCGATTTTGACGGAGAAGCCCGTCTGATTGAACAGTGGCTTCAGAAGGACATCAGTGAGAATTTAAAAGCCAAGCTTCGCGTCGAGCGTGAGATTCTTAAGAGACTTCCGTCCGATTACCCCTATTCCTTCGAAGAGGCCTATGAAAAGGCGAAGACTGTCATCAAGGATCTGACGCCGGAGCAATTCCGCGAGCTTCAGGACAAGGGACGCATCGACTGGATTTACGTAAACGGCAAGGAGCACTTCATCCACAGCACGGCCGGCACGCTCCGGAACGACGCCGAGCATGCAGCCCGCAAGGAAAAGGGCGGAGCTCTGCGCACCGAGGCCCCCGAGTCTGCTCCCGACAACACGTTCTGGCAGTCTCTCATCGACATGAAGAAGAACGGCTCCGACTCCTGGCGCTTCCGCATCCGTTTCACGCTCCGCGTGGACGACGATGCCTTCCGCCCCGGCAAAATCAAGGTTTACATCCCGGTTGTCTGCGCCTGCAGCTATGTCTCCGATATTAAGATCCTCGAGACCTCTTCCGACCATTACATTCTTGCAGACGAGAACGCTCCGCAGCGCACCATCTGCTATGAGGAGGACATCAAGGAGAATCACGATTTCTTCGTGGAGTACGAATACACGGTAAAGAGCGTCTATCATGACCTTTGGACCGAAGAGGCCGTTGCCGCAAACCGCGCAGAGATGAACAAGCCTTATCCTGCCGATGAGGTAAAGCCGGAGGATCTTGCCGAGCAGCAGCCTCACATCCGCTTCACTCCCTTCATGAAGGATCTTGCGCTTAAGATCACGGAGGGCTGTGAAACTCCTCTTGAAAAGGCGAGAGCCATCTATGAATACATCACGACGCAGGTGACCTACTCCTTCGTCCGCAGCTATTTTACCATTGAGAACCTCGGCGAATACGCAGCCATGAACCGCAAGGGCGACTGCGGACTGCAGGGTCTGATGTTCATCACGCTCTGCCGCTGCCTTGGTATCCCGGCCCGCTGGGAATCCGGCAACGAGTTCTACGAGGGTGATCCCGGAAGCCACGACTGGTCGCTTGTTTACCTTGCACCGTTTGGCTGGCTCTATGTGGATCCGTCCTACGGCGGAGGCGCTTACCGCAGCGGAGATGTCTGGAGACAGCGTCACTTCTTCGGCAACCTGGATCCGTTCCGCCTGCCCTCGAACCCACAGTTCCAGAAGCAGCTCACGCCTCCGATGACCTATTTCCGCGACGATCCGTACGACAACCAGGCCGGCGAAATTGAGTACGAGGACGGCAGCCTGACTGGCGACCAGTTCACCTCCACGAGAAAGGTTACGCTCTCCGAGCACCTCTCCTGAGGGTTTACGTAATTGCCCGGCAGCTTCACGCCGTGCCGGATCCTGCCATGTCAGAATCCGGGCCGGCATGCCGGGGCACAATTTCAACACAGAAAAATCCCGCTGGGAAGCTCCTTTTTCAGAAGCCTCCCTGCGGGATTTCTATTTTTCTCAATTCACTTTTCAGCCTGCTGTTCTGCGCAGGAAGCCGCCTGCCTCAGTTCTTCAGCTCCTGCGTGCGGACCAGCTGTGCGTATGCTCCGTTTCTCTCCATCAGCTCCTTGTGAGACCCAAGCTCGATGATGCGCCCGTCCTCGATGACTGCAATGCGGTCGGCATTCTTCACCGTGGAGAGTCTGTGCGCAATCACAATGGTGGTTCTTCCCCTGGAGAGCTTTTCAAATGTCTCCTGAATTCTCGCCTCCGTGACGCTGTCAAGCGCTGAGGTCGCTTCATCCAGAATGAGAACCGGCGGATTCTTCAGGAAGATCCGTGCGATGGAAATTCTCTGCTTCTGACCACCCGAAAGAAGGACTCCGCGCTCTCCGACGTTCGTCTCAAACCCGTCCGGCATCGCGGCAATATCCTCCGCAAGCTCCGCCTTCGCGGCAGCCTCCATCACCTCTTCCATCGTGGCATCCAGCCGTCCGTAGCGAATGTTCTCTGCAATGCTTCCCGCAAACAGGAAAACATCCTGTGACACGACACCGATGTTCTGATGCAGCGATTCCTGCGTCACCTCGCGCACATCATGCCCGTCCAGATAAATTGCGCCCTTCGTCACATCGTAAAAACGGGGAATCAGCTGGCTGAGGGTTGTTTTGCCTCCTCCGGAGGAGCCGACAAAGGCAACCGTCTCGCCCTTTGCGATCTGAAGCGAAACGTCGTGCAGAATTCCCTGCCCCTTCTGATACTCAAAGGACACATGATCCACGTTGATGTCACCCTGCACGTTCTGAAGCGCAAGCGCCCCCTCGCTGTCCTGAAGCTCCGGCTCCGTCCGCATCAGCTCCACAAAGCGGTGGAGCCCCGCTGTACCGTTTGCAATCATCTCCGATGTGTTCGCAAGCTTCCGGATGGGGCTCACAAAGGTCGAGACATACAGGCTGAAGGTAATCAGGTCGATGACATTCAGCTCGCCCTTCATAATGAGGGCGCCGCCCACTGCAATCACCGCCACGGATAGCATGCAGAGGAAAAATTCCATCGCCGCATTAAACTCCGCCATGGCGCGGTGAAAGCCGAATTTTGCCCCGCGGTAGCTCTGATTCGCCTTTTCGAACTTCTGCAGCTCCTCCGGCTCATTGGCAAAGGCCTTCGCTGTCCGGATTCCGGAGAGCTCCGACTCAAATTCCGTGTTGATCGCGGAAACCGTCACTTTTACCTTGCGCGATGCATCCCGCATGTGAAGCCTGCAGAGCATGACAACCGCAAGAAAAACCGGCAGCATCAACGTAAGAACCAGGGCAAGTCTCCACTGAATCCGGAACATGAGAATCAGTGCGCCAAGGATGGTCACCGTGGAAATGAACAGATCCTCCGGCGCGTGATGCGCCATCTCCGTCACGTCAAAAAGATCTGTCGTCAGGCGGCTCATCAGCTGCCCCACGCGGTTGTGATCAAAGAAGCCGTAATTCAGCTCCTGGATGTGCCGGAACAGATCTCTCCGGATGTCGGCCTCGACCCGCGCCCCGAAGTTATGCCCCCAGTAGCAGATAATGTAATAGAAAACCGACCGCAGCGCATACGCGACGGTCACGACCAGCATGACCGTCCAGAAGGTCCTCCAGGCGTTGTCCGGAAGCAGCGTGTACATGCACCAGCGCGACACCCACGGAAACGCAAGATCGATCATCGCAATCAGAAGCGCGCTCACCATGTCCAGGTAAAACAGCTTCCTGTGCGGCTTGAAATAGGACAGAAAAATCTTAAGCTCTGACCAGTTTTTGAAATCCTTGTTCATAAAAAACTCCATCTGCAGTTATCAGTAAATCTGGTACTCCAGGTGTTCCGTAAATCCGAGCCCGGCAAATCCGGTGCTCAGTAAATCCGGTACTCCCCGGAAAGCGCAAGGAACGCGAACAGATACAGGAAGTTGTCGTAATACCGCCGCTCTCCCTTCCGAAGCGGCGTATTCCAGAACTTCTCCAGCCAGAATCTGCCGTTCGAAGCTGTTGTCTCATCCCCGGAATGAATCGTCACAAGCGAGCACTCCGCAATCGTTGCAAGAAGTCCCACGGGATGCAGCGCATGACCCTCAATGACACGGCCGTCCTTCTCGTAAATACCGAAAACAGGCTCGTGCTCCAGGAAAAATTTCTGGTACGCGGCAAGCTCACTCTCCTTCCAAGCGTCCGCGCCAAACCACCTGGCATCCAGGCTGACATTCCCGGCCGTCCGGTAGGCATCCGAATAAAACCAGTCGTGGCGATAAGGATTGCCTCCCTCGATCTCCGCCTGTGTCCGAAGATGCGGCGTTCCGTCAAACTCGGCGTACTCCGCGCAAAGTCCGGTAACAGGATCGCAGGCCTTCTGCAGATATTCTCTGCTCGCCTCCGCCGCCTTCTGCCAGAATTCGCGGTTCTCCTCATCCCACAGCGCAAACAGCTCATAAAAATGCGGCAGATGATAGGAAGGGTCCGTAAACGGGCAGCCCGGCACGAACAGAATCAGATGATTGTCACGGTTCCACATCGCCTTATTCGCCGGTTCGCCGTGATAAATGCAGGCCTGCAGGATTTTTTTTGCCCAGGAGCTGTATGCAAACACGCCCTCTCCGTCGCCCCATCGGTGGGACGCAAAGAACAGCGCCATTGCAAAATACTCTTCCCCGTCCGGCGCAGATCCCATGGAATTCTTCGTCCCGTCCGGCTGGCAGGACCAGGCAAAATACCCCGCGTTCTCGCCTTCCTCCATGTACATGTAAGTGACCGTCCACCTCCAGATCCGGTCAAACTCTTCCTTGTGATCCAGCTGCACGCAGGCCATCATGCCGTAGGACATTCCCTCTGTCCTTGCGTCGTGATTGCCCGTATCCTCGATGTAGCCCATGTCCTCGCCCACCGGATGATAGATTCTCTCATCCTCCGGGCCGTAAAACATGGTCTGCCAGATTTCCTCCAGCCTTTTCCTGCTCGCGTCCGCTGCAGAGAGCCCTGCTGCCGCAAAGGTATCCTCGTACGGAACGCCGTCCTTGACCTGTGTTGTCTTCTTCGGCTCCAGCACCTTCCGGATATCAAAAAGAAGATTGGCAAGCTCTCCGTCTTTTTTTGCCACATAGTGAAGACAGGTATCGTCAAACTTTTCGAAAACAAGCCCTTCGGTCTTTCTGGAAAGAAGCTGATCGCAGCGTCCGATCATCTCCGGAATCAAGGACTTCGGCGCTTCGTCCACAGGGTGCGACAGAAGCAGCGAATCCCATTCGCTCTCACGCGTTTGAAGCTTCACAAGACTCTTTCGGAACCGCTCCACCGTAAGCCCTGATTCAAAGTGCAGATAGGTGATCCAGTGGCAGGCATCTCCCGTAAGAAGCAGTCTGTCCGGCCGGATCAGCATCGCCATCGTTGCCACCGTATGTCCCGGGCAGCAGATCGCCTCGACCTCAACACCTCCGCCAAGCTCGAACACCCTGCCATCCTCCAGATCCAGCATGCGGATGTCACGGACTCTTGTCACCGCCTCCGGATCGTCGGAAAAGCCGTGCTCTTTTGCGATGCCCGCGCCCTTTTCCTCGGTATAATGAATTGCCGTCGGAATCCGCTCCTCCCGGTTCAGGTAAACCTCATCGAAGCGGTACATTCCGCCGCAGTGGTCATAGTGCCCATGCGTCAGCACAACCGTAAGCGGAAGCGCCGTCAACGTTCCGACATACGCTGCGATGTCCCCGACGCCGCAGCCCGCATCGATCAAAAGCGCCCTGTCCTCTCCCTCCACAAGGTACATATACTCTGAGATCGCGCCGCTGATTCTTGTAACATGTGCAGACACCCTCTCCGAGGTAAAATACACTGGTTTCTTTTCTTTCATCTCTCTCCCTCTTCACATCATTTCTAAATCCATCTGTATACAAAGTCGGAATCTCAAATTTTCCATCCGTTCATGGACATCTCACGAATCCGGCAGAAAATCTGCCATCACAGCGTTGCTTACATCGATTCCTCTCTCTGTGAGAAAAATCCGTCCGCCTTCTCTTTGCAGCATGTGCAGCTCCTGATAGCGCTTCAAAACAGGACCGTACACCTCTTCCATTGTCCTCCCGAAGCGCCGCAGGAACTCCGCTTCCGAAACGCCCTGCATTCTTCGAAGGCCAAGGAACATAAATTCTGCCATCCGATCCCTCTCCGAAAGGATTTCTTTCTCTTCATAGATGGACTCCAGAACCTCTGCAGGTTCCTGACCTCTGCGATCCGGCGTCCCCTCCGCAAATAGCAGAGATTCTCCGTCTGATTTTGTTAATGCGCCCGCACTCGCGCCTGCACTCGCGCCTGCACTCTCCAGTGCCTGCAGATAGGAAGTCATGCTTCTTGTATGGCTCCACCTGCATCCGGCATAAAACGAAGCCGCACCAATCCCAAATCCCAGATACGGATGTCCTGTCCAGTAGCCGCTGTTATGACGGCTCTCAAAGCCTTTTTTTGCATAATTGGAGATTTCGTAGCGGTGATAGCCATGCTCCGCAAGAAAGCTCCTTGTTTCATGATACATCTTCCGGTCCTCATCTTCATCCGGAAGTCGAGGAAGTTTTCCCTGCAGCGCAGCTTCCTTCAAAGGCGTTCCATCCTCCAGAATCAGACTGTATGCAGAGATATGCTCCGGCGCAAGTGCCGTGGCCTCCCGAAGCGACTCCATCCACTGATCGATGTTCTGGCCGGGAAGAGCAGAAATAAGATCCAGACTGATGTTATCAAAGCCTGCCCATCTCGCATCCAGAACACACTGCCTTGCTTCTTCCGCCGTATGGATTCTGCCAAGGAGCTTTAGCTCCTCATCCCGAAAGGACTGAACACCAATCGAAAGACGGTTGATCCCGGCCTCCCGGAAGGCAAGCAGCTTTTCCCTGTCCACCGTTCCCGGATTGCATTCCATGGTAATCTCCGCTCCGGGAAGAATCCGAAACGACTCGGACAGCACCGCCATCAGATGCGCCAGCTCATTCGCATCCAGAAGAGACGGTGTCCCTCCTCCGAGAAAGACGGTGTCTGCGCTCAGACGTTCATTTCCATTTCCTGCAGAGTCTGCTCCTCTTTTCAGAAAGCCGAAGCTTTCGAGACTGAAATTTCCATTGCCGAAGCTCTCCAGACTGAATTTTCCATTGCTGAATGTCTTTGCACTCAGCTGGATCTCCGTCTCCAGTGCATGTAGATATCGCCTTCTCACCGCAGCATCATAAGGCCCGGAGAGAAAATCACAGTACCGGCACTTGCGAACACAAAAAGGAAGGTGCAGATATAAGCTGACAGGACTGCCGGTGAATTCACCTGCAGCCCTGCCTTTTGTAATTTGCTGTTGTTCCTGTATTTGATCTTTTTGATACATTGATGTTTGGCACATTGCAGCTTGACACATTACATTGCAGCTTGACACATAGCTGCTTCACACATTACATTGCATCTTTACACATGGCCGCTTCACACGCAGTTGCTCGACACGTGTATGTGGTCCCGCGCAGGATAGTATCTGTATTCAGGAAGAAGCTCTGTCAGGGATTACTTTTCGGTGGGGCAGAGCATCCCTCAGCAGAAAAAGGGTCCGGCAGGGATGATTTCCTTCTGCAATAATCATCCCTCTGCAGGAAAAAGCTCTCCCAGGGATGATTTCCTTCTGCAATAATCATCCCTCTGCAGGAAAAAGCTCTCTCAGGGATGATTTCCTTCCGCAAAAATCATCCCTCTGCAGAAAAAAGCTCTCCCAGGGATGATTTCCTTCTGCAAAATGCATCCCTCTGCAGAGAAAAATTCCGACAGGGATGATTTCCTTCTGCGAAATGCATCCCTCTGCAGGAAAAAGGTCCGGCAGGGATGATTTCCTTCTGCAATAATCATCCCTAAGCAGAGAAAAGTTCTCCCAGGGATGATTCCTCCGGAGAATCCCGGCCTCCCAGGCATCCTCTGCGAAAAGTACTTACCAGCTTGCTTTACTGGTCATCCCCGAGCTTCAGCACGTTCATGAAGGCATCCTTCGGAATCTCCACGTTGCCGACCATCTGCATCCGCTTCTTTCCTTCCTTCTGCTTCTCCAGAAGCTTCTTCTTACGGGAAATGTCGCCGCCGTAGCACTTGGCAAGGACATCCTTGCGGAAGGCGCGGACGGTTTCGCGGGCAATGATTCTGCCGCCGACTGCAGCCTGAATCGGGATCTCGAACATCTGGCGCGGGATCTCATCCTTAAGCTTCTCGCACATCTTTCTTCCGCGGTCGTAGGCTCCTGCCTCATGCACAATGAAGGACAGCGCATCGACCGGCTCCTTGTTGACAAGGATATCGAGCTTTACGAGCTTCGAGGGGACATACCCCTTCAGCTCATAGTCAAAGGACGCATAGCCTCTGGATCTTGACTTCAGCGCATCGAAGAAGTCGTAGATGATTTCATTCAGCGGAAGCTCGTACTTCAGCACCGCTCTTGTTTTCTCGATGTAATCCGTAGAAAGGTACACGCCTCTGCGCTCCTGGCACAGCTGCATGATGGCGCCCAGATATTCGGTCGTCACCATGATCTCTGCGGATACAATCGGCTCCTCCATATGCTCAATTTCCGACGGATCCGGAAGGTTTGCCGGATTTGTCAGCTCCATCATGGTGCCGTCTGTCTTGTAAATGTGATACACAACGCCGGGAGCCGTCGAAATTATGTCAAGGCCATATTCCCTCTCGAGACGCTCCAGAACAACCTCCATATGAAGAAGTCCCAAGAACCCGCAGCGGAAGCCAAAGCCAAGTGCAAGAGACGTCTCCGGCTCATAGGAAAGGCTCGCGTCGGAGAGCTGGAACTTCTCCAGAGCATCCTTCAGGTCCGGATACTTCGAGGTGTCCTGCGGATAAATCCCCGCATAGACCATGGACTGGGCCTTCTTGTAGCCGGGAAGTGCCTCATCGCAAGGCCGCTCCGCCTCGGTCACGGTATCGCCGACTCTCGCATCGCGGATATTTTTGATGGATGCGGTAAAATAACCCACCATTCCGGCCGAGAGCTCACTGCACGGAATAAACTGTCCGGGGCCAAAATAACCGACCTCCACAACCTCTTCCTCCGCGCCGCTTGCCATAAACCGCACCTTCGTGCCCTTACGGATCACGCCGTCCCGCACGCGGATAAACACGATCACACCGCGGTAGGAATCATAGAGGGAGTCAAAAATCAGAGATTTCAGCGGCGCCTCGGGATCGCCTGTGGGTGCGGGAATCTTTTTCACCACATCCTCAAGGACCTCTTTGACATTCAAGCCGCTCTTTGCGGAAATCTCAGGGGCATCCATTGCCTCAAGGCCGATGACGTCCTCAATTTCCTGCTTTACCTCTTCCGGTCTTGCACTTGCAAGGTCCACCTTGTTGATGACCGGGAACACGTCAAGATTGTGCTCCAGCGCAAGATAGACGTTTGCCATCGTCTGCGCCTGAATGCCCTGCGTCGCATCCACAACCAGAATCGCGCCGTCGCAGGCCGCAAGGGAACGGGACACCTCATAGTTAAAGTCCACGTGCCCGGGAGTATCAATCAGATTGAAAATATACTCCTGCCCGTCATCCGCATGGTAAATCAGGCGGACCGCCTGAGACTTGATGGTGATTCCGCGCTCACGCTCCACCTCGATATTGTCCAGGACCTGCTCCTTCATCTCGCGATCGGTAAGTACGCCAGTCATCTGGATCATCCGGTCTGCCAGGGTAGACTTCCCGTGGTCAATGTGTGCCACAATACAGAAATTGCGGATTCTCTCCTGATCTTCTCTTATTTTATCTGCTCTCTCTGCCATGCTCTCTTCCTTTGCAGCAGTCCGCAAGGGCCGCCTCTTCCTCCGGGGTCAGTCGTCGATATTCCCCGGGCGCAAGGGCCCCGTCCAACTCGAGCGGGCCGAAGGAAATCCTCCGAAGGTAAGTCACCTCTTTGCCGCCGCCCAGGGCTGCCACCATTTTCTTAATCTGATGAAATTTTCCTTCACGTATCGTAACAAGCGCTTCCATGGGATCTCCGGAAGGAGACTTCTCAAGCCTTGCCGGGAGCGCCGTCAGCTCCTCATCGTACCGGATTCCCGCCGCAAACCTCGCAGCATCCTCCCCGGTAAAAGCACTGCCCGCCGTCCGGACGAGGTATGTTTTGTCCACATGAAATTTCGGCGCCAGAAGGCGATGCGCCGTATCGCCGTCATTTGTAATGAGAAGAAGCCCTTCGGTATCCTTGTCAAGCCTGCCCACGGGAAACAGGTCCGTCCGCTTCCTCTCCGTAATCAGGTCCAGCACGGTTTTCTGCTTCCTGTCCTCGCTCGCGGACAGAACGCCCGCCGGCTTGTTCAGCATGTACCAGACAACCGGCTCATACTGCCAGTGCTCCCCCTGATAGATCACCTCAGGAAAAACATCAGAAGCGCCATCCTCCTTCAGAAGATAGCCCGGATCAAAAATCAGCTCTCCGCCAATCCGGACACCATTCTTCCGGATGCTCTTCCGAAGCTCGCCTCTCGTGCCGGCGCCCATGTCCGCAAGATACTTGTCAATTCTCATGAAATCCTCAAATACAGCTCTGCAGCGTTTTGCCGGCCGCTCGTCGGGTTTTATACTTCGCAGCCCGTTCCGCCGGCCGCTGCACAAGCCACTTTACCGGCCGCCTGTCAGATCTTATGCTTCTCCATCCACTCCGCAGGAATTTTGCTCTCGAAGCGGTCCTTCGCCGTCTCCGAGGGAACCTCTGTCGGATACTTCCCGTCAAAGCATGCTGCGCAGAAGCTTGTCTCGCTGCCGATTCCGCCCGCAAGCTTCAGGGCGTTCTCCACGGAAAGATAGCCGAGGGTGTCGGCGCCGACGATCTGCGCGATTTCCTCAATCGAGTGCTGACATGCGATCAGATTCTCTCTCGAATCAATGTCCGTGCCATAATAGCAGGGATTCAGGAACGGCGGTGCGGAAACGCGGAAATGCACCTCTTTTGCCCCCGCTTCGCGAATCAGCCGCACAATTCTTGCAGAGGTTGTGCCGCGGACGATGGAGTCGTCGATCAGAACCACACGCTTGCCGCGAACGGTCTCCGCAATCGGGTTCAGCTTGATCTTCACCAGATCCTCGCGGGCCGCCTGACCGGGCGCAATGAAGGTTCTTCCGATATACTTGTTCTTCAGAAGGCCGATTCCGTACGGAATGCCGGACTGCTTCGCATAACCAAGCGCCGCATCCAGACCGGAATCCGGAACGCCGATGACCACATCTGCCTGCACCGGATGCTCCAGCGCAAGGAACGCGCCTGCACGAACTCTCGCCTCATGAACCGAAGCGCCGTCCACAATCGAATCCGGTCTTGCAAAATAAATGTACTCAAAGATGCACATGGACGGCTTGACCTCCCCCACATGATCCTCGATGGAACGAAGGCCGTTCTGGTCACAGACCATGATCTCACCGGGCTTCAGATCGCGGACAAGCTCTGCTCCCACTGCGTCCAGTGCACAGGACTCCGAAGCAAAAACAATACTTCCGTCCTTCGTCTTGCCGTAGCAGAGCGGGCGGAAGCCGTGCGGATCACGCACCGCAATCAGCTTCGTCGGGGACATCAGAACCAGGGAAAATGCGCCGTGAATCTTATCGATCGTGCGATTCACCGCCTCTTCGATGGACGAGCAGTGAATGCGCTCTCTTGTAATCAAATAGGAAATAACTTCCGTATCGGTTGTCGTATGGAAAATACATCCGTCATTCTCAAGCTTTGAACGAAGCTCATAGGAATTGACCAGATTGCCGTTGTGGCAAAGCGCCATGCTGCCCTTAATATGCCGAACAACGACCGGCTGGGCATTGCCGCGGTTGGAATCCCCGCTTGTCGAATACCGGACATGGCCGACAACAATCTGTCCCTCGCCAAGGGCCTCAAGATCCTCCGCATGAAAGACCTCATGCACCAGTCCCCCATCCTTATGATAACGGAACACGCCGTCCTCGTTTACTGCGATTCCGGCGGCCTCCTGTCCTCTGTGCTGCAGAGCAAACAGTCCGTAATAAGCCAGCATCGGCAGATTCTGTTTCTTCGGCGACCACATGCCGAACACACCGCATTCTTCTCCAATTTTCTTCATAACAGGCAGATTCTCCTCTCAGCCGCAACCACTGCGGCGCAAACACGGAACATTGGGAAATATAACACACAGAAGTTACGCTTGACTAGCCTTCTGTTCAAAGACTAGCATATGTAGCTAATTATAAGAGCACTTACCGCTATATTATAAGGTAATGTTTCCCTCTTTCGGAAGTGAAAATATGTATTTGCCGGAACGGAAATCCGGATATTCGGAGCGGTGAGCGTTTTTGGGAGCGGCTGCGGCGTTCCGGCAGTGGCTGCGGCGTTACGGGCCGCTGCGACATTCCGGGGTGTCTGCGGCGTTCCGGCAGTTTCGATTCATGGAGGCTCGATATGATTCAATTTCTTGTTCGCAAATTCATTCCGGATGCGGATAACATCCAGGACGCCAGGGTCCGCGGGCGTTACGGGACTCTTTCCGGAGCCCTTGGTATTTTCTTCAATCTTCTTCTGTTCCTGGTGAAAATTCTGGCAGGCGTTCTCTCCGGCTCAATTTCCGTCATCGCCGACGCCCTGAATAACCTCTCCGATGCAGGGAGCAGCATTGTCACGCTCATCGGATTCCGCCTCGCAAGCCACAAGGCAGATGCCGGACACCCCTTCGGACACGGAAGAATCGAGTATCTTTCCGGACTTTTTATCTCCATTGCCATTCTCCTCATGGGGTTTGAGCTGGCAAGGGAATCCATTGGGAAAATTATGCACCCTTCCCTGTCAGCTTCGAGTCCTCTGGTCATCGCGATTCTCCTGTGTTCCATTCTGGTGAAGCTCTATATGTACCGCTACAACCGCTGGCTCTCCGGAAAGCTTCAGAGCGTAGCACTGGAATCCGCGGCCTGCGATTCCAGAAATGACTGCATCACAACTGCTGTTGTACTGCTCTCCCTGATTCTCGAGCACGTAACCGGTCTTCCCATCGACGGCTTCGGAGGCCTTGCCGTCTCCATCTTCATTCTGGTGTCCGGCATCCAGTCCCTGCTCGAAACAAGCGGCCCGCTCCTTGGCCAGGAGCCGGATCCGGAGCTCGTGAAGAAAATTACAGATACCGTGCGCAGCACCGACCATGTTCTTGGAATGCATGATCTCATCATCCATGACTACGGCCCCGGAACCCGGATGATGACCCTCCATCTGGAGGTGCCATCCGATATGACGCTTCTCGACTCCCACATGCTCGCAGACCAGTTGGAAACAAGTCTTCGCAGCAAGTTCGGGGTCCAGACCGTCATTCACGTCGATCCCGTTGTCACGGATGATAAAGAAGCCGCCCTTCTCCGGGAAAAGCTCTCCGGCTTCCTGCAGTACCTGGGCCCGGACTTTCTCTACCACGACTTCCGCGTCGTCCACGAGAAAGACCGGCTGAAGGTTCTGTTTGATGTCAATTGCCCGTACGACGTCCGCATGACGGATGATGAGATTCAAGATTATCTGAAACGGGAGTTTGATAAAATAAGACCTGGAATCAGCCTGAGGGTTGGAGTGGACCACTACACTCGGAATTGACTGATGTCAATTCCTCCTGTTCGCAGCCCCGCGTGTTCCACGCGGGGCTACCGCTTCGAAGAAACCGCGCTTCGCGGCTTTCTCCGAAGGGCACTCTCCATTGACCGATGTCAGCTTCGAGTGTTCGCCGCAAAACACCTGCGGGTTCTCCTGCCCCTTCGTTTTCATCCCCAGCTCGCTTTTTTCCTCCGCAAGGATGATTTCTTCCGCTCGGTTTCATCCCAAGCTTGCTCTTTTGCTCCGCATGGATGATTTCTTCCGCCCGGTTTCATCTCCAGCTTGCTCTTTTTCTCCGCAGGGATGATTTCTTCCGGCCAGATTCATCCCCAGCTTGCTTTTTTCTTCCGCAGGGATGATTTCTTCCGCCCGGTTTCATCCCCAGCTCGCTTTTTTCCTCCGCAGGGATTAGCGCCGCAGGCGATCAATCCCAACCCACCACGGCCAGCGCAGTGCCTTCCGCAACCGTGACGGCTGCCTGCCGCTCCGGCTCAATTTCATTCGAGCAGCCGATCGGGAAATCATTCGTCATCGTGCAATCACTGACCTCATACTTCATCCCGCGAATGGTGACTCCCTTGATTTCGGGGTCCACGGCAAACATGGAAAATCGCCCCGCAAAGCCTTTGTGGAATTCCTTCGTTTCGTTCCGAATCAGAAAGATCATCTGATTGAGATCCATCAGATAGCCCTGTGCGCCGTTGTTTCTGATGAAATTCAAGACCTGCAGATTCGCAATTGTGTGCGCAATCCGCGCGCCGCCCAGCGTGCCATAGAGATCAAAGCGAAGATAGCCAAGCTTTAATCCGAAGCGGACCGCAGCCATCGTGTCCGTGTCATCTTTTGCAACAGGAAGCGTCATCACTCTGGACGGGTCCTCCTTCTGTATCTCTTCAAGAGTCTGTCTCCCCAGCGGAAGAAGCGAGTCAAAATCTCCCAGACAGTAATCCGGCAGAACACCCATTTCCGTCAGATAGGTCAGTCCGTTATCCACAGCGATAATGCAGTCGCCCTCTTCTTTATGAAAGTCCACCGGGGTAAAATCTCCCGCGCAGACCAGAATGCACTTCTTCATCGTGATATAATCTCCTCGTTGTTTATCTTGCTTTCAGAGTTCCTGCCCCAAGTTTTCCTGCCTCAAGGTTTTCCCGTCCCAAAAGGTTTCTGCAGCAGGGGCTGAAGGCTTGCTTTCAGATATTTTTGTTCGCACGTTTTGACGGAGGTGTTGCCATGCCTGCTTCTTCCGGATTCACAGAATCCCGTACGCTTCTCCTGACAGTCGGGGACGGAGCACCCGCTCCCATTCCGTATACTGCTTCCGCTCCGTATACTGTTCCCACTCCGTATAGTGTTCCCGCTCCGTATACTGCTTCCATTCCGTACACTCTGGTCCGCAGCCGCAGAAAATCGCTTGCAATCATCGTCCGCCCGGACTCTTCGCTGGAGGTGCGGATTCCGCTGCTCTGCAGAGAGGATGAGCTGGAGAAATTTCTGCAATCGAACACTTCCTGGATTCTCTCCCATATGGCTTCTCAGGCAAAGAAAAGAAAGGAGCGGGAAGCCAGAACGCCGCACCTTTCTGACGAAGAAAAAATTGCGATCCAAAAGGAAGCGGTCAAACGGCTTCGTCCCATTCTTCTGGATCGCATTGCTTACTATGAACCGATGCTGCCATCCTCGCACCGTCCTATCACGCGCGTTTCCATCCGGGCCCAGAAAACCCGCTGGGGCAGCTGCTCCTCCCGCGGCACACTTTCCTTCAACTGGAAGCTGTATCTGACCGCGCCGGAATGCCTCGACTATGTCGTTGTCCATGAGCTGTGCCATCTCGTTCATATGGATCACAGCCCTGACTTCTGGGCCGAGGTGGAACGGATCCTGCCGGACTACCGCATCTGGAAAAAGTGGCTGCGTGACAATGGGGATACGCTTGTATGAACCGTGCTTATGAAGGATACGCTTGTGTAAACCACTCTCACAGTCTGCGCAGCTCTACTCTTCCTCACCATCCGCTTCCACAATAAACTTAAGGCTCAGGAAGAACAGCTGAATATCCTGCCACAGGCTGTAGTTCTGTATGTACTCCAGGTCCAGATTCAAACGCTCCTCTTCGGAGCTGTTGTATTTGCCATACACCTGTGCGTAGCCGATCATGCCGGCTCTCACCTTTGTCCGGCAGGCGTACAGAGGATTATTTCCGCATCGCTTTTCATAAATTCCTTCCCGGTCAGGTCTTGGCCCGATAAAGCTCATATCTCCGCGAAGGATATTTGCAAACTGAGGCAACTCGTCCAGATGCGTCTCCCGAAGAAATCTTCCGCCGGGTATGTAAATAAGACTGCCGTCCTCTGCCACATGATCCACGGTGCGGAACTTCAGCATTTTGAATCGCTTTCCGTCCCTGGTGATCCGGACACTCGTGTGGAAAAGCGGTCCGTGGCTTTTCCCGACAATCACCGCCGACACAAGAAGCACGGGAGACAGAACAACCAGGAAGAAAACGGAAAGAAGAATATCGATCGCCCGCTTGAAAATACGCAGCTCCAGCTCCAGAGGGACATCGTTCAGAAGATAAATTGAAGTCGAGAACTGGTGCAGTCTCTGCGTTCCCCGAACCAGCACATCGTCAATATCCGGAAGCACATATACTTTGATTCCATGTGCATAACAGAAGCGGACAATCCGCTCTTTGGCCCTTCCCTTCAGATTCCAGAGAAGACAGTTGTCAAAATCGGCCACAATCTCCTCAATCTCCTCCACGCTCTTGTCACCGGTATTGACGGCACGGCAGATGTAATACATATCCGACCGTCTGCTGAACCTGGCAAGAATCTCATCCACATCCTGCGTTCCGCTGACAAGGACAAGCTCCTTTGCCGCAAAAAGGCCCCGGTAGATCGAATAGGTCAGATAACTGACCAGAAGCGATCCTGCAATCTGAAGAGCTGTCAGCGCCAGCATTGGCATGACCGGCACCAGCCAGTTGCGCATCAGGCCAAGCTGAAAATATGTGATCAGGTTCACCAGAATCACCGCAAAGGTCTGACTCAGGAAATTACTGGCCGGCTTATGCTCTCCCACCTTATTGCCCTGAAGAGCATGCAGGAACACATACAGAAGAAGGACATAAATTCCGATCACCAGAACATGCCCCTTACTGTACAGCTTTAATCCGTTTCCGAAAAAATAACCATCCTGACTGATTCTCGGCTGCTGCAGAATCGGATAATACACCCAAAACCATAAATAGAGATACAAAAGCGATGCCATCAGAATCTCAAGAAGGCCCGAAAACAAAACCATTGCACGGTTCCAGCTGTCCACTTTTCCGGATATTTTTCGAAACCACACTCTCCGCATGGTTGCATGAAATGCCCAGCCAATCAGATAAAATACCGCCGTAAACCGGCTGCAGCCGGCAACCTCCAGGAGCAGATTCCAGAGCCTTTGCACCGCCTTTCCCTTGTTGGAGGAAAGGGACTGCGCCGGTCTCCGGTAAATCGTGAGTGCCCGGTCCATACCGTATGCCGTGATTCCTGTTTTCAGAATGCTCCACCAAAGAGCGGTATCCTCCGATGCCATGTCCGGCATGTGGATCAGAGACTTATCGAGCTTCCAGGTATCGAACATGACGGTAGAGGTGAAAATCACCGTCCTGCTCAGCGCATGGCGAAAATCAAGCTTCTGCGGAACATGGACCATGCGTCCCGTTCCCTTCGCATTCGCATCCCCAAATTCATAGGAGGTAAAAACAAACGCCGCGTCCTTCTGCCGAAGGAACAGCAGCTCCTCCTCGAGCTTTGTCGGAAGCCAGAGATCATCCGCATCCAGGTAAGCGATATAACGCCCCCTCGCCTCTGCAACACCGTGATTTCTGGTTTCCGCCGCCCCAAGATTCCTCTCGTTTCGGACAATCCGTATTTTCTCCCGGTTCGCAGAATTCTCCCTGCAGCGGGCTGCCACCGGAAGGCTCTCGTCCGGTCCGCAGTCGTCCACCAGAATCAGCTCCCAGTCCGTGTACGTCTGCTGCTCCACGCAGGCTATGGTTTCTTCGATATATTCCGCCGCACGATACATCGGCACAATGATGGAGATCAGGCCGTCGCGGCCCTCTTTCATATTGTTCATATTTTCTTCCAGTTTACTGCTTATATTCTTCTTCCGGCACCTCACGATAGAATACCTGGAGCATCATCTCGTAAAGCGCATCTTCATCATAGTAAAACTCCTCGAAGCCCTGATCTCCCATTTTCGTCTCGCCCTGCAGAGAATAAATGGTGTCCAGATTCAGGGAATACGATCCCATCTGTCCGGCGAGGTAGGTCACCTCCGACACATCCACATCGGTCACCATGTACGGAGAAACCGACTGATACAGGTTGACGATGGATGCCGGGTTTGCTTTGACAGAAGCAAGCATTTTCGTCATAAGTGCCTTCAGATAAACCTTCTGCTTCTCCAGGCGATACGTGGCCGCATCAAAATCATTACCGCGATAGTGCACAAAGCGATAAGCGTCCTCGCCCATCAGGGTCTGGTCCTTTCCGTACTCGATCTTCCCATCCTGATAGGTCATCCGCGGAACCGTCACGCCGCCGACCGCATCGTTGATCATCGGAACCGCGCCCATATTGATCGCCGCATAGCCGGAAATCGGAAGCGAGTACAGCAGATTCGAAACCGCCTTCTTCTCGCGCTCACAGGACTCTTCCATCCCATCGCCGTAGCCATGAGCCAGGCAAATCTGACCGACGCCCGTATGGTCAAAATTCCCCTCCCCGTCATAAACATCGATCTGCGTCATGGTATTGCGGTTGATCGCAACAACCGAAATCTGTTTTGTCTCCGGATTCATCACAAGAAGAAACAGAGAGTCCGCCTGACCGCCGTTCTGGCCGCCGGATTTGGCCCTCGCGTAATTCATGTCATCGATGCCCATCACAAGGAACGTCAGAATCTGATCGTTGTACTCATAGACCTTGTCCTGGTAACGCACCCAGCCATCCTTCCAGACCTTGGAGGATGACTCCTGTCCGGCCGTATTCTCCTGTTCATCCTCCGCCGCAGCCGCCTGCGCCAGTGTCGGCACATTCTCCTGTGCACTCTTATACAGCGCATTCCGGCCAACCGCGTCCAGAACCCGCCATGTCGTAAACAGACCGGCTCCGCAGAGCAGCACCACCGCGAGCACAATCAGAAGCACCCTCTTCCATCTCCTGTGATGGTGATGGTGGTGCCGGTACTCGGACCCGATTCTTCTCCTGTGATGCATCTTCCCGTGTCTGTCGTAATAGACGTTCTCGCTGTCTCTTCTGTTCATCCCCATTGCTTCAATCCTTCAATGACTTATAGTAAAGCATACAGTGACAAAATCCCTCAAAATTCGGATCTGCAATCTGATCCCGGAATTCCTTGCACATGCACTTATTCTCCTCCGTGCGCTGCAGGCGGCAAGGGCAATACCCGCCGGTGCGCTTCAAACCTTCACGAATGGTATTCACTACTTCTTTGTCCGGATTTAAGGTAACACTCATCTTCTTATCCTCCTTCTGCATGAGCTCATGCCCCATTATGACACTCTTCTGACCACAGCACTTTTCCCGCGAAAGGCAATTCCGATTTTTATAATTGCGTGAACGCCTGCGTCACACAACTCTGTATCATATCTCTTCTGCTCAATTTGCCTGAGTGCGCTCTCTGCCAGAGATTTTAGATCCGCATGCTCATCATTTGTGTGCTTAAACTCAAAAATAAACCCCGGAACCCCTTTGGTTAACGGCATCAGCTGAATATCAAAGCGCCCAAGTCCTGCTTCCCGATTCGATCGCACCTGATAACGATTTCCCAGAACAGCACACAATCCCAACATCATTCCATGATAGAATCCCTCGTTGGCTCCGTCCATAGAAGATATGCTCTTCAGCATAAAATCTTCCAGTAAGGTCTGTAACTTGCCGGCATCTTCAGAAAAAATCGCCTGATTGATCGAAACAGCGATGCTGTTCTGATTTGTCCGATTCAAAACTTCCTTTTCATATACAAATGCGATTTCTTTATTGGGGATGGCAACGTCACACATGAAATTGCCGTCATTCTGAGGATAAACCGCAGAAATCTTCAAATATCCGGCAACAAGAAGAAAACTATATATACTATATGGATTATTCTGCACTTCCGGATAAATGACACTTGTGTCTACATAGGTGGTTATTTTCTCCCCGCACAGAAGCTTATATAAGCCTTCCGTGATCTCCGGCGCAGCTTCCTCAATAATTTCGCCGATAATATCATTACTTCCGGTCGACTGCCAGAATGCCTTCGGGAAGCACTTGTCAGCAATATAATTGATCACCGACCATGGATTAAAAATCTCTGTATTGCCAAACCGGTATCCATCATACCAGTCACAGATTTCCTGGTATTTTTCCTCTTTCCCATAATAGCACAGCATGTCCTTTACTTCTTCTTTGGTAAACCCGAAGTATTCGCTGTAGCTTTCGTCCAGAACCGAATTTGTTTGCAGATTGTTCATGCCGCTGAAAATGCTTTCCTTCGCCACACGAAGAATCCCCGTGAGGAATCCAAAGGCCAGGTGGGTATTGTCCTTTAATCCTCCGGAAAAGAAATTGCGCATAAAATTCACAATCTCCAGATAGAAATTGCAATGATGACCCTGCTGAATCGGGGTATCATACTCATCGATCATAATGACGCATTTCCTGCCATAATGCTTATGCAGCATCAATGACAGAAGCTGCAGGCCCATCTGGCAATCCACCTCGTTCGCAGTGTCCCCGGCAAGAAGATGATACTGTTCTTTTTCATAGCCGCTCAGTACCGTGCTGGTTTCCAGTTCGCCATGCCGCATAAATTCCAGTGCGATCAGCCTGCGGATCTTCTGAAAAGTCTCCGCCCAGGTCAGACATTTCACATCCTTAAAGGTCAGAAAAATAACCGGATACTGCCCCTGATGGCATGTGTAAAAATCACCGCACTGCCATATTTTCTTATCTTTAAAATAAACCGATGTATCCTCGGATGTTTTCTCGAAGAACATTCGAAGCATATCCATATTCAACGTTTTCCCGAATCGGCGCGGCCTCGTAAAAAGAGAAACCACCGGTTTTGTATCCAGAAAGTCACGGATCATCAGCGTCTTATCCACGTAATAATAGTCCGTTGTTGCCGCCTTGAAGTCAGAGACGCCGATCGGGAGCGGCTTCTTTTTCATCGAGACAACACCAGCAGGAATCAACCATAAGCGACCTTCCTTCTTCGCTCCCGGAAGCTTTCCCTGTTTGCACATCTGTTGAATTCTGCGGACGGTGATCCCCATCGCCTTTGCCGCATCCGCACATGATAAGAATTCCATAAACACCCCCTGTGACCCCCGAAAATATCATCTATGTACCCATTATACCCCGCGTCACGAAACTATATAAGTATATTTCGTTTCGATTTCGCTTTGATTTCGTTCCCTCAATTCGTTTCCGTCAAAGCACCCCGTCAGATCTCTCCGGCGGGGTGACTCTTTCAGGATGGTGCTTTCAGGCATGCAGCTTTTGGAGTGGTTTTTTTGCTCCCTTTACGGAGCCATTATACTTGCAGGCGCATGCTTACCTGGTTTTCACGTAGGTGTTCAGATCATGCACGCAGTATTCATTGTACGGGTACTGGTCTGTCGTCACATATCCGGCAGGCGCATCGATCAGCTGCGGGATCCGGTTGACAATGGTCGCGCAGGTCATTTCCACCGTTGCCGGGCGGTTTACGGAAACCGTTGTCTCCGGCTCACCGATGAAGGTCCAGTCATTCCGGTCGAATTCATCCGGTGCAAATACCTTTCCTACACACTCGGTCTCCAAAGTAATGCCCTCTTCCGTCTCCGTCGTAACAACCGCGCGCATGCCGGTCGGATCTCCGGCCTTGATCACGGCGTTCAGAGTTGTCGAGAACAGATCCTTCTCATGGGTTGTCGGATAGCATTTCTGCGTCTGCGAAATCACATGCAGCTTCATTTTGCTGCAGAGCCATCCGTTCTGATTCCACATATAGGACGGCACATACCGGCCGCTTTCGATGAGGTCTCTCAATTCCTCCGAAGGCATCTTGTTGATGTTGGCGATTTCCTTCTCAAAGCGCTCCGGTGTAAAGCCCGCGCCATGCCCTTCCGCCAGTGCAATTCCATAATCCTCGACGTTATACCAGCTGCTGCCCAGAATCTTCGTGATCTTGAAGGAGGAACCTGCAAGATTCGTCACCATGGTGCCCCAGACAAGATCGCAGTAGCCAACTCCCGTCAACGTACAGTTGCCCTGTTTTGCCAGCTCATCCAGCTTATGTGTAAGCGCCGGAGACGAATTCCACGGGTACAGCGCCTCCTCGCAGGTCGTGATCGCATTGATCCCATGCTTCGCACAGATTGTAAAAATATCCTCCAGCTCCGCAACGGTACTTCTTGTTGCAATGATGCATACGTCCGGCTTCAGTCTTCCGAGAAGCTCATCCGCCTCACCTGCCGGCGAGATCGTGATTCCCGTTGCAGGATAGCCGTCTCCAACAATTTCTGCGGCATCCTTTCCGAGAATGGCAGGATTCCTATCAAACGCCGCAACGAGCTCTGCCCCTTTTTCAATGGCGTAGCGAATCAGATACTTCCCCATTTTGCCGCAGCCATATTGTGCAAATGTGATTTTTCTTTCCATAGGATACCTCCTTTGCAGTTTGTTGTTTTCTGAATAATTGCAGGTATTCTAATTATACACTATTTATTTGTGCTGTTATTGCATTGTATTCTGATTTGTTTTCTCCCTGAAGTGAAAAAGTAACTTCCACTCCATGGGGAGCAAAGTGGAAATTACTC
>ERZ1026898.303-NODE-303-length-32473-cov-9.433031_pt1 | contig 32473 bp, 29 predicted proteins | sample MGYA00380178_ERZ1026898 | MGnify/ENA primary metagenome ERZ1026898 (study PRJEB33269, sample SAMEA4719814) | human gut metagenome | biome: human-associated habitat; feature: organic feature; material: feces | place: Cameroon | collected 2013-10 ...
TACCAAGACACAAGGCGTATATGGAAAGAACTTCGACTCTATCAAAAACTGATGTCGAAGTTCTCGTCATTCATTCCGTTCCATCGAAATACTCCCTTATCATATATGTAAAGGGATTTCGGAAAAGCCTTACGCCGAAATGCAGAAGTCTCTCAGCGTTTCATTCAATGAGGTTTTCTTATCCGTACTTTCTTTACGCTTTCCTATTATCAAAGCACAGTTAACGTTGTATGTACCCGCAGGAAACATTTTAGGGTAACTGCCGGGGATAACGACAGAGTTCTCAGGCACAACGCCCTTATACTCTATTGCCTCACTACCCGACACATCTATTATCTTTGTCGAGCCTGTTATCACGGTATTCGCCCCCAATACAGCCCCCTGTTTAATCAATGCTCCTTCGACAACGATACAACGTGAACCGATAAAGCAATCGTCCTCCACAATCACGGGATTTGCTCCCACAGGCTCCAATACCCCTCCGATACCGACCCCTCCTGCCAAATGCACATTCTTTCCGATTTGGGCGCAACTGCCGACCGTAGCCCAAGTATCGACCATGGTTCCGCTATCCACGTAAGCACCTATGTTGACAAAGGACGGCATCATTATGCAACCCTCTGCCAAGAAACTGCCATAGCGAGCCACCGCAGGCGGAACACATCTTACTTTCAACTTCTCAAAGTTTTGTTTCGTCGGTATTTTATCCCAAAACCTCAAATCTCCGCTCTCGATATTCTTTATCCCGCATAAAGGGAAATACAACAAGATTGCTTTCTTTATATGTTGGTTCACAATCCATCTGTTGTCTTCTTTTTCCGCAACTCTCGCCTTTCCGCAATCCAAATCCCCGATAATATGCAAAATTTCCTGCTTTACGGTCTCATCATTCAACAAACTGCGGTCAATCCAAGCCTTTTCAATCAATTCGATATTCATCTCTCAAAATTTTCAGCAAAGTTAGCCAAAACATTTCACCCGTAAAACCAAGCCGGAACTTTGTTTCACCTGACTTCATGATACACTGCTCTTTTCTTCTATCGACAAATCAATACTTTGCAAATACCTATAACGAAACGGCGATTTGTTTTTGCCTTAATCCGCAATAAGTGTATGGATTGGCTTAATGCATTGTTTGGTTATGAGTTATACCTTTGTTCTTTCATCGAAATGAAGCCCGGATTTACAGACTTGTATATCGAGAAAGAGGAACGGCTTACCATTTTACCTGCTTTTCCAGAATTATTCCGTCAGAGGCATCTTCCGCCGTGAAGGTATTACCCTTGTATTGTACACAAAGCATAATCAGAGGCTCAGTACCATTGTTGCGTACCGAGCGTTCTCCCTCCGGAGCAACTCTGACAACGCTGCCTTCCTTGACCGGAAAGATTTGTCCGTCCACTTGAAATTCTCCTTTGCCTCTGAGGAAGAAATAAAGTTCTTCATGTTGTTTGTGCTTGTGCAGAAAGCCTGTTTCCGTTCCCGGTTGAAACATTTGGAAAGAGAAATCTCCTCCGTTTGCTCCCAAAACGGTTCCACCGAATACCTTGCCGGGGATTTTAATTCCCGTTCCCAATTCCAATACATAGTCTTTCAATTCGCTCAATTCACCGAAATCAACGGCTTTGAAGTTGCTTGCATTTGCAATTTGCTTGATTTGTTTCATTGTCTTGTTGTTTTTATGATTACTATTCGTTTTATTGTTATGTCTTTTCGTATGAATAAGACCGTAAGGTTTGCGAAGTGTTTTATGCTCTGTCTTACCATATCATTCCGATTTTGTTCACTAAATTTGCATTGTCTTGTTGCTTTCTTTCGACAGTGCAAAGATATATCATTTCATGCTGTTGCACAAGAGGTTACAAGTTTGTGAGTAAGTTACTTTTTACTCACTGTCGGTAAAAGAGAGAGGATTATGATGAAAAGAAAAACAGAAAAAAATTCCATGGTTGAGATTTGTCCCATTCGGAACGTGGTTGCCCGTTTCGGGAATAAGTGGTCGTTACTGATAGTTCTTGTCCTAAGCGAAAACGGTAAAACAAGGTTCAATCAACTGAACAAACTGATACCGGACATATCCACCAAGGTTCTTTCGGGTACTTTACAAACGCTTGAAGCCGATGGGTTGGTTATTCGTACGGTTTTTCCCGAGGTTCCTATACGAGTGGAATATGAATTGTCGGAAACGGGTTTGTCTTTGGTTCCGATAATCCGAAATCTGACGGATTGGGCTATGCAGAATATGAAATCAATCATGAAACACAGGGAAATGTACGAATCGATGTGAGATTGCGATAAATCGAGAATGGCAGACGGACTTGTATGATCAGAATTTGAAGTATAGTTGTATGCCTATATCTTGTTTGTGGTTCGTTGGAATTTGGTCGTTGCCCGAGGATATGGTTTCTTTGTCGATATAGAGGCTGACGGAGTAGCGGAAAGAGAGTTGCATTCTTTTATGCAGATTGCAGCGAAGGAAAATGTAGGCACGATGTCCCCTGTCGTAAAGCATGGCAGAGGAATATGTTAGCGGCAGGTTGTATTCGTAGAGGGTGAAACGGGTATCGTAGTCATCGGTGTCGAAATAGGTGTATCGGAAGTTGAGTTGCAGTTTCGGGTGTGATAGTTTCATGATTGTTTCCATGCAGAGAAACCAGCCGTTTGCGGTATTCGTGAAACGGGAAGTATTATATCCTGTGCGAAAATGGAGTTGGAAGTGTTCGTTGATGGAGTGCAAGGCATGGATTTGGGCTTGCAGGGTGGTTTTGCTTTGTAAGGTGCCGGATTCGGACTTGTTGTCTTGTTCGCGTGTGGTAAGACGTGAGATGAGGCGTACTTTTGTTCGCTCGTCAGGGGTGAAGAGAAATTCTGTCTTCAGTTTGCAGCCTTTTGTCGGAGGCGTACTTATGTAGGTTGCAAAAGGAAAGTGAAAGAAATCGCAACCTATGTAGTAGGAGTACTTGTCGTTTATCCTGTGAGCAAGGGCGAGGTTGACGGCTTGTTCGTTTGCTATACGGCTCTGGGCGGAGAGTGCGGTAGCATAGTGGTTTTGGAATTTCTTGTCGTAATTGCGATAGGAGAATGAGAGTGTGGTTTTGTATGCAAGGTTGATTTGCACCCCGAAAATGGCGGCGTATGCTTTGTTGCGGCTGATGGCGGTTTCTCCGAAAAGGTTCAACCGTTTGAAAAGATAAGATGCATTGAGGGAAAGTACGCTGTTGCGTTTTCCTTCAAAGTAATATTTTTGGTATTGTCTGTTTTGATGGCGCAGACTGTCTTTGAAGTCATAATAAATGGTGGTTGCTCCTAATTGCAAGCCTTTGCGGTCGTATGCAATGTGGGCTCCGAGCATTCTTGTGAGGGTCGAGTCTTTTGTGGCAAGTTCATGTTCTGTGCGATGAAGCCCTGTGGTGAGGAGGTTGCCGGAATAGTCGCTTTTATCCATGCTTGCAAACAGGAAAAGCGAGGTTTTGCCGATGTCGATTTGGGTTGCGATACCGCGGTTGTAGTCGTATTCGGCACTTGAACGGTGTGGTGTTATTCCATAATTGCGTTTCTTGATTACGGCATCGGTATTCAGGTACGACAATGAAAATCCCTGACTTATTGCAAGCCCCTCGCCGAACGACAATCTGTAATCACCGAGGGTCAGTTGCTTGATGAAGCATATATGTTTCAAGGTTAATTGTATGGAATAGTGGTCAAAGCCGTATGGTTGCAATGAATTGAAGAATGGTTCTCCGGCATCTTTGTCTGCAACGACCGAGAATTGAAGCCTGTCGAAGTAATTGAAGTTGTAACGAAGTTGGGCTGCGAACGGATTACCGAGGTATCCTTTACCATCGTCCCTTGCATAGCCTTTTGCCCGCTCGATGGTTTGCTTGTATTGCAGTCTCAATTCCTGTGAATTGTGTTTTGCTATGCTGTCCAAACGCAAAGATGCTTTCCATTCCGATTTTCTTATGCAGACGAAGGGCTTTATACGTATCAATGTCTCATCATCGAAACCGTTTATCAAATTCAGTTCATGCAAAGAGAACAACTCGCCTGTTTCTTTTATGTAGTGTTGCAGAGAAAAGATTTGGAAATCGTCCAGCCCCAGCAGACGAAGTTGAAATTCTTCTGCGGAATTGAGATTGAGAGGCGAGATAAGAAAGGCAGAAAGTTGTTCTATCCATTCCTCCTTTGCGGTACTGCTTATATCGAGGTCTTCTATTTGCCGTATCGCAGCCTCCAAGACATCGTCTCTGTCGGTTTGTGCAAATAAACTCAAAGAAAAAAGCACAAGAAGAATGGAAATGAGAAACGTTCTTCCGTTCATCTTGTGCTTGTTATGGAAGTAAAAGCGTTATCAACCGCATTTGCTCCATCCGCAGGAGGAGCATTGTTTGCAACCGCTGGTATAGATAACAGGTTCGCCACATTGAGGACATTTCTCTCCCTCTACCACCGTGCCGTCTTTGATGTATTTCTTCAAAGCCCTCGCTATACCGTTTTTCCATGTGTTTATGGAATCCGTATCCAAGGTAAGTTTGGATACCAACTCGATTACGTTCGGTATAGGCATACCGTGACGAAGTATTCCTGAAATCAATTTGGCGTAGTTCCAATATTCCTTCTTGAACATTCTCGAAAGACCCTCTATGGTTACCTTATAGCCATCGGCATCCAAGAATTGGAAGTCGTATCTTGCCGGTGTGGAACCTTCTTTGACTCTTATCACCCAACCTTTGTCTATTGTGTTAGGCAGAGCGAAGTTGTCAGCCTTTCCTGAGAATATCTCATAAGGGTGGTTTTCGTACAATCCGACAACAGCTATCCATTTCTCTTTGTCGTTTTGAAAGCGTATTATGTCGGCTTCCAGTTTTTTCGGTCTCTTTGGTGCTTTTGTTTCGGTGAATGCAGCATCTTTCTTCGTATTAGAGACCAATACTCCGTCTCTTGAACCATCGCGGTATATGGTCATACCCTTGCAACCGCTTTCCCATGCCGTAAGATATATTTTATTGACCACTTCTTCGGTCGTTTCTTTAGGAACGTTTACAGTAACAGATATTGAATGATCCACCCACTTCTGGATAGCTCCCTGCATCTTCACTTTGTTGACCCAGTTGACGCAATTTGCGGTGGCATTATGATAAGGAGATTTTGCAATCACGGCTTGAATTTCCTCATCTGTGTATTTATATCTCAAATCTTCGACATTGTATCCGTTGATTTCTGCCCAAATAGCAAATTTGTGGTGCAACACATTGTATTCCTCCCATGCCTGTCCTTCCGAGTCGTAGAATGATATGTTGGCTTTGCTATCATTAGGATTGACTTTTCGCCTTCTTTTATATGAAACGAGAAATGCAGGTTCTATTCCTGAAGAAGTCTGTGTACAAATACTGACACTGCCCGTTGGAGCTATGGTTAATAAGGCTATGTTTCTTCTTCCATATTTGCTCATCATGGAATAAAGTTCTCCATCGGCTTCTTTCAACCTGTTGATGAAAGGATTGTCCTTTTCCAACTTTGTATCATATATAGGAAATGCCCCTCTGTCTTTTGCCATCAGTACGGAAGAACGGTAGGCTGAGCATGCCAAAGTTTTTTGTACTTTGACGGCAAAATCGGTTGCCTCATCTGTTCCGTATGTAAGACCCATTGCAGCCAACATATCGCCTTCTGCTGTTATGCCGAAGCCTGTTCTTCTTCCCTCCAAGCACTTCATCTTTATGTTCAACCACAATTCTTTTTCCACTCTCTTTATTATCTCCGGTTCGGGGTCGGATTCTATCTTTGCAAGAATACGTTCGATTTTCTCCATCTCCAAATCGATAAGGTCGTCCATGAGTTTCTGCCCTTTTTGAGCATGTTCACGGAAAAGCTCGAAGTCGAATTCTGCATCCTTAGTGAAAGGATTTTTGACGTAAGAGTACAGATTGATTGCCAATAAGCGACAACTATCGTAGGCACACAAAGGTATTTCTCCGCAAGGGTTGGTCGATACGGTCTTGAAGCCGAATGATTCGTAGCAATCGGGAACGGATTCTCTTATTATGGTATCCCAAAACAATACTCCTGGCTCTGCCGACTTCCATGCGTTGTGTATGATTTTGTTCCACAAGACCCGTGCATCTATCTCTTTAACAACATCAGGAGTATCCGTATCTATGCGGAATTGTTGCCTGTAAGGCTTCCCGCTGACAACACATCGCATGAATTCATCGTCTATTCTAACCGATACATTGGCTCCTGTTATCTTGTTAAGCTCCATTTTCGCATCTATGAAGTCCTCTGCATCAGGGTGCTTTATGGATATGGACAACATCAAGGCTCCGCGTCTTCCTCCTTGAGCCACTTCTTTTGTCGTATTGGAGTATCGTTCCATGAAAGGCACTATTCCCGTGGAAGTAAGAGCCGAATTCTTGACAGGACTCATCTTCGGACGTATATAAGAAAGGTCGTGACCGACACCACCGCGACGTTTCATCAACTGTACCTGCTCTTGGTCGATTTTCATTATGCCGCCATACGAATCGGAATTGGAAGGATTGCCAATGACAAAGCAGTTGGATAGAGACACAATTTGAAAATCGTTGCCTATACCTGCCATCGGGCTACCCTGCGGAATGATATACTTGAAGTCTTTCATTAATCCGTATATTTCTTCCTCGCTCATAGGATTTTTGTATTTCTGCTCTATCCTTGCGAACTCCTTCGCCAAACGTCTATGCATTTGATCGGGATTCAATTCATAGACTTCATCGCCATCTCTCAGAGCATACTTGTTAATCCAAACGTCAGCTGCCAAGGTGTCTCCGTGGAAATAATCCACGCTTGACTTCAATATATCATCTTTACTTAAAGCCTTTCTGTCCATTTCTATGTTGCCTTTTGTATTTCGCTTTTTTCTCTGTATTTTCGGGTACAAATTTACGATTGTTCTCCTACGAAAGAAACTTTTTCCCGAAAGAACTTCTCAACATTTGAGCGTTGAATAGAGCAAAAGTACATTTGCTTGTAAGGATTAGCAATAATACAGCCTTGTTGAAAACTACTTTTGAACTTGATTTTGGGCTTCATTGTGTTTTTATTTCTAACTTTGCAATCGGTAAACTCAAAATGTAAGCGATGAGAAAGATTCAAATGGTAGATTTACATTCTCAGTATGAGAAGATAAAATCCGAAATAGACGAAGCGATATCCGATGTCATCAAATCCACGGCTTTCATAAAGGGAGCAAAGGTCGGAGAGTTTGCAAGCGAACTTGCTTCCTACCTTGACGTGAAACACGTTATTCCCTGCGGTAACGGAACCGATGCTTTGCAGATAGCCATAATGTCTTTGGGCTTGAAACCGAGTGATGAGATAATTTGTCCCGATTTTACTTTTATCGCATCTGCTGAAGTTATAGGTCTGTTGGGTTACAGGCCTGTTTTTGTCGATGTGGATTACGATTCGTTCAATGTTACGGCGAAAAACATCGAGCAAGCCATATCCATAAAGACCAAAGCTATCATTCCTGTTCATCTTTTCGGACAAGCCGCCCCCATGGAGGCTATTCTCGAAATTGCAAAGAAGTATGACTTATATGTAATCGAAGATACCGCTCAGGCAATAGGGGCAGACTATATTTTCTCAGACGGAAGAAAACAAAAACTCGGCACCATAGGTACCATAGGTTGTACTTCCTTTTTTCCATCGAAAAATTTAGGCTGTTACGGAGACGGAGGAGCTTTATTTACCAACGATGACGAACTCGCCGAACGCTTGAAGATGATAGCGAACCACGGAATGAAAGTACGCTATCACCATGACATTCTCGGCGTTAACTCAAGGCTCGACACCATTCAGGCAGCAATTCTTTCCACAAAGCTGAAATATCTCGACAGATATGAGCAAGCAAGGCAGAAAGCTGCAAAAAAATACGATGAAGCCTTTGAAGATATAGATGATTTGGTCATTCCTAAAAAAGAAACTTTCTCTACACATGTTTATCATCAATACACATTGAAAGTAAAGAACGGGAAAAGAGATGATTTAAGGACTTTCTTGGAACAGAATGATATTCCGTCAATGGTATATTACCCTGTTCCATTGCACAAACAAAAAGCTTTTCTTCCCATCGCCCGACAAGGAGGTGCATTAAACATCTCCGAAACGCTCGCAGAGCAAGTTTTGTCATTACCTATGCACACCGAACTTGACGAAGAACAACAAACATACATTATATGTAAGGTTCGAGAATTTTTCAACAAATAACAGATACATGAAAACAATATTGGTAACCGGCGGAGCCGGATATATAGGCAGCCATACCGTTGTCGAGTTGCAACAACAGGGTTTCAACGTAGTCATTGCCGACAATCTTTCAAACTCTAACGAAAACGTAATCTCAGCAATAGAACAAATCACACGGATAAGGCCGTCTTTCATAAAAGCAGACCTTTCCGATGGAAGCGAATGCAAGAAAGTATTCGAGCAATACTGCGACATCGAAGCCGTAATAAACTTTGCAGCGTTCAAAGCCGTGGGAGAAAGTTGCGAAAAGCCGATAGAATACTACAAAAATAACCTTGGAATTTTGTTGAATGTGTTGAATGAAATGAAGAACCGCAATATCAAATATTTTGTTCAGTCCTCCTCCTGCACCGTTTACGGAGAACCGGATATTTTACCGGTGAAAGAGGATAGTCCTATAAAGAATGCCACTTCACCATACGGCAACACAAAACAAATGGCAGAGGATATATTACGTTTCACAAGTGCCGCAAAACAAATAAAAGCCATAGCACTGCGATACTTCAACCCCGTAGGCGCCCACGATAGTGCATTGATAGGCGAATTACCCAACGGCGTTCCCAATAACCTCATGCCGTACATAACCCAAACCGCAGCCGGAATAAGAAAGCAGTTAACCGTTTTCGGAAATGATTACCCCACTCCCGACGGAACCTGCATAAGGGATTTCATTCATGTTGTCGATTTGGCAAAAGCCCATGTGGTTGCAGTTAAACGCTTCTTTGAAAACAAGAACAAGGCAGACTTCGAATACTTCAACATAGGCACAGGCAGAGGATACAGCGTCTTGGAACTCGTTCACAGTTTTGAAAAAACGACAGGCATAAAGCTCAACTACAAAATAGGCGAACGCCGACAGGGAGACATAACGCAAATATGGGCAGACACGAATTATTCCGAGAAAGAACTCGGTTGGAAAGCCGAAAAAGGAATAGACGAAATGACTCTTTCGGCATGGAAGTGGCAACAGCACTTATCCGACATTAAAGCCTGAATGCAGTCTTGTGCGAAGTGCCGAAACATTCATCGTTTCGGCACTTCGCATTTTGTAAAAGGGCAATATTGCGAAAAATTCGTACCTTTACACCCTCGTATGCAGAAACAGAAGGATAGATTTCAAGAATGACAAACAGACTTATAACGTTCGTAACAACCATATTGCTTACCCTTGCAGCCGTAGCCCAAAGCAATGACGATTACGAAGTATTCAGAGAATTCGAGAGGAACTACGACAGTCTTTTACAAGGGCATTACATGAAGTTGAATGCCAAATTGCTCGGTCAAAGATTTAATTACAAACCGGATTCCTTTGTGCCGTCCCATCGGGCAGCCGATGTTCCGGACAGCATCCTTGCGAAGCGTCTAAAGTCCATACCATCGGTCGTTCCTTTGACCTATAACGACAAAGTCAGAGCCAACATAATTTATTACATAGACAGAATAGGCGACAGAGTAGGCGTAATGTTGGGTTTGAGCAAGTATTACTTCCCCATTTTCGACGAAATACTTGACAAGTACGGCGTACCCTGCGAATTGAAGTACTTGGTCGTCATAGAATCCGCCCTTAATCCGAAAGCCGTTTCAAGAGCCGGAGCAACCGGATTGTGGCAATTCATGTATGCAACGGGCAGAATGTACGATTTGAGAGCCAATTCCATAATCGATGACAGAAGAGACCCGCTCAAAGCTACGGAAGCAGCAGCCAGATACCTGAAAGATTTGCACAAAATATACAACGATTGGACGCTTGCAATAGCTGCATACAACTGCGGACCCGGAAACATAAACAAAGCCATGAAACGCTCCGGCAGAAACGATTTCTGGGGCATGTACGACTACCTCCCGCGTGAGACGAGAGGCTATGTGCCGGCTTTTATTGCAGCAGCATACGTAATGAACTTCCATAAAGAACACGGCATCACCCCAGCCAAACTCACAAAGCCCTTAACACTGATTTCCGATACCCTCATGCTTCGCAAAGACCTTTATTTCGGACAAGTAGAAGCCGTGATGAATATATCCGCCGACCAACTCCGCGAACTAAATCCCCAATACAAAACAGACTTCGTGCCGGGCGAACAAGGCAAATACAGTTTGCGGTTACCGCTTCGGTACATAAACGATTTCATAGCCTTGGAAGACAGTATATCCGCCTACGACAGGGCAAAATACTTCGGAGAGAGAACGGAAGAACAACTTGCTTCCGACGACATCGAGTACAGAGAAAGAGTAATCTACCATAAAGTAAGAAAGCGGGACACATGGTACAGCGTTGCAAAGTTGTATGGCGTCAGCATATCGCAACTTAAATCATGGAATCCCAAGTCCCGACGCAGGCAAAAGTTGAAAATGGGAGACCTCTTGGCCGTAAGACAAAAAGAAGCATACAAAAAAGAAGTCAAAGCACCTGCCGACAGCATTTCCACGGCAACCCAAACGGAAAAGTCCATTGTCGCTTCCGACAATCAGGCTTTGAACTCGCAACAAACGGCCGAAAGCATAAAGAAGAAAGCCGACGGACAGAAATTAAAGCAAACCGTTGTCAATCATAAAGTCAAAGCAGGGGACACAATCACCAAAATAGCCCGCAAACACGGCGTTTCCGTCGAACAAATCTGCAAGTTGAACAACATGACACTCAAAGCCGCCTCCAAGATAAGGGTCGGTCAGACCATCAGAATAAAGTAAATGAAGCCCATAACGGTTTTTCTCCGGCTTGCTGTCGTCCTTCTGATTTTGGGAATCATCGTTTTGTGCTTCCCGAAAGAAGGCTTGGATATTTCAGGGTTCAATTTGCGAATGCCATCGATGGAAGACATCTTCCTAAGCAAGCAACCCGAATATGCCGATGTAGATAAAATACTCGTCGATAACACTTCCGATACCACCGGCAAGAAACAAGATGACGGAATTGTCGGTTTCGAATACGGGTCGGAAGCCAAAGAACAGTTGGATAGCTTCTTTCTTGCCTTGGATTCTCTCAAACAAACCGACAATACTTCGATACGAATACTCCATTACGGAGACTCGCAAATCGAAGGAGACAGAATAAGCGGCTATCTCAGAAAAAAACTGCAAAAAACCTTCGGCGGACACGGTCAAGGCGAAATTCCCATGTACAGCCTCTCGCAAATAAAAGGCGTAATCTACAACTATTCCTCCGATTGGGAATTTCACAGCATTATTCAACCGCAAGCCGGGTACAATCGTTACGGAACGATGATGTCCTCCATAAAAGCTCTCACCGATTCAGCCATTACGGAGTTGAACTTCGCCTCTCCGACGGACTGCGAACTAACCATATACTTTGCCTCTCCCGACAAAGAAAGCCGATTGAAAATATCCAACAGGCAAAAAGACCTTCTCGAAATCAACATTCCACAAACCGCTTCTCTTCAACAAGAAAGCATAAGACTGACTGCACAAAGCAGATACTTGCGAATAGAAGCCGATGCCGGTACAGAGCTTTACGGAATGGACTTGTCGGACGGCAACGGACTATATCTCGACAACATATCTCTGCGAGGCAGTTCCGGTTGGGGCATAAGGCAATGCAACAAAACAATCCTCGAAACCATGGCAAACGACCTGAACGTTCGCCTCGTGATAATGCAATTCGGAGTAAACGCCATACCGCAAAAGGAAAACAAAATCATAAAAGACTACACCTTCTACAAAACCGAATTTGCCAAACAACTGAAATATCTTCATGCAACCCTGCCCGATGCAGCCATAATAGTGGTAGGCGTCTCCGACAGAAGCATAAGACAAGGCGACAACTACATAACAAACCCCAATGTCTTCAAATTACGACAGGCACAAAAAGAAGCAGCACTCGAAAACGGCTGTATCTTCTGGGATTTGTTTGAAGCCATGGGCGGCGAGAACTCGATGCCCGCATGGGTTCTGCGAGACGAGCCCTTGGCAAACAAAGACTTCATACACTTCAACAACAAGGGAGCGGAACACGTGGCAACAATGTTTCTCAACGCCCTCCGCAAAGAATATAAAGCCTACCGACAACGTACCCAATCCAACCGATAAACCGCCATATCTCTATTCCGGAAATCTCTTTTGGCGTTTCATTTCAGCGAAACGGCGGAAAAATTTCGTAGAACGCCGTTTGATTTTTACGAAACGGCGTTCCGACAAAATAAAACGCCTAAAGAATTTGCTCAATCGGCGGAAGAATTTTTTCTTTCGCCGTTTTATTTTCAAGATTGCAAAGAGTTGATTTGCTTATCGGTGAAAGAGTGTAGAAATATGATATTCGGGTATGGGAAAATGCCGTACATTTGCAGTGCGGTTTGAAAGAGGAAAATTACAATGCCTGATGAGCGTTCCGAAAGAAGAGATTAAACCGCATGAATGGGTTTAAGAATGAATTTTATGTTGGAAACGGATAGATTGTTACTGCGTCCATGGCAGGAAAACGATGTCGAGGATTTGTATTTGTATGCAAAAGATCCCGATGTGGGGATTATGGCGGATTGGTCTCCGCATAAGAGTATGGAAGAAAGCCTCGAAATCATCAAAACAGTGTTTTCGGCTCCCGAAATTTATGCAATGGAGTTGCGGAAAAGCGGCAGGGTTATCGGGTGCGTAGGCTTGCTGTTGCACGAGGGACATTTGAAGATGGGGAACTATGAGGCGGAACTCGGTTACTGGGTAGGCAAGCCCTATTGGGGGCAAGGTTTGGTGCCTGAGGCTGCAAAAGCGTTGATTTCCCATGCTTTCGTAAATCTTGGCAAACGGAAATTATGGGCTTGTTGCTTTGCGAACAATCGTCAATCGCAAAGAGTGCTGGAAAAGTGCGGATTTGTGTTTCATCACGGTGAAAGCATATTAGATAAGACCGAAAAGAATATATTGTTTTACGAATTGAGAAAAGAGAACTACGATGGAAAAAGAACAAAAGAGTAACGAGAAAGAGAATGTGGTGATAGATGATTTCGATTTTTCGCTTATAGCGGATTTTTTCAAGAGAATCGAACGACAAGGTCCCGGAGGGGACAGGGAAACAAGGCTTGCGGCAAGTCTTATTCCTTCTTTCGGCAGGCATATAAGGATAGCGGACTTGGGTTGCGGCTCGGGACATCAGACAGCTGTGCTTGCAAAGGAGTTCGACTGCAAAATCGATGCAGTGGATTTGCTTCCGGAAATGATGGAAAGCCTGACCGAACGTTGCAAAAGGGAAGGGCTGACAAGCATTGTCAATCCCGTTCAGGCCTCGATGGATAATCTTCCTTTCAAAGAGGAAAGTCATGACTTGATATGGGCGGAAGGTTCAATCTTCATAATGGGATACGAAAACGGTTTGAAGTATTGGCACCGCTTCTTGAAGAAAGGCGGCTTTATTGCAGTGAGTGAATCTTCGTGGTTGAGCAACCGACGTCCGAAGAATATGAGTTGGATAAACGACAACCTGCCGGAGATAAACAGCATAGAGAATAAAATCCGACAAATGGCGGAAGCAGGTTACGAACCATACGCACACTTCATTCTTCCCGAGAATTGCTGGACGGAGAATTACTATAAATTCATGCCGACAGCCATGGAGAGCTTCATGAACGAACATGCAGGAAACAAAACGGCAGAAATCTTTGTCGAACGTTTGAAAGAAGAAATCGCATACTACGAAGAGAATAAGGAAATGTTCGGATACGTGTTCTATATAGGTAGAAAGATATAAGACACGGCACGTGGATTGCAAGCATTTGCAGATACGACAAACGAAAAAGAAGAGCGGACTTCCTATTCGGAAAGTCCGCTCTTCTTTTGTTATCCCATCAGGATTCGAACCTGAGCTAAGAGAGCCAGAATCTCTTGTGCTACCGCTACACCATGGGACATCAACTTCAATAAATACGCTACTCTAACGTGTGCTTGCTATTTTTATTTCGCACGGAGGCGTAATTATTTTGTTTTTTAACTTTTGTTGTGCTTTCAACTGCTTCTCCAACTCCTTGACAGAGGAACCTCTCGTCTTTATCCGGCTTTCGTTAATTCCTTGTGCGACAAGATAGTCCTTTATTGCTTCGGCTCGTTGTTTGGAGACTTCGTTATCTTTTCTGACATTCAATCCCTCGGTTGCAATTCTGCCGATTATTTCGATGTTTATCTTGGGATACTCGTTCAAAGTCTTGATTACACCGTCGAATGCAGGGTAACATTCCTTCATGAGGAAAACTTCGCCTTGTTCGTTATTGTCGAAATACAATTCTCCGCCGAGAGGTATGCCCGAACCGGCTTTTATTTCCACCAATTTGGCAGTGAAAACGGAGTCTTTGCCTGTTGCCTGCGAATGAGAGACGGTTCTGTTCATTCTGAAATAGCCTTCCTTGCTCAGAGCAATGTTATAGCTATGTTCCGGAAGGAGTTTTATTTTCATGGAACCCGCATCTTTCTTATCGACAACAATTCTGCCTGTCTCGTTTTCCTTTACGTATATATCGGCAGTGGTTCTCTGAGAAAGAATACTGTCCATCGGTTGTATATACAAGGGAGCGAAATCGGTCCATACCTCACAACTTATCGTATGTCCCAATCCTCCATCCGTCAGATTGTCAACCACAATAACATAACTTTCTCCTGTTTTCACGTCGATATATTTGCCGTATGCCACATCGGACTCCTTCGTTATATGTGCCATACTTCCGGTAAGCGACAAGCCTGTCCTGCCTTGCACTTCCGCATTGCAAACGGATTGTACGCTTCTTATCGGTTTGACTCTGTTTTTCTCCACACGATTACAGAAATACCTGTCCGTGTATTGGTAAACCAAGAAATCGTAATCGTCGGAAGAACCTTTGGGTTTGATGTCTATGAGCAATTTTCCGTCGTATGGAATATCCACTGTGTACCAAATGGAATTATGTTCATGCTCAAAAACATTCTTTGTCTGAGCATCGCGGCGGATTTCGCTCACAAAACCCGGCCCGTTCAAAGGTTCGGTGGGACCGAAAGGTACATCGACCTGCAATTTCACCGCAAAAAGACAATCCGAACACCTTTCCGGCAAAGCAACCTCAACGGGGGCAACAGGTTTTGGCGTTGCCGGTTTTTTCTTTCTCTTTTTACTTGTTTGAGCCGCAAGTCCGAAGCCGAGCAGCACAATCATGACAAATACAAACACTTTCTTCATAAGGCACAAGGTATGAAAAACCACTTACAAAGGTACTCTAAAATTTTCAATTTCCAAATTTTTTTGACGCTTTTTTGTATGAAATCACATTTTGACCGTTTTAACCAACCTGTCAGGCATATCCGAACGGTCATTCTGCAAAGGTAAACATACATTCGCAAGAAGAGTTCAACCAAAGACCGTTTCGCGAAAATAAAACGCCGAAAGAATTTCGTAAAACGCCGATTCGTCAAATTCTTTCGCCCTTTCGCCGGAATGCTTTACAAGTATCGGGTTTTGAACTGCGGAAAGAGGAACATAAAATCAAGCATTTTTTCTTTTCGTTTCCGTGAAAAGCACTACCTTTGCGACAATAAAAACATTGAGATATGAGAACGATGAATAAAATAAGCATCATTATGCTCGGTATGTTCGCCACAATGGCATTTTTCGTTTCTTGCGAAGATGACAAAGACGAAACGCAAAAACCATCAAGCACCCCGACAGTGCCGAATGGAGGAAACAATACCGAAAAACCCGATATTAAAACCATCACCATTAAAGGCGTGGAATTCAAAATGGTGAAAGTCTCCTCCGGAACGTTCCAAATGGGAGCTACGGCGGAGCAAGGCAGCGATGCAATGGATAACGAATACCCTATACATAGCGTTACCTTGTCCGATTATTACATCGGGCAAACCGAAGTAACGCAAGAACTTTGGGAAGTAGTCATGGGCAGCAACCCTTCGAACTTCATGGATAGCGAACAAAGTCCTGTGGAACAGGTCTCTTGGAGCGATTGCCAGGAATTCATAACCAAACTCAACAAGCTTACGGGAGAAAAATTCCGTTTACCGACAGAAGCAGAATGGGAGTTCGCCGCAAAGGGAGGGAATGAAGGCAAAGGCTACAAATACAGCGGAAGCAATGACGTCAATGCCGTTGCATGGTATAAAAGCAACAGCGGAGGCAAGACACATCCCGTTGCAAAGAAGCAAGCCAATGAATTGGGCTTATACGATATGTGCGGAAACGTATGGGAATGGTGTTCCGATTGGAAAGGAGACTATTCGGGTACGGCACAAACCAATCCCAAAGGAGCGAATACAGGCACTCGTCGGATTTTGCGAGGCGGCAGTTGGGATTATACCGCAAGAGACGTACGTGTATCTTACCGCGGAAGCAATGCACCGGATAATCGCAACAGCAATAACGGCTTACGCCTTGCACTTTAAGCCATTCCGACCATTGCATCGCCCCATCGGTTAATCCGAAGCCCCAATAGCCGAACCCATCTTTCATCAAGAGGAACCCGAATGGCGTTTCGATTTTAATGCAGAACCGGATTACGCTCGGCAAAATAAAATTCGGCAAACGCGATTACAAACACAATGTGTCGAATCGGCAAAACAATTCTTGCTATACTCTTAACAATCAAAGCAAAAGGTATGATGTGTGAAAATAATGCGTATTTCATTCGACCATTCTGCGGAAAAAGCGTATCTTTGACACGTTAAAATTAAAAATATCGTGATTATGAAACCAGTTAAAGGATTAAAAGCCGCTGTATTGGTGTTATCTCTTTGCATCGGCGGTGCTTCAAATGCACAACACAAAACCTCGGGCAACGATTTCGGAATCGATGTCCGTGCAGGTGGGGGATTCAAGCATTACAACTTGGATTTCTCAAAGTCGAACAATGCTCCGTTCATCAACGTTGGAGCTTCCATCAAAACTGGTCCAGTGTTTCTTGCGGCGGATTATTCGCTTGAAGTTCCACAATCGGGAGGGCAAGCCTACGCGGTGGGTGCCAATGTGGAATATCCGTTTGCATCTTTTATGGATGATGCCTTGATATTCTCCGCAGGACCGAGATACCAATTCGACAACATCATTACCGATGGTCGTTCTTTGAAATCGCATTCCATAGGTATTATGGCAACAGCAACAATGAAGACTGTAAGTTTGGAATTGGGCTATTTGTTCGGATTGAACGAAATTGACAAGAATAAAATTCTTGAAAAGGGACATCTGAACACATTTCAAGCCAAATTATACCTGACCATACCGACCAAAAGTGCCGGCGACTCGCCTTCCGGCAGGTTCAGATAAAAGAAGAACGGGGCTTGAAACAACATTCAGCCCCGTTTCTCTCTTCATGTTCCTTATTCCTCGCAGTACGAACAAAAAGCCTGTTCGCTTAACAGTTTGAGGAGTTGTCTATATCTCGACATGAGGGCATCGATATTGTATTTATTTTCTTTTTTCATTGTTTTTACCCTTGAAGCCCTCTGTCGGAACAAGCATTCCGGCGTTTTATTTTTACTCGGTCGGAGAACAAATTTCGTATCTTTACGTTTCTGTTCTTGAAAGTAAACTGATGTTTGATTCGATAAAGATATAGCTTATGGATATTATAGTTTCCGGTTACGGAAAGATGGGAAAAATCGTGGAATACGAGGCATTGAAGCGTGGCGACAGGGTTGTGGCACGCATTGATTCGGCAGAGGATTGGGCAAAGCTGGATTTTGAGGCTTTGAAACGGCAGGCTGCTTCCTGCGAGAGGGATTGCGGCATTGCAGCCGTGGACTTTTCGACTCCCGATGTTGTGTTGAACAACATCAGGATTTGTTTCGAGAACGATATTCCGATAGTCGTCGGCACGACAGGCTGGTATTCACATATAGAAAGTCTGAAAAAGGAATGCAAAGAGAAGAACCGTTCCATGTTTTGGGCGTCCAACTTCTCCATAGGGGTCTTTTTGTTCAACAAGCTCAACGTCATGCTTGCCAAAATGATGAGTTCCTATCCGCAATACGAGCCTTCGATAAGGGAAATTCACCACATTCACAAGAAAGATGCCCCTTCCGGTACTGCCATCAGCCTTGCGGAAAGTCTTATTGCGAATTATCCCGAAAAGAAATCGTGGGAATTGTCTCCCGAAAGAACGGATAAGGAAGTTTTGAGAGTGGAAGCCGAGAGGGTTGGCGAGGTTTTCGGAACGCATATCATAGATTACCAAAGCGAAATCGACAAGATAGAGATTAAGCACGAGGCTTTCTCCCGACACGGTTTTGCGAGCGGTGCGGTGATTGCGGCACATTGGTTGAAGAACAGAAGAGGCTTTTTCACGATGAGCGATATGCTCGATTGAATATTGCGGATATAAGAAACTGAAAGAAACATGAAAAATTCAAAGTACACATTGGGTGTGGACATCGGGGGAACGAATGTTCGTTGCGGTGCGGTTTCTTCCGACGGAAAAGTGGTCGAGGTGTTGAAATTCAAGACATGGGACTACGTTGTGGCGGAAAACTTTGTCGAAAGACTTGCCGATGACATAGTGTCGCTGATAAGAAAGTATGATATTGGCGATGGCAAAAGAGTAAGCGTCGGAATAGGAGCTCCGAATGGTAATTACTATCGTTCCACGATAGAGTTCGCTCCCAATCTTCCTTTCAAAGGTGTGTTCGAGTTGGGGAAAATGCTGACCAAATCGCTTTCTTCCCGTTTCATGGAGGCAGACATAGTTTTGACAAACGATGCCAATGCCGCTGCAATGGGCGAAAAGATATATGGCAAAGCCAAAGAAATAAGCGACTTCATGATGATAACTCTCGGGACGGGCGTAGGTTCCGGCGTATTCGTGGATAACAAACTTCTTTATGGCTTTTCCGGTTTTGCGGGAGAGTTGGGACATACGATTATCGTGCCAAACGGTCGTTTGTGCGGCTGCGGAAGAAGAGGTTGTTTGGAGACTTACTGTTCGGCAAAGGGCATTGCAAGAACGGCAGCAGAGCTTTTGGATTCCAAATACTACGATTTCTCCTTACTCGACATTGAAACCGGCGAACCCACCGGTGCGGAAGAAATAAACAAAGCGGCGGAAAAGGGCGATGAACTTGCCTTGAAGTGCTTCGATATAACGGCCAAGCATCTTGCACTCGGGCTTTCAAATGCCGTTGCCCTCACTTCACCGGAAAAAATCTTCATTGCAGGAGGGCTGAGCAACGCAGGCGAAAAACTTTTCAACCCTTTGAGAGCTTACTTCAACGAATTTCTTTACCCCGTCTTTCGCAAGACCGTAACCATAGAGCAATCCGGACTGCCGGAAAACCGTGCCGCAATCCTCGGTGCAGCATCTCTGACAGCCTTCTGACAATGCAAAAACACAAAACGCCGTTCTACGAAAATGAAACGGCGTTTCAGCAAATCGAATCGCCGAAAGATTTTCTCCAATCGCCATTCTACTAAAACAAAACGGCGGAGTACTGCAATGCATTCAAGAGATAAGAACCAGAAATAGAAAATCGAGTAAGCGGAAAAATGAGTTTTTTGCTTGTCTTACGGAAATTATTTGCTATATTTGCGGCTCAAAATACAGGGATATGAAGAAGGTATTTTTCTTTTGCATAATGTCGATATTCATTGGCTTTGGTTGTTTTGCAAATGAGGAAAAGAAACAATTCGATGCAGGCAAATTGATTATGGATCATATATCGGATTCGTATGAATGGCATATACTTACATGGAAAACGACACATGTTTCCATTCCTTTGCCGGTTATTTTGTTCAACGACGGCAGGCTCGATGTTTTCATGTCTTCTAAGTTCAATCACGGGCATGATGCTTACCGCGGATACAAGATTGCGAGCAAGGAAGACGGCGAAGATGTATCGGGAAAGATAGTTTGCGTGGACGAAAACGGGGTTTATACGGGTGAAAAGCCGTATGATTTTTCCATAACGAAGAATGTGTTCTCCATTTTCATAGTTGCGGGATTTATTCTTTTCCTTGTATTCAAGGGAGTTTCGATTGCGAAGAAACGTCAGGGCAAAGAACCGAAAGGCATTCAGACTTTGGTCGAATTTTTCGTGATTTACATAAGAGATGATATAGCAATCCCCTCGATAGGAAAGGAGAAATACCGAAAGTATCTGCCATATCTGTTGACGGCATTCTTATTCATCTTCTTCTCCAACCTCATGGGTTTGTTACCTTGCTTCCCGGGAGGTGCCAATGTAACGGGAAACATTGCGGTAACGCTTTGTTTGGCGATATTTACCTTTGTCATCACGAATGTAAGCGGTAACAAACAATATTGGAAGCACATGGTGAATATGCCGGGAGTACCTTGGTGGCTTAAATTCCCGCTTCCGATAATGCCGATAGTGGAAATATTGGGAATGTTCACCAAACCGTTCTCCTTAACTGTGCGATTGTTTGCGAACATCACCGCAGGACACGTCATTATTTTGAGTTTCATGTGCATAATCTTTATTTTCGGTCAACAAAGCACCGCATTGGGATACGGAACTTCCATTGTACCTTTGTTTTTCAGTTTATTCATGACCCTTTTGGAGATATTGGTGGCATATATCCAAGCATACGTTTTCACTCTTTTGTCTGCAATCTACATAGGAATGGCAACGGAAGAAGAACATGCTTAAAGATGATTTGATAAGGAAGTTAGACGAGTTCATTCGCAAGTTCTACAAAAATTTGCTTCTAAAAGGGTTATTGTATTCGGTAATCCTTTTAGTTGTTTTTTACCTATTGTTGAGCCTTTTGGAGTATGTGGGATACAACAGCACCACAATAAGGACGATATTGTTCTATCTTTATTTGTTATTCGCCTTGATTGTCGTCAGCCTTTTCGTCATACGACCTGCGGTGAAGATGTTCCGCATAGGCAAAACGCTGTCTTACTATGATGCAGCCAAAATCATAGGGAAGCATTTCCCCGAAGTATCGGACAAGCTCCTCAACTTACTTCAACTTAAAAACCTTTCCGAAAAAGAGGATTCGGATTTGCTGTTGGCAAGCATAGAACAGAAAACGCGGCAACTGTCTCCCATTCCGTTTCACAAGGCAATAGATAAAAGCAAATTGAAACGTACAGGCATAATTGCTTGTTGCGTTGCAGTTGTTCTGTTGTTGACGGCTCTGATATTCCCGAGCTTCTTGAAAGATACGACGTTCCGCTATGTCAATCACTCGACTTATTTCGAGAAGCCGGCTCCTTTCGGATTCGTTTTGCAGAACAAATCGCTTACGGTGCTGCAACAGGAGGATTTGAAGGTAAGTGTGAAAATTTCCGGCAAAGCTTTACCCGAAGAATGCAATATAACGGTCAACGGACACACTTTTCGGATGCGGAAAGAAAGCAAAACAGTATTCTCTTACCTGATAAAACAGATAAATTCCGATACGGAATTTGCATTTTCCGCTGCAGACGTGGAGAGCCGTCCCTATATGATAAAGGTAAAGCCCAAACCGGTTCTGGTTTCCATTGAAGCCGATGTGATTTATCCGGCATATACCGGCATGAAACAGGAGACACTTTCGGGAGTAAACCGCATAAGTCTGCCGAAAGGCTCGCAGATTGTTTGCAAAATGCAAACAAGAGACACCAAGCATCTTTTCGTGAATTGCAATGGCAAACAGGTAAAACTCATTCCAGACAAGAGAGGATTTGCAGAGTATGGGCTGAGAGCGATGTCGGACATGAACGTTACGGTGAGAACGTCCAACGAATACACAGACTATTCCGACTCCGTGGCATTGCAAATCATCACCATCGAAGACATGTATCCGCAGATTGCGGTCATAGAACAAAAGGACAGCATACTGCCTGAAAGGATATTATTCAGGGGTCAGATAAAGGACGACTATGGTTTCGATAAATTGGAATTCTGCGTCGTGAAGCACTCGAAGGGAAAAGACGATGTTGTCTATAAGCAAAGTTTGGAAGTATCGAAGACAGAAAATGCCCAAGAGTTCTACCACTATTACAACATAGAGCAAGCAGGTCTTGCAAACGGAGAAAGCATGGAATACTATTTCCAAGTATGGGACAATGATGCGGTGAACGGAAGCAAAAGTACCAAGAGCAGAATATTCTCCTTGAAATTGCTTTCCGAAGAAGAGTTGGAAGAGAAAAGAGAACAAAATTCCGAAGACTTGAAGTCGGAAACCGAAAATATTTTATCCTCAATCAAGGATTTGCAAAAGCAAATCGAGGAGATGAACCGCAAGTTGATTGAAAAGAAAGAACTGTCGTGGCAGGATAAAAAGCAGTTGGAAGAACTTGCGAAGAAACAAGAAGAACTTAAAGACAAGGTACAGGAGATTAAGGATAAGCTCAGAGAGAACAATGTGCTTGATGAAAAGTTGTCAAAGCAAGAGGAGAACGACATATTGGAAAAGCAAAAAGAGTTGGAAGCCTTGATGAATAAGGTTTTGAACGAAGACATGAAAGAGATGATGGAACAAATCCGCAAGTTGGCAAACGAGCAGGTGGATAAGCAGAAACTCAATGAGGCTTTGAACAATATAAAGCAGAACAACAGGGATATAGAAAAGCAGTTGGACAGAAACATAGAGATGTATAAGCATTTGGAGGTGGAGAAAAAGACCGATGAACTCATTGAAAAACTGAAAGAGTTATCCGAGAAACAAAAAGAACTTGCCAATAAGGTGAAGCACGAAAGCAAAGAGAATGTTTCAAAGCAACAGAACGAACTGCAAAACGAATTTGAAAAGCAACAAGAGAAATTGGAAAGTATCCGGCAGGAACTACGTTCCATGAATGAGGAACGTAACCTGAAAAGAAATCCGGAAAGAGAGAACGCCATAAAAGAACGGCAGCAAAATGCGAAAGAGAATATAGACAAAGGTCGGAAGAAAGCGGCGGAAGAGAATATGCAGCAGGCTGCACAAAAGATGCAGGAGATGGCAGAGGACTTGCAACAACAGCAAGACGAAAACGAAGAGGAACAACTTGCGGAGGATATAGAACAAGTACGTGCCATGTTGAAGAATCTTGTCCGCCTGTCCATGCAGGAAGAAGAGTTGATTGCAAAGACAAAGACGACAAAGGTTTCCGATGCGGAGTATCAAAAGATTATCCGCAAGCAATACGTCATCAAGGAAGACATGAAGATGATAAACGACAGCCTCTTCGCCATGAGTAAGCGACAACCGCAGGTCGGAAACATGATAAACCTTGAATTGAATAAAATCAACAGCCACATGGAAAAATCCATAGAGACGATGGTTCGTTACAATCAGGCACATTACGCCAATTACAGAAATACTTCTGCGGCCTCTTCGCAGCAATATGCGATGACTTCGATGAACAACCTTGCTCTTATGCTTTCGGAATCCATAGAGAACATGAAGCAACAGCAAAATCAAAAGAATAAGGCAAAGGGTAAGCCGAACAAACAATGCAAGAACCCTTCGCAAAGCAATAAACCCTCATCAAAACAAAGCATGAAAGAACTTCAAGAGGCATTGAACAAAGAATTGGAACGCTTGCAAAAGGAGTTGGAAAAGCAAAAAAACAACGGCAAACAGAAAATCGGCGAAGGAGCGAAACTTAACGAAGAACTTGCGAAAGCGGCTGCCCAACAAGAAATGATAAGAGAGATGGTAAAGAAAGCGGCCGAAGAAGCAAAACGAAACGGCGGCAAACCTGACAAAAAAACAGAAGAATTGCAGCGACAAATGGAACAAACGGAAAAAGATATCGTAAACAAGACCATAAGCCGCCAAACCATAAATCGTCAGGCTAAGATATTGACCCGAATGTTGGAGTCGGAGAAAGCGGAAAAGACAAAGGACAGGGATTTTGAAAGAAAGTCCGAGACTGCGAAAGACATGGAAAACGAAGCAGCAGACTTTCCGGAATTCAAGAAATTGAAAGAAAGAGAATCCGAATTGTTCAAACAGGTGCCGCCTATCTATTCTCCGTTCTACAAGAAGAAGGTTAACGATTATTTTTATGGCAACGGCGGTTCGAATAAACAGTGATGTAAAAAGGAAATGAGAAACGTGATATTCGAAAAGCAATTGAAGATAAAGCAATCGGACGATTTGACCGACTTGTTGGAAGAGGTATGCCACGATAATAACATAGGCAATTATTTCGGTACTATATCCGTCGCAATCGGTCAGGCTTTGGAAATGATATTAAGCGATAAAGACGATAACAAGGGGGTGAAAGTCAGATTTTCTTTTGCCAAATGTGTAGGCGGAGTTGTCTTCAAGATGGAATATTCCAACGAAGTATTCAAAGACTTGGCAAATGCAGATGAAACTCTTGCTACCATTGCCGATGTGGAGGCTTACATAATAAACACTCTTGCCGACAAAGTGGCTATATTGAACGAAGGAAAAGGCATAGAACTTCAATTCCTCATCGGAGGCATAGAACCGGAACTGCTCTCTTCCCGTTTGGAAAAGATACAAAGCTACTTTGAAAACAAAATTCTGCATCATACAATAGAATAATGGCAATTCGATTTTCAATAGAGACCAAATACTCTCTCAAAAACCGTACGCTGATAAAGCAATGGATTAAAACCGTGGTTGAGAACAAAGGAAAGAAACTCGGAGACGTCTCTTACATTTTATGTGATGACGATTATCTCTTGGAAGTCAATCGTCAATATCTCAAACACGACTATTACACAGATATTATTACTTTTGATTACACCGAGAACGACCGTATAGGAGGCGACCTCTTCATCAGCATCGACCGAGTGAAAGATAACGCTACTGCTTTGCAGGTATCGGAACATGAGGAATTGATGCGGGTGATGATACACGGTGTATTGCATTTGCTCGGATTGAAAGACAAAAGCGAAGAAGAGGTAAAACAAATGAGAAAAGCCGAAGAGGAATGCCTCGAATTGCTGAAAAAGATGAGTAAACAAGACTGAGAATATTTATGAACTATGATATAATAGTGGTAGGAGCCGGACACGCAGGTTGCGAGGCTGCTTACTCGGCAGCAATCTTAGGTTCCAAAGTTCTTTTGGTTACCCAAAACCTCAACAACATAGCCCAACTTTCCTGTAACCCCGCAATGGGAGGCGTAGCCAAAGGACAAATCGTACGGGAAATAGATGCCTTGGGCGGGTTCTCGGGAGTAATCACCGACAGGAACACTTTGCAATTCCGCATGCTTAACCGCAGCAAAGGTTGTGCGATGTGGAGTCCGCGGGCTCAAGTAGATAACGTAACTTTCGGTTTCTCATGGAGACAGACTCTTGAAAACAATGAAAATATCAACCTTTGGCAAGATGAAGTTGTGGATTTGGTGATCCGCAATCACAGAGTGGAAGGTGTGAAAACCATCTTGGGCTTGGAGTTTCATGCCAAGGCAGTGGTTCTTACCAACGGAACCTTTCTCAACGGCAGAATTCATATAGGCGAAGTCAACTTTGAGGGGGGCAGAATTGGAGAACAGGCGTCAAAAGGCTTGTCGAACAAGATGAGAGACGAGGGTTTTGAAACGGATAAGCTAAAAACCGGAACACCCATGAGGGTCGATGGTCGCAGCATAGACTTCTCAGTCATGCAAGAGCAGAAAGGCGATGACGAACCGGCTCAATTCTCGTTTTTCTATCAAAGACCGAAACCTCTTACCCAACACAGTTGCTTCCTTACCTACACCAATCCAAAAGTACACGACATTCTTCGCAAAGGATTTGCCTTTTCGCCTATGTTTGCCGGCAGAATACAGGGCAAAGGTCCACGTTACTGCCCTTCGATAGAAGACAAAATAGAAAGGTTCTCCGACAAGGACAGACATCAACTCTTCATAGAACCGGAATCCCGCTATACGGGACTTTATTACGTCAACGGCTTCTCCTCTTCCCTACCTTTGGAGGTACAATACGAAGCTTTGCACAACATACCCGGCTTTGAAAAAGCCGTGATTCAAAAACCGGGCTACGCAATCGAGTATGACTATTTTCCGCCGACCCAATTGCAAAGCACGCTTGAAACAAAGCATGTTTCCAACCTTTATTTCGCAGGACAGATAAACGGCACCACAGGTTACGAAGAAGCCGCTTCGCAAGGTCTCATGGCAGGTATAAACGCTCATCTGAAAATTCACGATAAGGAACCTTTCATCTTGAAACGTTCCGAAGCCTATATAGGCGTGCTGATAGACGACTTGATAACAAAAGGCATCGATGAGCCTTACAGAATGTTTACCTCCCGTGCCGAATACCGCATACTTCTTCGTCAGGACGATGCCGACAGGCGTTTGACTCCGCGTTCGTTTGCGATAGGCTTGGCAAGCGAGGAAAGAATGAAGAAAACAGAACGCAAACAAGCAGAGATAAAAAGCCTCGTTCTTTATCTGAAATCCGCATCCGTTCAACCGGAAGAGGTAAATCCTACTCTCAAAGAATTGAACACTCCCGAAATACCACGTAAGACACGCTTGGAACAATTACTTCTCCGTCCGCAAGTCGGATTGCAACAACTACGCAAATGCGTACCCGAACTCGAAGAACAAATTACCAAAGCCGACCAAGACATACGCACCGAAGTGAGCGAAAGTGCGGAGATACTTGTCAAATACGAGAGCTACATACTTAAAGAACAGGAAATCGTCAACCGCCTCAGCAAATACGAAGACTTTAAAATACGAAGCGACTTTGATTACAATCAAATCAAAGCCCTTTCTTTCGAAGCACGTGAAAAATTGAGCAAGATAAGACCGCAAACCATCGGACAAGCAAGCCGTATCAGCGGAGTATCTCCCGCAGATGTATCTGTATTGATTATATACCTTGCCCGCTAAGTTTACAGGAATGGGATTCTGAAGAATCCCATTCCTGTTTCTCATCTTGTCGATTAAGGGAAAAGAAAGAATATATCAACTCCGAGTAGAATCAAACAAAAAACCAAGTCTCGGTAATCTTATGGAAAACCGTTCAAGACATGCTACTAATATCTACATAACGGGTACTTCCGCCACTTCTACTTCTTCTGTTGCCGTCTCTACCCCTATTTCGCAAGGAAAAATCTCCTCCACTTCTTGATTCTCTCTGTCTTTATATCTTTCTTTGTTTTGTTTATAGAGGCTTTCTATTTGTTCAAGAGATTTTATCATGGTTCTATCTTTTATGCGGATTGAGAACGAACTTCGTTTTACCGTCCTTGTCCGCATACTCTATTCTTTGCCCTTTTCGGACGATTGGAATAAGCCCTTCATTCATCATGCCGACTGCTTTCAAGTCTTCACAGCCTTTAATAAGTTCAGGCTTATCGGAAGTTCTGTAAAGAGATATGCCGTTTTTGGCTTCAACGGCAAATACACCGTTTATAGATGGAGAGATTTCTCCATCGAATTCATCTTTGAACAATGGTTTCCCGTCTTTTCCGAGTAAGCCCCAAGCGTCTTGTCATCTGTTTTGAATGGGAGATAAACAAACAAACAAAAGAAGCGTGAACCACGTTTGCATTTCTCCCAATGAAGGTCCTGAGAATATAACCCTGATACTAAGAAATGAACATGATGCTCACGCCACAGCGTGAAACCATTATGTTTTATCCTTGTATCGAAAATTTCTCAGGTTTTCACTGGCGGATAAAGCACAACGCTTCCAATAAACAGAGAGCAAAAGAACTCGACGCTCTCGGTTTGCAAATGTATGCATTATTTCGGTAATGACAAAATTTATATGAGAATTAAGGCTTCGATTGCTTTCAAGACATGAAAACGAAGAGGCGAAAGAATTTTTTCTTTCGCCATCTCGTGATTTTTTCCGCCATTTCAATTCTGCGAACCGGCGGTTGGTTATAACGTCTTTATCGTTACCCCAAATATGATTGCAATATTTGGGAGCGGGAGGTGTGTTTCAATCGACGTATTGCTTTCTCTTTGATTTGACGTACTCTTTCCCTTGTCAAATCGAACTTCTCTCCTATTTCATCAAGTGTCATGGGCGGATAGCCTTCCAATCCGAAGAACATCTTTATTATATCACCTTCCTTTGGAGTAAGGGTTGAAAGGGCACGATTTATTTCCTTTTTAAGGCTTTCATACATCAATTCCGATTCCGGTGTGGAACCATCTTCGCTTTTCATGAAGTCGTACATGTTATTCTCTTCATCGGAAGCGAGAGGGGCGTCCATGGAAAGGTGCTTGCCTCCGTTGCGAAGATTTTCGCTCACTTCGGCAAGAGGTATATCCAAAGCGTCTGCAACTTCCCCCGCATTGGGTGTTCTTTCGTACTTCTGCTCCAACTGTGCGTATGCTTTGGTGATTTTATTCAGCGAACTGATTTTGTTGAGTGGCAATCGTACGATACGGGATTGTTCTGCCAAGGCCTGCAATATGGATTGACGAATCCACCATACTGCGTACGATATAAATTTGAAGCCTCTTGTCTCATCAAAACGTTGAGCAGCTTTTATCAGTCCGAGATTACCTTCATTTATAAGGTCGGGCAGGCTCATACCTTGATTTTGGTATTGTTTTGCAACGGAAACGACAAAACGCAGGTTGGCTTTGGTCAACTTTTCCAAGGCGATTTGATCTCCTGCTTTTATTCTTTGGGCAAGTTTGACCTCCCCTTCGGGAGAAATCATCTCCAATCTGCCTATTTCTTGCAGATACTTATCCAAAGAAGTTATCTCTCTGTTCGTTAGTTGCTTTGTGATTTTAAGCTGTCTCATTATTGCTTTTATTTCAAACGAAAAACTGTTTCTATTACGGCACTCTCTCGGAAATGGTTACACAGGAAAAGAGAAAAATTTACAATTTCTCGGCTTTCCATTCTCCGTCGAAGAACCATATATACTTATGTCCGGTATTTTTTAATGCTTGAACGGCTCGGTCGAACAGCAAATCGACCTCACCCGCTTTGTGGCAGTCGGTGGAGATTGTCATTCGCAAACCCATTCTTGCAGCTTCCTTTATCCACATCATGGAAGGAAAGAAATCGTCTGTCCGTCCCTTATAAAGTCCTCTTGTGTTCACTTCGCAGATGCAATTTTCAGACAGAGCCTCTTCCATGAGCCACATCACCAAATCCTTGTACCATGAATCGTTTTGAGAGAAAAATCTTTCTTTGTTGTGCATTTTGATTTTATCGAAGTGTCCCACTATATCGGGTCGCACCTTGTGTATCATGGCGACACTTTGGGAATAAAATGTTTCAACGCCTCGTCTTATATCTCCGCCGAACACATCTCTCAAACCATTATCCCATGTCTCTTGTTTACCTCCGTCGATGAACCACATCGCATCTTTGCCTTTTTCTTTCACTTGATGAACAGAGGCAATAACGTAATCCAATCCGTAAGTTTCGGCTCTTTGCCTTATGTCTTCAACAGTGTCGGTTATGTAATCGAACTCCATTGAAGCGTACAAGTGAATTTTGTCTGCATATTTCTCTTTCAGCCTGCGGATTTCGGATAAGTAGGCTTCGACATTCCGAGCCTGTAAAGCGAATGTGTTTTCAAACGGCACGGGTGCATGTGCCGAGAACCCGAAACAGTACAATCCTTTATCTATTGCAGAGAGTGCCATTTCCTCCAAAGTGTCTGTCCCGTCGCAAAAAGAGGAATGCGAATGCAGATTAAATTTCTTCATCTCCGATATTCGTTTCTTCAATCAGATAAACCTTATCGGAACGTCTGACAACGGATTTCGTGGGAATGGAACACATTTCTCCTTTAACCGCTTTATCCACCTGTTTCAAATCGACCCTTATTTCGGTCAAAGTATCTTCATACACTCCCGTTGTCGCTCCCATTATGTATATTCTATCGCCGGTTTTCAAACAACCCGTTTCCATTTTTATCTCTGCAACGCCTATGTTTTTGAAGAAATTGGTAACCGTACCTACGAAAGTCTTTTTCGTGGTTGCCTGAGAACCGTATCCCCTGCTCCATTCTCCCACCTTGCGACCAAGGTAATAGCCGTCCCAAAAACCTCTATTATAAACCGAAGACAACTCTTTGTTCCATTGTTCGAGCTTTTCGGCATTCCATTCACCGTTCAACCACGCATCGACAGCCTGTCGGTAAACCTTGGTAACCACTTTGACGTATTCCGGACTTCTTCCCCTGCCTTCTATTTTCAAAACCCTTACTCCCGCGTCCAAAACCTTGTCCAGAAAATCCAAAGTCTTCAAATCCTTAGGAGACATTATGTATTGATTGTCCACCATCAGTTCAGTACCTCCGTCCATGTCCGTAACCTTATACGGGCGACGGCAGAACTGCAGGCAGGCACCCCTGTTGGCACTGCTGTTTGCATTGTCCAATGAAATGTAACACTTTCCGCTTACTGCCATACACAAAGCACCATGAACGAAGCATTCTATCTCCAATCTCCTTCCGCTCGGACCTTTGACATCGTTCTGTTCTATCCATTGCGTAATCGCTTTAACCTGCTCCAAGCGAAGTTCTCTTGCGGTTACTATAACATCCGCATACCGAGAAAAGAACCTCACGGCTTCGCAATTCGTTATGTTGCATTGCGTGGAAAGGTGAACCTCCAAGCCGATTTCGTTGGCATATTGAATAACCGACAAATCGGCAGCTATCACAGCACTAACACCGCTGTCTTTCGCCGCTCTGACTATGCTTTTCATGTAATCCATCTCGGTATCGTAAACAACGGTGTTCAAAGTCAGATAAGACCTCACGCCGTGTTCCGTCGCTATGGACGCTATCTTGCGTAAATCGTCTATGCTGAAATTGTTTGCCGAACGAGACCTCATGTTCAATCCCTCGACACCGAAGTAAACGCTGTTGCAACCTGCCTCTATTGCGGCATATAACGCCTCGTATGAACCGACAGGGGACATTATTTCTATCTTTTGCCTTGTCATAGAATTAAAATTTCTCCCGAGAAAAACGGTTTGCAAAGGTAGTGAAATAAAGCGAACCCGTAAGCCGAAAAGAAAATAAATTGCAAGGTATGACGTTGAATATGAAAACAGACACTTATGCAATCACACTTGAAAGACTCCGAATTGGTATTGGCTCCCGACGGAACGCCATACCACATAAGAATAAACCCGCAAACACTGAGCGATAACGTCATCTTGGTAGGCGACCCTGCAAGAGTAGGACTTATCGCAAGACGATTCGACAAAATAATATCGCAAACAAGCAACAGGGAAATAGTCTCATGCACCGGAAAATATCAAGGCAAACCGCTTACCGTTCTTTCGACAGGCATGAGCGTAGGGTGCATAGATATAGTTGTAACGGAACTCGATGTTTGTGCGAATGTGGATTTGGCGACACGAACCTTGAAGCCCCGACACAGGACTTTGAACCTTATAAGAATAGGCACATGCGGTTCTTTGCAGGAAGATTTGAACGTAGGCGATTGCATAGTATCCCGTTACGTTGTAGGAACAGATGGTTTGGCATACTATTACAAGGATATGGAACGCATAAACTGCGATGAACTCACAGAGAAGTTCGTCAAGCAGGTGCAATGGAAAGAGAAACTGCCGACACCATACGCCCTTGAAGCCGATAATGACCTCTTGCAACGATTGGCTGCCGGTTTGAAACAAGGCATAACCATAACGGCAGCCGGTTTCTACGGACCACAAGCCCGCCGGATACGCCTTCCCCTTGCCGATGAGACGATTGACGAACGGTTGAAAAACTTCTCATACAACGGATTCAAAGTAACGAATTACGAAATGGAGACCTCAGCCCTTTATGCCCTCGGAACGATGCTGGGACATAGGACATTGACAATATGCAATGTCATTGCAGGTCGAACAGAGGGCAAATTCAGCAAGGATTATCACAAATCGATGGAAGATTTGATTGATATGGTATTGGAAAAAATTTAATTTCACACCGTCTGAGTTCAACTCATAAATGCAACTTTAGGGGAGATGTGAAAGACAAAATAAAACTCAAACAAGAGAGTGGAAATTTCCTTTTCTGTTCGAGTCTGAAAAATGACTGTCTTTGCTCTTACCAAATCTTGCAAAATATAAGTCTTCTAACCAAGGAGTAAAGGTTTACAATTTTCGTGATGCAACAACAAGGTTTCAGGAATAATCAAATCGCAAACGTTATCGACAAAGATAAATCTGTGATTAGGCTGAAATTGCCGATGGTAAGGTTTACTCCTTATCGCAAAAATTTGCGTAGGGCAGAATGAAATTGCCGAAAGCTCCGGCTAACTCGACAAATGTGTTTGATTTTCATTTATTCGCCTGTGCTATTGTCGAATTGGCAAAACAAGAATATATACATCATTATTTC
>ERZ1026898.306-NODE-306-length-32427-cov-42.924812_pt1 | contig 32427 bp, 54 predicted proteins | sample MGYA00380178_ERZ1026898 | MGnify/ENA primary metagenome ERZ1026898 (study PRJEB33269, sample SAMEA4719814) | human gut metagenome | biome: human-associated habitat; feature: organic feature; material: feces | place: Cameroon | collected 2013-10 ...
GTATAATATAATAATTTTTTTAATCTATCACAACTTAAAACTTTGTCTGTAATAATACCTAAATCTTTCTCAATAGAAAGAAAACTTGATTTAGGCAAAGAAAATCTTTCTACTTTCATTATATAATCTCCTTTTTCACTCAAAATAATGATTCAACGACTATTGTCTTTGAATAATTACCATACTTCAATTCAAATTGACCATGATAAGATTTAAACCAAATAAGTTTAATATGCATCGGATCTTTAGGATCAACTTTAAATTCAACTGGATACTTGTTAGTATCAACTGACCAAGCTTCTGCTCCACTATCAAATCCTTTACAATAATATTCATAAGGTTGTTTAGGTTTAATAAATGTAGGTCCTTCTATAGCCATACTCATTAAATCTTTATTTGGATCTATTGGGTCAACTTTTAATCCACCGACGATTCCTTTTTCAAGGTCATCTTCAGTTTCATTTATATAATATTCTACCGCTGTAACTTCTAAAATTCCAGGAGTAGAAATCCAGTCAACAGCTTCAACTCTCCAGCAAATAGTTGGACCACCCTCTTCTCTACTTTGAAGATAAAATTTTTGATATCTTCTAAAGAAAGATAAAGTATCTTTATTTCTTGGGATATAAATATCTAATGAATAATTTGGAGTATCTACACTTATTTCATGCTTTTGGATATAATTAATTTTAGTTTCAACTGGGCCACGAATTGCGGCATAAGTTGAATGTTCTCCATTTTCATCTTCCCAATTAATTTGATGAGAGCATTTTCTTATTTCTCCTCTAAAATACGCTCTTTCTTCTAATTCTTGAAGATATATCATCCAATAAGTATTAGTCCCAACCCATTCAAAAACATCCCCAGGATGATAATTATCTTCATATGGAACTGAAACAATTTTATCATCATAGTCCATTTTGTTTTTATCTGGATTAATTAAAGCTCTACATATTTCTTTGTTGTTTAAATGATTTACATTTGGATAAAGTGTATTATCCATGTTATCAGTACAAGCAATTCTTTTAATTGTACAAGCTTGGTAAGAATACAACAAGGCCCTATCTAAAGACCTTTTTTTATCAGCTATCATTCTATCTTGTTGTAAATAACCGCCACCTTGATGAAGTCTTAAAATTTGATCTTTTAATCCATCTAAGTTAGAGGTTGTATTCTCTTTCTCTGAATCATCTGGACGTTCCTGCGTTCCGTCATATATATCAAAGCGGCCCGCCATTAAATTTAAAGAAGTGTTGCGTTTTATTTTCTTATCATAACCTGACATTAGCTTAGTTCCTGTAAGATATTGATGCATTCAAAAATAGTCTTACGATATAACTCAAAATTTACCTCTTTAATTTGCAACCCTTCTAATTTACTTAATAATTGTAAAAAAGTAGGACTGATGAAAAGTTCATTCAGTCCCGCAATCTCCAATGTTACAGTTTGTAATTGTTTATACCAATCTTCGTCATTCTCTCTCATTGGAATTAATTTCCAAAGCTGGTTGGTTAAACGACGAATAGTCTTCTGAATAGTTTCTTGAGAGAATTCAATCTCATACTTATCGCAAAGCACTTTTTTCCCTCAGTACAGACCAATTTGACTCATAATGCCCATCTCTATCTTTTTTACGTCTCTTATATAATCTTTGCATATGAAAAGAATCTCTTCTTGATTCTTCCAAAAGAGAAAGTAATTTTTGAAGATGGTTTGCTTGTGAAGTCATTTTAAAATCAGAACCAGAATATTTCATTCTGGTATTTTCAATAGAAGTAACCTGTCTCTGAACCCAACCTTGTTTCATTAAAAGAGCCAGGATATTTATTTCTTCAGAAGTAAGCTCTTCCGCAAAAGCGGATTTTTCTACTATAACATCTGGAACGTCAACAGTATTATCTGAAAGGTCATTCCAAATGACACCAATAATAAAATCATCTGGAAGAACTTCATCCTCTTTCATCTGAACAACTTTAATTTCATAGCTGTCCAGATTTTTACGAGGAAATTCAAACCCTGGAATAGCTTGAATAAGAAGTCTTTGAAGATCTTTTATAGTGTCTTCTGGAGTTAACTCCATATACATATCATCAGTGATTTTTCCAAGAAAGCAATTATATATAGCTGAGAAAGGTGTTCCTTCTGCCATTTATAATGTCCTCCTTTTTAATTATTCACTTTTAGTTTCAACTACTTTATATTTAGGTGTAGTTCTACGAGCTGTTCCTTCTTGTGCGGCAGGCTGTACTCTACGAGTAGGTGCAGCACCAGATGTATTAATACCATTAGAAGGTTTTTCTGCAATCTTCTCTTCTTCAACATGACGAAGAGCACTATCAACATCAAAACCAGTCTTTTCTTTTAAAGCTCGTCTTTTATTCAAATCAGTTAATGGAAGACCTACTGCCATTGTTTTAATTAAATCAATAACGCCAATAGGAGCAAAGTCAAGTGCATCCAAGAAGGCATCCAGAGACCCTGTTAATAATAAATCACGAATCTGTGCCTCAGACATATTATATTCTGGCTCTCTATTGACGTTTAAATCAGTAGTAACTTCTTCTTCCAAAATCTGTAGAAAATTTTCAAGAAGTTCTCTTCCGCCACTCTGGAATGTTAATTTTTCTAACTCTCCAAATGGAATTCTTTTTGTTTCTCCTGGAGCAAATTCTCTACGAAGATTTGTCTCAGGAATTCTATAAACAACAACGCTTGAACTTCTATTCTTTACATTATACATTGTATTTTCAGTAATCATAATTAATCTCCTTTTTCTCCAACTAAAAATAAGGGGAGAGGGAGACTTACGTTCCCTTCTCCCCTAATAATATATTACGGTATTTTATTAAGCTAAAGTTCCGGATTTTCTGCCATCATAAGTAGCAACTTTTCCAGTAACTCCATCAAGATCCCAAGTATACATTTTACCAAGTAATGATGTATCACAGTAAGCGCAGATGTTATTAGCAAGAATACATGTTACGCCAACTTTCTTATATACTTGAATTTCACGAGAACGGTCATAGTTGTTAAATTCATCAACAATTGTGCCACCCTCGAAAGCAACTTTAACAGGTTTTCCATCTGCTCCAGTTGGAATAACCCAAGCATATCCAGGATCGATACATTTACGAGTATTAGTTTCATCCTCGAAGCCTTGCTCAAGAATAATAACTTTAGTACCTTTATAGTTAGCTAAACGTCCTGTATTCCAGAGCTCAGTCTTCATGGCTTCTGTATATCTCCATGCTTCCTGTGGAATCATACGAACAGCAAACTCATATGTACAATAGATAGTAGGTGTTCCATAAGCAGCTGCGATAGTAATAAGTCTATCCATAGCAGCTTCATCAAATCCATTAGCAGCAACTCTATTTGCTGGTGGAAGTTGATTGATAGATGCTTTTAATGCAGATGCAATTTCTTTATAGATTAATTCATCCATACCATCCATAATAATTTTTGTAACTTCAGCGAAGTCAACACGTCCATCAAGGAACTCCTCAAATCCAATCTGAGCAGCGCCTCCAATAGCGCTTGTACGTACTTCGAAGCTTTCTGCCTCGGTTGGTCCGAGTTTGAATACTTCGTATATTCCAGCAAGACCTACTCTTGTGATGAACTGTTTAGCACGATTTCTGTTTGCTAATGGACGACGGAAAATAGGTTTGTCACCCTGTGCAAAAGTCTTAACCTCAGCAAATTGATCATATTGCTGAATAACTTTCTTTGGAAGAACTTCATCAAGTGTTTCTTCAATCATAGAGAAGATTAAGTTCTTATTCTCTCTGTATAGAGAATAAGTACCTGCCAACTCATTTAATTCATTACGTAAAGTCTGATTCATAGCATCGTAGCTTAAAGATTGTCCATTAAAGCTATAAGCGGTAGGAGCGGAAGGATCAGCTTTAGCAACTGTTTTCATTAGAGATACAAGATTTTTTCTATCTAACATTAATATTATCCTCCTTTCCTTACGCTATACGCATAACTTTTACGCCTTTTTGGTTATCAGGCATTGTATAAACTTTAACTACTTGCCACTTCATTGCGCCAGCCGCATCAGCACCTTCTTTAGCTAAGATACCATCTTTAGCACGTGGTGTTAATACGTCACCAACAGAAACCTCTGTTTCGCCAATTGTGTTAGTTGTGAAGATATCTCCTACATTGGTCTTGAATACACGAGGTACCATTGTAGTTCCTTTAGGCATTTTTCTTTCACGATAAATACCAAGTCTCTTCCATGGATCATTTGTCCATCCCATTTCATAGATATCAGCTACATCAGCTGTAACATCATCATATGTATATTCTACTGGAACTTGTTTCTTAGACTGACCATTTTCATCTAACTCATATTCGTTTCCTTTATATGTGAACTTACGTCCTGTTTCTGCATCTCCAGTAACAGCATATCTTTCACCATCAATAGTAACAGTCTTTCCTTCAATGTCAAGAGAAACATAAGTATTAACAGTCATACTTGTTTTTCCCTTTTCATCAGTTCCATTTAATCTATGCCAATCATGATACTCAATCTCAGCTTGTTCATAGTCATATGGACTATAGATACGAGCTTGATAATCATCCTTGTGCATTACGAATTCACAATCCCACTGTTTTGTTCCATCTAAGTGGTTTTTATATAATTTAATTTCATTGTAAACAAGCATCCATTCGCCATTACCAGTGAAATTAACTTCTCCAATACCGTTATCATTTGCGGCATAATCATATTTTACAAACTGACCTTGCTCAAGCATGGTAATAGCTGGAGCTGCAGGGAGCTGTGCATAAATTTGTCCAGTTCTTTGAGCTGAAAGATGATTTGGTTCTACTTGACCGAAACCAAAATCAACGTACTCTGCCTGAGACTTTAAGCCTGCACGATCTAAACCTGCGGTTAAAAAGTCTTTAAAAGCCATTTATTTATTCCTCCTTAATTAATCTAATGTTTCTGCAGTTTTTAAAACAGCTTGAACCCACGCTGGAGTTGATTGGTCTCCAAATTGAACGTTACCAAGATTATAAGTTGTTGGTCCATTCAATGGGTTATCATCATTTTCAAGAGCTGAGAAATTAACTTTATTACGAACACAAATTACTGAAAGTTTAGATTCAATATCTTCTAATGAGTATTCGTCAATATGGTCAATAACATCTTTCTTGTCTTCGTTGGAAAGCATATAGAAAGTCTTATCAATCATTTCCTGTTTCTTAACTCTTTCTGTATCGAGCTTAAACTGCTCAAGAGATGCGAGTTGGGCTTTTAAGGTAGAAAGTTGCCCCTCTAATGCAGAATATTCAGCTTTTAGAGTTTGATATTCTGGTATCTCTTCTAACGAATATTGAGTTTTCTTTTTATCTTTTTTATTTTTTTTGTCCTCGTCATCTGACTCTGGGTCCTCTTTGTCTGGATCCTCTGGATCATCTTTTTCAGGGTCCTCCTTAGGATCTTTCTTATCAGGATCCTCTTTAGGGTCTTTCTTAGGATCATCCTTTTTCTGCTCAGGATCTTTATTTTCAGGATCGCCTTTCTTAGCCTTTTCTTCGTCTTCTTTCTTCTTGAACTCAGTTTCAAAGGCTTCAACGTCAGCTAACGCAAATTGAACATCCTCTGATGGAGTATATTCAACTTCTTTTACATTATCTGCAAACATAACCTCATTCTCTGCGTTTAAAGAAAAGTCTAATCTACTATACTTTTGGTCTGCTCTATTCTGAAGAATAGCATATTTTTGTCCTTCATCTTCACATACTCTTGCAATACTATATGTATCTTTTGTATGTGCATATAAAGCATTCCAAAGAGAGTCACCAACTTTTACTGCATAAGTAGTAAACACTTGCGTTCCTCCTTTATCTAATAAATTTTTCATTTCTTTTACCATAGAATTAAATTGAGTGGTAAAATTAGGATCAAAAGAAAATTGTACCTTTGGAGCTGTTACAGATGAACCTTCAAAGCAAGGTTCAAAGTCTTCCCCAAGAATACAAAGTTTTTCCATAATTGCTTCATTGATAATGAAGAATTGCGGTTTTCCACTTTCATCTTTTGTCCAAGTTGCATTTAAAGTTTCTTTATGTAATTCCATAGATTCATTATTACCCTTGTCAATTACTCTTTGACATTCCGGGTATTGACCTGTCCACAAATATCCCTCAGTCATGAGGTATTTACGAACGGTTTGTCCATCATCTAAGAAATCTTGAAACCAAACCTTTGCGCCTAAATCTACAAAACCATAAGGTCTTGTTGAATCAGTCAACTTAAACTCTCCATTTGAAATGTCGATTTGTTTGTTATGTTGTTCAAAATCTCCAGTAGCCTTATTGTAATATCCTACAATTGGACTACCAGGAAGACTATTTGCAAGTTTTCTTGCAACTTCTTCAGTAATGATACTACCATTTCTATTTGGTGTATCTTGAACATAACAAACTTTAATCTGACACTTTGAAATAAGAGGATTAAGAGGAGTGATATTTATAAACTCAATAGGGGTTTCTAAACTTACACTTGAATGTGCCATCTTTAATCCTCCCTACATAGATTCTTTATTTTGAATTGTCTTTTCACTCTTCTCACTATCAGCCTTCTCAGGACGCCCAGCACCGTCACTTGTTTTTACTGTTTTAGTGGTAGAAGTTGTAGATTTTGTTTCCTCTGATGTTTTTTGATTTTTTGAGTTATTGTTTTGATTATTAGTACCCAAAATTGAGTCCGCATTTAAAGTAGAACTCATAAGAGGAGGAATCATAATCTCACTAAGTTTCAATACTTTATTCTCAAAGAATGCAGTATGAATAATAGAACTTTGTGAATGCCCCATAGCAATTTGCGGAAGCATCTTTGAATATCCCATTTGAACTTGGTCTTTATACATTTTAGCTAAATTTTGATAATTATACTGAGTTGTTTCAAGCATATAAAATCTATAATTATATTTCTTTTTATTGCTTCCCAACTGTTGTGTAATTTTATCAAAAAATGAATTAAACTGTAAAAGTAAAACTCGCATTGTAGATTCGTCTTGAAGAATTGATTTCTCCAAAGATAAATTACTGTCTGTATTAAATAAGTTCTTTGAAACACCTAAAGAGTTATACACAGTTCTCTCGACACGTTCCAAATCATCTGATGTAGTTGTGGTATTAGAATCAGCCATATCTTCAACTTGTACATCTGCGAAAGTTGTTAAGACATCCACTCCAATAGCATGTTGTAACATCTCAACAGCATTATTATGAATATCTCTTGCTTCATCTACATCGAAAATCAAATCACCATTCTTATCAAGTGGTAATTTTTGTATAACGATTTTCAAAAGTTGTTGCATTTGTTTTCTTCGGTCTAAATCTTGTGCCGCATCCAAATCTAAGATTGCGGGAATCGCATTTATAAATAATGGTTGGTCGCCATTATTAAAACAAAATTTAACCGCAGAACCTGGCTCAAGAGTATACCAATACCCAGGACGCCAATTTAATTGTGTATTAGTATTAACTAAATGACTATCTCGACGACCTAATGGATAATATTCTGTATCAGGTTCTAATTTACCTTGCTTATATAATACATATCCCTTTTGGAACTCTTTAGGAAACATTCTCAGAATTTTCATTCTATAATTAACATCTCTAAAATTCTCATCAAAGAAACGCATATCAAATTCAATTACTGGCATATCGCCAATATTAAATCTTGTTCTACAATAATTAATCGGTAATTGCTGTAGAACCAATCCATCTCTTGATGGAGATATATATCCATAATAAGCCCCGTTCTTTACAACCTCACTGGCGATATCACCGCAAACCTTCTTCACATGTGAGTTATCAAGATAACCCAAAATATTATTAAAATCAACTAAAGCTTTTTCAAAAGACTTTTCTGATTCATCTTTAATTTCCGGTGTTATATACCAATCGTATCTATATAGATAAGCAAAGTAATCACATACTTTAGAATAAATACCATTTGTATTATAAAAATAATTAGAAATTTCTCTTATTAAAGGTAAATTCCTCTCACTAATGGCTTGAAGTATAAATGCCTTATTTCCAAAGTCATGTCGGATTTTAGGCATTGAACCAAGATTTAAAACAGCATCGTCAAGGGTCTTAGTTCCAACTTTAATTTTTCCATAATCTATTGGACCTTCATACCCCCGACGAGAATTAATCATATCAAAACCTTTTGACCGAATCTCTTCTTGTCTGTTACGCAAAAATTCACCTCCTTTTAGTATCCAGCTTTTCTCATTATATAATCATATGAAAGGAGGTTTTCTTCTGTATATGGAATTTCAATTAAATTAAAATCATGTAACGCACAAAAACGTCTTTTTTTATTATCATTAAACTGTTGTTGATAGAAACCTCTTTTGCCGCCAAATTTGTTGCTTGGCTCATAGTGTTGCTTTCCTTGATATTCAATAATAAAATCAATCTGCCCATCATCATCAAATATAACAAAATCAAATCTTAAAGGTCGTCCACTTGAGCTCCGCAAATCTGGAAAGATATATTCCATCTTATAATCTAAGCCTGCTTCTTCTAATATCTCATGTATTTTACGTTCTCCAAAACTTGCATCCACTTTTTATTCACGCCTCCCTACTATATTATTATATCAATTAAAGAAACACCATTCTTTAGCATTAAATTTCTTTTTCTTTTTCTTATTATCTTCTTCGTGCTTAATATAATATAATCCATATTCAAAAGCAGAAAATTTATCTTTTCTAATACCTCTATTTGCTTGTTTCAGAATAATATTTACACCTTCTGTTTCTTCACGAAGGTTCATCATTTCTTCCTTTAATATAGAAGTTAAGGTGAATGGTTTTAAATATTCTGCCCTTTCCTCGGGAGTCATGTTTTGACCAACCTTGGTTCCAAGTAATTTTGTTTTTGCAACACGCTCATCTATTAACATTTTAACCTTTCCAGAAGAAAGTTGAGTTTGAGCATTTGCATGAGCTTCGGTATTAATTGGTGCATTTGCTTTAATTACATATAAAGCATCTTGTTCACAATTTTGGGTTCTATATTTCTTATAATATCCATCATCATCATTATAAACGCCGAAATCTGGAAATAGTTCATTTGTATCTGGGTCAATTTGTGGTTTAACTAAATAATCCAATAGACCAATACCAAGACCATTACCATCAATAATAAGACGTTTAGCTTTAAATTTATAAAATAATTTCTTTACTTTTATACATTGATCTTCAAAATGTTCATCGCTTAATGTAAAAATATTAACTAACTGCTTTAATGACACTCCTTGCGGTTGTGGTGTTACTTTAAATACACAAACGACTGAATCGCACCCTTTACGACCAACATCCATCGACAGTACATAGAATCCACCTTTTCCAATTCGTCCAGAGGCTTCTTTTTCTGGTTGCTTTAAAATCCTGTTTCTATCAAAACTTTCTGAATTGAAGAATGCGTCTTCAACTGTACCAGACCACTTAGATTCATATTCACGCGCAAATGATGATTCATTGAATGTACCATCCATCTTTAGGTCTTTTACGAAGTTTTTATCAAGTAATTTAACTAATACAGGAATCTTATAAGTACCACCCATAATCATGGCTTTTTCTGGTTTTACGATTTGCCATACAAGGAACTGTATTAACTTATCATAAGGATATGTATTTTTATATCCAGCAGTAGTAATGTATAATTGGGATTTATTTAATTGCTCTTCTGGATGAGTTGAACCATCCATGCACATACGAGAAATATTCATAGTAGGAATAATAACTTCTGAAAGAATTTGACCATCTACACCTACACATTCCTCAATAACTCCGGCATGTCGACGCTTACCACGAGAACTTTCTCTTGCCGCAATATTATCAAAATAGGATTCATTCTGGAATACATATTTTGCATAGTCTTTTCCTTCAAGTGTTTTTCCACGAGTCCAGTCAATTTCTTGTTTAAACGCGGGTATTAGATTACATATTTCTTGGACTTTTTCTTTCATAATACCTGCAGCCTGCTCTTTACCTCCAGAAGTAACGAATAATTTACATTTAGGATAAAGAATACATCTAATCATTAAAGTCATAATTGATAAGAATGATTTTGAATACGCACGAGGAAATACTGCATAAACATATTGATGTCTCATTGCAATTCGTAAGAACACTCTCTGATAAAAGAAAAATTTAAAGTCTTGAGGATTTCCCATTTCCAAAAGATAGTCAACAAACATGTCAGGATATTCTCTCCAATAGGCAATGTATTGGCGGCCAATACTTATAACGGCCCGCACACGTTCTTCAGAGAGACCAATCTTTTTTCGAGAATCAGATAAATCTAATAAATCTTGTAATGCCATTTTATCTGTCCTCCTGGATTTGTCTTAACATTTCTTCATCATCCTCTTCTTGCTCTTCAAGGAAATCTCCATATTCTTCAAAATCTTCATCTTTTAAAGCTTCAATCTCTTCAAATGATAATTCTTCTTCAATGTCTTCATCTTCTTCTTTAGATTCTTCAATAGCCATTTGTTTAACAGCGTTTTCAATAAGATTACCTAAATTCATTTCTTCTACGACAAGACTATGAGTATAATCTTTTAAGTCTAAGATAGTTTCATCAACTCTGTCTTTTGGACCTTCTGTATAATAACGAGGTATAAAACCTTCTTTTTCGCATAATACAACAAACTCAGAAATTGAATTTAAGAACTCTCCATTGTCAGCTTTATTCTGTGCCGCAGTGAATTTACCAGACTTCATTAACATGTCATACATCTTTGACATTTTCTGAGCACCATCAATATCTCCTATATCCAGGAGCTGATTAGTTTTTAATGAGGCCTTACATACTAATTTTAATACATCTTCATGACCTGCACCTTGAATATCATATGATTTCTTCATCTCTAAATAGAGTTGTTCGAGTCGGACCCATTCTTCGGGTTTATACGCTTTTCCCCATTTAAGCCGCAAATATCTTTTATCTTCATCAGTTAAATCAGAAACAATGTCATCATCACCTTCATCGGCAAAGTAATCGTCTGCGGGCTGAGCTCCAAAGCTGGCGTCCGACATATTCATATATGAGCTGTCATCGTATACCGGAACTTCCACATCTCCTTCTGGTATTGTAGCTCGATTCTCCATCACTACTTTGGTAATCTCAGCCGCGCCATATCCAGCTCGTTTCATCGCTTCTTCTGTTTTATGGTCTGCTAATTCTTGCAAGAATTGAGTATCTTTCCAGCGATACTGCTTCCATTGTTTTAACTTCATTTTTGAAAGATATCTGCCTAAAATTGTTACTCCTGTGACCTTACTTCTATCTTGACCATATTTCGCAAGCAATTTTTGCCATTCTTCTGGAACATAAGGTACATCACACTCCTGTAGAATCCATAGATAAGTATTAGGGTCCCAATTATCTACATGCATGGTTAAACATTTTTTGCAAGTATTTAATTTTCCGTCAGGATATTTTTCTAAATTATTTGAACCATAGAATTCTTTTTCATTAATTGTTTTTTTACATTTATCGCAGAATCTTGTATCTCCTGCTGCCATAATAAATTCCCCCTTTACTAACTAAGATTTCTGGATGTCCGAAATTATTATTTCTTGTCCTTTTTATTTCGGCATTTTTTACAAATACTATAAAATCCATCCTTACTCGTCTTATTTTTACTGAAGTATTTATTATGTGCTAATTTAATCTCGCCGCATCTACTGCAACGTTTATATTTACCTTTTTCTTTATTAAGAAAATACCAATTCAATGTATCATCTTCAGCCTGTGAAGCAATAATCTTTGGAATCTTTTTCCTCCATAAGCTGGAAATATATTCTAAACTATGTTTAATTTCAAACTGTTCTTCAATATCAGCTTGTATTTCAATATTTTGCATGCCGTCAATCTTGTCCGACACAATACGTTCATATAAGGGATAGTCGGACAATGCACGTCCGCATAAATCATCAAAATCTTCCATCATATACCACGCATCACCTTCAAAGTCCCCAAATCCCTCTTCTTTTAAACGAGAGTAATTGCAAAGGATTGCAGAACAAACCGCAGGGTCGCAAAATGAGTATCCTTCTGGAATAATATAATTTTCATCATCAAATCTAAATGAATCTTCAAATTTAGTAATATGTTTTGAACGTGTTATTCTGCTAAACACGATTGGTTTTTTATATGAATTTTTAATAACGTATTGGTCTTTCCGCAAATCAATAATGGCTTTCTTAATAATAAAAGCTTCTCTTCCTGATGCGGTTTTTAATTTTTCTTCCCAAACTTTTATAGCATCTCTTATCTGTTTTAAATAGGGAATTTCTTCTACATCTTTTTTCGTTATCATTACTTTTGGTTGAAATATTGTTGTTTTGCCTTTTCCATCATCTAATAAATTATAAATACCATCTTCGCCATTTTCAAGTTGGGAGACTAAACCTTCAAAAGAAGTTTCTCTTTTATTAACTGTAGCCATGCGATTATCAGTTAAAATCTTATGTTGTCGTCTCTCTTCTCGCTCTATTGGAATTACTAAGTATTCTGCGAGGATTTCTAAATAGGCCTCATTAGGTTCTTTATTTTCCTCAAGAATTTTATTTACTAACTCTAATCTTTCTTCAGCTGAGGTGAGAGTATAATCTAATTTTAATATAGTAGTCACCTCCATTACCTAAATATATTATAACAGAATTCCCCGGTTAAGTCAAATTTTTGACAAAATAGAAAAAAAATGTTAAAATAATTATGTAGAATAAAAAAGGAGAGATAGATAAAATGTTACAAATTATTGTGTTCTTTTGGCTATTAATGTTCTGTACATTATGCTTCCAGTTTATAGAGCCTATGTCGCAAAGTTCTAATATTGATAGATGCTTGGCAATGTTTATATTTTTAATTGGCGCACCTTGTTTCTTTTTAGTGAATGTATTAAACAGTATATTAGATTGTATTTTTCCAGAAGGATGGGATAATGAGGACCCATTTTCAAAGTATTAGTTATGATAATTTCTTCTTATGGAGCAGCTTGCATGCAATATAGTTCAGATTTTACTGAAATGATGCGGGACGCTGGTTATATATATCCTTTTGACTGGCGAAGACGAAGAATGGACCGAGAGTATGAGGAGCCAAAAGATATCCGAATTAGTGTTGATGATTGGATAGACAAAAGAGAAAGATACATCGCGCAGAGGGTTTTTGATAATTTTGATTGGGAACATTTTTATGCGTATGTAGTAAAATACAACAAATTAGATATGTTAGAGAATCATTTTCCTTGTGAGACAGGTGAAAGGCAATGTAGTTTGTTTTGCAAGAAATTCAATAAAAAATGTACAAAGGAGAAAAATGAAGTATGAGAACAATGATGAAACAGTTAATTCCTGAAAATACAAGTAGAAAGATTGATAGCTTAGGAAGAATTACAATTCCAAAAGGATTAAGAGACAGAATGTTTCTTGAGGAAGGTTCTGATTTGGAATTATTTACAGCTATTATTGATGGTAGACAGTGCATTTGTATGGCAAGTCCAATAGATGAGGATCAGAAATTGCGGGAAGCCGTTGCTGCGTTCGTAGAATGTGGTGTTGAGGTACCTGAGGAACTTCAGAAATATGTTGAGGAAGAAGAGTAATGGAAGCGTTAGGATTAGGACTTGAGGCTTTAGGTAAAAGTATTGGAATTTGTGCAAGAAGTTTTGCGATGGTTTATATTGTAGGAATTGGTTGTAAAACTTTTTTGATTTATACTGGTAAAGCTTCGATGGATTCTTTTAAGGATTGGTTTAAATTTAAGAATAATGATGGACGAATGTAGGAAAGTTGGAATATTTTGTAGAAGTGTTTCTTATGGAGAGAGAGCTAAAGAAGAATTAGATAAGGGAGATGGGACCCAATTTATTATTTTTCCTATAAATAATAGAGATACGTTATTGGGTCAAAGAATTGATAAAGCTTATGTTTTAGACGATGTAAGTTATAGAGAAATTTTATATATAGTACAACCTTGCTTAAAAGATAGAGATGGATGTATAATGATTGGGGATGGGAATACTTGGATGAATTTATCTGTTATTTTGAAATTGATAAATATTTAAAAATTTTTCGTTAAACCGAAATCTAAGATACTTTTCGTGTTAAAGTTGCCCAGAGCAAAATCAAAATCAAAACGAAAAAAATATTTTTCCCGAAATACCACCCCCCATCACGCATCTCTCAACAACACTTGATGACTTTTTCTTTCAGAAGTATCTGAGAAACACACAACAAAGGTATTGCCGCTATTCTGAGAAGCGACGGGGCGGCCTCGCATCTCGCAGGCCCGCCAAAACAGATAAAAAATATTTGAAATTAGAATGAGTTTAATGTAGGCATTGTGTATGACAACACAATGCCTTTTGTTATTTATCTACACACTAAAGAATAAACAGCACACTACACACAGCATGTATGTTGTACACACAGGCTATACACTATGGCACACTATGCACAGGTAGTCTGTACTACACAGCACAGCATGTATACTACTATGTATACACAGGACCGCATGCACACAGCACAATACACACTGCACTATGTACACATACATACATCTGTTGGATACATACACAATGAGTAATACATACACATGTATTGTCTAATGTGTAGAGATACATGTATACATACTATACATACACACTCCTGGCTGATAAATAAATAAAATAAAACATTCGCATACACAAGAGAGATAAAGCCTGCTGCCCCTGCCCAAGGGCAGGCCTTGCCACAGGCAAGAAGAGAGCAAGAGAAGAAGAAGAGAGAGAAGAGTAAGAGAGACAAAGACAACAAGAGAGAGAACAAAGCAAAGACAAAGACAATAAGATAAACACACACATCATCACATACATACACAATGATGTATACATGTATGTATGTAGGTAGGCATGGGGTAGGGTAGGGGCACCAGGGTATGGGTATGGGTATACGCACATCGTGGCACATAGGCGCGTGGACGGTCCTGGCGCGCCTTGTTTGCTGTCAATAGGTATCCTGCACAAAAATCGTTGCGAAATCTTGTGCAATTTGTACATTGACATTTTCCCGAATCTATGATACAATAAATGATGCGGGCTTATTGGATTGGTACACACTGGGCTAATTAACGCAAACATTCTTTTTGGTAAATAGGGCGGAGATTGTTAAAAAATTAACAAAAAATTTTTTACAAAAAAGGCTTGACAAATGGGCGGTTATACTGTATAATAAACTTATCAAATGAAAGAGAGGTAAGAAACAATGAAGAAAGTGATGATGATGGTAGCAATGGTAGTGATGATGATGGCAAGCTGTAATACAGCATTCGCCGCAAGCAATCCAGTAGATGATGTATGTGAGCGTGATGTGTATGCGGCTCTGACAGTAGTAACAGAGGTTGATGAAGAAGAAGACGTTGTGTACTGTGTAGACTTTAGTGGGAACGAATGGTCATTCACAGGTATTGAGGACTGGATGGTTGGCGACTTCTGTTCAATGGTAATGGATAACATGGGAACAAAGTGTATCTATGATGATGAGATTGTATCAACAAGATACACAGGTTGGCTCAACGGCTCATGGGGACGTGATGAGAACGGCAATGCGATTATTGAAATTACAGAATGATTTTAAAAGTGAGGATTTTTCCTCACTTTTTTTTATAAAAAAGCTTGACAAGTAACCGCATGTGTGTTATTATAATAGTGTCAAGAGGAAAGGGAAACAAAATAAAAAATAAAAATAAATTAAAAAACCTATTGACAAATGAGTTACTTGGTAGTATAATGAATACATAGAAAAGAAAAGAGAGGTATTAGAAATGAGTTATACAGTAGAGTTTATTATTATGGCAGTTTTATTTAGCATGACAGTAGGTGGATTCATGGCAATGTGTATTGTAAACATTATAGCAGAGGACGGCAAGCCAGTAGTCAAATGGATAGTTGGAATTATACTTGCGATTGCTATTGGTTGCGGTATTAGTGGATTAGTTACATTACAGAATAAAGGTGATGATGAAGCATGGAACAACGGATACTGCACAGAATGTAATGAGCCTTACAGATTTGCAAATGCAGTACACCACAAAAACGGTGATGATGAATACTATTACACTTGTGATAATTGCGGTCACACAATCGTAATACATGGATTAAGAGAAAGATAAAAAAATAAAAAAAGGGGTTGACAAGTTCAACCCCATGTGGTATACTATAATCAAGTTAAGAGAGAGAGGTAAATAAAATGATTAAGATAAAAGCGTTATTAGCAATTAACATGGATACAGTAGCAACTACAACAACTTGTTATCACTGCCCTTTGAAATGGGAATGCAAGAAATGGTTTTATTACGATTACAATGTTAATAATAAATTGTGTGATACAACAGACGAAACAATCTTGTTTGGAAAGTATGACCCTTGGAAAGGTTATGGATTGACAACAGAAGAAGCAAGAAAAAGAAATTTAAAAATGTGTTGACAAATTAAAAAAGATGTGTTATACTTAATGTATCAAATGAAAGAGAGGAAAACAAAAATGACAAGAGAAGAAATGATGGACGAGGTTATTAAAACAAGAGGTATGGAAGATGAAAAAACCATTTGGTTCTGCGGATTATGTGAGGATTCCAGCTTAACAGATAGCGCATTATTCCCAGCTTTCATAACCGCTTTAACTTTCCCAATGGAATAAGAATAAAAAATAAAAAAAGGGGTTGACAAAAGGTCAGCCCCATGCTATAATAAATACATAGTAAAGGAGATGTAAAACATGAGTAAAAAATCCAAAAGTAAAGAGAAACAAATGAAAGCACAGGCAGAGCAATTCAAATACAAAGGTATGACAAAAGCTCAAATCCAAAAGGCAAAGAAGGAAGAACGTGCGGTCTGGGTTGGCACAAGACCTACTGTGTTCGAGGATAAAAGAAAGAAAAATGATAAAAAAGAATTGAAAAAAACACTTGACAAAATAATGTATTAAGAGTATAATAAACTTATCAAATGAAAGAGAGGTATTTAAAATGGCAATGAATTCAGTTGGAGCAATTATTAATCACAGTTTAACTATTAGCAACATGATTGCGGACGAGCGAGAGCAGGCACGCAAGCACGCATTAAATCCTCGATGCAAGCCAGCTGATTATACAGGCGTGGCAAGCTACATTGAGTATGCTACTGGAATCCACTGCACAGCAGATGAGGTTGAAAAAGCCTTGACAAGATTTTGATTTCATGTTATAATAAAGGGTTGGACTTTTACAGTCTGACCCTTTTTGTTTTGGGCGGCGCGCGCACGGTCCTGGCGCGCGTTGTTTCAGTATAACATAGGCGACAGCATTTGTCAAGAGAAAAAATGCACAAAATTCTGGCAGGTCGGCATCCCGAAATTCGGCACTTTGCACAACGGGTAATAATGCACAAACTTTGACCGCAAATTTTGTGCATTATTTTTTGCGATAATGCTTGACTATTGGACAGAGGTGTGGTATATTATAATCAAGGAAAGGGAAAAGGGAATGCGGAAACCCAATGAACAGTGGGTTGATGAGCGAAACGCCACTGGCTCACTGTTCGGGTTGACAGCCCAAAAGAAATTAAAAAAAATAAAAAAAGTTCTTGACAAATGATACAAGATAGAGTATAATAAGATTAAAGATAAGGGAACGGAAAAGAGAGGAAAATAAAAATGAAAGAAATGATTAAAAAAGCACTGGTTGATGGATATAAGGAAATCGCTTACACTGATAAATACATCTACGGATTTTATGATAAAAAAGTTGTTTACGTTGCATTTTCAGATGATAGCACACTGGATGCCGTTACAAAACTTGATACATCAAGTGATAACACAGGTTATAGTTTAAGATTTACACCAAACAAATTTCAGAAAGAGATTTTAAAAATGGGCGGAAAATATTTTCCACTTTGCTCAAAAGAATTTTTCTTAAATGAATGCAAAGAAAGCCGTTACAATAAAGGCAGAGTATTTGAGAAAATGGTAACTGAATACTATGGTCAGGAATGGGGATGGGACAAAGTTCCATTCACAGAAGCGGGCGACATTGAAATTGATGGCGTTGCTTATCAGATTAAATTTGAAAAAGCTACTTACACAACTGAAAAAAGACTTGCAAGATTAAGAAAGAAAAAAATGGAAAAAATGAATAAAGGGCTTGACAAATAACAAGCCCTCTGGTATAATAGGTATTAGAAAGAGAGGTAAGAAGAAATGGAAAGAAAGACTGATAGAGAGGTTATGTTAGAAATCTTTAAAAGGGCGGGCGTAAACATCGTTTATGAACAGGATGATTACATTGAGGTTGAGCCAGAAACCTATGGAGAAAATGTTGGTTTTGATTTTGACATGAACGGCAATTTTAAAAAACTTATTTAAGGAGTGTGTATAGTATGATGAATTTAATTTTAAGCATTACAGAGGGTTATGAAACAAAATTAGTTGACTTTGAAACTGGGGAGATTCTCGCAGAGGGTCAGACCGCAATTAACAAGTTCCTTTTGGAAAATGAGGGTCAGTACACTTTGAGATTATTTTAAAAAAAATGAAAAAAGGGCTTGACAAAAGCCAAGCCCTTTGGTATAATTAAACCATAGAAAAGAGAAAGAGAGGAAATAAAAATGAAAGAGGTTTATGATTATAGATTTGAATACAAAATGAATGGATGGAAAAACTTTGTTGATACAAGTATCTGGAAACATGTGAGATACCTTACTCCAGAAGATGCAAAAACATGGACATTCACAATCAAATCTTTTGATGAACTTGTGGGACTGGTAAAAGATGATTTATTTATGAACGCTGAACTTACAAAAAACATTTTCAGAAAAACAGTTGTTCGATTAAGCAACGTTGAAGATTATTTATCAACAGCTATCACAGAAAGAAATTTCAAGCCGATTGAAGTGCGTTGTTCGTATAACAAAATGAATCTTTCAATGAAAGGACTTGCGGAAACACTGGACGCTGAAAGCTTTTGTGAGTATTTGAAAGATAGAGGGATTACAAAAATCTGATAAAAAAAATAAAAAAAGCTATTGACAAATTATAAAAAATAATATATAATATAATTAAAGAAAAGGAAAAAGAAAGGAATTGATAATTATGATGAACACACTTAAAGAAATGATGGAAACAAAAGGAACAATCTACTTTGACATGGACGGCACACTTGCCAACTTCTATGGAGTAGAAAACTGGTTAGACTATCTGGAAAATGAGGATACCACACCTTACGCAATCGCAAGACCGCTGTTTAACTTTTCAGTCTTTGCAAGACTTCTCCACAAATTACAGGAAAACGGTTATAGAATCGGCATTGTAAGTTGGTTAAGTAAATGCGGTTCGACAGCTTATAACACAGCGGTAACAAGCGTAAAACTTGCATGGCTCGAAAAACATCTGCCGAGTGTTGAGTGGGATGAGGTTAAAATCGTCAACTATGGCACACCAAAAAGTACAGTTGTTGACTGTGACGGTTGGCTCTTTGATGATGAGGAACGCAACAGAGAAGAGTGGGGCGAAAACAGTTTTGATGTAAACGACATTCTTGGAACGCTTAGAAAATTCTTCTAAGCGTTTCCAAAAAAAAAGCTTGACAAAATCCAAAAGATAGAGTATAATAAAAACATAATAAAGAAAGAGGTTGATACAATGAAAAAGATTTGTTTTAAACATGATTACTACTGGACTGGAGAATTTATTGGAACGCCGACAGACTTAATCTCTGGACGTACAAAAGATTTTGAAAAGCATGAAATTATCTGTGTTTGCAAGAAATGCGGAAAACAAAAAAGTTTTAAATTTAAGAAAGAAGTGCTTGACAAATAAGCCAAAAGGCAGTATAATAAATGTATAAAGTAAAGAAAGGAATTGATACAATGTATTTTTTAAGAGATGAAGCGTGCACACCTTTTGAATTAAGTGAAGAAGAATACAGCTGGATGGTAGGACAGTTGAGAGCCAAGAGAACGGCAGATTTGAAAAAAGCAATGACCGCATACATGGACTCTTTTGGAGTTGCAGAGTTGCGGGCGCTTGTGAAAAACGTAACAAAAGAACAGTGAGAAAAATGAGCTGAAATTTCAGCTCATTTTTTGTGCAATTTGCCAGGTTGACAAGAATGGAGAAGTGTGATAAAATGGCCGGCCGGCGACAAGCGCTTCGGCCGGAATTTGTGCAAAACATAGAATTTCAGCAATTTTTGGGCAAAATGTTTGTGCATTCTGCCTATAGACAAACTCCCGAAAATGCGGTATACTATAATCAAGTTAAGAGAGAGGAGAACAAAAACATGGAGTTTACATTTACTAAAGAACAGATAACATTTATCATGCAGTGCGTAATCAATGCTTGTGAATTATTTAACGACGAGTATGATGCCATTGAAGAAGAGTTAGAAAAATATGAAAAAAAAGGCTTGACAAATAGCCAACAGTAGTGTATAATAAACTTATCAAATGAAAGAGAGAGGTAATTGAGTATGACAAGTGTTAGTTATGTAGTAGGAATCACTGGTAAAAAAGGAACTATTAAAGCGAACACGCTCACCAGAGCACAGGAAGTAAAAAGCGTGCTGTCTGAGTCTCACAGAGGTGTTTACATCAAAACTGTATACACTACAGTGCCAGAAGTATGCACATCTGTAATGTCTGAGAAAAGACGTGAGATGTTTAGAAAAAAATATCTGGAAAGCTAAAAAATGCTTTCCAGACTATTGACAAATTAAAAAAAATGTATTATAATTATTATAGAAAATAAAGAAAGAGGTTGATAAAAATGAAAGAACGTTTAAGCAAGAAAGCATGGTTAGTATTATTTACACTGATGGGAGTTGTATTAGCTGTATCGAACTATGAGCCGAGTGCGTGGGTTGTATTCTTAGGACTTGCGGGCGGTTACACTTGCGGTTCTTTTGGCTACTGGATTGACACAAAATTTAACAACTGGTTAGAAGCATTTACAGAGGAGGATTAATTTATGAAAGCATCTATTTCTTTACCACTGAAAAGTGCAAAAGTAAATTTACATGAGGGTTCTACAGAACTTACGTTCGTACCTAACAATAGTGGGGATAGGCTCTCTTCTGTTACAATTGACGAACTGAGAGAAGTTATTTCTATGTATGATTTTATACAGACAAGACAGGCTACTCCAGTAGCGAAAAAGACTGACTTCTAAGGAAAAAGACTGACTATTTGAGTCAGTCTTTTTCGCCCATTTAAAAACGGGGTAAAAAATTTAAAAAAAGTGCTTGACAAATGAACCAAAAGGCGTTATAATAAGTGTATCAAATGAAAGAGAGGAAAATAAAATGAAAGAAAATAAATGTTATAAATGTGCGGAACTTGAGGGATGCTGGGCTGGTTTACATGGTAAAGGAAAAAAAGATTGCAAATGTTTTTGTCCTTGTTATTTTTCAAAAGATGAAAAGCATTTAATCTTAGTTCACGAACCAGAATGGGAGCAGTTAGTAGATGCTAACAAGGGTGAAATTCTTTGTGAAAATCATAGATTGGAAGCGGTTGATATTTTAAATGCTTTAAAAATTAATTTTACAGAAATTGAAAAAAACTCTTGACAAAATAAACAATCGGTGTTATAATAAATACATAAGATAAAGAAAAGAAAGGGATTGATAAAAATGAGAAAAACAATTTATTGCACACTGGATACTGAAACTGTTGGGGGAGCTGCAAATCCTACTGGAATGTATAACTTAGGTTGTGTTATTCATGACAAAGATGGTAACATCTTTGCAACAACTTCAATGTTGGTTATGGAACATTACAACGACATTAACAAAGATGAATACTCAAAAAATAACTTCCACATTTATGAGGAACGTTTAAACAATGGTACAATGTCAGCAGTAGCAACAGAAAGAGATGCTATTGAAATTGTAAGAAATCTTTGCAAGTTTTACAATGTAAAGTATGTACAGGCTTACAATAGCGTATTTGATTTTGAAAAAACTATCTGTCGTGAACTGTTAAATGATTTTGAATTTATCGACATTTATTTAATGGCATTACAGACAATCACACATCTGAAAAGCTACAAAAAGTTCTGTATTGCAAACAATCTCAAATCATCAACAGGAAAAAGCTGTGCAACATCAGCAGAAAGCGTTTACGCATTTATCACAAACAATGCAGATTATGTAGAAGAACATACTGCATTAAGTGACGCAATGATTGAGAAAGACATTTTTGTTCGTTGCTATAAAATGCACAAAAAATTTACTAAAAACACTCATCAGTGGAACTGTAAAGGCAAGGACGCACACAAATGTTTTCCTTCTCTTAAATAAGAGAGGGAAAACGACCCAAACAAATGGGGACTTCGTTAAAAAAATAACTTTTAAAAAGCTATTGACTTTTGGCTCAAACGTGGTATAATTATAATTGTAAAAGAGGTAAGGCTTAAAGAAAGAAAGAGGTAATGTGTATGTATTATGTATTTGATGGTACTGACAGAAAAGTTTGCGGTTTTGAGGACTACGATGATGCACTTTACTTTGCTGATGTTATCGGCGGTTATGTTGGCTACTACGCCGCATAACAAAAAAAAATAAAAAAGTTAAAAAAACACTTGACAAATGAAACAAAGTAATGTATAATAAATACATAAGATAAAGAAAGGAAGTAAAGAAAATGAGAAGTCCGCCGAAAAGAAATTAAAAAAAATAAAAAAAAGACTTGACAACTGAATAAAGATGATGTATAATAAAGACATAGAAAACAAATAATAAATCTCTTAATAAGAAAGGAATTGATACTATGACAAACAAAATGACTTATGTAAAAGCACTGGAAATCGCAATCAAAGCTGTTGAGGATAACAAGGAAGTAGCTGAAAAGCTCGAAGCATTAAAGGCTTCTGTAGCAAAGAAAAACTCCGCAGAGAGAAAGCCAACAGCAACTCAGAAAGCAAACGAGGGTTACAAAGAAGCAATCCTTGTATACATGGAAACTGGTAAAAAGTATACAATTACAGAGTTAATGAAAAGCGTGGTTGAAATCGCAGATTTATCTAACCAGAGAGTTTCCGCACTGATTAGACAGTTGAAAGAAGAGGGCTTAGTCCTCAGAGAGGAAGAGAAGAGAAAGGCTTACTTCTCTAAGGTGGAAGTTGAGGCGTAAGCCTCAACTAACTCCCCCGAATCGGGGCAAAAAAGTTCTTGACAAACTTCCAAAAGTGATGTATAATAAATGTATCAAATGAAAGAGAGGAAAGCCTATGAATAAAGAAGAAATGATTGCAAAACACATGAGCACTCTTGGAATTACAAGAGAAGAAGCAATTCAGTTGATTGCTGATGATGAAGAAGTCGACCACATGACACGAACAAGTGACATTGATGGAGACTTAACAGACGAACAGCGCAAGAGCGCAAAGAAAGCAAGACAGGCAGACAGAAAGCCAACAGTATACAAGTTCGATACGACAAAACGTAAAAGAGCTGAAAACACTGGCAAAAGATTTCTGATTGATGAAATCAAAAAATGTCTGGAAAATGCGGGCGCTGACAACTTAGAAGTAACTAACCAAGAGCGTGAGATTGTATTCATGTCAGAGGGTACAAAGTACAAAATTGTTTTATCAGCACCACGAAAATAATTTAAAAACAGGGCTTGACAAAAGCCAAGCCCTGTGATATAATAAGTACATAAGATAAAGAAAGGGATTGATAAAGATGGAAACAATTATGATTATGGATGCAACTGCAAAGAGAGTCGACCTTGAGAAAAAAGCAATTGAAAGAAAAATTCTTGAAGAATTAGAAAAAAAGAAAATGGAAAACGATATTCAGGAGATGTTCGAAAAAGAAATCGCTCGTGCGGCAAAAGAAATTGAAAGAAGCGAATTTAGTTCTTTTGAATTAACATACTGGACAAAAGATATTTTTACCACAAGGGAAGAAACAATCGCAAGAGAAGCTATTGAAAGATTAAGCACTTTTCTTAGAAAGCTTGGTTATGTGGTAAATGATTTTCATGAATATACTCAGAGCTGGAAAACCAGAAGTGGAAAATTTGGCTATCTGTTTTTCAGATTACCTCGATAAAAAGTCAAGTAGAAAATAAGAGCTGAAAAGCTCTTATTTTTGTGCATAATTACTACTTGACAAATTGGGCGGCCCGGCGATGGTCGCGCCGGGCAGAATTTCGCAATTATACCATACCCCAGCATTTTTGTCAAGGAAAATCGGGCGAAAAACTGCACAAAGATTTTCCCATAATCTTGTGCATTATTCCCTCTTGATTTTTTGGAAATTTTTTGTTATAATTTATTTACAAGGTAAGGAAAGACATCAAGTCTACAAAATAAAAAATTTTAAAAAAATTAAAAAAAGCTTGACAAACTACTTCCCCTGTGATATAATTAAGATGTCAAGAGGAGATGAAGAAACAAACCTCTCCACGACGCATAATCGTGTGAAGTGAAATTTGATACTCTCCACAAAAAATAACTTAAAAAACCTCTTGACAACTTGATTAAAACCTGCTATAATGATTATACAAGGTAAGGAAAGAAACAAGGAACTTGAAAAAAGAAAATAAAAAAAATAAAAAAAAGCCTTGACAAACTTCTAAACCTGTGATATAATAAATACAACAAAACAAATAAAACATTTAAAAAAAGGAGATTGATACTATGACAAACAAAATAACTTACGCAAAGGCACTCGAAATCGCTATGAACGCTGTAAAAGAGAATAAGGAAGTCTATGACAAACTGGACGCTCTGAAAGCATCTATCGCAAAGAAAAATTCTGCTGAGAGAAAGCCGACAGCTACTCAGAAAGCAAATGAGGGTTACAAAACTGCAATCCTTGACTTTATGGAAGTTGGCAAAAAGTACACAATCACTGACCTGATGAAAGAGGTTGTGGAACTGGCTGACCTGTCTAACCAGAGAGTATCTGCTCTTGTAAGACAGCTCAAAGAAGAGGGTTCTGTTGAAAGAACAGAAGAAAAGAGAAAAGCATACTTCTCTAAAGTAGCAACAGAGGAGTAAGCAAAAGAGGGGCAAAGCCCCTCGCCCTCTGGGCTTGTAGTGTTGGAAGCCGTCACCGCAGAGAACCTGCAAGGGTCGGGGTTCGATTCCCCGCAAGTCCATCATTCACTTAAATTTTGATTTCCTCCTTTTCTGTCGGTCTGGACGCCATGCCAGACCGACGGGCGAAAGCCCACCCAATAGAACGGGTCGAAAAAATTTTTAAAAAACCTATTGACAAAAATCCAAAAGTAGTGTATAATTAAATCAAAGTTAAGGAAGAGAGGTTGATAATAATGACAGTTGAAAAGAGTACAGATAGAAGTTATCCTTTTACAATTAAAGGTGGTTGGGGCGACAAAGTATATTGCACTATTGATGATTTGAAAGATATTAAAAATCAAATCAATAAAATTTTAAGAGAAGAAAAAGAAAAAAAGGCTTGACAAAACTCCAGTAGTGAGTTATAATAGTATCAGAAAGAGAGGTAAGAGAAATGGCAAATACAGTACAGGATGCATACAGAATCGTTTTTAATGACATGATGAACAGTGGTTGCGGTCTGTTGGTTGGCAAGTATGACGCAAAGAATGGCAATGAAAAATATATGTTTGGCGTTGACACTGTAATGGAATGGATTGCATACAAAGTAAGTGAAGCACAGGGTGATGATTTTTCAGAATTATTTACGAAAAACATGGTTGAAAGTCAGAAGAAAGCAAGAGGTGATAAATAATGAATATGTTAATTTTATTTAGTTTTTTAACAATTATCAATGTGGTATTTTCCACAATCAAATCTATTGTAACAATTAAATCTGGTAAAACAGTAGCCGCTTTAATCTCTGCCGGCTACTACGGTTACTATAACATTGTGTTAATTTATACGGTCGCAGATTTTCCACTGTGGCAGAAAGTTGTTGTAACTTTCCTTGCTAACTTAATCGGTGTGTGGATTGTAAAGTGGGGCGAGGAAAAAGCGAGAAAAGACAAACTGTGGAAAGTGGAAGCAACTATTGACAGTGAGTTTGAATGGGAAGATTTAATCGCAGAATTAAAAAGCTGTGGTATTCCTTGCAACTACATTGACATTAATAAATACATTTTAATTAATTGCTATTGTGCTACACAGCGAGAGAGTGCCGCAGTTAAAAAGTCACTTGATAGGTACAATGCAAAGTATTTTGTAACTGAAAGCAAAACTTTATAAAAAAGTCTTGACAACTGGAAAGAAATGCTGTATAATAAGTACATAAGATAAAGAAAAGAGGTAATAAGAATGAAAGTTAATTTTAACAATACTCAGAATTATGTTTACGCTTACAAACTTATGGTAGGAAGCACATTTATCGCAAAAAGAAGCGGTATGGATGAAATCGGCTTATACATCAAAATTGATAAAAGAAGTGGTGTTTTTCCTGAGCGTTATCGAGAAAATGTGATGGCAGTTAATTTAGCTACTGGACAGGTGAGAGCCTTTGCAGGAGATGTGAAAGTCAAACAGGTAAATGCAGAGGTAAATATTTTAGAATAAGGTCTTGACAAACTACAAGTTATCTGTTATAATAAATGTATCAAAAGAAAGAGAGAGGTTGATAATTATGTTAAATATTGAAAGTAAAATTAGTGGATGGAAAGTAACAGGTTTTGAAACTAAACCAGTTTTTAGCAGTCAGGTTGTTTCTCTGGAAGAATGTATGAAAACAATTAAAAAACAGAAAACAATGGATTACATTCTTGACAATTTCCGCTTTAGCAAAGGCATGAAAGAGGGAACATGGTTTACAACTATTGACTGGGATACAATTATGAAAATCTCAATCATGGAAACAAATCCAGAAGAGGAAAAACAGTTAGAAGAGCGTTTCGGCTTTAGCTGGGTTAAAGTTTATCTGCGGTTCAATCATTAAAAAAAATAAATAAAGGGGTTGACAAATCAGCTCCCACATGGTATAATAAATACATAAATAAGAGATAGAGAGGTAAAAGAAATGAAAGTTTATTTAGCAAGTCCTTGGTTCAAAGAAAGAGAAATGACAGTTTATCAGCAGATTATTAAAAAGATGCGGTCACAGGGAATTGATGTGTATGCGCCAATAGAGCATGAAATTGAAAATGCGTGGGAGATGCCTAACAAAGAGTGGGGACACAAAGTGTTTATGGAAGACATTGACGCAATCGACAAATGTGATGAAGTGTGGGTTCTCAACTTCGGAATGTATTCAGACAGTGGCACAGCCTGGGAGTGCGGTTACGCTTATGCAAAAGGTAAAACAGTGCGGATGCTGTTAAACACTTACACAGAGACAGAATTTTCTTTGATGATGGTCAATGGCTGTGATGAGGTTGATTCGATGGTGAATTATTTAACAGACAGCGACTTCAAATTAGAGATTGATGTCAAGTAGAAAATAAGAGGCTTTAAGCCTCTTATTTTTGTATAATTTTTCAGTTGACATTTTGGGCGGCCCGCGCACAGTCGGCGCGGGCAGAATTTCGATTATATCATACTCCCCACCATTTGTCAAGAGAAAATATTGCACAAAAATGAGCCCGCAAAAATCCCGAAATTAGTGCAACATTTTTTGAAATAATGCTTGCAATCTGGGACGAGGTGTGGTATTATAATAGTGTCAAGAGGAAAGGAAATAAAAAATCCTCAAAGAAAAAAAATAAAAAACCTCTTGACAAATGCTTCTAAGCATGATATAATAAGTACATAAGATAAAGGAAGTGAGGTAAACAAAAATGACTTAGAAAAAAAATAAAAAAAGTCTTGACAACTGAATAGAGATGTGTTATAATAAAGACACAAAGAAAACAAAAACAAATTTTAAATTAAAAGGAGAATGATACTATGATGAACAAAATGACTTATGTAAAGGCTCTTGAAATTGCTATGAAATCTGTTGAGGACAACAAAGAGGTTTATGAGAAACTGGAAGCTCTTAAAGAGTCTATCTCTAAAAAGAACTCTGCTGAAAGAAAGCCTACTGCTACGCAGAAAGTAAACGAGGGATATAAAGAAGCTATTCTTTCATTCATGGAAGTTGGCAAAAAGTACACAATCTCTGAACTGATGAAGTCAGTCGTTGAGATTGCAGACCTCTCAAATCAGCGTGTTTCTGCACTGGTTAGACAGCTGAAAGAATCTGGTCTTGTGGAAAGAACAGAGGAAAAGAGAAAAGCATATTTCTCAAAGGTTGTAACTGAAAACGAGGGGGAATAATCCCCCTCCTCTACGGGGGAAAAGTTTAAAAAAAGTTCTTGACAATCCAGTGGTCATGTGCTATAATAGATTTATCAAATGAAAGAGGTGTTGTAAATGAAAAAGACAGAAATCAATTATCCTACACAGGAATGGCTTGACAACTGGGTTGACAAGTACATTGACAAAAATCCTAACGAAAAAATCACAGACTTTAAAGTGTTAGAAGAGAAAGCGACAGAAGAGTGGTGGGACAATGAAATTGACCATAATAGACCTACGCCTTTCGACCTGACACCTGAACAGCAAAAAGTTGCAAAGGAAGCAACAAAAACAGGCACTCGAAAAACTCCCACAAACTACAAATTTGACAAAAAGAAACGTCCAAAAGATGCAGAAAAAGTGGAATTTCTCGAAAAAGTTTGCGGTTTTTGTTCAGAAATTGCAGAAAATTGTGAAATTGTGAACGCTGGACAGGAAATTTCCTTTAAAATTGGTGAAAATGAGTACAGTTTAAAGCTTGTAAAGCACAGAAAAGCCACAAAATAGTGGCTTTTCCCCGAAAAAACGGGGCAAAAAGTTGAAAAAACTTAAAAAAGTTGTTGACAAATGAGAAAACATCTGCTATAATAAGTACATAAGTTAAGAGAGAAAAGAAAAGAGAGGTAAATGAAAATGAATTACATCGTACTTGACACTGAAACTACAAATGGCTTTGATGACCCTTTTTGCTATGATGTGGGCTATGCTGTACTGAATGAGGATTTTGAGGTCATTGAAACAAGGTCTTTTGTTGTGGCTGATGTTTTTCTCGATAAAGAAATGATGGCAAACGCTTACTTTGCTGATAAAGTTCCGCAATACTGGGAAGATATTAAAAACGGCACAAGGGAATTGAAAACATTTAGAAACATTAGAAAACAGTTGCATGATGATTGTAAAAATTTCGGTGTGACTGCAATTATCGCACACAACGCACGTTTTGATTATAGAAGTTGTCAGAGAACGCAAAGATGGCTGACTAAATCAAAATACAGATATTTCTTTCCTTATGGCTGTGAAATCTGGGATTCTTTGAAAATGGCAAGACAGACTTTTGCGAAAGATGAAGATTACAAAAACTTCTGTATCGAAAATGATTTTGTAATGAGTGGCAACCGCCCACGCTTAACAGCTGAAATCCTGTATAGATACTTGACAAACAACGTGGACTTTGTAGAAAGTCACACAGGTTTAGAAGATGTTATGATTGAGAAAGAAATTTTCAAAGCGTGTCTTGCTATGAACTCTGAAATTGATTGTAAAACGTGGAATTAAAAAGCCACGTTTTACAAAAAAGTTATTGACAAATTAAAAAAGCTATGGTATAATTTATTTATAAAATAAAAGAGAGGTATTAAAAATGATTAATGAAATTCTTGATGAAATGATTAAAAGAGGTTTCGTAGATAGCTATGGTGATATTTACGACATGAATGAAAATGATGATGACTTCGACACTGTGTTCGGTCAGATTGCGGAAAGCATGGGTTTTGAATATTCAATCGACTCAGACCACGTGTTCGACTCTCCTGGCTGTGATATTTACTGCAAAGCGGTTGTCGTTTTGAATGAAGATAGTTATGATAACGCATTACTCACATTTGAACACTGTTAAGGGGGCGAACAAATGGTCTATAGAGGCTCACTTGAAAGTCATGTGCGGGCGGGTCGGCTCAGCGAGAAAGATGCAAGAAATATTGCGAAATTGTTACAAATTGATTTCGATTTGAATAGAAAAATTCCTTGGTGGAAAAAAATATTTCACAAAAATTAAGAGGGCAGGAGCCCTCTTTTTTGTTTATAATTACCACTTGACAAAACCCCATAAATGTGCTATAATCAATTTAGACCCGCCCTTAGGCGGCCGGCGCAGCCGGAATTCGCATTATACCACATCTTTCAAAAAAAGTCAAATAAAATCGCATCGTCAAATTGCACAATCTTTTTTCCCAAAATTCCCCTCTTTTTGTACAACCTGCACAACTAACCGCCCCTCGAGGCCGCGCTGTCCAGTTCAGCCCTCATATGCGACCCCTTTTATTTGGCAGCCCGGGCCCGGGCGCATATGCCCGCCGCGCCGGTAGGAAGTCAGCCCTCCAAAAATTTTTTTACCCATCGGGCGACCGGCGCGCCGCGTTAATTTTCCCATATGGCCGCCATCTTGCTACAAACTTGGACTGCTGCCCGCAAAAATTTTTCTTCTCTCTCCTCTGAAAAATCTGGTCCAATAGCAAAGATAGAACGAGTCCAGTAGAGCAAAGTTTACCTCTCTCAAAAGTTTGTCCGTTTTAAATCTTGCGAGGCAAATTGATTTATGATTTAATTTTTGATATAATAATATTAAATTCAAAAGGAAAGTATATAGAAGCGGCCCGGCCGCATCAAAGTGTCCTGCTGCCTTGCAAAATCTTATTACATATATGGGAACATGCGAACGGCAGCAGGCCCGCAATACTCTTCCAATTGATTTTATTAAAAATTTATTATATAATATATACATAAGATAAAGAAAGATAATTAAAAGGAGAAAAGAGATTATGGTTAGAGTAGAAGATTTAATGGCGGCAATTCAGAATGGACAGAGCGCAGATGACCTGGCAGCAGAGTACGCAAAAGCTCTGAATGAGGCTAATGCTCGCGTTAAGGCAGATACTGAAGCAAAACTCAAAGCTGAGGCAGAGGCTCGTGCAACAATCACTAAGGTTGCAGATGCAAGAGCAGTGGTAGAGCCGCTTGTACATTACCTTCAGACATATATTCCGGAGATGGACCTTGGTGAGGTTACAGATGCAGACCTTGATGAGGCAGCAAAATTCCTCGTTGCAACTATTGATGAGCTGAAAGTTCAGCTGGCACCGCAGCTTAAACTTCTGAAGATGCTGGGCGGCCTGGACCTTGATGATGAGGCACCGAAGATTAATATTACACGTAAACCACAGACCATTGGCGATAAGAAAGACCCAATCGCTGATTTCTTAAAAGATATGGGTCTGTAATAAAAATTGCCACGAACAAAGCTTCCATGAACAAGTTTTCATGGGAGCTTTTTTTATTGAGTTAGAATGAGTTAGAAGTGAGATAGACTCATATAAAACGGTGAGGGTGAGGGAGAAAAATGAGAAGTGGTTCCAGGCGTGCCGGGGGCAGGTACACTCTATCATTTTCCACAATTTTCTATCATTTTCAATCATTTTTTGCAATTTTTAATTATTCTTGCAATTTCTTTATCAACTCTAACATTCTTTCTCTCTCCTTTTTTCCTATTAAAAAAGCCAAGACCGCAATAGTCTTGGCTTTCTTCTCGATTAAGATACTTCTCCTAACCAGTCTCTATTCAACTGTTCCTTAATATACGCATCAATCCCCGCAGAAAGGGTAGTTAAATCCTCAACCTCTTCAACTCTCACAGCTTTAAAATTGGTAAGCTCTGGCGAGCTTACCGCCGGTTTTGTTTTCTTCTCTTTTTTAATCCTTGCCTGAGAAGCTTTCTTCAGCTCAACCAACCAGTCTTCCTCTTTTTGAGCTTCAGTTCTTCCAAAGACATAAACTGGTCTTAAATCAGGTCTATGCTCCTTAACATCACTACCACTTGCATTAACTGTACCTAATTCTCTCCAATTGCTACCATCCCAAAAAATTAGATTCAATTTTTCAGACGTTCCTTGATGCCCTAAAGCATAAATGAAATTTCTATTTGCCCTTTTCGGTTCAAATTTATCTTCTTCAATAGCATAAACTGGATTACCTTTATAATCCCCTACTTTACCAGATTCATAATTTAGATTCATTATACACCTCATTAAACCAATTATCAGTTTTTCTTACTTCATTACCAATTAAACTAATTTGTATCAATCTACTTTCTTCTTCATCAATCTTCTTATCCAATACTACATGATTAATCTTCCTTCCTCTTATAATATTTTCTGTAACTTTATTAGTAAGATAAAATCTAATTTCAATTTCTTTTCCTGCTGATAAGTAGTAATAACTGGTTCCATGTCTTTGAATAATGGTCTTTTCATTATGAAAACTTCCTTTAAAGTTTTCAATCCATTTTTCAAAATCATTTGTTACAACCAATATAGAAATATTCATAATTTTCTTCTCTCCCTTATCT
>ERZ1026898.314-NODE-314-length-31670-cov-4.359260_pt1 | contig 31670 bp, 40 predicted proteins | sample MGYA00380178_ERZ1026898 | MGnify/ENA primary metagenome ERZ1026898 (study PRJEB33269, sample SAMEA4719814) | human gut metagenome | biome: human-associated habitat; feature: organic feature; material: feces | place: Cameroon | collected 2013-10 ...
CGTCTCAAAATGCGCTATTCCTCTTATTTTGGAGGTTGTACCATGCTCGAAAACAAATTCAAGACAGGATTGGTAAAGGAACTGAAGGCTCGTTTTCCTGGCTGCAAGGTCGTTCATTTAGATCCTACTGAGATTCAGGGAGTTCCTGATCTCTTGGTTCTTTATGGAAAAACTTGGGGCGCATTGGAAGGCAAGAAGTCAGCGACTGCATCTCATCGTCCGAATCAGGATTATTATGTTCAGCAAATGAACGAGATGAGTTTTGCTGCCTTTATCTATCCCGAAAACAAGGAGGAGATACTTAATGCAATGGCGAGATCATTCGAGGCTCACGGGGAAACATGCTCTCCTAGGGGCAAGTAATTACCATTGGCTGAACTATGACGCAGATAGATTGGCTAATGCAGTTATGAATTTTCAAGCAAAAGAGCGTGGAACTAGGCTTCACGCATTTGCAGCAGAGTGCATTGCTCTTAAGCAGAAGCTACCTAAAAGCAAGAAGACCCTGAACACCTATGTGAACGATGCAATTGGTTTCCGTATGGATACAGAGCAGGTTCTCTATTATAGTGACAACTGCTTTGGTACCGCAGATGCAATTGCATTTACTGATGGTTTCCTTCGCATTCACGATCTCAAAACTGGAGCTGTTCCTGCACACATGGAACAGCTTTATATTTATGCCGCTCTTTTCTGTCTGGAGTACGGATACGATCCGAAGGATATTCGGATAGAAATCCGTATCTATCAGAACGATGAAGTTTGGATCGAAAATCCTACTGAAAAAGAAATTGATCCAATTATTGCCAAAATCAAAGAATTCGACCCAATCATTACTGATATTTTGTTAGGAGCAGTGGCATGAATCCGATCGAAAAAGACCTTCATTCATATTTTGGAGTTGGTTCAGAAGTTAATGTTCTAGAGCACTACGGAACAAAGTTCCATTCGGGGCGGTATCCATGGGGTTCTGGAGAGAATCCATATCAGCACTCAGGTGATTTTCTGTCCCGTGTAGAAGTTTTGAAGAAAAAGGGGCTCAGTGAAAAAGAAATTCTGGATTCTATCAATAGCACATTACCAAAAGATTATCAGCTGAGCTTATCAGAATTTCGCGTTGCCAAAAGTACGGCAATCAATTTGCGTAAGAAGTCTGAATACGAACAAATTAAAGAACTTAAAGATAAAAAGGGGCTTGGCTGGACAGAAATTGCAGAACAGCTTGGGATGAGTGAGTCAAGTGTTCGCTCCAAATATTCAGGCAACATTGATAAGAAAAGCCAACGTGCCGAGCATATCGCTGAGACTTTGAAAAAAGAAGTTGACAAAAAAGGCATGATTGATATTTCGGAAGGTGCTAATCAGGTGCTCGGGATATCTGATACAGAGTTAATCAATGCAGTGTATAAGCTTGAAGCAGAATATGGCTATAAACGCTATGGCGTTGGTATCAAGCAGCCTACCAATCCTCGCCAGCAAACGAATATTACTGTTCTTGCAAAGCCTGAGTTTGATCAGAAATATGCCTACCAGCATCAGGATCAAATTGATTCTCTTGGCGACTATCATTCTGATGATGGCGGTGATACCTTTACAAAGCTTCAGCGTCCTTCCAGTCTTGATTCTAGCCGTGTTGCCATTCGCTATGGCGATGAAGGCGGTCTGGACAAAGATGGCGTAATGGAGATTCGCCGTGGTGTCCCTGACCTTGACCTCGGAAAGAGTCATTATGCACAGGTCCGTATCCTTGTTGATGGTGATCACTATTTGAAAGGCATGGCTGTCTATTCAGACGATCTTCCCGATGGTGTGGACGTTATGTTTAACACCAACAAGCCTTCCGGAACGCCTAAAATGAAAGTTCTGAAAGAGGCTAAGTCTGATCCGGATAATCCGTTCGGTGCGGCCATCAAGGCAAACGGTCAGAGCACTTACATTGGTGCAGATGGAAAAGAGCATCTTTCTCCGATCAATAAGTTGAAAGAGGAGGGCGACTGGGATACGATGTCCCGAAACGTCTCCTCCCAGTTTCTGTCTAAGCAACCGAAGAAGTTGATTGAAAACCAGCTGAAGCTTACGATTGCAGATTATCAGGCCCAATATGATGAAATCATGCGGTACGATAATCCCACAGTTAAGAAGAAACTTCTCAATGATTTTGCTGATACGGTCGAAGGTACTTCTATGACCTTGAAGGCATCTGCTTTTCCTGGTCAGTCTACGAAGGTTATTCTGCCTATCAATAAAATCAAAGAGACAGAAGCTTACTGCCCGACTTATGAAAACGGCACCCGTCTTGCGCTGATTCGCTATCCTCATGCAGGTACCTTTGAAATTCCTATTGTTACTGTCAATAACAAGAATGTCAGTGGCAAGCGGAATCTTGGAGCCATTCAGGATGCAATCGGTATCAATGCAAAGGTTGCAGAACGTTTGTCTGGTGCCGACTTTGATGGTGATACCGTCATGGCTATCCCTGTTACCGATAAGGTGAATATTAAGTCAACTCATGCACTGAAAGCATTGGAAGGGTTTGATCCAAAGACTGCGTATGCAGTTCCTGAAGGCAATCCTAATAATGTTCGTCTGATGAAAAAAGAAGATAAGCAACGTGAAATGGGTGTGATCTCCAATCTTATTACAGATATGACATTGCGTGGCGCAGATGAGGACGAACTTGCTCGAGCTGTCAAGCATTCCATGGTTGTCATTGATGCTGAAAAGCATAAGCTAGACTACAAGCGCTCCGAGCGAGAAAATGGTATTCCTGAGCTGAAGCAGAAATGGCAGGTTCGTGTCGATGAGGAAGGCAACATCAAATATGGTGGCGCATCCACGCTACTGTCTAGGCGTAAGCAGACGATACGAGTACCTGAACGCCGTGGCAGTGTTCGCGTAGATAAGGAGACTGGTGAGTATATTTATAAGGAGAGCGGACGAACCTTCATCGATCGTGACACCGGTAAGAGGCGTGTGGCAGAGGACACCGTCAGTCTGATCTCCGAAACGAAAGATGCTCGAACTCTGTCTTCTGGTACTGTTCAAGAGAACCTATATGCGGACTTCTCCAATAAGCTGAAGGCCATGGCCGCTCAAGCTCGAAAAGAAGCTGTTAATATGAAAGGGCTCGAATACAGTGCTGAAGCTGCTAAAAAGTATGCACCTGAAGTAGCTTCACTGAAAGCTAAGTATGCAAATATGATTGCCAATAAACCGAAAGAACGTAAGGCAATGTTAATTGCAAATGCTAACATCAAAGCAAAGATCCAGGAACGAGGTCTGAATCCCAACATTACAGAAGACAAAAAAGAGATCAAAAAGATTTCTTCTGTTGAGATGCAGCGTGCTCGTGATATTGTTGGCGCAAGTGGACGTAAATCCAAGGTCACCTTCACGGATAATGAATGGGAAGCTGTTCAGGCTGGCGCAATTTCTGACAATATGTTGACGAAATTCCTTAATTCGTCTGATTCTGATGAAATTGTGAAGCGTGCAATGCCAAAGAATGCAACTGTTATGACTTCTGCAAAGATGTCTAAAGCAAGCGCAATGCTGCGAAGCGGCTATTCTTATGCAGAAATCGCGAAAGCTTGTGGCGTTCCTGAATCAACTGTTTACAGTGCTCTTAACAAGTAATAACAATACAAGAAAGAGGCTTTGAATCATGGTTCGATGCTTTCTCACCACCTTTGACAACCCGTACAGTCCGTATGAGGAGTTTGAAAAGTGGTACCAATATGACGTTGATCATGGCTACAACTCTTCTGGTTTGCTTATGAGGATCGCCGAGACCTCCTCTCAGTTCGCGGACAACGAAAATGCCTATGAAATTGAGAAAGCAATCGACAAGATTGTTGCTGCTGATCCATTAAACATTTACAAAAAGCTCAAAATCAATGTAACTGATGAAGATACGCTAGGCCAAACTGCGTAAACCATAGGGAGGGGGTCTCAAAATCGACACCCCCTCTCAAATCGCACCGGTCTTTGATATTTCCCCGGAGGGAAAATTGATATTTGGGCTTTAAGAAGAAAAAACGCCAGTACCAATGCTGCGAGTAGGTACTGACGTTTTTATATTTTATACGGTTCGATCTAACTCCAGCTTCTTGCACTTATCTGCAATCCACAGGAGAGTCTCCGTAATGTTTTCCAGTAGTTCTTCACGAGATACTGGAGCAAATTTGACCTTGGTAAAGTCATCGTGAGTGACTTTATCAATCTTAATCATATCGTCCATTCTATATCACCACCTTTCTTAGTAGAATGAACGATTCAAATGAGACTTACAGGTCAACCTCCGAGATAAGTATAAGTGCATTTGTATGCGGTGTCAAGTCGAAACGGGAACTAATTGCCGAGGTTCTGGGGAGTAGACCAGGCTTCGGCAGTTTTTGCAAGGGCTCATGGGAGTAGTTCCTCCTATGTTTGGGTTCGAGATTCCACAATGTTTGACCTCCATTGGGCATCGATCTGCTTTTTCTTCTCCTTTCAAATGAGACAGGCTTAACTGGTACTGCTGCGCCTCCCATGAGCCCTTGCAAAAGCGAAATAAGAATGTGAAACGAGGATATTTGCAATGAAACCTAAGAAGTCTGCTCCGGGCGAAATGACGGCTGCAACTTCGCGGCCTGCAAGAACTCCGGAAGCGCAAGAAAACTACATGATCAACCTGGCGATGCAGCTGGTAGAAAAGCGGTTGCGGGAAGGAACTGCATCCAGCGCTGAGACGACTCACTTCCTGAAGCTGGCGACATCCAAGAACGAATTGGAGAAGACGAAACTGGAAGAGGAAAACAAACTGCTACGAGCAAAGACCGAGACGCTCCAGAATGCAAAGCACTCTGAGGAGCTGTACGAGAGAGTTATTGCTGCTATGAAGAAATACAACGGACTTGGGGAGGACGACGAGTATGAATGCTGAGGTATTTCGTATTCTGGTATTCGCTATGATTCCGCTGTTGCTTGTGGAAGTTTTTCTGGCGCTTGAGTACACCGGCGTGAACCGGAAATTCGATACGGTTCTTATGGCTGCAATCTGTGTGACAGTAGGGGTTATGCTGTTCGGTGCATTTGTGGCGGATGGCTGGGTCTTTTGAGGTATATGAAAAGCTACACAGAGCTACGCACACTACCGACTTACGAGGAGCGGCTGGCGTATTTACAGCTGCACGGTGAGGTAGGGAAAGACACCTTCGGGTTTGACCGATGGCTGAACCAGGACTTCTACCAATCGAGAGAGTGGCGGCAGTTCCGGGACAGGATCATCGCGCGGGACATGGGCTGTGACCTGGGATGCCCAGACCATCCGATCACAGACTGGGTGCTGCGGGATGGCAGACCGGTAAAGCCGAAGATCTCCATTCATCACATCACCCCCATTACAAAAGAGGACGTTCTCCAGCATAGCGAGAAGCTGCTTGACCCGGAGAATGCTATTTGTGTTTCGGCGGCGACGCATAAGGCCATCCACTATGGAACAGGGAAGGGCCCAAAGCTGCCAGACGGCGAGAGAAAACCGGGCGACACTTGCCCATGGAGGAAATAAGTATGTACCAGAAGAAAGCGTTTAACCGGCGAGAACAGGATTATGCAATGGCTCTGCGGCGGAAGCTGGAAGAAGCAGAAGCAATGATCCAGAACTTATCACCGAGTCGAGCAAGAAGCCTGGCGCTAACAAAGCTGGATGAGGCACTGCTCTGGGCAAACGTGGGCATTGCAGAAGCCGGAATCAACCAAGATCTGAGCCAGGTGGTTACGCTTCGTCCTCGGCGGGAAAATGAAGTGGGTTCAGCACTGGATGCAGGCAATCGGGTCGTATCCGAAGCGTTCAGAAGTGGGCGAACGGATGATCCTCGACCTGGAGTGCACCCTGGTCGGATGGCGATTGATACTGAGAAGCTGACCAAACCGGTTAAGGAAGGCGCACAGAAAGAAGCGGCCATGGGCAAGGACGGTGCGTCTCATCACCTGGCGGAACTGGAACTGATGGCACAGGCGCACAAGGACTGGTACTATGCCATGATGAGCTACATTATGGGCGACAACGGTGATGCCGAGGAGGAATCAAAATGAATTCGATCCTGACGAGCGTGAAGAAGCTGCTGGGGATTGCAGAGGAGTGCACAGACTTTGACGCAGATGTCATCATGTACACCAACATGGCCCTGTTTGCGCTGGTACAGATGGGCGTTGGGCCTGCGGCGGGTTATACCATCTCCGGGAAAGAGAACGAATGGACAGAGTTCATTACTGACCCGGTAAAGGTAGAAGCGGTGAAGGCTTATGTGGCCGTGAAAGTTCGCCTGCTGGGTTTTGACCCGCCTCAGAGCAGCACTACCATGGAAGCGCTGAAGAACACCGCGGCTGAAATGGAATGGCGGCTCAATGTTGAACATGATCGGCCAGAGGAAACCGTATGATGACGGCGGCAGAAATGGCCGTTCTGTGGGTATGCCATACGGTTCACTATAAGGCTGGGCCGACAGATGTTTATGGGCTTTGCAGGAGCTGCACGAAGTTCAAGACAGATCAGTGCCCGAACAGCAAGGCATGTCTGGATACCCCAAACAGGCCATATTACAAGGCAAAAACGTAAGGTTCCTACCTTATTATAATAGGAGAATTGAAAATGGCACTCTCGAACACGGCCACGCCGATCTACTACGGCCGGTTTCGGGAGGCCGTGATGCGTGGTGAAATACCGGTATGCCGGGAAATCGCCATGGAGATGGAGCGGATCGACGACCTGATCGCCAACCCGGGCATCTACTACGACGATAAGGCGGTGAACGGCTTTATCTCCTTCTGCGAGGACGAGCTGACCCTGACCGACGGCACCGACGTGAAGATGCTGGACAGCTTCAAGCTCTGGGCAGAAGAGATCTTCGGGTGGTACTACTTTGTAGAACGAAGCGTCTTTGTGCCGAACGAGCATGGAGGTGGCGGACATTACGAGACCCGGCGGCTGAAGAAGCGGCTGGTGACGAAGCAGTACCTTATCATTACCCGATCGGCTGCAAAGACCATGTATCTGGAGTTCTTGCAGGCATATTTCCTGACGGCATACACCACGACGACCCAGCAGCTGACGACTGCCCCGACCATGAAGCAAGCTGAAGAGGTGTTAGCACCCTTCCGCACAGCGCTGGCACGGGCAAAAGGGCCTGTGTTACAGTTTATGACGGAAGGAAGCTTACAGAACACCACAGGAAGCAAGGCTGACCGGGTGAAGATGGCTTCCACCAAGAAGGGTATCGAGAACTTCCTGACGAACAGTCTGCTGGAAGTGCGCCCGATGACCATTGAGAAGCTTCAGGGACGGCGTGACACCGTGGCCACTGTGGATGAATGGCTGAGCTGCGACATCCGGGAGGACCCCATCGGTGCCATTGAGCAGGGCGCGGCCAAGAACGAGAACTATCTCATCGTGGCGGCAAGCTCGGAAGGCACAGTCCGCAACGGCTGCGGGGATGACATCAAAATGGAGTTGCTGAGCATCCTGAAGGGAGAGTACATCAACCCGCATGTCAGTATCTGGTACTACAAGCTGGATTCCATTGAAGAAGTTGGCCAGCCAGAAATGTGGCTGAAGGCAAACCCGAACCTGGGTAAGACTGTCAGCTATGAGACCTATCAGCTGGATGTGGAGCGTGCGGAGAAATCGCCCAGTGCCCGAAACGATATTCTGGCCAAGCGCTTTAACCTACCGATGGAGGGCTACACCTACTTCTTCCCGTATGAGGAAACCCTTTGCCATAGGAAGAGAAGCTACTGGCAGATGCCCTGTGCGATGGGTGCTGACCTTTCTATGGGCGATGACTTCTGTGCCTTCACCTTCCTGTTCCCATTATCGAACGGATATTTCGGGGTAAAGACCCGGGATTACATCACTTCCTACACTCTGAGCCAGCTGCCCGTATCGAGGAGGCAGCAGTATGAGGAGTTCATGCGGGAAGGAACGCTGTTCGTGTTCGACGGCACGGTGCTGGACATGATGCAGGTCTATGATGACCTGGACAACTTCATCATGGAGAACGAATACGACGTGCGGGCATTCGGCTACGACCCCTACAATGCACAGGAGTTTGTGAAGCGCTGGGGAGATGAAAACAGCACCTTTGGCATTACGAAAGTCATCCAGGGTGCCAAGACAGAAAGCGTGCCGCTGGGCGAACTGAAGAAGCTGAGCGAACAGAGAAAGCTCTTGTTCGACGAACAACTGATGCAATTCGCTATGGGCAACTGCATTACACTGGTGGACACCAACGGTAACAGAAAGCTTTACAAGCAGCGGCAGGATCAGAAGATCGATGCCGTGGCGGCCATGATGGATGCTTATGTGGCGTGGAAGCAAAACAGGGATGCTTTTGAGTAAAGGAATAAAATGAGAAGGGACGAATGTATTTGGCGCTGGAGAAATCCAGATGAGCTATACCATTATGGCATCAAGGGCATGAAGTGGGGTGTGCGGAGAACTAAAGAGGAGCTCAGCCATGATCGATATTCGATCGAAGTTCAGGCGGCACGGGCATTTCGTAAACCGTTTTACACTTCAAATGGTGTTCTTGTGAAAGGGCTATCTCTTCACGCACTGGATCGCACCCAAGACCCAACCAGGCAAGTGACGCTTGAGGGAATCCTTGACGCATTGCAAAAGCCATTGAATGCTGATACAATAAAAGTGCGCTACAATGAGAAAGGTCAACCAAGTCAGCGATTTATTGGAGAGCAAGCGACTGTAAATGTGAACCCGGAGAATGGGTGCATCACAACAGTTTGGCGAACTGGACATAAAGAGATACAAAAGTATTCAAAAGGGTGATGCTTATGTTTGATAAGAAGCAAATCGATTTTCTGAAGTCTTTAGGACTTGACTTTGATTATGCAAATCTGACCGAAGATTCTGATGAGCTGGCTGACATCGAGGAGCGGGTTGGCGATGAATTGGAATATCGGGGATTGGATGATAACTATTACCCGAACGAAATCGGAAAAATGTGCGAATCCATTTTAGACATCATTCCCTAAGACGTTATATTTTAGAACGCATCGGCTTAACGGCTGGTGCGTTTTTTTTGTTTGTAAAGGAGGTGGAATATGACGGTATACGGTGATGAGCTTTACCACTGGGGAATCAAGGGTATGAAGTGGGGCGTGCGGCGCTACCAGAATAAGGACGGCACCCTTACTTCTGAGGGAAAGAAACATTATGCCCAAGATCACGAGGATTACACACGAGCTCATACAAAGAAAAGCGTCCGTGAAATGAGTGACAGCGAGCTGAATGCACGAATCAACCGATTGCAGAAAGAGCGACAGTATGAACGGCTTACGGCTTCTCCCAGCAAAATTCAGAAGGCTATTAAAATTGCAGGGGCAACCGCCACGGCGCTTGGAACGGTAACAACCCTTTACAATAACGGTTCAGCTGTTATGAAAATCGGGAAAAACATTGTTGAATCAGGTGCTTTTAAGAATGCCGCTGTTAGCGGAGCACTGGCCGCAACGATGAAAGTAAATGGTGCATGAGGAGGAACAATGCAAGTTTATCAAGATGAACTCTACCATCATGGTATCAAGGGCATGAAGTGGGGCGTACGGCGTTACCAGAATCCAGATGGCACTTTGACCGCTGCGGGAAAGAAAAAATATGGTGACCCTGATCGAAAACTCACCAGCTATCAAAAAACAATGTACCGCATTGATTACGGGGTCAAGGGCGCAAACCGAATCGAAAAAGATTATTCCAAAGGAATGGATAAAAAGACCGCAGTTGAGCGAGAGAAAAAGCGAATTGCACGAGGAAAAGCTATTTCGAGGGCGGTGTATGGTATGTATGCGGCTGATTTTTTGACCGGGAATAAGGTAAGTACGGCTGCTAAGAACGCCAGTAAAGTCGCAGTGGCAAAAGCCCTCGAAAAATTGGCGGCAGACAGAGCGTATAAGAATGAAACGAAAGACCGTATGTACGCTCAATATACGGAAGTATAAGCCTGGAGGAAATCAAAATGGCAGCACAACCCCTTGGCTCCAGACTGCGACATGCCTGGAATGCTTTCCTGAACCGGGACCCTCCCGGGAAAATCTATATTGGTGGAGGTTATAGTTCCCGGCCTGATCGGGTGCGGCTGAACCGAACCAATGACCGGACGATTATGACGGCCATCAACACCCGCATCGCAATGGACGCTGCGGCAATCACCATCAATCATGTAAGGCTCGATGAAAACGGACGCTACGACGAAACCGTTGATTCGGGCCTTAATTCTTGCCTGAATCTTTCCGGCAACAAGGATCAGACTGGCCGCTCGCTGCGGTATGACCTGTACCTTTCGATGCTGGACGAGGGCGTGGTAGCGCTGGTGCCCATTGACACTGAGTTCGACCCGAGGACAGGCAAGACCGACTTTGAATCCATGCGGGTGGGAAAGGTACTGGAATGGTACCCGGACGATGTTCGGATGGAGGTTTACAACGACCGGAATGGCCTGAAGGAAGAGATCACCCTGCCCAAAAGCCAGGTGGCAATCATCGAGAATCCGTTCTATGCCGTGATGAACGAACCGAACGGCACTGTCCAGAGACTCATCCGAAAGTTGAACCTGATGGACGTGATCGACGAGCAGGTGGGCAGCAACAAGCTGGACATGATCATTCAGCTGCCCTATGTCATCCGAACGGATGCAAAGAAAGAACAGGCCGAAAAGCGGAGAGCGGAGATCGAGCAGCAGCTCGCCAATTCCAAATACGGCATTGCCTACACCGATGGTACGGAACATATCACGCAGTTGAATCGCAGCCTCGAAAACAACCTTCTGAAGACCGTGGAATACCTGACCAACATGGCATACAGCCAGTTGGGTATCACCCCGGAAATTATGAATGGCACCGCTTCCGATACTGTGATGACCAACTATGAGAATAGAACGATCGAGCCCATTGTGGCGGCTGTCGTGGATGAGATCCGGCGAAAGTTCCTGACAGAGGAAGACCGGGCGAACCGGGAATCGGTGATGTACTTCCGTGACCCGTTCAAGCTGACCCCTGTTTCTACTGTTGCCGAGATGGCGGATAAGTTTACCCGCAACGAGATTATGACCTCGAACGAGTTCCGTCAGGCCATTGGCATGAAGCCCAGCAAGGACCCCAAGGCGGATGAACTGAGGAATGCGAACATCAGCCAAAGCAATGAGGAAATTGCTGCTCAGAACAAGACAATCACGGCAGGGCGAGATGCCGTAGAGAGGAGTATTGCGAATAGCGATGGTTAATTTTGACTACGATTGCAGCGGCTGGGCCACGAAAGCGAACGTCCAGTGCTACGACGGCCTTGTGATCGCACAGGACGCGTTCAAGGAGTGTAGCGGCAAAGTTGTGCCCATGGTGTACAACCATGACCATGGCAACCTGGACAACGTGATCGGCCACTGTCTGCTGGAAAACCGGCCCGGCGGCGTTTACTGCTACGCTAAGTTCAATGACACCGACACCGGCAAGACCGCTCGTGCCTGCGTGGAAAACGGTGATCTGAACGCCTTTTCCATCTTTGCGAATGGCTTGCAGAAGGTGGGAAAGACCGTAAAGCACGGCTTTATCCGGGAGGTGAGCCTGGTTCTGGCCGGATGCAACCCGGGTGCCCTGATCGACGAGGTGATCAAGCACAGCGCCGATGAGGACTACGAGGGCGGTGAGGCCTTTATCTACAACGATGACAGCCTGAGCCTGACCCACGGCATGGACCCGGATGGCAACCCGCTGGAAGATATTTCCCACAGTGCAGACAGCGGCGATGCCGTGACCGACGACGAAGCAACACAGGAGGAAGCTAAGATGGCGGACGAAAAGAATGTGAACAAGGAAGAAACCGTAGAGGATGTCTTTAACACTCTGACGGAAAAACAAAAAAATGTCGTGTATGCGATCATTGGCTCCGTAATGCCCGATGAGGATAAGGACGACACTGACGGTGAGGAGGACGATACCGTGAAGCACAACGCATTTGACAAGGACACCAACCAGACCGTGCTGAAGCACAGCATGGACGAGATCAACCAGGTGGTCAAGACCGCCAAGAGCCACGGCACCATGAAAGCTGCCTTTGAGGACGCTGGTATGACCGGCGACGAGCTGGCCCATGGCATCGACAATATCGACTGGCTGTTTCCTGAAGACCATCTGCTGGACAACCCGCCCCGCATCATTGACAAGCCCGACGACTGGGTGAGCGTGGTCATGGGTGCTGTCCATCACATTCCCTTCAGCCGCTTCAAGAGCATGTTTGCTGACCTGACCGAGGATGATGCACGCGCCAAGGGCTACATCAAGGGCAACTTCAAGAAGGAAGAGGTCTTTGGCCTGCTGCGCCGCTCCACCAGCCCCACCACTGTCTACAAGAAGCAGAAGCTGGATCGTGACGATGTGATCGATATCACCAGCTTTGATGTTGTGGCATGGCTGAAGCAGGAGATGCGCCTGAAGCTGAATCGTGAGCTGGCCCTGGCTTACCTGCTGGGTGATGGCCGTCTGGCTGCCAGCGAGGACAAGATCGATGAGAACTGCATCCGCCCCGTCTTCAACGATGCAGACCTGTTTACCATCAAGGTGCAGTGCAAGACCACCGGCCTGACCACCGTGGAGGACAAGTACAAGGCCCTGATCAAGCAGATCATCCGTGCCCGCAAGGACTACCGCGGCTCCGGCACCCCGACCCTGTTCACAACCGAGGACGCTCTGACTGAGATGCTCCTGCTGGAGGACGGCATCGGTCATCCGCTGTATGCTGACGAGGCTGCTCTGGCCCGCAAGCTGCGTGTTGCAAAGATCGTGACCGTGCCCGAGATGGAAGGCCGCAAGGGTGCCAAGGGCGGCGACCTGGTTGCCATCGTGGTCAACCTGGCCGACTACACCGTTGGTGCTGACAAGGGCGGTGCCGTTGCCATGTTCGACGACTTCGACATCGACTTCAACGCTCAGAAGTACCTGATCGAGACCCGCTGCTCTGGTGCTCTGACCACCCCGTTCAGTGCAATGGCCGTTGAGTGGGCCGCTTAAACCTGCTTTGGGAAAGGAGATAACCTATGCTGAAACCCTATTACGAGACCGGCTATGACCTGCATGTGGCAAACTATGTTGCCTATGGCCATTCCGACAACAAGCTGTATGAGGATGCCGACCACACCACCGAGGTCAAGAAGGCAGACGCTGAGAAGGCATTCAAGCTGGGCCGCCTGATGATCGATGATGGCACCAACGTGCTCCAGGCTGTGGGCATGACCGCCACCGGCTTTGTGACCTACGACGGCAGCGCTGCGGCAACCTGGACTGTTGAGGACTGATTTTTCAGCCCTTTGAGTTAGTCACGACTAATCAAAATGGAGTGAGAAGAGATGAAATACAGCGGAAAGCTTGGCTTTGCCGATGAGGTAGAAGAGACCGCCCCCAGCGTTTTTACCGAAAAGATGACGGAACGTTCTTATTACGGGGATGTACTGGAATTTGGACGGCAGATGCAGACGGGGGACAAGGTGAACCCTGACATCACGGTTGGAAACCAACTGAGCATTGTAGCCGACCCGTTTGCACGAGATCATCTCTACAAGCTCCGGTATGCGACGTTTATGGGACAGAAATGGCAGGTATCCGACGTGAAGGTACAATACCCGCGCCTGATCCTGACCCTGGGAGGGCTCTGGAATGGAAGCACGACTGAAGGTTGACGCACTCTTACGCGAAGTGCTGAAAGAGAATGCCGCGTCGATCCACCTCTATTTTCAGCCGCCTTCCGGCTACAAGCTCCAATATCCCTGCATCGTGTACAGCGAAAGCAGAATCCGAAACAACCATGCGAATGACCGGGTCTACATTCAGCATCCGTTCTACACGGTGACCGTGATGGACAGAGACCCGGACAGCAAAATCAAAGCGGCCGTAAGTGTGTTACCAAAATGCACCTACGACCGCTCTTTTGTTTCGGATGGATTATACCACACCGTATTTACGATCTACACCTAAGAAGGAGGAAGTTTATGGCAAGACTGATTTGGGATGCCGTTGGTGAAAAGTTTTACGAGATGGGCACCAAGATGGGTGTCCTGTACCCCATGGCAAACGACGGCAGCTATGAGAACGGCGTGGCCTGGAATGGCCTGACCGCTGTGACCGAGAGCCCCTCTGGCGCTGAGGAAACCAAGCTCTACGCCGATGACATCAAGTACGCTTCTCTGCGCAGTGCCGAGGAGTACGGCTACACCATTGAGGCATACACCTACCCGGATGAGTGGGCTCCCTGTGATGGCTCCGCAGAGGTCGCCAAGGGTGTGAACATCGGCCAGCAGAAGCGCAAGGGCTTTGGTTTCAGCTGGGTGACCACCGTTGGCAACGATGTTTCCGACGAAGTGGGCCAGAAGATCCACGTTGCATGGAACAGCACCGCTTCCCCCAGCGAGAAGAGCTATGCCACCATCAACGACAACCCGGATGCCATCACCTTCAGCTGGGAGTGCACCACCTCTCCTGTGAACGTGACCGGCCACCGTCCCACCAGCCACATGGAGATCGACTGCTCCAAGCTGAAGCCCGCCACCGTGAAGGCAATCCAGGACAAGCTGTATGGCACCGATTCCACCGAGGCAACTCTGCCCACCCCCGACGCGCTGATCAAGCTGATCACCGATACCGAGGGTCAGGAGTAAAACAAACCCCTCAGTCTCGCTTTGCTCGCCAGCTCCCCTAGTAGGGGCGCCCTTGGCAATACGGTCAAGTTTGCGAGCAACGGTGAGGCTGACAATGAATAAAGGAGAAGAAAAATGCTGAAAAAGACGATGACGACCGTGGACTTCGGTGGCACCGAGCGGACCGAGGACTACTACTTCAATCTGACCCGCGCCGAGATCATGGAGATGGAGCTGAACACCGAGGGCGGCTTTGTGCAGATGATCAACCGCATCACCGCCGCCCAGAGCCAGCTGGAGCTTGCCAAGCTGTTCAAGCAGATCCTGTGCAAGAGCTATGGCGTGCTGAGCCCGGATGGCCGCAAGTTCATCAAGAACGAGGCGGTTCTGGCTGATTTCATGGCCACCCAGGCATACAGCGACCTGTACTACAAGCTGGCATCCAATGCAGAGGAGGCCGCCGCATTCTTTGAGGCGATCCTGCCCGAGGATATGAAGGAAGAGGCCAAGAAGGCCGACAAGCAGAACCCCCAGCCCGGCCTGATGGTGCTGGAAGGCCCGAAGAAGGGCACCGAGGAGCAGTAATTGCTTCTCACTCTGACCGAAAATTCAAAATGGAGAGCACTCTGAAAAGAGCGCCTCAATGAAAACACCCCAGGGAGGTGAAGCGGGTGCTGATGTTACACATTCAGGCAAAGCAGAGCTGGAACGAAAAGACAGAGGAATTTGTCTATTCGGAACCGGTGACGCTGAAGCTGGAACACTCGCTGCTCTCCCTGGCTCATTGGGAAAGCAACTGGAATATACCGTTTCTGAGCAATCTGGACAAGCTGACCGTGGAGCAGTGGCTGGACTATATCCGCTGCATGACGATCACGAAAGGGGTAGACCCCGAAGTATACGCCAGATTGACGAAGGAACAGTATAAGGCCATTAACGTATATATGGAAGCCCCGATGACTGCAACGTGGTTTTCCGGGGAGCCAAGACCGAACGAAAGAAACAAAACCACGAAACCTCGACCGAAGCGTCCGCCCAGAAGAAGTGGGATGGAGACCACGGCCGAGGTTCTTTATTGCCAGATGTTCAGCTTTGGCATCCCGAAGGAATGCGAAAAGTGGCATCTGAACCGGCTCCTGACCCTGATCCGGGTATGCCAGGAGAGCCAGGCACCAACGAAGAAGATGAGCAAGGGCGAACGGATGGCCCAGCAGAGAATGCTGAACGAGCAGAGAAAGGCCAAACTGAAGACAAGAGGGTAAGAGGAAACGGATTAAACCTCTCAGTCTCGCTATCGCTCGCCAGCTCCCCTAGTAGGGGAGCCCTTGGCAGTACGGAAAGTTTGGAGAGTATATGCCGAAGGTAATCGTATTTCGCCAGAAAGGCGATTGGAAAAAGACCCGGAAATTTTTGAAGCGATGCTCCGACCTTGACCTGGACAGCGTACTGAACCGGTACGGGCAGGAAGGGGTGGATGCCCTTGCGAAAGCGACCCCGAAGGACACGGGAAAGACCGCGGCCAGCTGGAGCTACGAGGTGACGAAGGGCAAAGAGAGCATCGTAATTACATGGAAAAACTCCAACATCGTGGACGGCGTGCCCATTGCGGTGATCCTGCAATACGGACACGGAACACGAAACGGAGGGTATGTAGAGGGCGTGGATTACATTAACCCGGCAATGCGGCCGGTCTTTGAGCGGATCGCGGCCAGAGCATGGGGCGAGGTGAGGACAGAATGAGCAGGGAAGTGGACAGCCGCGTTGTTGAAATGCGGTTCGACAACGAAAACTTTGAGAAGAATACCAAAAAGACCATCTCGTCCATCGATAGGTTGATGGAAAAGCTCCAGTTCAAGGGAGCAGAAAAGGGCTTTGAGAAGCTGGATGCGGCGGCTGAGGACGTGGATTTTGCCACGATGCAGACAAGCCTTGACCGGCTGGAATCGAAATTCTCGAGCCTGAACATCGTGGCGACCACGGCACTGGTGAACATTACCAACAAGTTTGTGGACGCGGGCGAAAAGCTGGTGAAGAGCCTTTCCATCGATCAGGTGATGAGCGGCTGGAATAAGTACACCGAGAAAACCGGCAACGTCCAGACGATTATGAACGCCACCGGCAAGAGTATCGACACGGTCAACGGCTACCTGAACAAGCTGATGTGGTACTCGGACGAGACCAGCTTCAGTTTTAACGAGATGACGAGCGCCCTTTCCCAGATGACGGCCTCGGGCGGCGACATTGAGAAGATGATCCCGATGATCATGGGTATCGCCAACGCCACTGCCGATGCAGGTAAAAGCGGATTGGCGTTCCAGAGCACCATCCGGAACATCACCCAGAGTTACAGCGCCGGATACTTACAGCTCCAGGACTGGAAGAGCCTGAACCTGATGGGTACCGCTACCAAGGCGCTGAAGCAGGAGCTCATTGACACGGCTGTGGAGCTGGGCACCCTGAAGCAGGGCGAAGTGACCATTGCCACCTTCGAGAGCACCCTGAGCAAGAAGTGGGCCAACACGAAGGTCATGGAAAAGACCTTTGAGAAGTATGCTTCCATGATGGAAGCTGCCTACGAGATGACCCAGAAGAACAAGGGTATGACAAGCTCCGAGGCCCTTGAGAAGCTGAGCGGCCAGTACGGAGAGCTTGCCGAACGAAGCGCCCTTGCAGCCCAGCAGGCGAAGAGCTTTTCGGAAGCCATTGATTCTACAAAGGACGCTGTGAGTTCTAAGTGGATGGCAGTGTTCGAGACCATTTTCGGCAACAAGGATGAGGCCACCGACACCTGGACAGAGCTTTCCAACCGACTGTACGATATTTTCGTACCGACGATCGATTCGCTGAATGAGCGATTGAAGGGCGGACTGGACAGCGGGTGGAATCAGCTCTTGGGAAATGAACTGGGTGACCAGGCGGATGCGTACAGCTATGTGATGCAGCAGGTCGCTCTGGCTTCTGGTGCCATTACTGAGAAGCAGATCGAGGACGCAGGCAGCTTTGGCGAGGCAATCAAACAGGGCGGCATCAGTGCGGAGCTCCTGAAAAAGGGGCTGGATGAAGCACAGGCGAGCGCTGAGAAGATGCTGACCCTGAGCGACGCTGAACTGGAAAAGCGAGGTACGAACCGAGAAGAAGTTGAGAAGAATGCCCAGGCCTTTGAGGAACTGAACAAGAAAGTTCAAAATGGAACTCTGGACCTTGAGGCTTACTCAAAGCAGATCCGGGAGCTTTCCGGCCGGGAACACCTGACCCAGAGCCTGTGGAATCTGATGGATGCAGTGAGCGCTATTGTGAAGCCCATCCATGAGGCATTCGAGAATATTTTCCCGCCCAAGACTGGGGAAGAGATCAAGAGCTTTGCCCAGTGGCTGGACGTGATGACGAAAAAGCTTGTCATCAGCGATGAGACGGCGCAGAAGCTCAAGACCATTGCAGAAGGAATCTTTTCTGTCTTGCGGGTCGGAAAAGATATTTTAGAAGGGATCATTTCGGGCGTGGCACGGGTGCTGAACCTGACCAAACCGCTGAGTGATATTTTATTGGACGCGGCATCGGCCGCTGGTGAATTTGCTTCAGAAATCACGAAGGGGCTCCACCCCCTTGAGACCATTGGCACCTGGGTGACCGATTTTGTGAATGCGGCCGCTCCGGTGCTTTATTCTTTTGGCTCCGCTGCGGACAAGATCTTCACGCAGTTTGCTGAAGGGGCAAAGGATGCGTTCAACGAGTTTGACCCGGAAAAGCTGAACCAGTTTATTCTGGGTGGTATGGGAGCCAGCATGTTGGTCTCCATCAAGGGGTTCCTCGAGAGCATCAAGTCCATCGGCTCCAGCGCAAAAGGCATAGTAGGCGAGATCAAAGAATCCATTGAATCTCTGGGTGAGGCGGTCGATGCGTGGAAATCGGCCAAGAAGGCGGATACCCTGATGACGATCGCTAAGGCAGTGGCCCTGATGGCGGGATCGCTGGCGGTTCTCTCGATGGTAAAGGCCGACCGGCTTGGAGCAGCCATTGGAGCGCTGACTGTCACGTTTGGTGAACTGCTTGGCGTGATGGCTGTAATGACCCGGCTGACAAAGAATGTGCAGAGCCTAAAGCTGAGCGTTCTCGCCGGTGGAATGGTTGCAGTTTCAGCAGCCGTTCTGGTGCTTTCGGGTGCGCTGAAGGTCATCTCGACCATTGACTCTGACAAACTGCTCGGAAGTGTGACTGCCCTTGGCGGCGTGATGCTTGAGCTGACCGCAGTTGCAGCAGTTCTCTCGAAGGATGGCGGCCGCTTTACGAAAGGCGCTGCCGGGATGATGGCCTTTGCGGCGAGCATCCGAATCCTTGCTTCGAGCGTGAAAGCGCTGAGTGGACTGAATAACAATGCACTTACAAGAGGACTTGTTGGTGTAGGAGCTCTTTGCACTGGACTTGTTATTGCCGCCAAGGCGATGAACGATGTAACATTTGGCATCGGAAAAGGAACCGGCTTTGTTCTGATGGCAGCATCCTTGGAGATTCTTCAGGATGCAGTTGCCAAGTTCGGTGAGATGGATAATGAAGCGGTCGTTCGTGGACTGACATCTATCGGCGGCGCGCTGGTTATTTTTGTTACTGCTCTGAACCTTCTGAAAGGGGGGATCGGTAGTGCAGTCACCCTGACCATGATGGCTGCGGCAGTAAATCTGTTGGTTCCGGCATTCCAGGGACTCGGAAACCTGAGCTGGGAATCGATCGGAAAAGGCCTGCTGACCATTGTAGGTGCCTTTGTGGTACTGGGCGGTGCGGCAGTTGTGCTTTCGCCTGTAACCCCTGTCATTGTCGCATTGAGCCTCTCGCTGAGTGCACTGGCATTGAGCCTTGGTGCATTACTGGCGCTGAGCTCTGCCGCAAACTTTGTGCAGAACCTGGCATCCAGCCTCAGTTTGCTGAATGGCCTGAATTTCCAGGTGTTTTTGAACGGCATCAAGGCCCTGGCATGGACGCTGGTTGAGTTCATCGCCGGTGTTTTTCAGGGTCTGGCCGAGGTGGCGAGCAGTCTGGTGACCTCGATCGCCAAAATCATCAAGGCGATCTGTGACGCAATTATTCTGGCAGCTCCCTCGATCGGCCAGGCGCTCTATGTATTGGGCACGACTGTGATCGACACGGTGGTGAGCCTGACAGCCTACGTCTGGGAGAAAATCGAACCGGCACTGAATGACCTCTGGACAAAATTCAAGACCTGGGCGGGGAACCACAACCCGCTTGACCCGGCAAATTGGGGCGGACAGGATAAGGGCGTTTCGGCCCAGACCTTCGTACTTCCCTTTGCGGATATTCTGGATGAGCTGAAGAACGGCGATTCCTTTATGTCAGGCATCTATCAGGCTTTCGCAGGCATTGGTAAGAACGCAAGCGAAGGCATGAAAGAGGGCCAGCTCGACGGAAAGAAGGAAGCCACGGATGCCTCCGAAGAGGTGGCAAATGCAGTCATTGAGACCAGCAAAGAGACCTTTGATTCCCATTCGCCCTCCCGGGTGATGGCAGAGCTGGGCCGATATATCACTTTGGGATTGGCGGAAGGTATCGCCGACCCGAGTGCACTTGCCCAGGCAAAGGCCAACATGCTGAACGTGGCATCCTCCATCCGAAGTGTCTTTACGACCTTCTGGGGCATCCATTCGCCCAGTGACCTGGCGGCAAGCGACAGCGAGAACATTCTCGAGGGCGCACTGCTGGGCATCGGCGATAAGGAAAAGCAGGAAGAACTCCGGCAGGCAAGCTATTCTGGCGCATTGGTGATGAAGGATGGTTTCCTTCAGGCCATCGACGAGACGACCCTTGCAATTCAGAAGAAGATGCCGGAGCTCTACAATGCCTTTAAGCTGAGCACACTGAACCCGGGCAATCTGCTTTATCAAAATGGATTGTCTGGTGTGATGGATGAGTTCAGCGACGCAATGGATGATGCAATCGTCATCCCCGGCAAAACCGGCTTGAAGAAAGCTGGCAACAGCCGGAACGCAACGAAATCTGAAATTGCAAACGCCAAGCAGGGAAACGCGGATGCCCAGAAGACCCTGAACGATCCGTATGGTATCCTCGGCAACTGGTGGCAGAAAACCCAGGATGCCGTGGCAGATGCGGTCACCCCGAGCAGTTCCAGCACATCCAAAGCTTCCAAATCCGGCAAGTCTCTGGCGGACACGCTGGCGAGTGCATATTCCGACCAGCTGAAGGCAAACAAGACCGACATGACCAATGCTTCCAACGAGTACGCGCTCTGGGAAGTGACGGGCGGCGACACGGCCACGGTGGAAGAGCTCATTACCAAGAAAACCGAGAGCCTGACCAAAGAGATCGACTTGCAGACCGAACGGGTGAAGATCGCTCAGGAGCAGTACGACACCATGCTTGCCAAGGTGGGTGCCGACAACAGCAAGACGAAGGACACTTATAGCACCCTGCTGAGCGAACAGAAGACTCTTGCCGAGCTCCACCGGGACAAGCAGGACAGTATCCTGAAGGTCATCAAGGAGCGGTATGAGACTGACACCAAAACGGCCGAGGACGAGTACGAGCTGTGGAGCGCCCTTTACGAGGACAGCGCCGCAGTGACGGAGAAGTCCAACAAGAAGATCGAATACATCAACCGGAAGATCACGGCACAGGCGGAGATTCTGCTGGCCACGGAACGGGACTATACCGCCATCAAGGAAGAGTTCGGCGAGGCCAGTCAGAAGACCCAGGCCGCCTACCAGCAGTATCTGGAAGCGCAGACCGACCAGCAGGAGCTCATCAATGAACTGAACAAGGCCCAGATCGAGGCCTACGATAACCAGGTCTCCTACCTCGAGAAGCAGGAGAAGCTCATCACCAACCGGCAGAACATGCTGGCCAAGATGTATGGGGACGGAGACCTCTCTGGCCGGGAGGATGCTTATAAGGCTGCCGTAGAGAAGTACGGTGCTGACAGCGCCGAGGCCCGGAAAGCCGCCACCCAGGGCACCATGACCGCCATCATCGGCGTGGGCACGGCCCTGAACAGCATGAGTTACAGCCTGAAAAAGGTGACGAACAAACAGCTGAAGTACGACGAGGCCGTGAAGAAGTTCGGCAAGAACAGCGAGACTGCCCTGGATGCACTGGCCGACCTGCAAAGTGAGCAGTACGACTTCGTGGGCTTTGCGGAGAACCTGGCGGATGCCTTTGAGATGGATGATTCCGGCAAGCGCATGATGATGCAGCTGGGCTATTCCATCTCGAAGAACTGGCAGCCCATCAAAGAGGGCTTTACCAGCGTCTGGAGCCAGGTGCAGAAGAGTGCCCCGGAACTGGCGACAAAAATCACCCGGGCGTTCGGCGCTGCCACGAAAGACGGCGTGACCGAAGTGCTGACCGACCTCTTTGGCACCATCACCGCCATTGTGAGCGGAGACTGGGGCGGGGCCATCACCGGCGGCATCACGACCATCCTTGACGTATTGGGCACCGAGTTCGGCCGCCTGATGCTGAGCAAGGGAATGAACGCCCTGATGGGCCTGCCGAAAGTGTTCAGCGACCTGGCGCAGGGCGGCGGGACCGTGAAGGTCATGGGACAGCTCGTCAGTGTGACCGGCACGACCGAGAGCCTGACCAGCATTCTGCGAAACATGGGAACCGTGCTGGGCTCCAGCGCTGGCGGAACCGGCTTGCTGGGCGCGGCAAACCTCGGCCTTGGCTCCATCGGGGATATTCTGGGCACGGGCGGCTTACTGGGCAGTCTGGGTGAGCTGGGCAGTTCTCTGGTGAGCGTGCTGGGCTCCATTGGCCCGGAAGGCTGGCTGATCGCTGCGGCAGTCGCAGGCGGCGGGTTGCTGATTGCGAACTGGGACAAGGTGACTGACTTCTTCAGCGGGTTCTTCGACTGGCTGGGGAACGCTTTCTCGAACCTGTGGAACTGGATCAGCGATGGGTTCCAGGGGCTGGTAGATGTGGGTGCGAATCTCGTCTCCGGCTTGTGGAACGGCCTCACCGGCGCGGCAGGAGCTATCTGGGACGGCATCACCAGCTTTGGCGGGGCCATCGTGGACGGCTTCTGCGACTTCTTCGGCATCCATTCCCCCAGCCGTGTCATGGCGGGCATCGGCGAGTACCTGAGTCTTGGTTTGGCGCAGGGTATCACCGACGAGACCGATTCCGTGGTGCAGGGCGTGAAGGACGTGAGTGACACCGCGCTTTCCACCATGACGAACCTGGCCCAGCGGGTCGGTGACATCGCCAGTGACGACTTCGAGTACGAACCGAGCATTCAGCCCGTGGTGGACATGAGCGACGTTCAAAATGGAGTGGACTGGCTGAACGACAGCTTATTCCAGAACGGCACCGTGGCCCTGAACGCCGACCGCACCGCAGGCCTTGCCGCCAACGTGATGCGGAAAGCCGAGATCACCAAGGCCCAGCAGGAGGAAGCCAGCAAGCCTGACCCGAATGCAAACTCCAACGCTGACATCGTGGAGAGCGTGGAGGCACTGGCTGAGCATATCGACAAGATCGCAGGAGCAGTAGCCAACATGAAGGTCCAGATGAACGGCCGGAAGCTGGTGGGCGAGATCATCAACGATGTGGATGAAGGGCTGGGGAAGATCGCCAGCAGGAGGTAAGAGATGGCAGGAGGCTATATTTACCCGGAGACGGGTGACCGCAGTGTTCAATACAATATCGTACCCTTCGACCCCTCTTATGAATCCAGCATCCCGGATTGGGGTAATGACAGCTTTGACTTTACTTCGCATGGCTTCATGCCGGTAGAACAGCCTTATATCTCCAAGACACAGGAAAAGGTGACGACAACGACCCTGCCCGGGGTCCATGGCAGCCTGATCCAGCCGGTATTTCTGGACACGACGAATACACAAAAAAATTGGGAGGCCCGTACAGGGTCTCTCGATTTTTATTATCTGCCAAACGGGATCAACCATTGTCTGTGGGATTACGACCTGCTTGCTCATTCCGTGTATTATTCTGGGAACCAATACAGGACAGACGAGAACCATGACCATCCCTGGTGCTTCTTCGGGCAGTACCACAAGATGCTCCACTATTTGCAGGGACGGCGTGGAACCACACTTCGCATCCCGGGAGAAGAAGGCGGTTTCGGAGACAATTACGTTGGCTTCAGTTATGCGCCGCATGTCATCCGGATGTGGTGCAGCAAGGTGAAACCGGATGCTTCCGGCAGGACGACTGTATCGGTCTCCTACGACATCCAGCCCGGACTTCCGTATTGCGACCAGGAAGAATATTACGATCAGGTGTAAAAGATGGATCATTCTATCACGATCAACGGCACGAAAAACACATGGAAAGACTGGCATCTGATCCCCTGCACGATGCCTGTGGTGGCTCCACCCATCGAACGGATGATCCTTGTGACCGTGACCGGACGATGCGGAACTGTGGACCTTTCCCAAAGCCTGACAGGGAAGCCTGTTTTCGAGAGCAGGGAGGGGAGCTGGGATTTTTATGTGGAAAACGAGAGCTGGCAAAGTTACCCACACACCAATTACGGTTCTACGGTAAAAACATCGGGCCATTATGCGGCGGAACAGATCGCTCAATGGCTTGGATTGAATGCCGGGCGGTTCCAGACCGTTGTTCTGGAGGATGACCCGAACTTTGAGTATGTGGGTCGTGTCTGGGTAGATGAGAAGCTCCAGTGGAAGAACGGACATACGGTGCTGACGCTGAATTACAGCCTGTATCCGTATGCTACCGTTCACTGGAACGACCTGTGGAAATGGGATGATTTCTGCTTTGAACGGGATATCGCATGGTATCGGCAGTCGGAGCTGAAAAACCGTGCCCTGGCCGCAGGAGAGGTGCTGACTTTGCAACTGCCGCCAAGTGACGTGCGATACCGAATCAACGTAAGCACAGGAAGCGGATCGAACGTAGAGGTTACGTTCCTGAAATCGAGAAGATACAACGGATATGCCACGGACAGCAGCCCGGATCATTACCCAAACACCAAAACATGGACACTGGGCGCGAACAGTTCTCTGGCCGTCAGCGATACCATCGGCGTGGAATATGACCTGGGCTACACCTACTGGGAACTGAAAATCACGGCAAAGAGCGCTTCTACCGTGACCGTGACCATTGGTGACCCGCAGTTTTTGTGAGAAAGGAGGAGCGATATGGCGTATAAAGTGTATGCTGGACGGTGCTCCGGTCATGCAACCTGGAAATGGACTGTTAAAAATCTCATCTGGTCGATGGACCAGCCGGAGTATATCATTGACCCGGAACTGACGCAGGGAAAGGGTGAGATCGGAAGTTTCACCTTTACGGTACCGAAGCTTCTGCTGGGAGCGAAAGGGGTATCGAACGCTGTCAACCCTTATTACAACAGTTTCACGGAATCTGTGACGGTTGTCGCTATCTATCAGGATGACGTGCTCTATTGGATCGGGTATGTGAACGAAGTCGTTTTGAACTTTGATCTGAGCAAGAGTATTGTTGTGGAAGATGTGATGGGCTTCTTGAAGCGGGATTCTGTCTTTATCCGGCCGCTGACCTATTATATCACCCTCTCGGATGATGCAGATGCTCAGAAAACGAGTCTCTGGATCAACGCTCATCTCACGAATATGTACTGGGATGACAACGATGCTCCTCTGAGAGCACCCGATTTCAATCGGGGTACGGTCAATGTCCAGCGGAATGTCCAGAAGGACTTCTCCAAGGATGGCACCGATGTCTCGATCTGCTGGGATGCCATCAACAGCCGGTGGCTGGATGAGTACGACGGATATTTCAGGGCACGGTATGTGGAATCCAACAACGAGATCACGTTCTATCTGGATTACACGACCGATATCTCTGAGACCACCAAGCAGACCGTGACGTACGGCGTGAACATGCTTGACCTCGAGTATACCAGCCGCATCCCGGATGACTTTGTGAATGTGGTATACAGCGACCGGCTGAGCACCACGACCAAGGGCTGGTGGATCTTTGCGACCAGCAGCATGAACTACATTTCGGGCAATGCCGCGGATAAGGCTTCGGTCAAGAAATACGGCGTGTACGCCCGGCGTATCGTGGATGATACGGCAACGACGGATGCGGCCTTGTGTGAGGTGTGTAAGAAAGCACTGGCCACTTATAAGCAGGAGATCGAAAAGACCATTCAGGTGGAAGCGTTCGACCTGTGTGATGCAGGGCAGGCGACTGACCGACTGGGCTTCCTGAAAAAGACACGCATCATTGCAAAGCCGCATGGCATCGACGAGTGGATGGTGTGTACGAAGGAAGTTCTCCCGCTGGACAAGCCTGACCAGAAGAAGTTCACGTTTGGACGGCCGCCTGAGAAGCTGACCAAGCAGCAGAATAAAAACACGACCTCGACCCAGCAGACGAAGGTGAACGTGCAGGGTCTGGTGCGTCATGCGCAGGGGTGAGGTGAAAAGATTTCAAAATGGCGAATTTAGACTACGATAAGATCCTTGAGGGCATCCGAAAGGCGCTGTACGGCTATGAAGTGCGTGAGTATATTGCTCAGAGCATGGAGTGGGTGAAGAAATTTGTCACGGACAGCGTTGCCCAGATCAAGGAGTTCCTCCGTCAGGCCGAAGCGGCACGGGACGCGGCGAAGGCGAGTGCGGACAAATCGGCTGCCAGTGCCACGGACTCGGCCAATTCGGCGGCGGCATCAAAGAAGAGCGCGGATGCTTCAGCGGCGAGCGCAAATGCCAGTGCGAGCAGTGCCACGAAATCGGCAGGATATGCAACAGCTTCCGCAAACAGTGCTAATGAATCAGCAGGGTATGCAAGTGATTCTGCGGCAAGTGCGGCAGCTTCCGAGGCGAGCGCCAAGAATTCTGCCAATGCAGCCATGAAGGCATTGCAGGAGGCGGCGGATTCGGGCGCATTCAAGGGAGATAAGGGGGACACAGGGCCGCAGGGGCCATCTGGTACCATCATCCGGGCCTACGATATCACCCTCGCTACCAACAGCTGGACATCCACGACCGATTCCGATGCAAGAAGCGCCGGGTGGACGTACCAATCCAGCGCAGCCGTGAGTGGCTGTACCGATGCCTTGGAGCCGAGTGCGACGATCAAGCCCGAAAGTGCTTCTGCGGCAACATCGGCAGGGTTTGGCAGCATGTGCCGAAGTGGCGCAGGATATACTCGCTTCTATTCAAAAGCAGTACCCTCAAGCGCAATTAACTTGAGGTTGCTTTTGATGGAACGCGTGCCGACTTAAGGGGGGAATTAAAAAATGGCAGTAGGTCCTGTTGGACTTTCCAGCAAAAGCTGGGTTCCTCCTGTCGGCTTTATCATGTCTACGGGCAGTCCAACCAGTCCAGCTGCCCAGTATGCCAATACCAGTTGGACCCAGATCAAAAACTATTTTATCATTGGAGCAGGCGGAAACTATTCACTTGGGAGCACTGGTGGTTCGACATCACATACATTGACTGTTGCTGAAATGCCAGCACACAGTCACAGCGGCAGTATCACGGCGGTCGGGAATCATACGCATACGTTGACCGCTTATACGGGGTCTGGCTCATATTTGGCATATCGAGATGATAATTCACCATATTATATCGGCGAGCGGGACTATACCACTTCCACCGCTGGTGCACATACCCATACGGTATCCGTAGGCTATTCTGGCGGAGGTTCCAGTTTTAGTATCCTAAATCCTTATGTTGGAAAGTATGTTTGGAGGAGGATTTCTTAAATGGCGTTAGGCATCGTAAAAGGATTTTTACAGGAAGAGTCTGTTCCTCCAGTTGGTTTTGTCTGGAAAAGTAATAGTTCTGTAAGCCCTGCCTCTATGTTTGCCAATACTACCTGGAGCCAGATCAAAGACCGAGCAATCATTGCCGCTGGCGGAAGTTACGGGAATGGATCGACTGGGGGCCGTTCTTCCGTGACGCTATCAGTGAATAATTTACCAAGTCATACGCATTCAGGAAGTACGTCAAGTGCTGGTGGGCATACTCATACGGCAACAGTTTCAGTTTCAAACGGCTATATGGGAACAATGGGTGGCGTACAGGGATTTAGTGTAACAACAGTCACTACATCCAGTGCTGGAGGCCATTCTCACAGCGTCAGCCTGAGTAATGCTGGCAGTGGCGGAAGTTTCAGTATTTTGAACCCATATATCGTCCGTTATATGTGGGAACGAATCGGTTGAGGAGGAATTTTATATGACTGGTGCAGTCGTAGGGCTTACAACATCTGAATGGATTCCTCCGGTGGACTTTGTAATGGAGATGGCTGTATCAACAAGCCCGGCAGCGATTTATGCCGGAACTACATGGACACAGCTGAAAAACTGCATTATTTTCGCCGCAGGGGGCAGCTTCAGAGCGGGGACTTCAGGAGGAAGCACGAGTGTAACCTTGACAACAGCACATCTGCCGAGTCACGGTCATACCATCAGTACCGGAAGCGCTGGTTCGCACACGCATACTATCACGGGTAATAGCAGCAGCGGCAGCTTTGACTCTTCATGGACCGGTATTGACTGTGGAGCTACGAGTGTGACAACCTCCAGCGCAGGCGGGCACAACCACACCCTGTATATTGGCAGTACGGGCGGCGGAAGTTCTTTTAGTATTATGAATCCGTATTATGCAGCTAATATTTGGCAGAGAGTGGGGTGATAACATGAAAATCGTAGACGAAAACGGCGTAGAATTGACCGGCGAACCCGACCTGGCACTGGGACGGCTGGTGGATGACACGGAGATCGTGCACCACGACGCGATTGCTGGAGTTCAGCAGGTCAGCCATTACGTCCCCATCGAATATCTTGCCAATGGCAGCACCATCGTAGAAGAGGTTATCGATGTTCCCGGTGTTGAACCGAAGCCCGCCTGGGATGAGACAGTGCCGATCCAGCGGTATATCAAGTACACGCAGGACGAACTGGACGAACAGGCTCGGCAGCAGGAGCATGAAACCAAGATGGCGCAGATGCCGGAAACAGTGGAGCAACTCAAGGCAGAAAACGAGGACCTGCGGAAATCCTTCACTAAGATGGAGAGCGCCCAAACCGACACCGACAGCCTGGTGGTGGATCAGGAGTATAGACTGACCATGCTGGAGCTGGGGGTTACGCCGGAGGAATAAGAGTCGAGTCAGCCCATTTGTATCGTTTCGCTTATTGGCACACTGAAAAAGAATGCTGATGAGCGATTTTTTTTACATTAAGATGGCTCATGCAGACCGTGAGCAGAAAGGAATCAAAATGGAACTCTACAACACCTGTGCACGCCTGATCGAACGCGGCAAGACCAACGGGATGCAGCGGAAGCTGGATATCTTCTTTGCCAACGACCGCCTGACCGAAGAGGAGTACGAAAAGCTGTGCACCCAGCTGGCCGAGAAACTGAAGGAGCAGGGGAATGGCTGAGCTCAAAGTCCGTGTCACACTGGGTGATACGACCGTGAAAGGGACGTTGGACGAACTGATCGAGAGTGGAATTTTCAAAATGGAGTACGACCAGGCGGAGCTCGACGAAATCGTGAAAGAAAAAGTCGAGGGACAGAGAGCGGCATGGGAAGCTGACCCCAAAGCGCACCTGCACCAGATGACTGAAAAAGATATGGGTGCGCATACATTCAGTCTGCCCGGTCTTTGTAAGTACGAGATTCCTTGCACGGTGCACGTTGCGAGTGGATGCTTTGCTTCTCGCCCGAAGAATGGCGACGGGCTGACGGGCTGGATGCCAGTTTTGCTCTATACCCTGAAGAAAAAGGAGGATGCAGATGCTTGACATTATTGACGTTTCCCGCTGGCAGGGAACCATTGACTGGAAAAAAGTCAAGGCCAGCGGGAAAGTGGGTGGCGTGATGATCCGTGCAGTTTCCACCAAGAGCGGGCAGCTGTACGTTGACCCGATGTTCGAGAAAAACTACGCCGGTGCGAAAGCCGTGGGACTGCCCGTGGGTGTGTACTATTATACCATGGCCGTGACCGAGGGGCTGGCTCAGAAAGAGCTGAACCTGCTCAAGACCTGCCTGGAAGGAAAGACTTTCGAGCTGCCAATTGCTGTGGATGTGGAGGATAACCGCCTCAAGAGCCTGCCTGCGACTGAGCTGACGAAGCTCGTCAAAATGGAGCTCAAAGAGATCGAAAAGTGGGGACTGTACGCCATCCTGTACACCTACTCGAGCTTTGCGGACTACAATCTTAATATGTGGCAGCTGAACGAGTTTGACCTGTGGCTGGCAGACTACCGGAACAAGCGCCCGACCCGGAAGCACGGCATCTGGCAGTACAGCTCCAAGGGCAACGTTGCTGGCGTGAGCGGCGTGGTGGACATGAACCATGTCTATAAGGACTACCCGGGCATCATCCAGAAGGCGGGTCTGACCTGTGTGAAAGGAGCGTGAAGCCCACGGAGAGCTTTATCTTGACGCACCTCAATGAAGTGGTCTCTATCATCATTGCAGCGGCGATCGGGTGGATCGGAAAGACGCTGTGGTCTACCATTCAGGAGCAGAAGGCCCTGAAAAAGGCCGTAAAAGCGTTGCTTCACGACCGGCTCTACCAGAGCTGCCGATTCTACATCAAAGAAGGATGTGTTGACCCGGAAGGGCTGGGGAACGTGGGCATCGTCTATGAGGCATACCACGAACTGCACGGCAACGGTACCGGCACGAACCTGTATGAGCGTGTGAAGGCCCTGCCGCTGGTGGAAGACCATGTGACCGCTTGAAGGGAGATTTCAAAATGGAACAGAACACGACCGTGACCGCCGCAACGTGGGCGAGAACCATCTGCCTGCTTGTGGCGCTGCTGAACAGTCTGCTGACCGCCTTTGGCAAGAGCCCGCTGCCCATCGACAACGAACAGCTCCAGCAGGTGGTAAGCACCCTCATCACCGTGGTGGTAGCCATCATCAACTGGTGGCAGAACAACTCCTTTACGAAGGAAGCCATTGCGGCGGATGAGTTGTACAATCAGCTGAGAGCCAAGAACGGAAAATAATTTTATTGAAGGAGGAGTCACGATGAACAATTTCTACGGCGGCTATCCTCCACAGGGCCTTACTCCTCAACAGGCAGCTGCTCTGGGAGGATGGCAAAACAATCAGAACTTGCAGCAAATGCAGGGGATGGGAATTCAAAATGGATACGCACAGCCCATTGTTCAGGCGATCCCTGGGCGAATGATCCATGACATCCAGGAGGTACGGCCCAACGAAGTGCCTAACAACGGCACCGTGGCCATCTTTCCAAAGGATGACATGAGCTGCGTGTATGTGAAGTATCTATCGAATGTCGGAAAAATCGAAACCATGACCTTTGTGCCCATGGCCCAGACTGCCGAGAACCCGCCTGAAAGTGGCGAGCTGGCGGAGATCCGGGACCGGCTGGACGAGATCAAGCGTTTGGTACAGAAAAAGTCAAGACCTTACCGCAAAGAACCTTACAAACACGGAAAAGAGGGACTGAACCATGAACCAAACGCCGAATAACCCGAGAATGAACTTCGTGAACCGACTGCTGGCGGGAAACCCACAGCTGCGAAACAACCCAATGGCACGCAATGCCCTCTCGGCAATTCAAAATGGAGACGACGCGACGGGTGAGCAGATCGCCCGAAACCTGTGCGAAAGCTACGGGATCACACCCGAAGAGGCCTACGCACAGGCGATGCGATTCTTCCAAGGTCGTTAAAAGCAAACGGACGTTAAACATATCTCCAAGTGATGTGAATTGAGCTTTTGCTCAGGATACGCGCGGCCTGAAAGAAGGCTCAGTGAACATATCCGTATTTTCCACTCACGATATTTCCAAAGGAGGAAATGATATGTTTAACAACGGTATGGGTATGATGAACATGATCCCCAGTCTGGCTGACATCGCTGCTGTGGTGGGCCGGAATGGCAACAGCTGGGGCGACGGTGGCGGCTGCGGCTGGTGGATCATCGTGATCCTGTTCGTGCTGCTGGGCGCGGCGGTTTCCGTGATCATCTTCTTCGTGTCCGGGCCGTTCATGACCATGATGGG
>ERZ1026898.316-NODE-316-length-31623-cov-4.370470_pt1 | contig 31623 bp, 24 predicted proteins | sample MGYA00380178_ERZ1026898 | MGnify/ENA primary metagenome ERZ1026898 (study PRJEB33269, sample SAMEA4719814) | human gut metagenome | biome: human-associated habitat; feature: organic feature; material: feces | place: Cameroon | collected 2013-10 ...
AATTTCTGGGAGGAAATCATCCTTGGGAGAAGAAATTTGCAAATAGGGATGAAATCCGCGGCCAGAAATCATCTCTGCGAGAAGAAATCAGCAAATCAGGATGAAATCCGTGGCCAGAAATCATCCTTGGGAGAAGAAATTTGCAAATAGAGATGAAATTCCTGGGCGGAAATCATCCTTGGGAGAAGAATTCTGCAAATCAGGATGAATTCTGCGGCCGGAAATCATCCCTGCGAGAAGAAACCAGCAAATCAGGATGCATTGTATGGTCCAAAAGTAATCCCGGAATGAGTGTTTCATCGAATAAGGATGAACCCGGCATCCTGCAGATGACAAACCATCCTCCGGAAACAAAAGCAGGATAATCAATTGTGGATATCGGTTGTGAAAGAGTGACAGGAAAGCAAGCAGCTTTTCTGTCACTTTTTGCGGATTGACCGGGCACGGGTCTCGAGCGTATCCTTTTCTTACCCCAATGTGGGAGCCGGTTTCTGAATGCCGGATGAGTCCATTGGGGAAACTGATTTCTGAATCGAAGTCTTTCTTCGGAAGACTGTCTTTTCCTTGAAGATGTCACAGGAAGAGGGTTTCGTCTTATTCTGCGGTCGCAGAACTGTTCCAATTTATCTGACAACAGCACACACTTCTATCGAAAAGAAGTACAGATTAATTTCTGTTTCTGACTTGCCAATGGCCCGGCGCTATGGTAATATTCTTTTTGCGTCTGACAGAGAAACGCATCTGATGCGGCTCTGAACGGACGGAACAGAATATGCTGGCATGGCTCAGTCGGTAGAGCGTCGCATTGGTAGTGCGGAGGTCCCGGGTCCGATTCCCGGTGCCAGCTGATTTGGGAGATGAGATTGGAAACAGTCTCATCTTCTTTTGCGTGTGCTGCAAGTAATGCGTGTGCTACAAGTAATGCGTGAGCTACAAGCGATGCGTGAGCGAGACGCGAAGGTGCATCGCTGGAATGAGCATCGCCGGGGAGAGCCGCCGGGGAGCTTGCTTTCAGCGCGGTAGTTCAACTCAAGAGCACATAGCACGCCAGCACGGTAGTTCACATCTGCCTTTTCTAATGAATAAGAAGAAATCAGCAGCATATCACATCCTATTATTTTTATTCAGAGAGAAAGGAAGCTTGAAGCAAATGGAGTACAGAAGAAACCGAAGAAGTGAGGAGAACGGGAGGGATCGCCGGATGGCCGGGGACCAGAAGGGGGAGATCGACTGGCTGGATGAGGATGGCGGGACGATCAAGGCGAAGAGGAAGCCGGGGGAGAAACACGGCCTGCCAAAGCCGGGGCCGGTGATGATTGCGCTTCTTGCCATGCTTCTTCTTGCGGGAAGCACGCTGACGCTGGTGGTTCTGCAGGTGAACGGAGCAGGGAGGCAGCAGGAGGAGCAGCAAAGGAAGGATGAGCAGATGGCAAGGCAGCTGGAAGAGATTCAGCTGTATCTGGCATCGCTGGATGAAACGGTGGCGGGCGGACAGCTCTCGGATGAGGGAAGCTATGCACAGCTGACACAAGAGGTTGGGACTCTGCAGCGGAATCTGACGGAGTATCGGGACAACAATACGATCGCAGATGATGCGATTGGTGAGGATCTGGACAGTGTCATTGCGCAGCTTGACAGCATTCAGGAAAACCTCGAGGAAGAGCGGGAAGCAGCCAGAAAGAGAGATGCAGAGGGAACAACCGGGAATCAGCAGACCGCGAAGCAGCTGCAGAGCAATGTGGATTCACAGCTTTCCTCTGTGCGCGAAGATATTCGCAAACTGATTCAGGAGGCTTCCGGTGAGAGCAAGGCGGAGTACAAGGAGCTCCTTATTGTTCTGAATGGAACCGATTCGGAACTGGAAGCTCTGGAAAAGCAAATTGTGTCTGCACAGGAGAAGATGCAGAGTGCGCTCAGTAACGGCCTTGGCAATGTAAACGGGAATGTCACAGGACTCAAGGGCTCCATCGGCGAGATGAAGGCATCGGTAGAGAACATGAAGGGGCAGCAGTCGGAGCTGAAGCTTTCCATGGAGACGCAGGCGAAGGCACAGGAAAGCGCGCTGGAAGGTCTGTCCGCAAACCTTTCAGATGGCCAGAGCAAAGTAAAGACCCGGATGGAGGAGGCAGAGGAGAGCATACTGAAGAAGCTCGGGGATACGGAAGAAAAGCTGAAGGACCGAATGGATGAACACGCAGAGGAGGAAAAGCAGGGCAGCAAGGAGAACAGTGAGAATACCAAAGAGATTCTGACAAAAACGAAGGAGCTTCAGAGCTGGCAGGAGACGGCGGGCAAGAACCTGGATTCCGTTGGTCAGAGTCTGGAGTCGATGGGAAAGAAGCTGGAATCGATGGAAAAGAGTCTGGGGAAGCTGACGGGGGATGCCGGAAAGGATCCGGAAGAGGAATCGAAGAAGCACCTTCATATTGACTGGGATGGAAATGAAGTTACTGCAGAGCAGGCTGTCAGAGAAGGCGGGTGCTTCCATACTCCTGTTTACCAGATGGACGAGAGCGGACAGCCGGTTGTCGGGGAAGACGGACAGAAGATTGTAGTCGGATATCGGGCGAGCTGCCGTTATGCGGCTTCTGCCGGAACCGGCGGAACCACCGAAGACGCAGGCACATACTGACGCGATGTGTCCAAGTAGTGCCTGTGAAGTGTGAGCTTCGAAGACGCAGGCACCAATTAAAAAGAAAATCCCCGGCGGGCATCCTTCCTGAAAGCCAGCCGGGGGTGTTGGAGATTATGCGGATTTCTCTTCCATGGATGTCGGGAACAGTCTTCCCTTGTGGGGAAGAAGAACGGAAATCAGAACTCCGCCGAAGATGACGCAGCAGATGACTTCGCCGGCGCCGACGGTGAGAGCAAGGAACCAGAGCGCTCCGGGAACGGCATAGGCATAGCGAAGAACCAGCGGAATGATGATGCCGTTGGATACGACCGGGCAGAGAGTGCAGAGGAAGCGATGCTTCCGGAGCGCATAGGTCCCGATTGCTCCGAGAAGCGTGGCCAGTGTGCCGAATACAACATCAGGCAGGGCACTTCCGGTCAGAATGTTGGCGAGAAGACAGCCAATGGTGACACCGGGAACAGCAGCCGGAGTGAAAAAGGGAAGAACGGTCAGTACTTCGGAGAAGCGGACCTGAATCGCACCGCTTGCAAGATCAAAGCCTGCGGCGAGAGCGGTCAGTACGATGTAAAGTGCTGCGATCATGGCTGCCTGAACAAGGAACAGAATGCTGTGACTGGTGTTACGGGAATGATTCATGATGTGATCTCCTTTAGTTTTGTGCGAGTGGGAAGGATGAACCGGTTCCGGCCTGCAGCCCAAAGGCATGCAGCTGGAAACGGTATAACACTCGGTGATCAATTAATGCATGCGTAACCATAGCACCACACGGCCAAAAGTGCAAGGCAAAAAGTGCAAAGTAAAAGATGCACGGCCCAAAATGCAGGGCAAAAGGACAAGGCAAACCTGTAACAAAGATGTAACAGTTTTGCCTTCTTTTTTTGTTTGCAGTAAAATAGTTTGACTAGGCATATTCTGCGCTAAGGGAAGGTGCCGGTTGGAAGAAATGAACGAGAATGATTTTACCGGTATTTGAGAATCTGAAATTCAGGAACCTGAGTTTTGAGAGTCTGTAATTTGTGCATGTGAAAGGAACGGACAAGAACTGTTTATGGATTACGGAAGAAGAGGCCTTGTCAGGAAACAGAAGAGTCTGAATTCCAGAAGAAGGAAGCGTGCCAATAAGGTTGGACTGATCGCGGGCATGGTTCTGTTCCTTCTGGTGGTTGGCGTGTGTGCGATGGCGGCGTGTGTCGGGTTCGGCGCATTTCGCGGAATCCTTGATTCGGCGCCGGATATCAGCAACATTGATGTTACGCCGACCGGCTATTCCACCTTTGTTTATGACAGCCAGGGCAATCAGACGGCGAAGCTTGTGTCAACGGATTCCAACCGTATTCCGGTGACACTGGATATGGTGCCGAAGGATCTGCAGCATGCCTTTGTTGCAATTGAGGATGAGCGTTTTTACCAGCATCCCGGCATTGATATGCAGGGTATCCTGCGTGCCATGGTGATCGGTGTGACAAGCGGGCATTTTTCCGAGGGTGCCAGTACCATCACGCAGCAGCTGATCAAGAACAATGTGTTCACCGGATGGACGGACGAATCCTTCTCTGAGAGTGTGCGGCGTAAGATTCAGGAGTGGTATCTTGCTGTGGAGCTGGAAAAGACCATGAGCAAGGATGACATTCTCCTGAATTATATGAACACCATCAATTTAGGACACAGCACGCTTGGCGTAGAAGCGGCATCGAGACGGTATTTTGGCAAGTCTGTCAGCAAGCTGAATCTGTCGGAGTGCGCGGTCATTGCGGGAATTACGCAGAATCCTTCGTATTATGATCCGATTATTTATCCGGAGCATAATAAGGAGCGCCGCGCGCAGGTCCTTAAGAATATGAGGGACCAGGGATGGATTTCGCAGGATGAGTACGACAATGCCCTGCAGGATGATGCTTATTCGCGCATTCAGGTTGTGGACAACAATACCAACGACAATGCGGTCAACTCGTATTTCGTGGATGCGCTGACCGATGAGATCCTTGCAGATCTGATGAAGAAGGGATATTCGGAGACGCAGGCTTATACGCTGCTGTACAGCGGCGGTCTGAATATTTATTCCACGCAGGATCCGGAAATTCAGAGCATCGTGGATGAGGTTGTCAATGATGAGGCCAACTATCCGAATGGAACGAGATGGTACCTGCAGTATCAGCTGACCGTGCAGAGCTCGGATGGGACGGTTACCAACTACAGTACAGAAATGATGGAAAGCCATTTCCGTCAGTCCAATCCGTATTTTACCCTGATCTTCAACACGAAGGAAGACGCGAAGGCCTGCGAGGAAGAGTACAAGAATGCCGTTGTCGGCCCCGGAGATACGGTCCTTGGCGAACGCGATAATATCACGGCACAGCCGCAGGTTTCTCTGACGCTGGAGGATCAGCACACGGGAAATGTTCTTGCAATTTCCGGCGGCAGAGGTGAGAAGAAGGCAAACCGGACACTGAACCGTGCGACGGATACGGTGCGTCAGCCCGGATCTACCTTTAAGGTGGTATCGACGTATGCACCGGCTCTGGATGCTGGTGGTATGACCCTTGCGACCACGCAGAACGATGCACCGTATGCATATGCGGACGGCACACCGGTCCGCAACTGGTACGGAGAAGCCTATCGCGGGCTTTCTTCACTCCGCCTTGGTATTCAGAACTCGATGAACATCGTAGCCGTGAAGACTCTTGTGGACATCACGCCGCAGCTTGGCTATGAATACCTGTTGGATTTTGGCTTTACCACTCTGGTGGACAACGAAGAGATCAATGGCAAGGTCTTCTCGGATATTCAGCCGACTCTGGCGCTTGGCGGTATCACCAAGGGCGTCAAGAACATTGAGCTGAATGCCTCCTATGCAACGATTGCAAACGGCGGCGAATATCTGGAGCCGAAGATGTACACGAAGGTGACGGATCATGACGGAAATGTCATTCTGGATGCCGATGAGATCCGCGAGACGAGAAGGGTGCTGAAGGAGACGACGGCATGGCTTCTGACCTCCGCGATGGAGGACGTGGTAACCAAGGGTACCGGTACGAGAGTAAACTTTGGCACGACACCGATCGCAGGTAAAACAGGAACCACTTCGGATGAGAACGATGTGTGGTTTTCGGGATACACGAATTATTACTGCTGCACCACCTGGGCAGGATATGATGAGAACACGGACCTTGTCGGCTCCGAGTCCGGTATTGCGAAGACGATCTGGCGCGGTGTAATGGAAAAGGTTCACGAGAATCTTCCTTCGTCTGATTTCCAGAAGCCCGCGGGCATTGTGCAGATGACCGTGTGCCGGCTCTCCGGAAAGCTTCCGGTGGAGGGACTGTGTGACGGATCGCTGACGACGGAGTATTTTGACCAGGATAACGTTCCGACCGAGCAGTGCGACATTCACTATCAGGGAACCATCTGCGCGTACTCCGGACTTCCGGCAACGGACGAGTGCCCGTTCAAAACAACCGGTGTTGCAACCTTTGATGAATCCGGCCTGAAGTGCATACATACGGCAGAATTTATGGCACAGCCGAATATCGCGGAGATTCTTGCACAGGAACAGGCGGAAATGGATCAGGCTGCAGCGGCTGCGGCGGCCAGTGATGCGCAGAGCGTGCTGAACTCGGCGAATGCTGCCCTGCAGGAAGCGAGCAATGTATTGCAGACGGCACAGGACAATCTTGTGGCGGCTCAGCAGAGCGGCGATGCAAATGCAATTGCAGCAGCACAGGAGACGGTGAATACGGCGACCAATAATTACAATGTGGCGGTTCAGCAGCAGGCAGCGGCTCAGCAGGCTCTTGCGGCAGCGCAGGCCAGCGGACAGACGCAGCCCGGAGCAGCAGGAACAGCGCCCGGAGCGGCGACAGGGGCGGCCTCTGCGCCTGCAGCGGCTCCGGCAGGATAATAGGTACGATCTGCGAACAGGAATCGTGGCGGATCGGAGCAGAGCAGAACGAAGGAGCAGCATGGCGTACTACACCATACAAAAGACCGGGCATGGCGAGTATGAAGAAAAACGATCCCGCTTTCTGGGAGAGGCCATACCGGTGCAGTCCGAGGAAGAGGTGCAGGAGCATCTGACGAGGATCCGGAAGCAGTATTATGATGCAAGACATCACTGCAGCGCCTATGTGCTCGGCGAGAAGAAGGACCGGAAGAAGGCATCGGATGACGGGGAACCGCAGGGAAGTGCCGGCCTTCCGATTCTGAATGTAATTGAGGGTGCGGGCTGCACGGGAATTCTGATTGTCGTGACCAGATATTTCGGCGGAACGCTTCTCGGCACCGGAGGGCTGGTCCGTGCTTATACCAATGCGGCAAAGGCGGCGCTTGCGGACGCAGGCCCGGTCTGCATGCAGGAGGGAGAGATTCTCGAGATTTCGATGGAGTATTCCTTTCTGGATCCGGTGCGGTATTTTCTGGATCGAGAAGGAATTCAGAGCGAAGGGATTGACTATGCGGAGAAGGTGACCCAGAGGGTGATTGTTCCTTCGGAGAAGGTCGCTGCTCTGGAATCCGGTATTCGGGAATTGTCAGGCGGTAAAATCGGGGTGAAATCTTTGCAAAAAGGATATTTTGGTTTTGACAGCAGGGATCTCCTGAATTAGACTGGGACAGGATAAAAAACACACATCGGCAGACAGTGTCTGCAAGATGGCATGACATGAGAGGAGGTGGTTTTTAATGGAACGAAGTACATCGGACAGTCCGGCGCCCGGGCGAAGTTGCGTTAAAATCACACAAGGAGGATTCATGTCATGGAACCCAGAGAAGAAGAGGAACAGCAGAACGAGAAGCTTCTGACGGAGCTTCTGGAATCCAAGCAGTACACGAAGCTTCGTCAGGCTGCCGCAGACATGCAGGCTGCAGACATTGCGGCCATCATGGACGACATGGAGGACGAAGATTCCCTAAAGATCTTCCGAATCCTGCCAAAGAGCATGGCGGCGGATGTTTTTGCAAATCTGGAGCTGGATGACCAGCAGTATATTATTTCATCTCTTTCCGATAAGGAAGCATCGAACATCGTCGACAACCTGATGGCCGATGATGCGACGGACCTTCTGGAAGAGATGCCGGCCAATGTCGTTAAGAAGATTCTTGCAAACGCAAGGCCGGACACGCGGGCGGATATCAACCATCTGCTTCGCTACCCGGAGGATTCCGCAGGATCGATCATGACGGTCGAGTATGTGGATCTGAAGGAGGATATGACCGTACAGGATGCAATCGACAGGATCCGTAAGATCGGCCTGGATTCGGAGACGGTCAACATCTGCTACGTACTCGATCAGGCGCGTGTTCTGGTCGGAACGGTGGCACTCCGGTATCTTCTGATCCGGAAGCCCGATGAAGTCATCGGCGAAATCATGAACGAGAATGTCATCTCCATCGGCACCATGCTCGACCAGGAGGAAGTCGCGGACATGTTCCAGAGGTACGACTTCACGGCGATGCCGGTGGTGGACAATGAGAACCGCATGGTCGGTATCATTACCATCGATGACGTCATGGATATCATGGAAGAAGAGGCCACCGAGGATATCGAGAAGATGGCCGCAATCGTGCCTTCGGACAAGACGTATTTCAAGACGTCGATTCTGCAGACCTACAAGAATCGTATGCCCTGGCTTCTGATCCTGATGGTCTCCGCGACCTTTACGGGAGCGATCATTACCAGCTACGAGAATGCATTGTCTTCGTACGTGATTCTGACCGCCTATATTCCGATGCTGATGGACACCGGCGGAAATGCAGGCTCGCAGGCATCGGTTTCGGTCATTCGAGGCCTGTCACTGGATGAAATTCAGTTTAAGGATCTTCCGCGTGCTCTCTGGAAGGAGATCCGGGTTGCGGTGATGTGCGGTCTGACTCTGGCAACGGCGAATTTCCTGAAGCTTCTGCTGCTGGATCGTCTGCCGGTAGAAATTGCGCTGATTGTCTGCCTGACGCTGGTGATCGTTGTGATCTTCGCAAAGACCATCGGGTGCTGCCTGCCGCTTGTTGCTGCCAAGATTCATCTGGATCCTGCCGTCATGGCATCGCCGCTGATCACCACCATTGTGGATGCGGTCTCACTCCTGACCTATTTCCAGATTGCAACGCATATGCTGCATCTGGCTGTGTAAAGTCTGAAAGCAGCATCGACAGGTCACTTTCAAACGGCAGTAAAACAGAACATAACAAAACGGCTGCGAAACCATTCCGGTTTCGCAGCCGTTTCTTTTTCGACATGTCAATCATACGCTCTGGGGACACACGTTTCCAGCCTTCACTGCCGTTTTTACTTGTCAGCCTCGGCCTGAGCCTTCATGTTCGCGGAGATCTGAGCGCGCTTTCTGAGGCGGGGATCCAGAATTTTCTTGCGAAGGCGCAGATGCTTCGGAGTAACCTCCAGAAGCTCGTCGGTATCGACGTACTCAATTGCCTGCTCCAGACTCATGATCTTCGGCGGAACAAGGCGGAGAGCCTCGTCGCTCGAGGAGGTACGTGTGTTGGTCAGGTGCTTCGTCTTGCAGACATTGACTTCAATGTCCTCGGATTTACCGGATTCTCCGATGATCATGCCGGAGTACACCTCTTCACCTGCACCGATGAAGAGAACACCGCGCTCCTGTGCATTGAACAGACCGTAGGTGACAGCCTGGCCGCTTTCGAAGGCAATCAGAGAGCCCTGCTTGCGGTAGGTGATGTCTCCCTTGTAGGGCTCATAGTCGGCAAAAATGGTGTTCATGATGCCGTTGCCCTTGGTGTCGGTCATGAACTGTCCGCGGTAGCCGATCAGTCCGCGGGACGGAATTCTGAACTCGAGACGGGTGTAGCCGCCGTTGGCCTGTCCCATGGAAACCAGCTCACCCTTTCGCTGTCCGAGAACCTGAATGACGTTTCCGGAGAACTCATCCGGAACGTCGATAATGCACTGCTCCATCGGCTCCAGCTTCTTGCCGTTCTCATCGTACTGGTAGATGACCTCTGCCTTGGAAACTGCGAACTCATAGCCCTCGCGGCGCATGGTCTCAATGAGGACGGACAGATGGAGCTCGCCTCGTCCGGAAACCTTGAAGGAATCGGTGGTATCGGTATCCTCAACGCGAAGGGATACGTCCGTATTCAGCTCACGGTACAGACGGTCACGGATGTGCCGTGAGGTGATATATTTTCCATCTTTTCCTGCAAGAGGGGAGTCGTTGACGTTGAAGGTCATGGAAATGGTGGGATCCTCGATCTTCGGGAACGGGATGGCCTCTACCTTCTCGGGACCGCAGATGGTATCACCGATGTGCATCTGTTCAATTCCGGAGATGGCAACGATGGAGCCCATCTTCGCCTCCTGTACGGGAACCTTCTGCAGACCCTCGAACTCATACAGTGTGTTGACCTTGCACTTGACGCGCTTGTCTTCATCGTGGTGGTTGACGAGGATAACATCCTGGCCGACGCGGATAGAGCCGTTGGAAACCTTGCCGACACCGATGCGGCCGACATAGTCATTATAGTCAATGGTAGAGATCAGAACCTGTGTGGGGGCCTCCGGATCTCCGGAAGGAGCCGGGATGTGCTCGATAATCGTTTCGAACAGAGGCTTCATGGAAACTCCAGGGCTTCCAAGATCAAGCGTTGCGATTCCGGACTTTGCGGAAGCAAAAACAAACGGGCAGTCGAGCTGCTCATCGTTTGCACCAAGATCCATGAGAAGCTCCAGAACCTCATCAATGACCTGAGTCGGACGAGCTCCGGGACGGTCGATCTTGTTGATGCAGACGATGACGGAAAGGCCAAGAGCCATTGCCTTGGACAGAACGAAACGGGTCTGCGGCATAGGGCCTTCAAATGCATCCACTACAAGGATGACGCCGTCCACCATCTTCAGAACACGCTCTACCTCACCGCCGAAATCGGCGTGGCCGGGAGTGTCAAGGATGTTGATTTTGACGCCGTTGTAGTTGACAGCGGTATTCTTACTGGTAATGGTGATGCCTCGCTCACGTTCGATGGCGCCGGAGTCCATGACTCTGTCGGCAACCGCCTGGTTCTCGCGGAACACGCCGCTTTGACGAAGCAGGCCGTCAACCAGAGTTGTTTTGCCGTGGTCAACGTGAGCAATGATGGCAACGTTTCGAACGTCTTCTCTTTTCTGGATCATAAAAACCTCTACCTTATATATATGCAAAAACAGTTCTGTTTCAAACCGCACGATTATAGCATTGGAAAAGCGAACATGCAACATGGATTGCATGGAAACGATATGGTAGAATAAATCCAAATCGAATACGAACCGTATTCTGACCGCCTTCGTGACCGGTGTCCGGAGGGAGAATCAGAGCGTTCAGGCAGGAGGAAGTATGAGCAGAATCATCCTTAAACTCAGCGGAGAAGCGCTGGCAGGAGAGAAGAAGACCGGATTTGATCTGGAAATTGTAGAGCGTGTTGCAGGACAGGTGAAGAAGCTTGTCAATGACGGAAATGATGTCGGCATTGTGATCGGAGGAGGCAATTTCTGGAGAGGGAGAACTGGAACAGAGATTGACCGCGTAAAGTCGGATCAGATCGGAATGCTGGCGACCGTGATGAACTGCATTTATGTTTCGGAGGTATTCCGAGGCGCAGGCCTTATGACCAACGTCCTGACACCCTTCGAGGTGACCGGAATGACGAAGCTGTTCTCAAAGGACCGCGCGAACAAGTATTTTGACCGTCACATGGTTGTATTCTTTGCAGGCGGAACGGGCCATCCGTATTTCTCAACGGATACCGGTGTTGTGCTGCGGGCAATTGAGGTCGATGCTGACTGCATCCTTATGGCGAAGAACATTGACGGTGTGTATGATTCGGATCCTGCGAAGAATCCGGATGCGAAACGCTTTGATGTACTGCCGATTCAGGAGATCATCGACAAGAATCTGCAGGTGATCGACATGACAGCGTCCATTCTGGCAAGAGACAACCACATGCCTCTTCGAATTTTTGATCTGAATGAAGAGGACAGTATCATCCATGCAGCGAGCGGAGCGTTCAACGGAACAACCGTTACGGTAGAGTAAGACAGAACAATTATAATTCAGGGAGGCTACAGCAATGAGTGATCCGAAGATCAAAGGTTACGAAGACAAGATGAACAAGGCAATTGAATTCCTGGAGGCAGACCTTCAGACCGTTCGCGCAGGACGCGCCAATCCGCACATTCTGGATCATGTCCGTGTGGACTATTACGGAGCTCCGACTCCGCTTCAGCAGGTGGCAAACGTATCCGTTCCGGAGGCTCGCATCATTCAGATTCAGCCCTGGGACAAGAACCTGATCAAGGACATCTGCCGCGCCATTCAGATGGCTGACATCGGAATCAACCCGACCAGTGATGCAACGATGGTCCGCCTTGTTTTCCCTGAGATGACCGAGGAGAACCGTAAGAACCTTGCCAAGGACGTCAAGAAGAAGGGTGAGGATGCCAAGGTTGTGATCCGCGCTGCAAGACGTGACGGAATGGATGATTTCAAGAAGCAGAAGAAGGCTGCGGAGATCTCCGAGGATGTCGAGGCGCAGCTGGAGGATGAGCTGCAGAAGCTGACTGATGATTTCATGAAAAAGGTGGATGGAATCATTGAGAAGAAGACGAAGGAGATCATGACGGTATAGTGCACTCGCCAGCACCTGATGGTGCTGGCTCCTGCTTCGAGCAGTCGCAGAGCGGCTGCTCGTGTTTCGGAGAATTCGCCTTCGCGAAATTCTCCTTAACATGCACTCGGCGGTGCCTGATGGCACCGCCTCCCGCTTCGAGCAGACACTCTGCGCAAAAGGAAAACTATGGACAAAGAGTATAAGATTCCGGCACACGTTGCCATCATCATGGACGGCAACGGGCGCTGGGCGAAAAAGAGAGGACTTCCCAGAACTGCCGGTCACGCACAGGGAGCCCGTGTGGTGGAGCAGATTCTGGAGGATGCGGATCATATGGGAATCCGGTATCTGACGGTTTACGCATTTTCCACGGAGAACTGGACAAGACCGGACGCCGAGGTGAAGGCGCTGATGAACCTTCTCCGGACCTACATGAAGACGTCACTTGCCAAGTGCGCGAAGAACAATGTGAGGATCCGCGTGATCGGGGACAAGTCCAGACTGGACGAGGATCTGCAGAAGAGCATTGCGCATCTGGAGGAGTCCACAAAGGACAATACCGGAATCGGATTTCAGATTGCCATCAATTACGGCGCGAGGGACGAGATGCGCCGCGCGGTGCAGAAGCTTGCAGGTAAGGTACAGCGGGGAGAGCTTGCTCCGGAGGATATCACGGAGGAGGCCATTTCGAATGAACTGGACACGGCAGGAATTCCGGATCCGGATCTTCTGATCCGCACCTGCGGAGAGGAGCGCCTCTCCAACTTCCTGATGTGGCAGCTGTCCTATTCAGAGCTTTATTTCACCGATGCCTCCTGGCCTGATTTTACGAAGGAAGAGCTGGAAAAGGCAGTCGATGCATATAATCACAGAGAGCGGCGCTTCGGCGGACTGATCAAGTGATCCTTCGCTGAGAACATTCGAACGTGATTCGGAAGTGATCCTGACGTGATCAGGAGAGGATCCTGCGAGGATCCGAAGAGACCGGAATTAAGGAAGGCATAAACAGCAGCTATGAAGAAAAGAGTCATCAGTGGAATTGTCATTGCGGTTATGGCGGTTGGCCTTGGACTTTGCGGGGGCCTGCCCCTTGGAATCGTCCTGATGGTGTGTGCGCTGATCGGGTATTATGAGCTGACCCGGGCACTTGGCGTTCATGATGCATCCAAAGAGAAATGCAGCATTCTGGAAGTGACAGGGCTTGTGATCGGCATCCTGTACTATCTGGCTTTGTTTTACTACGGAGAGACGGAAGGTATGGTGGCGCGGACAGGTAATCTTCTGACGTGGGGATCAACGGATGCGATGCCGTTCATTCACCGGGCGAATTCGCTTGCGCTCATCGCCATCATGGGGCTGTTTCTGCTGAACATGGCGATTTATGTGTTTACCTTTCCGAAGTATCATGCGGATCAGGTGATGGATTCGGTGATCGCTTTTCTTTACGCACCGGTCATGATTTCCTGCATTTACCGTTCCCAGTTTCTGCCGTACGGCAAGTTCGTCTATGCCCTGATTTTCTTCTGCGCATGGATCTGTGATACCTGCGCCTTCGCTGCGGGACGAGCCTTCGGCAAACACAAGATGGCTCCGGTTCTTTCTCCGAACAAGACCATTGAGGGAGCCATTGGAGGAATCCTTGGCGGAACGCTCCTGTGTGTGTTTGCGGCGTTTCTGGCGAGCGTTCTGGTTCCGGGAGAGAATCTGTACGGAGGCTTCATTGTGATCGGTATTGTCGGAAGCATCATCGGTATGGTGGGTGATCTTGCAGCCTCTGCGATCAAACGCAATCACGGGATCAAGGATTACGGAAAGGTGATCCCGGGGCACGGCGGCATTATGGACCGGTTTGACAGTATTATTTTTACGGCACCGGTAATTTATACGCTGGGAGTACTGTTTCTGGCGGTGCTTCGGTAATGATTCAGATGTGAGGGGAGTGAAGGCGAAGGCCGGCACTCCCTCTTGTTTCCGGAAGAACGGATAAAGGGAAGGGCAATCAATATGACAGAACAGAAGAAAATCGCCATCATTGGCTCGACAGGTTCCATCGGAACGCAGGCCTTGGATGTTGTGAGAACGTACCCGGAGCGCCTGAAGGTGACGGCGCTTGCCGCGGGCAGAAGCGTGGAGAAGATGGAGAAGCAGATCCGGGAATTTCAGCCGGAGCTTGTGTGCATGTGGAGCGAGGAGGCAGCGAAGGACCTCGCAGGACGCGTGAAGGATCTGCCGGTCAGAGTTGTCTGCGGCATGGACGGCTTATGCGAGATTGCGGTAATGGAGCACAGCGATCTGTTTCTGAATGCAGTGGTCGGAATGATCGGCATTCAGCCGACGATTGCTGCGATCGGCGCCGGGAAGACGATTGCACTTGCCAACAAGGAGACGCTGGTGACGGCGGGGCATCTTATCATGCCGGCGGTGGAAGCCATGGGCACAGAGCTCCTTCCTGTGGACTCGGAGCACAGCGCGATTTTCCAGTGTCTGAACGGGGAGCCGCATGAGCGGATTGACAAGATTCTTCTTACCTGCTCCGGCGGAACCTTCCGCGGAAAGAAGCGCGCAGATCTTGTGGGCAAGCACGTTGCGGAGGCGCTGAACAATCCGAACTGGGATATGGGAGCGAAGGTTACCATTGACTCCGCAAGCCTTGTGAACAAAGGGCTGGAGGTCATGGAGGCGAGATGGCTGTTCGGCGTGGATGCGGATCGCATTCAGGTGGTGGTGCAGCCGCAGAGCATCATGCATTCCGCGGTGCAGTATGTGGATGGCTCGGTGATGGCACATCTGGCATCGCCGGATATGAGACTTCCGATTCAGTATGCATTCTTCTATCCGGACCGGCTTCCTCTGGAAATCAAGCCGCTGGATCTGTTCGAGCTGGGCAGTCTTATTTTTGAGAAGCCGGATATGGAAACCTTCCGGGGGCTTCCTCTTGCGTACCGCGCAGCCCATGCGGGCGGCTCCATGCCGACCATTTTCAATGCGGCAAATGAAGAGGCGGTCAGCCACTTTATGAAGGATGAGATTGAATTCCTGGATATCTATGATCTGATTGAGGGCGCTATGGATGCACATGATGTCATTGTCAATCCGACGCTGGATCAGATTCTGGAGACCGAACAGGAAGCCAGAGAATTTGTAAGAAGCAGGTTATAAGGGCAGCATGATTATCAGCATTTTGATTTTTCTGATTATCTTCTCGGTGATTGTGATCGGACATGAATTCGGTCATTACGCGGTGGCAAGGCGCTGCGGAATCCGGGTGAAGGAGTTCGACATCGGCATGGGACCGGTTATTTTCCGCAGAGAGGGAAAGGAAACCGATTTCTGCATCCGGGCCTTTCCGATTGGCGGGGCCTGCCTGTTTGACGGCATGGAAGCACTGTACGATCCGGACAACGCTTCCTTTTCGGAGGAGGAGCGGGAGGATGCGGATCCGCATTCCTACCCGAATGCAAGCGTCGGCGCAAGGATCGCGACGGTGCTGGCAGGGCCCATTGCCAACTTTGTGATCGGCCTTGTGTTTGCAATCGTGATCGTGGCGTTTACCGGCACGGATCTTCCGGTGGTCTATCAGATCATGGAGAATTCCGCAGCAGAGGAAGCGGGCCTGGAAGCCGGGGACACCATTCGGGCAATCAACGGAGAGCCCATTCATATCTACCGCGAGGTGCAGCTCTTTTCGATGATGAACTACGGAGAGCCCCTGCGGATCACCTATGAAAGAGATGGCGAGAAGAATACGGTCACGCTGACGCCCCGCTACAACGAAGAGGCGGGCCGCTATTATATCGGCCTTATGGGCTCCGGTCAGTATCTGAAATGCGGCCCCCTGCAGACCTTTCAGTATGGCTTTTATGAGGCGGAATACTGGGTGCGTGCGACCTTCAAGTCCCTGGGTCTGATCGTAAGAGGACATTTTTCGCCGGACGATCTGTCGGGACCTGTCGGGATTGTGAAGGTGGTGGATGACACCTATGAGACCACCAAGGCCTACGGACTTTCGACGACCGTGCTGTCCTTCTTAAGCCTTACGACGCTGTTGTCCATTAACCTCGGGATCATGAACCTTCTTCCGATTCCGGTTCTGGACGGCGGAAGATTCCTTCTTCTTGTAATCGAGGCGATCCGGGGGAAGAAGCTCTCTCCGGAGAAGGAGGGCTATGTGACGCTGGCGGGAGCGGCGATTCTGATGGCAATCATGGTGTTTGCCTTATTCAATGATGTCACGAAGTTTTTCAGATAGACAACAGAAAGGGGAGCGAAAATGAGCGGGAATACATACCGGCAGAATACAAAGGTGGTTCAGATTGGAAACGTCAGCATCGGCGGCGGGAATCCGATTGCCATTCAGTCGATGACGAATACAAGAACGGACGATGTGGAGGCAACGGTGGCCCAGATTCTCCGGCTGGAGGAGGCGGGCTGCGAAATCATCCGCTGCACGGTTCCGGATGAAAAATGCGCAAAGGCGATTGCAAGGATCAAGGAGAGAATCCACATTCCGCTTGTCGCAGACATTCATTTTGATTACAAAATGGCGATCGCTGCCATGGAGAACGGTGCGGACAAGATCCGGATCAACCCCGGCAACATCGGCGGAGAGGACCGCATCCGTGCGGTTGTCAGCTGCGCGAAGGAGCGGAACATTCCGATTCGTGTCGGCGTCAATTCCGGCTCGCTGGAGCGGGACCTTGTGGAGAAATACGGCGGCGTTACGCCGGAGGGGCTGGTGGAGAGCGCACTTGACAAGGTGGACATGGTCGAGAAGTGCGGCTATGACCGGATTGTGATCAGCATCAAGTCCTCGGATGTTCTGACCTGCGCGAAGGCACATGAGCTTCTTGCGAAGAAAACCGATTATCCGCTTCACATCGGAATTACGGAAGCCGGCACCACCTACGGCGGACTGATCAAATCCTCGGTCGGACTCGGCATCATTTTGTACGAGGGCATCGGAGATACGATCCGCGTTTCGCTTTCGGGAGATCCTGTGGAAGAGGTTCGCGCGGCGAAGAGGATTCTCCGTGACCTTAAGCTTCGTGAGGGCGGCGTGGAGGTTACCTCCTGCCCGACCTGCGGACGCACCCGCATTGATCTCATCGGCCTTGCAAACGAAGTGGAGCAGATGGTTCAGAAGTATCCGTACAACATCAAGGTTGCGGTGATGGGATGCGCGGTAAACGGGCCCGGAGAAGCGAAGGAAGCGGATATCGGAATCGCCGGCGGAGACGGAGAGGGCCTTCTCATCAAAAAGGGACAGATTGTGAAGAAGGTTCCGGAGGACCGGCTTCTTGCGACGCTTCAGGAAGAGCTGGATCACTGGAATGCGTGAAGATTACTATGGCAAAATCTTTTTATGAGGTATTCCCGACCATTCGGGTAAAGGGGGAGCTGCACGATCTGTTTGCGGACGTGCAGGTCACCCGCGTGGCGTTTAATAAGGATCATACAAGGCTCCGGGTCTATTTGGACTCGGGGCATTTGATTCCCAAGAAGCATATTTATGAGATGGAGACGCTTCTTACGGGGGAGGTCTGCGGAGGAACCGGCGTGCAGGCGGTTCTGATCGAGCATTTTGTGCTCTCGGCCCTGTACAATCCGGAAATGCTGATGCGGGAATATAAGGACTCTCTTGTGATTGAGATGTGGAAAAACAGTCCGATTCTGGGAAGCTTCTTCAAGGAAGCTTCTTTTGCGTATCCGGAAGAAAATAAGGTGGAGGTCCATCTGGAGAATTCAGGCTTCTCGAGAGACGGTGGAGTAAAGATTCACAGCATTCTGGAGCAGGTTTTCCGGGAACGGTGCGGCATGGACTGCAGCGTTTCGATGGTTTATGATCTGCCGGTCCGCCACCACGCAAGGGCTGTGCTGGATGAACCGGCACCGGCTGCCGGGCCGCAGGCTTCCACGCAGCTCCCTGCAGATAAGACTGCGGAAAAGGTGGAAAATGCGGAAAAGGCGGAGGAAAAGCTTTCGCCGATGGATCGTCTCCAGGCATCGGCAGACCGTGCGTCGATGAGGGGCGCCGGGAAGCAGGCGAAGAAGGGGGCAGCGGAGAACAAGGCGATCCGAAGCTTTATCCGTTCGAACCGGCCTGAAGTCATCTGCGGACGTGAGTTTGATGACGATGCGATGCCGATTTCCGACATCATCGGAGAGATGGGAGAGGTCACGATCCGCGGCAAGATCATGGCGAACGAGAGAAGGGACATCCGGAACGAGAAGTCCATTCTGAAGTTTTCGCTGACGGATTTTACCGATTCGATCATTGTGAAAATTTTTGCCCCTACCATGTATGCGGACCAGACGATGAACCGTCTTGCACCCGGAAATTTTGTCAAGGTGAAGGGCTTTACGAAGGAAGACACCTTTGAACATGAGATCACGGTCTCATCCCCCTCCGGCATCATGGAAATCCCGTCCTTTGAGACCAAGCGCAGGGACAATTTTGAAAAGAAGCGCGTGGAGCTTCATATGCACACGAAGATGAGCGATATGGACGGCGTCTCGGAGTGCAAGGATCTTGTCAAAAGGGCGTATCAGTGGGGGTGGCCGGCGGTTGCCATCACGGACCACGGAAATGTGCAGGCCTTTCCGGACGCCAATCACCTCGTGGAGGCTCTTTACGGAGATGAGTGCAAGAGAAGGAAGGCAGAAGGGCTCCCGCCGGTTGACCGTCAGGAGTTTTTCAAGGTGATCTACGGCGTGGAATGTTACCTTGTCGATGACCTGAAGAAGATGGTAACCTTCGGGAAAACCGGGGAGGATCCCGCCTTTGCAAATGACCGCAAGGCACCCGGGGAGTATCGGACGGAGCCGGGAAACTATGTCATTTTCGATATCGAGACCACCGGCTTTTCTTCGGAGAATGACCGGATCATCGAAATCGGCGCGGTGCGCTATGAAAAAGGGGTCAAAACAGGAGACTTCTCGGAATTTATCAATCCGAAGGTGCCGATTCCGTTCCGGATTACCCGCCTTACCAGTATTACGGATGAGATGGTGCTTCCCGCAGATCCTGTGGAGAAGGTGCTGCCAAGATTTCTGGAGTTCTGCAAGGGCTGCGTCCTGGTCGGACATAACGTCGGGTTCGACATCAGCTTTATCCGGAAGAATGCAAAGGACCTCGGGCTTCCGGCACCGTTTACCACCATCGATACCGTGGGCATGGCAAGAGTGATGCTCCCGGGACATAAATCCTACAACCTGGACGCCGTCGGAAAGCTCCTGAATGTCGTCAATCCGCATCATCACCGCGCGGTGGACGATGCGGCGACGACAGCAGAGATTTTTATCCGGCTTCTTGGCATGTTTACGGAGAAGGGCGTGACAACGCTTGGCGGCATGAATGCGCTTGCCGATTCGGATCCCGATGTAATCCGGCGTCTTCGTCCCTACCACTGCATTCTGCTTGCAAAGAACGTGACCGGCCGCACGAATCTGTACCGGCTGATCAGCCAGTCGCATTTAACGTACTTCTATCAGAAGCCGAAGATTCCGAAAACGCTTCTGATGAAATACCGGGAGGGTCTTATCGTCGGCTCGGCCTGCGTGATGGGAGAGCTGTATCAGGCGCTTCTTGATCAGAAGAGCGAGGAGACGCTTGCGGGAATTGTGGATTTCTACGACTATCTGGAAATTCAGCCAAGAGGCAACAACGAATTCCTCATCGAGTCGGACCGTTATGAGAGCATTCGGAGCGAAGAGGACATTCTGAACATCAACCGGAAGATTGTCAGCCTCGGGGAGCAGTACGGAAAGCCGGTTGTCGCTACCGGGGACGTGCATTTTCTGGATCCGGAGGACGAGATCTATCGCTCCATCATTCAGGACAGCATGGGCATGAATCAGGAGGAGAAGCCTGCGCCGCTGTATCTGAAGACAACGGATGAGATGATGGAGGAATTCTCCTATCTGGGAAATGCGAAGTGTGAGGAGGTTGTCATTACCAATCCGAACCGGATCGCGTCCTGGATCGATGCGATTTCGCCGGTTCGTCCCGACAAATGTCCTCCGGTCATTGAGAACTCGGACGGACAGCTGCGTGAGATCTGCTACCGGCAGGCTCACAAGATGTACGGAGATCCGCTGCCGAAGGTGGTGCAGGACCGGCTGGAGCGGGAGCTGACTTCCATCATCAAGAACGGATATTCCGTCATGTACATCATTGCGCAGAAGCTCGTGTGGAAGTCGAACGAGGACGGATATCTGGTCGGATCCCGGGGATCGGTCGGCTCCTCCTTTGTTGCGACGATGTCCGGAATTACGGAGGTTAATCCGCTGGCGCCGCATTACTACTGCGAGTCGTGCCATTATTCGGATTTTGATTCCGAGGAGGTGAAATCCTATTCGGGAAAATGCGGCGTGGATATGCCGGAGAAGAACTGCCCGAACTGCGGGAAGCCTCTGACCCGTGCCGGTTTTGACATTCCGTTTGAGACCTTCCTTGGCTTCAAGGGAGACAAGGAGCCGGATATCGACCTGAACTTCTCGGGAGAGTACCAGTCCAAGGCGCATGCCTATACAAAGGTTATTTTCGGCCATGAACAGACCTTCAAGGCGGGCACCATTGCGACGGTTGCCGATAAGACCGCCTACGGCTATACGCTTGGCTATTGCGAGCACAGAGGCATCAGCAAGCGAAAGAGTGAAATCGAGCGGCTTTCCAGAGGGTGCGTCGGTGTGCGGCGATCGACCGGTCAGCACCCCGGCGGCATCGTGGTTCTTCCTCTCGGAGAGGAGATCAATACGTTTACGCCGGTGCAGCATCCGGCCAATGATATGACAACGCCGATTGTCACAACGCATTTTGACTATCATTCCATTGACCACAACCTTCTGAAGCTCGACATTCTGGGACACGATGATCCGACGATGATCCGAATGCTGCAGGACATCACGGGCGTGGATCCGATTCAGCTTCCGCTGGACGATGAGGGCGTCATGAAGCTGTTTGTTGGCCTGGAATCCCTCGGAATCACGTCGGAGCAGGACGGCGGCATCAAGGTCGGCACGCTCGGTGTTCCGGAATTCGGAACGAAGTTTGTCATGGGAATGCTGCAGGATACCAAACCGACAACGCTGTCGGAGTTGATCAAGATTTCGGGCCTTTCCCACGGAACGGACGTGTGGCTTGGCAACGCGTCGGATCTGATTGCACAGGGCATCTGCACGCTGGCAAGCTGCATCGGCTGCCGCGATGACATTATGATTTACCTCATCGGCAAGGGTGAGGATCCGTCCATGGCCTTCAAGACGATGGAATCCGTGCGTAAGGGAAAGGGCCTGAAGCCGGAGATGGAGGAGGCGATGAAGGAGGCGGGGGTGCCGGAGTGGTATCACGACGCCTGCCTGAAGATCAAATACATGTTCCCGAAGGGACATGCGGCGGCGTATGTCATGATGGCACTCCGCATTGCCTGGTTTAAGGTGCATCAGCCGCTTGCCTATTACTGCGCGTATTACACGATCCGTGCAAAGGCCTTTGACTACGAGATGATGGCACAGGGGAAGGAGCATCTTCTTCAGTGCATGCAGGAGTACCAGGCCCGCGACAAGCTGACCGCGGCGGAGGAAGCGCAGATGGACGATGCCCTCATTGTGCGGGAGATGTACGCGAGAGGAATTGAGTTTACGCCGATTCAGCTGGGTGTTGCGCATGGACGCGCCTTCCAGATTGTGGACGGCAAAATCATGCCGGCTTACACGTCGATCCACGGCATGGGTGCAAATGCAGCCGATGCCCTGGAGGAGGCCTGCAAGGGAGGGCCGTTTGTTTCCCAGCAGGACATCCGGGAGCGGGCGAAGGTGTCGCAGACGATTCTGGAGAAAATGAGTGAGCTCGGGCTTCTCGGCGAGCTGCCGGAATCGAATCAGTTCAGCCTGTTTGATTTTATGTAATGTCAGACAATAACGAAAATATTAAGTCTTTAAAAATTCGTTAAAAAACGCTTGCACAGAAATGGGTCCTATAGTAATATCTTACTTGCGCGAGACATGAAGCACAAACGCTTCGGAACACAGAGCTCCGCAGGAAGATATGGCTCGTTGGTCAAGAGGCTAAGACGCTGCCCTCTCACGGCAGAATCATGGGTTCGATTCCCGTACGAGCTACGAACGAAAACCGCTGAAGATTCAGCGGTTTTTTTGTTTTTCAGCCAGCCGGATGGAGGAAGATCATTCGGGCTGGCTTTTTTCATTTCCGTGTAAGAATCCGGTTGACAAAGGAGAACCCCGGGTATATTCTTGATTTCAACATATGAATAATTGCTCATATGAAGAATCGAAGAAACATAAGGAGGAGATCCCCATGAGCAGAGAAGAGAAACGGGCACTGCAGGAGGAAGAGAAGCTTCGCGAGGCGGAGAAAGCCGAAAAGGCCAGGGCTGAGGTCCGCGAGGAGGAAGAAGAGGAGGACGAAGGAGAAGAGGAAGAAGAGGATGAGATGGAGCCGAAGCAGAAGCTCATTCAGATCATTGCCGCATCCATTCTCCTGATTGCGGCTGTTCTTGTGACCAAGGTCTTTCCGGAGCTTGCCATGTGGCAGAAACTCCTGATTTTCCTGATCCCGTATGCGGCAGCAGGCTTCGATGTTCTGAAGGAGGCCATGGAGCACATCGGTGAGGGAGAGGTTTTTGATGAAGATTTCCTGATGTGCATTGCAACAATCGGAGCACTTCTGATCGGCTTTGTGCCGGGAGGAAAGGAGCAGTTTGCCGAGGCGGTTTTTGTCATGCTGTTCTTCCAGGTCGGCGAGCTGTTTGAAGGAATTGCGGAGGGCAACAGTGAGCGTGCCATTTCCCAGCTTCTGGATATCCGGCCGGATACGGCAAATGTGGAACGCGGGGGAGAGGTTCTTGTCGTCAGCCCGGAGGAGGTTGCGGTCGGGGAAACCGTTGTGATCCGGCCCGGCGAGAAGGTCCCGATGGACGGCGTTGTTCTGGAGGGCACATCCAGCCTTGATACCGTAGCACTGACGGGAGAAAGTGTTCCCAGAGATGTCACGGCGGGAGATCCGATTCTGTCCGGCTGCGTCAATCAGAGCGGCGTCCTTCGTGTCAGAGTCGAAAAGGAGTTCGGCGAATCTACGGCAGCGAAGATCCTGGAGCTTGTGCAGCATGCAGGCTCGAAGAAATCCAGAAGTGAGAAGTTCATCTCCAGATTTGCCGGAATTTACACACCGATTGTGGTCTTTGCGGCCATTGCACTGGCGCTCATTCCGCCGATGCTGACGGGAGATTTTGCAGGAAGCTTTGCAGCCTGGCTTCTGCGTGCGCTGACCTTCCTGATTGTATCGTGCCCCTGCGCACTGGTGGTTTCCGTACCTCTTGCGTTCTTCGGAGGAATCGGAGCGGCATCGAAGGCAGGTATCCTGATCAAGGGCTCCAGCTACATGGATGCGCTGGCAAAGGCGGATACGGTTGTCTTTGACAAGACGGGAACTCTGACAAAGGGTGTTTTTGAGGTGACAACGCTCCACCCGGAGGAAATGGATGAGAAGGAGCTGCTGCATCTGGCAGCGCATGTGGAGCGCTATTCCACGCATCCGATCGCGGTATCGCTTCGCACGGCCTTTGGAAACGAAGCGGATGGCTGCGCGGTGGAGAGTGTGGAGGAAGTTGCGGGACAGGGCATTCGGGCTGTCGTAAACGGCAGGACGGTCTGCGTCGGCAACAGCAAAATGATGGATGCCATCGGAGCAAAGTGGAAGAGCTGCGATGAGGCGGGCACCATCATTCACGTGGCGGTAGATGGCGTGTATGCGGGACATATTCACATCTCGGATATCGAGAAGCCGGATGCGAAGAAGGCAATTGCGGAGCTGAAGGTACTTGGTGTCGGACACACCGTGATGCTGACGGGAGACCGGGAGGAGGTTGCAAAGCGTGTGGCTTCCGATCTTGGACTGGATGAGTACCATGCAGAGCTTCTTCCTGCAGATAAGGTCTCCGGTGTCGAGCAGCTCCTTCAGAACAGAAAGGAAGGCGCGAGCCTTGTCTTTGTCGGAGACGGCATCAACGACGCTCCGGTCCTTGCAAGAGCGGACATCGGTGTTGCAATGGGGGCGATGGGCTCGGATGCGGCCATTGAGGCGGCGGATGTGGTCCTTATGGATGATCAGCCCTCCAAGATTGCAAAGGCTGTCCGGATTTCCCGCAGCACGCTTGCCATTGCGAAGCAGAATATTGTCTTTGCGATCGCTGTGAAGGTTGGCATTCTGATCCTGGCGGCGTTCGGTCTTGCACCGATGTGGCTTGCCGTCTTTGGGGATACGGGTGTTCTGATTCTCTGCGTTCTGAATTCCATGCGGGCGCTGAAGGCGAGGTAACGGGATGAATACAGGCGTGCATTCAGAACGGAATTCAGACAGGAATTCAGACCGGAATTCAAAGAAAAACATTCCGGATGAAAACGAGCTGTTTGACCTTGCGGAGTTGTTCAAGGTCTTCGGAGATTCCACGAGGATCCGGATCCTCTATGCGCTGTATGACGAGGAGCGAAGCGTCAGTGACATTGCAGAATCTCTGAATATGACGCAATCTGCCGTATCGCATCAGCTGAAAATACTTCGTCAGGCGAAGCTTGTCGGCGCAAGGCGCGATGGAAAACAGATTTTCTACGGACTTGCCGATGAGCACGTTCACACCATCATTCAGGTCGGACGAGAGCACATCGAGGAAGAATAAGAATCACAGAGGAAGATCGTCATCTGGTTTTCGGAAAGAAGGGGCTGCCTCCCGGTGTTTTTACCGGGAGGCAGCCCCTTCTTAGCATATTCTGCGCGGAAAAAGGAATTTGTTAACGCAGAATTGATCAGACAAATGCTATAATACAGTCAATGAGACAGACAATTACACTGCCGCATTGTGGGAAATGCAGCGGAAGGAGGCGGAAATGAACAATCCATACGAAGGAACACAGACCGGGAAGAATCTGGAAAAGGCCTTTGCCGGGGAATCCGAGGCAAGAAACAAGTATACGTATTTTGCCTCAAAGGCGAAGAAGGACGGCTTCGAACAGATGGCAGCGATTTTCCAGAAGACAGCGGACAATGAGAAGGAGCATGCAAAGCTTTGGTTCAAGGAGCTGTACGGAATCGGGGAGACGAAGGAGAATCTGGAGAACGCGGCGGAGGGTGAGAACTACGAGTGGACTCAGATGTACGCGGAGTTTGCGGAAACAGCGGAGAAGGAGGGCTTTCATGAGCTTGCCGTGAAATTCCGGATGGTGGCCGCCATTGAGAAGCATCACGAGGAGCGATACCGCGCACTGCTGCATAACATTGAGATGCAGCAGGTCTTTGAGAAGAGCGAGGTCAAGGTCTGGGAGTGCCGCAACTGCGGGCACATCGTGGTGGGAACGGCAGCGCCGGAGATCTGTCCGGTCTGCAGTCACCCGCAGAGCTTCTTCGAGGTGAAGGAGGAGAATTATTAAGACAGGGCAAAAGGGGCAGCCGGAGCGGCTGCCGGAAAGGAGAGGCCATGAAGTTTTACAGATGTATGAGATGCGGGAATCAGATTGAGATGATTCATGATGCGGGACCGAATCCGATCTGCTGCGGAGCGGATATGCGGGAAATGATTCCGGGGACAAGCGACGGAGCGGCGGAGAAGCACGTTCCTGCGGTTTCGGTGGATGGAAATCGCGTGAGTGTGCAGATCGGAGAGACAATCCATCCGATGATGGAGGCACACTACATTGAGTGGATCCTGATTGAGACGAAAAAGGGGACGCAGCGCAGAAACCTGACGCCCTCCGATGAGCCGAAAGCTTCGTTTCTGTTAGAGGCGGATGATGAGCTGGTGGCGGTCTATGCATACTGCAACCTGCACGGACTGTGGGAGAGCAGAAGCTGGTAGAGACATTTGCGGCAGTCCATCCTGCTGAAAATGTGCTATGCTAGATAGCATCTGAATCATATATCAGCAGGAGGATATCACAATGCCTTGTACTACAATTCTGGTAGGAAAGAATGCTTCCTACGACGGCTCGACCATGATCGCCCGCAATGACGATTCCGGCGCAGGCCATTTTACTCCGAAGAAGTTTGTTGTCGTTTCACCTGAGGATCAGCCCGTACATTATAAGTCCGTGCTTTCCCATGTGGAGGTGGAGCTTCCGGACAATCCGATGCGTTATACGGCAGTTCCCAATGCGGTTCCGGGAAAGGGAACCTGGGCGGCAAGCGGCGTGAATGCGGCCAATGTCGGAATGACGGCAACGGAAACCATCACCGCAAATGAAAGAGTTCTCGGTGCGGATCCACTCGTGGAGTACATTCCCGCAGAGGATGGACAGGAGGAGCGGGCAGGCGGCCTTGGCGAAGAGGATCTGGTGGTTCTGGTCCTTCCTTACATTCACAGTGCAAGAGAGGGCGTCAAGCGCCTGGGAGCGCTGCTGGAGCAGTACGGAACCTATGAGATGAACGGCATTGCGTTCCAGGATGTGAATGAGATCTGGTGGCTGGAAACCATCGGCGGGCATCACTGGATGGCAAGAAGGGTGCCGGACAATGTTTATGTCATGATGCCGAATCAGCTTGGCATTGATTCGCTGGATCTGGAGGATGCGCTCGGAGAACAGAAGGAGTACATGTGCTCTGCAGATCTTCGGGAGTTTATTGAGGAAAATCATCTGGATCTTTCCATGAACGGCTGCCTGAATCCGCGCGATACGTTCGGCACGCACGATGACGCCGATCATGTTTACAACACACCGAGAGCATGGTTTATCGGGCGTTATTTTAACCCGAAGACGGCAGTCTGGGACGGACCGGATGCGGATTACACTCCTCTCTCCGATGACATTCCGTGGTGCATGGTTCCTGAGAAGAAGGTGACCGTGGAGGATATCAAGTACGTTCTGTCCTCCCACTATCAGGGAACGCCCTACGATCCTTACGGAAGCTACGGCGATCCTTCCTGGCGCGGCGCTTATCGCTCCATTGGCGTAAACCGCACGGATTTTGTCGCCATCCTTCAGCTTCGCGCAGATCGTCCGGAGGAATATCGTGCAGTAGAGTGGCTTGCGTTTGGCTCCAATGCGTTCAACACGGCGGTTCCGTTCTATGCAAATGTGGAGAAGACGCCGGCATACCTTGCCAATACGACGAAAGAGGTAACCACGGAGAACTTCTACTGGTCAGCGCGCCTGATTGAAGCGCTGGCAGATGCCTGCTACGGCAAGAATCTGAACCACATCGAGCACTATCAGCAGGCGGTTCAGTCGAAGGGACATGAGCTGATTGCGAAATATGACCGGCTGCAGGCAGCCGAAGAGGATGCTGCGAAGAGAGCAGAACTTCGGGAAGCGGCAAATGAGGAAATCGCAGCGATGCTTCGAAAGGAAACCGGGAAAACGCTGGACGAGGTCCTTTATGATGCGACCAACCATATGAAGAATCAGTACGCAAGATCGGATCACTGAGTCTGGCGTTCCGAGCGGGACAGCTTTGGCTTAATGTCATTCAGTTGACATTGAGCTTTGGCTGTCCCGCTTTTTTATAACAGATGAGGAGAGGGGGGCGAGCGCTACTGCGTGTTAATCTTCCTCTGAGAAAGGCTTCTTTTATACTGGGTCGGTGTCATTCCGGTTCGCTTTTTGAAGATTTGCATGTAGTATTTGACATCGGAAAATCCGCAGGCTGCCGCTTTGAGGAGCTGTATTGACCGGCTGCTTCATGAGAGATTTCCAGCGGCAGAGATATGATTATTGGGTGGCGCTCCAGGATTGCGCTTTCCAAAATGCACAGTTTGCAAAGAACTTCAATCGCAGGAAACCGTCTATGGATCATTGGATGAACTTCAGCGTAGGTTCTTCTGCCTGCCATATTGTCGTATCGCAGATTCAGAAATTGAATGAACTGGATGTGGAACTGTATATCAGTGAGGATAAAGAGCTGTTCCATTCGTTACTCTCCAACAAGGATGAAATTGAAGCGAATGCAGGGTTGAATTTTGACTGGCGTGAATTACCGGAGCGTAAGGCCAGCAGTATCGTTATTGAAAAAATGTGATTTTTGGTGATAAGAATCAGTGGAACGCACAATTTGACTGGATTATTGATGTTATGCTTAAAATGAAAAAGTCATTTAAAAAGTATCTGTAAGTGAAGGAGTGAACCGCTATGAGTATCGCGATGCGCCAAAAAGAACTTTTCGACAAGCTACGGCAGATGGATCCTTCAATTATTGTGGATGGTGTTCCTGATGAGGCACAATATATGTCAGCACCATATCGAATTATGTATGTACTGAAGGAAGTAAACGGCGTTGATGGTGTCAAGTACCGTTAAGATGGAACAGAAGATAAGAGTTCTGCGGCAATCCGGCAGGAGAGATATCGAAACAAGAAGAAATCCGGATGATCACAAGCTATCAGGAGAAAAGTGGGTTTTTAGGTTTTATTAAGATTTATGCTCTTCGACCCACTTCGTGTGTAGCTCTTCAAGTTTCGGAAACGGAAGAATAGCGTCAAGCATACGGCTGTTCCGCTCGGTGCGGCGCTCATCTTCATGAATTTTTAGCTTGTAGATGATTTTCGCATTCTGAAGAATCCGGGTGTCATTATGCTCGATCCAACGAATTTCGTCCTCAACCAAGGATTTATATTTTTTATCAATTTCGGAGTCTAGATCGTAAAGAATCAGCTCTGAATCCGGCACAGGGATCATGTTGAGTAGCTTCAGCGTACAGAGAAGCACTGGCTTTCCGTTATCGTTTTTGGTTATGCGAAGAATAGATTTGTTCGACGGACGGATCTGCCCATTGATATAGTCGCTGCGCTTAGGAGAGGATAGTGGTGCGAAATACTGGTAGTCACCTATCGAGATGACCACGCCGACATACTTGCGGTCATGTGTGCGGTGTCCTTCCTTATTATCGAACACATGGATGATATTGTTTTCCACTCTCAGATAGCGAATGTATTCGTCCGAGACCGCATAGAGCTTAAGCATACGCACCTCATAAAAAATAAGGCGAGCTTTTTGCAGCTCGCCAGTAGTTAAGACTGCCACGCTTAGGGAGGGGCATCTCCAGTTGTTACGACTGCCACACTTGTAAGGAGGGGCATCTCCTTGTGAACATAGTATAGCATTTTGAGGGGAGAAATTCAAGGTAATGGTGAAGTAAATTAGGGCTGTTTCACGAGCTGTCCGAAGACGGACTTCAAGCAGTGATCGACAGAAGAATGCCTGCATCGGTCTGTTTCTCCCGGATCTCCAGATCAAAAGTAAGACATATCCGCTCATTTTTCCAGTAAAGAGCGCAAAAAGCCCCACATACTTTTTTTAACCCGTTTTCAGTCAATCCTGACAGACTGGAAGATATATTTTATCGCCATCTCCCAGTTGCCCGCGACCTCCTCGTAAATCACTCGGAAGAGTTCCTTCATCCGTCCTGTCTTCTGCGCAATGATCCGGATAATGTTGTATGCAGCCTTCCGGATCACTGACATAACCGCCATTCCTCTCCGAATTGTACTTTTGTCTTCCTGATAAGTCTCATCCAGGATATAGTGCAGGCTGTTCTCTACAGCCCAGTGATCTCTCTTGTACTTTGCCAGCTGTTCTGCGTCAAACGGCATATCTGAGATCAGACCTGTTCTCTGAACAGGTGCATCCGCTTCATCTTCGGAAGATGCTGTCTTCTGCTCAGAGCTCCCATGCCTCAGAAATTCCTCCAGAGCCGGTGTGATATCTTCTCCACCAGGGCTCCGTATCTTCTTTATCCGGATTTGCGTAAGCCGCCCGATACTGCCCAGACATATCATCTTATTCCAGAAGTCCCGGACCTCCTTTGCCTCTGTAAAGGCTTCCATTGTCCGGTATTCCTGACGTTCCCTGTTTTTTGCGCTGGACTGATACTCGGTATAGGTATCTCGATAATGCTTTTCAAACGCTTTCCTGTCTTCTTTCTCTGAGGAAAGATCGTCGAACTGGTACATGATGTCCTTGTACAGCTCCGGCTGATTCTTCTTGACTTGCAAAACAAAATGCCCGCCAAGCTTCAGGATCGTGCTGGCGATCTTTGGCGTTGTCCCAATGGCATCGATGGTCACGATACTCCCGGAAATGCCCATCGTATTCAATAGTTCCGGGATCTGCGTCTGTTCGCCTGATTTTTCCGGAATCGCTCTTACTCCTACGACCAGCTTTGTCTCCGTCTCAATGGCATTCAGCACATATGGCGTGCTTCCTCCCGACACTCTGGATGTGGCAGCAAGAATCGCCTTCCCGTCTATTGCGAGATGTTTCCCGTCGGTGTTGATCACATCCGCCATCCATCCAATAAAGGCCATTTCGAAAAGGACGGGATCAAGCTTCCCCAGAATCCGCGAAAAAGTTGAAATAGAAGGAATCCCCCCATCGATCCCGATATAGCGTTTCAGTTTTTCCTGATTCCTTACTGCCCAACGTTGTATACTCCGGTAAGTCATCTTCCCCGCAAGAATTCCAAGAAGTACCAGCATAATGACAGCCGCCTGCTGATGTCTGGTCTTCCTTCCGCATCGGTAGTCTGGCAGACTTTTGATCCACCCCCCACAGGGTGCCCGCTATAATGGCATCCTCATGACACCTCCAGACGGATCCCAAGGCGGTCAAGAAGAATCTTCTGCTGATCCGAGATTCTGGATATCATCTGATTCTTCCCGATAGTCACAAGATAGATGGTTGAAAGGATCTTCAGGTCATCCAGATTGATCCCATACTCCCTTGCAATTCTTCTTGAGAGCATGTTTTTCTGAATTCCTGCCTTTCTTTTGATTTCCTCTTCAGGATCGCTCTCAAAGTCGTTCCGATCCTGTATATAACTCTCCGGCGATTCCCTGAAGATAACCCATGGCAGCATCCTTTCCCAGATGCCATCTCCGAGGGCTTCTTTCCAACCGTCTGTACAGAGGAGCTCCACTGCCCTGGAGAAACCGTATTCGCGCACGATGATCTCTGAGTTCTTCAGATCTACCTTCCGCCTGCCTCCTTTTTCGACTCCATTTGGTGTTATCCGCCCGATGTAGGTATCTACTGGCACCGGGTTCTTTTTTCCCGGAACCCGGCGGGAAGAGTGTTTGTAGAGATAGTAGTTGTCGCCGTTCTTCTTGACTGTGGTCCCCTTTGTTCTCTGTTTCTGCACCCAGTCTGGATAAACCTTCTGTGCCATAAATGCCTCCTTTCTATGCATGAGTACATTATACTCCTGCATAGAGTACAACATATCAGAAGGCAAAAAGAAAGACCCAGACCGAATTCTGTAGGAGTACAGCGTACCGGTCTGAGCCTTTTCAATTTTTATCTGGATGTATAGGGACGTTCATGAAACAACCCTAGAAGTAAATGGATTGACAAAATCTGACAAAATCTGAAAATTTAGTAAG
>ERZ1026898.321-NODE-321-length-31296-cov-8.758170_pt1 | contig 31296 bp, 32 predicted proteins | sample MGYA00380178_ERZ1026898 | MGnify/ENA primary metagenome ERZ1026898 (study PRJEB33269, sample SAMEA4719814) | human gut metagenome | biome: human-associated habitat; feature: organic feature; material: feces | place: Cameroon | collected 2013-10 ...
GCATGGAGGATATTTGCTGATGAAGGTAGCAGAGACGAAAGAAAACACATACCCGGGGATCGGGTGGGAAGAGGTTTACAGAACAAATGGGATTTTTTACTCTCATTTCGTCAACCGGCTTTTAAGGAATAAGCGCAGCGGTACTTATAAAATCATTTCGTCAAAAGCGGCGACTGGCGAGGTACTGGATTGCCAGACAAGCGGCGAGGGTGGGCTCCCTTTGAAATTCAAAGAGGGGAAAGAAATCTGCGATGATCGCGCATATAATCCGAACAAGTATTACGGATCACCTATCATGACGGTCAGGAAGATTGCTGCTCTCGAAAGGCGTGAATTGGCACTGGAAGCGGCAGAGGTGGATTTCGAAAGGCGAGCGGAGGAGCGCGCTTTTGAAATTTTGCGGGAAATGCTGATTTAGGTTACAAAATGTCACAAGCAGACGTGGTATTATGTATTCTGGAAAATGAAAATGCGTGAGAGCAAAAGCTTTCACGCATTTTTTGTTGGGAGGATATTATGGCGAAACGATTACCAGAAATCCGACTAAATGAAGATAAACACATCATTTGTTCAACGAGTGTGGCGGCGGCGCAGTTCGGCATTAGTCGGGTGGGGATGGATAAGTCCATCAAGGAGCTTGGCATCGCAAAAGAGAACGCGCGTGTAGATCTGGCGGAAATCATTGATAAGCGGTTCAACAAAGCGAATGCTGCCGCAGAATCGGTGAGTGACAGCGCTAGAAAGCTGAAAGCAGAAGCTGACTACAAAGCGCAGAAGGCAAAGCAGGAAGAAATGGTGACACTGCAAATGATGGGGGAGCTTATTCCACAGGAGGAAGTCAAAGATGCGCTTGAAAATGAATTCTTAGATATCCGGCAAAAGCTCTTACTCCTGCCTGAAACCATAAAATCAAAAGTTTATTCCATTGATGCGTCTTTAGCGATGACGTGTGGGGAGGTAGCGAATGAAGTTGTCCAGGAACTTCTCAGAAAACTTGCAGGAATCAATGGAAAATCCGAAGATGCAGGCAAAGTGGGAAAGAAACCTAAAAGAAATTATAAAAAAGGCGCGAAAAGCATTTCTGCCGCCGCCTCCGGAAACGGTGAGTGAGTGGGCAGACCATAATCGTATTCTTTCTCGTGAAGAATCACCATCTGCCGGTCTGTGGAATACGGATAATACGCCGTATCTGCGGGCGATCATGGACGCATTCACGGATAAAACATCACAAGTCATTACCTTCTTGAAGCCGTCGCAGGTCGGCGCTACAGAGGCAGGTATCAATATCTGCGCTTTCACGATAGATCGGTCCCCATGTCGTCTGCTTTATGTCATGCCGGATGAAGATCTGGCGAAGGACTTTTCCGTGGACCGTTTGCAGAAGGCGCTGAAAAATACGCCGTCCGTTGCAAAAAAAATAGAATCCGCAGATAGAAGCAAGGCGCTCATGGTGAGATATAACGGCGGATTTATCCGTTTGTCTGGGGCAAATTCACCGGCAAAGCTGGCATCGTGGCCGATCCCGCGTGTCATCATGGATGAGGTCGATAAATATCCACTCTGGACTGGTCGAGAAGCGAATCCAATTTCTCTTGTCAAAGAACGTACTAAAAACTGGCCGTGGCGCAAGATACTTGTCATGAGCACGCCGACGACGGAGTACGGCTATGTATACAAGTCCTACATGGAAAGCGAAGCGCATTATGAGTTCATGGTGCCGTGCCCTGAATGCGGGCATTATCAAGTGTTCGATTTCCATCATCTGAAATTTCCGGATGTGCTTGATGAAGCGCGTCTCTCTAAAGAGACGTACTACGAGTGCGAGAAATGCAAATACCATATCCATGACAGGGAAAAGATGGGGATGCTTCGAAAAGGGAAATGGGTAGATAAAGAAAGGCTTGGATATGCGGCGAAAACAGTAGGATTCAGGCTGAATACGTTGTATTCGCCGTGGGTATATTTTTACGAAGTAGCGAAAGAGTTTCTGAAATCCAAAGATGATCCGACGAAACTGATGAACTTTGTGAATTCATGGCTTGGCGAGCCGTGGAAGTCGAAGGCGTCGCAAATCAAATCGAAGTCGGTGCTTGAAAGGCGGACGGAACTTCGCTCCGGCGTGGTGCCCAAAGGAACGGTACTACTCACCGGCGGCGTGGACTGCCAGAAGGGCTATTTCTACTGGGTGATCCGGGCGTGGCTGCCGGATATGCGTTCGCAGAAAATCGCGAATGGTTCGGCAATGACATTCGATGACGTAGCAAACATCATGGACCAGATGTGGCCTATTGAGGATTCAGACCGGCGTATGCAAGTTGCCTTGTACGCCGTCGACGCCGGGTATAACACCGAAGAAGTGTATGATTTTTGTTATCTGCACTATCCGGCATCCATCCCCGTCATGGGTATGTCGAGCCCTATGGCTACATATTTTCGCCGAAAGCAGCTGAACCCGAAGGACCACAATATGAACTGGGTGCAGGCGCAGCAGCTTTACGAAGCGGATACGAATAAATATAAGGATCTGATTGCTTACCGTATCGGTCGAGAAAAAGACGGGTATGGCGCATGGCTTGTCGATGCAGATACCGATGAGGTATATGCAGAAATGATTACTGCGGAGCAGAAAGTCATGATCAATGGACGCGAGGTTTGGAAACCTATCGCGCAACACCGGGATAACCACTACCTGGACTGCGAAGTCTATGCGTATGTGGCGGCCGATGTCATGAATGTGCGGAGCTTGCAGGCGTCCGCTAAAGATCCCTTGCCTGTGCAGACAGATAACAAAAAAGAGAATGGTTTAACTTATAACCCGTTTGGAGGTCAGTGATGAATAGAGAAGAGTTACAGAAAGAGAAGGAAGCGCTGGAAACAGCCCGTACGAATATTTTAGAAGGCGGGCAGGAGTTTCAGACCAGAGATGGCCGCGTGAAGATGGCGAGCCTTGAAACCATCATGCAGCGCCTGGCGGAAGTCAATTCGGCGCTGAATCAGATCGATTCTGTGAATGGCATGACAGATACAGTGAGATTGAAATTCGGAGGCATGGGATAATGGGATTTCTAAAGCTGGCGGGGGATCTGTGCAGCGATATCCAGTCTATCTGGAGCCCTGAAAAAGCGATGAAGTCCAAAATGGTACGAGAACGATACTTCGGGTATTCGGCGGCACAGGAAACGCGGAAAGATGAGCGCCTGCCCTTTGATGGGACGGCAGAACAATTTAATACGTATTCGCGCGATAAACTTCGAGCACGAGCAAGGGATTTGGAAAGAAATAATCCCATCACCGGTTCCGTATTGGAAGCATTTTTAAATAATGCTATCGGGACCGGTTTTAATATGCAGGCGCAGACAAACAATGATGTGTTTAATCAGCGTATCGAGGCACTTTGGAAAGAGTGGGAGCACCACGAGAATTGCGACATTACGCAGCAGCAGTGTCTGGATGACATCATCAAGCTTATTGTTGTCAGAAAATTCGTAGATGGCGGAATTATGGCGACATTCCCGCTGGACGGGAAGAGGAAAATACCACTTACCATTCAGCTTCACGAAGTCGATGATCTGGATACGATGACCGATCCAAAAGATCAGAATGGGCACATCATCGTGAATGGCGTCGAGCTTGATACGACAGGCAAGCCGCTTGGCTATTGGCTAAAGCAGACGGAGCCGGACGGTTTCACGGAAATGGAGCCGCGACGATATGACGCCAAAGATGTGATTTTTTTATGGAAAAAGTCACGTGTCAGTCAGTTCCGGGAAATCACGGAGATGGCTAGGACCATCGGCGTCACAAAGGATCTTGGCGATTACAACGTAGCCGTCATGTTCCAGCAGAAAATCGCGGCGTGCTTTTCCGCCTTTGTGGAGACTGACAACACGCTTGGCGCGCCGGGGCGCATTGCCAATCAGGCAGACGGCAGCCGCGTAGAAAACATCGAAGGCGGCTCCATTAAATACCTGAAGGCGGGCGAGCACATCAAAGGGCTAACGCCGAATGCGCAGGTAACGGATGCAAGCAATTTCCTGCCTTTGCAGCAGCGAATTATAGCCGCCGACAAAGGGCTTTCGCTGGAAAGCACCAGTCGAAACGTAGAGCGTGTAAACTATGCATCTGCCCGGCAGAACCTTCTGGGGGATCAGCTGACTTACGGCTCTATCCGCGAGGAACTGGTCGAATATTTCCTACGGCCGCTTTATAGGCGTTTCGTGAACATCTGCTATCTGACCGGACTTCTCGACGGAACAGGGTTCAAATATGGCGATGAAGAGTATTACAAGGCCACGTGGCTTGCCGCTTCGCTTGGATGGATTGATCCGCTAAAAGAAGCACAGGCAAATGCCATTAACCTTGCGAATGGCGGCAAATCCTTCCAGGAATATTGCGCAGAACAGGGGGCTGATTGGCGCGATCGCATTGACCAGATGAAGGAAGTTCAGGACTATGCAGAATCTAAAGGCGTCGCGCTGGCATTCGGCGTGCAAGACAGCGAGATAAAGAATGAGACGGATGACGATGGTATAGGAGGTAAAGATGGGGGAAACGACGACAATTAAACAGTTTGGATTAAGAGAAATCGCAGTGGACGGCGTGGATGAAGCGAGCCGGAAACTGCGATTTTCTTTTATGACAGAAGCGCCTTGTGATAACTGGTTTGTGCCAGAAGTCTGCTTGTGCGCAAAGAAAAACGTAGATCTGACGCGCTTTGAAAACGGCGTCATGCCGATGCTTTTCAATCACAATCGAGACATTGTAATCGGGAAAATCGAGAACGTGTCTTTTGAAGATGGGAAAGTTATGGCAGAAGCGACGATCGATAAAGACGAAGAATCCGAAAAGTATTTTCAGAAAATTCTTTCTGGATCGCTGAAGGGGATTTCCGTCGGATATCGCCGTCTCAATACGGTTCGGGTGCTGAAAGGCACCGGTTATAAGGGACTTACATTTGACTGCGACATGGACGTAACAGACAAATGGGAGCCTTATGAAATTTCTTTGGTAAGTTGTCCGGCAGATCCCGACTGTGCAGTCGGGAGGGGACTTACAAATACAGACATGACCATTTCTATTGTTCAGAATGAGGAGGAGCCAAAGATGGGCGAAAACCAGAAGCCGGAAGCACCGGCAATCAACGAGGCAGCGGTTCGTGAAGCGGCAGAAAAAGCAGCAAGAACAGAACGAGCTCGTGTCACGGAAGTTACGAAAGTTTGCAGAGGTATGGGCGTCGATGATGAAACCATGAGAGGCTACATCGAAAACGGCACATCCATTGAAGATGTTCGCAAAGAAATCCTCGAAAGGGCAATGAGCGCGCCGAAAAATCAGCCGTCCAGCATCAGCGTTATCACGGATGAAAAGGAAAAATTCGCAAAGCGTGCGGTAGACGGCATGTCCATCCGTTTTGGCGTCATTGGCGAAGAAAAAGCGGTGTCCAATGAATATGCGAATGCATCCCTGCGCTCCATTGCGGAAGATGCACTCACTCTCTTCGGCGGCATGAGCGAGAGAAAAGCACATCTCATGAACTCTAATGACCTGTTCAATGCCATGTTCAAGGAAAGAGCGATGGGCACAGACCAGTTCATCTCTATCGTTGATAATTTCGGAAACAAGGTGATGCTGAAATCCTATAAAGAGCAGCCGGCCATTTTCATGAACTTCGTTTCCAAAGGCTCGAATCCAGATTTCAAGAAGACCAATAAATACTGGCTTGGCGTGGACGGCATGCCGGAACTGATGGCCCCCGAAAGCGATGAATTCAAGTATGGGGAAATGAAAGACGGTAAAATCTCCACAGCAATTCAGACCTATGGCAAGGCAATTTCCTTTACCCGTGAAATCTTCATCAACGATGACATGGGCGTAGTCACAAAGGCTATTCAGAAGCAGTCCGGCGGTTTCAGACGTCTTCAGGAAAAGATGTTCTTCGACATGCTGACTAAATCTGTTCCGTTCAATGCGAAAAATAAAAATATTGTGGAGACGAACAAAGACATCTCCGCAAAAGCTTATTCTGAAATGCGCAAGCTGATGCATCGTCAGAAAGACCGTGAAGATAAAACCTTTATCGGTACATTTCCGGCTTTCTTACTGGCAGCGGATGAACATGAATTTGAACACCTTCAGATTCTGCATTCTGCATCTGATCCGGCGCAGAACAATGCAGGCGTGAATAACCCCATGCAGAACAAGATGGTACTTTTCACCTCTCCGTGGCTTGAAGGCAATGCCTACTATGCGATCGCGAAGCCTTCTGAAATGGAAGGTATCGAATTCACCACCTTGAACGGCGTAGATCGCCCGTATTCCAGAACCGTGCAGAGCGAAAAACATCTTGGCATCGATTATCAGTATTGGATGGACTTTGGGTTCAATCTGATTGATTATCGTGCATTCGTCAAGAACGACGGGGAATAAGGAGGATAAAAGATGGCTACTATCGGAACATTCAGACAGCCCGGATCGATTATCACCGTGCGGGCTACTACAGACGTTTCCTATCATGAACTGCTGAAAGTGGGAAGCATTTATGCGGTCGCCAAAGCAGCGGTGACAAAAGATAACTATGTGGCTTGCGATGCAGAAGGCGTATTCCAGTTTCCAAAGAAAACGGCGGAAGCTATCGCACAGGGCACGAAAGTATATCTGGATAAGTCCGGCGCTATCACTGCGACGGCAGGCACCGATCCGGCGGTCGGCGTCGCATGGAGCGGGGAAACGGCGGATTCGATTTCGATTGATGTAAAAATCAACGTCTAGGAGGAAGTCAGATGGGGATGATGGACGCGCAGCGGAGGATATGTCAGAAAGCATTTTTCTCTGATAAAAGACTGGGGGAACACATTTCCTATAATGGGAAAGATATCGTGGCGCTCGTATATGTCGGCGTGTCCAATTCTCGCTCTGACTGGAATGAAGCGAAAACTGTTATAGAAAACGCGGCTCTTGTTGATGCGGCGTATTTCTGTGTGTGCGACGAAGGAGAGAATGGGGTTCTAACGCCGGTGGAAGGCGATGCAATCGTCTACAATGGTGACAGATACTCCGTTTCTAATATCGTCGAGCACGACGTGGCAGGAAGTCATTATGTGTTGCTTGCAACGAAAGCAGAAAGGGCATTCGGACGATGAATCTGATTGAAATATCGGTATCTGACGAATTAACGCCCGCCTTCAAACGGATGCTTGCTAACAATAAGAATTACCTGAAAAGCGTGTCGAAGTCGCTTGGCTATTACATCCAGAAGGAAATCAAAGAAGGCGTCCGAAAAGGCGTCTTGTACCATACCGATGACGGATGGAATCAGATTTGGTTCACGGAAGGGAACATTCAGCCACGTAGAGAATTGCAGGGGCACGCCTCGCGGTATCTTTATGGGCAGATGATCCGCGCCGTCGGGTATCAGTATATGCCAGACAGCATTTCAACTGTGATCGGGTGGACTTCCAAATCGTCGGCAGAATACGGGCGAAGAAACGAGCAGGGCGGGCGGCAGCCGGTGACAGAGAGTATCCGCCGTGTTTTCTATAATGCGTATGATGCAGAGCTTGAAAGATACGGCTCCAGCGTTGAGAACCGCGACTATGACAAGTATATTTATCCTCTTAGTAAGAAGAAAAAAGAACTTATCACACCTGCAAGACCGATCTTTGAACCGATGATGACGCGAATTCATGATAATTTCGCGCCGTACATCGAGCGGAAAGTACAGTCTTACATGGAAGGAAATGTGAAATTCGGTAAGAAGAATAAGCGCGTTTACAAGGTATACGGAGGTTAGCATGGGATTGCAAAATCTGGATATTTCAAGCACGATGCTTCACATTGGGGCACAGCTTAAAACAGATAAAAGGATCACTGACTTCTGCAAAGAGCGGTTCCCTGAAAAAGAGCTCCATGTACTTGTGGGGGATATTACAAGGAAATACATCCCAGACTACGATAGCACGCCGTATATCATCGTGACGGACTTTTCGAAGCAGGAAGGGCAGAATATTGAATTTTGCCCTTACGAATTCACGTTATGGGTAGGCGTCGGGAAAGAGGAGCCGGAGTTCATCGAGGCGGATGGTGTAAAAATCATGGACGCTTTTAAGGATTGCGCCGACTTCATGACCATCATTGAGGATGTTTTCAACGACGCTGAAATCAATAATCGCCCATGCGCGAAGGTAAATACAAACGGTCCTTTCCCCATTGATCCGGCAGGTCGCCACTGGGCGGGGAAAATCAAGGTAAACAAGCGTATTTATCAGGCGCTGGGCGGGGATTATACAGAAGAGTTATAGGAGGTAGAAAATGGCAGGTCAGGCTATGGGCGTTTACTCCAAAACTAGACTGTATCCGGAAGTGGCATTGAGCCAGCTGCCGGATACGGTCAAGGGTTTTGAGATCCCATTCAATTCTAATTCACTTTCTAGTTCGCAGAATTCCAGTTCGCCGGGAACTATCACGGGACGCCGCGACGCAGCGGAACCGATGCTCGGCAATATCGACTGCACGGGTGACGTTGTCACGCCGGTGGATACCGACGCATTCGGTTATCTTCTGGCGGCGGCATTCGGCAGACCGACTACAACGGCGGGAAAGAGCGGCACAAATCTCTATACCCATGTCTTCAAACCGGGCAAGACGCAGCCGTCATTCGCGGTAGAGAAAGTATTCTCCAATGGTGTGTATTCACTCATCAACGGCGTCAAGGTTAATCAGATCGAGATGACTTTCGGCGGGGACGGAGAACTGACTGCTACCGTGGGCTTTATCGGATGTAAAGAAACAATCAATGACGCAGCGGCGGCAACGGATGAAAATATCACCAAAGTCGGTTTTAATCGTCTCAACAATTTCCAGGCATCTCTGAAAATTGACGGGAAAGATGTAGCGATTGCGACAGAGCTTTCTCTTACTATCCCGTTCGGGCTGGATGATAGCGGTTATGCGATAGGCAGCGGCGGGTTCAGAACCCGAATTAACGAAGGCATTATTTCCCCGACTGGCAAGCTGACAGCTTTCTTCGATGACAAAACTTTCATCGATAAAGCGATGACTTCCAAAGTCACGCAGCTCCAGGTGACACTGACAAAGGGGGATAAGTCTCTCATCGTCGATATTCCGGAAGTTATGTTCGCGAGAAAGTCGCCGGGCATCGATGGCACAAAGGGCATCACGCAGGAGTTGGATTATTCCGCTTTCTACAAAGAAAACTCTCTGAATTCCTGCATTCAGTTTACCTTGGTAAACGGGGTAGCTACATACGAATTTTGATGAGTACCCCGTCGGATTTTCCGGCGGGGTATTTTTTTATATGTGAGGAAACAAAAATGGATAACGAAAAAGACATGAAACCAACGGAAAAGAAAGAAGAAAAACTTATTGCAAAAGCTATGACATTTGCGGAATTTGAACAGTTCCTTGAATATTCTGACGAGCTTGAAACTTCGAATACACCGGCAAAGTTGATCGGCGTCCGTATGGCTCGATGGGTAGCTAATAACATCTACAAAATCGATCCGGATTCTGCGAAGTACACGCCGGGAACAATCATGGATCTGCTCGTGAAGACGCAGGCGCTTTCTGAAAAGAGCGAGCTGGAAGACTTAAAAAACTAGAATGCGTCTGGGACTGGAGAATTAGAGGCGGCGCTAAATACTGTGATACGTGCAGAAAGGCCGCTAAACAGACCGGGCGCAAATTAGATTGCGAGAATTGCCCCGACAGGGCTCCTGAAATTCGGCCGGGCAATTTCAGGGCGATGAGGCTATATGCGCTGGCTTCAAACTGTGTGCACTATGTAGGGACGATGAGCCGTCCTTTTATCAGCGGGATTAACTGGGTAGATTTGGAAACAGTCGCCCGCTTATCCCGCATACACATAGGGCCTGCAATGATGAAGCGCATGCGGAAAATCGAAAGTTTAGTCATCAAGGAGAGTGTGGAAGATGGGCGTCATTGAGACAAGAGCGAAAGTCAGTATTATCGACGGAGCAAGCAGCGGCTTGAACAGTATGGCAAGCGCCAATGAACGTCTGACATCCTCTCTTGGTAGAAGTGCGAGCGCGGCAAAGAATTTCTCTGTCAATCTGCGGTCAATGACCGATGGGAAGTCCGGCGGAGCAAAGCAGTTCAGTGACATGGCACTCGGGCTTGATAAAGCAGCGCAGAGCGCCAGCAATACCAGCAAAATGCTGAACCGCTTTGTATACTCTATGGCGCGTTATACTGTCATCTATGAGGGCATCAAGAAGCTCGGAGATCTGTGGGGTACAGTCGTCGGCGGCGCGTATGACTACGGAAACATGATGGAAACAAACCGCGTCGGCATGGCTGGCATCCTGGCATCCATGATGCAGATAAACGGGCAGCAGCTTTCCTGGAACCAGTCGCTTACGATTTCTTCTAAAATCATGAACGACTTGCAGAATGAATCCCTTAAAACGTCTGCGACTGCAAGCGAATTGATTGATACCTTCCGTGCCCTTTTAGGGCCGGGGCTTGGCGCGGGCATGTCGATTGAGCAGATCGAGAAGTTTACTACAGTCGGCGTCAATGCTGTCAAGTCACTGGGGTTGGATGGCGTGCAGTTAGTACAGGAACTTCGAGACCTTGTACAGGGCGGGATTCGCCCCGCGTCTTCCACTCTTGCTACTGCACTTGGCATTTCCGATGCGGATATCAAGAAGGCGAAAGAATCGTCTGAAGGTTTATATAAATTCTTGATGGACCGCATGAAAGGGTTTGAGTATTCAGCTCTTGAAACGAACAATACCGTCAAGGGGCGTCTGGATCAGATCAAAGAAGGATTACAGCGCGGGATCGCTGAAGGTACAGAGCCACTTCGCGGCATGTATTCGGAGGCACTGAAAGAATTTGGCGAATCCATCGTTAAGGTGGATAAGTCAACAAAAGAGTGGAAAATCAATCCTGAATTTATCAGCTCTATCAGCACCATTTCTGGTTCTATGGTGGAAATGGTAGAGAGCGCTAAAAAAGTTGGCGAGTTTATGTCCAGCGGGCTCGTCGGAGCAACGTATGTCGGGAAGACAGCCGTCGCTGCACTCGGGCAGGCTGGTGATCATATAGGTGAAATTGTCACACTCTGGGCGGGGTTCAAAGTCTCTAAATATGTCAAGGATTTAATGCAGATTCTTAGCGTAACGCGCGAAGAGAGAGAATTGCAGACGGGGCTGGGCCGCGCCATTCAGGGTATGCAGGATAAATTTAATGGCCGTCTGGAAGCGCAAAAGAAGGCTTTGAAATACGAAGAGGAAGAGAAAAGGCTTGTCGATAGCGCTTTGAATTCCTTCGCTGACGTAACGGGGCAGATTTCCGAAAGTGCAAGTAAAGCGCAAACCTTGAACTCCATTCTTGAATCGAACGAAAACTCTATTACAAACCTGGCAAAAAAGTGGCAGGCCATGGGAATGAGTATCAAGGAATCTGTCACCTGGCAGAATAAAATCGTTTCGCTTGTGAACGGCGGCTATAGCGCAGAAGCTATGCGGCAAATCATCAATGGGAACGGGCGCGCGGAAGAGATCAAGAGAGAAGCCGATGCTCTGAAAGCGAAGAATGATCAGCAGAAGCATGAAGTGGAGCTGTATCAGCAGCAGTCTAAAGCTATTTCAGAAGTCATGCAGAAGGAACATGAACGCCTAATGCAGGTTTCAAAGACTTCTAGCGATGAATTGAAAAATATCGCAATCATGGCAGAGAAGGTGAGAAACCCATATTCTCGTGGTGACGCGGCAGCGGCGCGCGTACAGCGTTTCTTGGATGCAGATACAAGTGGGCGAGGCGGGGCTAAAGGCGACGCAAACCGGCAGATCTGGAAATGGCAGCAGACAGCGGTAGAGGAACTACGTTCTAAGCTGCAGGCGCTAAAGCTTGATTACGAAGTCATTCAGGTAACTACTGAAAAATTCATGGATTCGCTGAAAACCGGGATGAGCGGCAAAGTGCAGCCCGTCATGGATGAAGCTATCAATTCGGCGAAGGTTTGGAATGATGTGTTGCAATCGACGCGAACGAACACAGAGCGATTAACCAACGCGCAGATTGAGTATATTAAATACCAGTCCAGCGGGAATACGGCAAATGAATTTAGGCAGAAAGAGCGCGTGGCAGCACTTTTTAAAGAAATTTCAAGCCAGCTTGAAAAAGTCGGGATGAGTGCCAAAGAGGCGCAAGTCAAATCCTATGAGTTCATAAACCAGCTTATTCAGGGATTAAAAACGGTAGATCAGACGAACTTTTTATCTGTAGACGCGGCATTTAAGCAGGTTGGAGACAGCGCGAAGGCATTTGCTGATAACTTCAAGCTCGTCAAAGAACAGATCGAGCAGGTGAAACAGGCGAACGCGGATGCGGCGCTTGAATTTAACGCTCTTTCTAATGCGTTCAAAATCGGCGGCGAAGAGGCGTTTCAGGCGACAAAAAAGTTACTTGAAGAGAGCAAGGCGCTGCAAGTCGCATTGAATGAGCGTGGCGCAACGGATAAAGCAAACGCCGTTTACAAGGAAACCGCAAATTATTTGCAACAGGTGGCAGAAGCCAAAGACAAGGCAACGCTTGCCACGAAGAAAGAAGTCGCCGCTATCGAAGAGGCCAACGAAGCGTTGACCGTTCACAAACAGAAATTGGATGAAGTGAACGGGAGCATAGGGCTTTTTAATGGAAAAGTGAGCAAGATGCTTGGCGTTGTTTCATCTGCGGGTATGAGCGTTTCCATCCTTACGGATGCTTACATCGCAAATACCGATGGCTGCCATGATATGGCGAAAGAGGCCGCAGATGCGGCGATGCAGATATCTATGATTTCGATGGCTGCGGAAGGGCTCATAGGGCTTATTCCTAGCCTTGTCGCTGGACTGAAAAGCGCATATACATGGTTCAGGAATCTGGCAGTTGTCAAAGCGCTTGCTGCAAATCCGGCGGGGCTTATCGGCGCAGTGGGTGTAGGGGCGCTCGCTGCCATTGCATATGGAGTAAGCAGTAAGTACGAAAAGGCACAAAGCGGCGATTACAATGTACATGACTTCTTCTCTGATGCAGAGCTGGGCGGATATCATGACGGGGGTGAAGAAGAGGAAATCCCACAAAGCTACTATGCAAAGAAATTTACCCCCACGCAGAAAGACTACGCCGCGGCGGATGCAGCGGATGAAGAAATGTTCCATACAAAGGCACAGAATAGCCTTGTGGATATGTATGCGGAAATGTCTCGAATTTCAGAGCAGAAGGCAAAAGAGGCCGAGGATCTCATGCGGAAAGCCACGCTCGCGGATGTCGTCAAAAAGCAGGACGACGGCGGGAGCGGAAAGGCGTCCGGCGGGAAATCCGGCAAAGCGGCACTTCCTGAACTGGAATATACCGATGCGCTGGGGAATGCTTTTTGGTATTTGCAGCATGGGTATAATGTCTATGCGGCCGCTGCACTGGCAGGAAATCAGATGCAGGAAGCAGGGAGAGGCGGCACAGAATCCATTGATTACGTGGCAGATAACAAGCAAGGATATTACGGTTCGGTCCAGTGGGGCGGAGAGCGTTTCAAAAACCTCTACGATTACGCCAAAGGTGATTGGACGGATCGGGAGAAGCAGCTTGAATTTTCTGATTACGAATTGAGAGAAGCGCCGTATTACAAAGACGTGGGGACGCGCCTTCGCGGTGCAAGCAGCTTGGAAGAGGCGAATCACATTGTGTTTTCGCAATATGAGGCTCCGGGGGATGACACCGAAGGAACGCGGCTTAGCTATGCGCAGCAGCTCCTTCCACGTCTCATGCAGCTTGCCAACAAAGAAGCGACGCTGAACGGCGAGACTGGTAACGGAATGAAAGACATGGCACGCCAGAGAGAGGAGCTTTACAAAAAGCTGATGGATGCAACGAATCTCACTATTCGCGACACCAAAAATCTGAATGAAGCTACTCTTTCCGTCACTGGTACGCAGACGGCCTATGATAAGACCATGCAGGAAGCGAATGACAAGCTCGACGAGTACAGGCTGCAGATTGAGAAAGACAAGGCGCTCGGCGTGAATGAAAACGTCATAAACGGCTTGCAAAACGCCATGATCGACTACGCGAAAGCTATGAGGCAGAAGGCCAAAGAAGCGCAGCAGACGGAAACGATGGGTAAGTATGATGACCAGATTTCCGCAATTTCGAATAGAAATCTGGGATTTGGCGAAGCTTACAGCCGCTCGCAGGAGCTGACCAATAAGCTGAACGACTACAAGTCTTATTTGCAGGAGCAGCTGAACGATACGAATCTCTCTTACAATCAGAGAATTGCTATCGAGCAGAAACTTTCTAGCACTATAAAGTCCATCAATGACCAGTCCTGCTATAACTACAAGGAAGGGTGGAAGCAGGCACTGACAGAGATTTCTAATCAGCAAATCACTTGGAAAGACACGACGGTCAACCTGTTTTCTGATATAGAAAGCTCACTTGCGAACTGCCTGTCTTCTACGGGGAATTTTGTTTCACGGATGAAATCTTTCTTTAGCGACTTCGCGAAGAGCGTACTGAAATCCATTTCGCAGGTGATCGCAAAACTGCTTATCATGAAAGTTGTGACAGGCATTTTTGGCGGAAGCAGCGGGGGCAAGAGCCTTGGGGCAGCGCATGAAGCTGCTAAAGCTGATTTCGGTGCGTGGGAATCTGTAGCGGCAAACTACGGTTATGCATCCGGCGGCGATGTGCTGACGGATCGTTGGGTGATGGTCGGTGAACGCGGCCCTGAATTGGTGCGATTCAGCAGGGATGCGCATGTGTACTCCAACGGTGACACAAGGAAGATGCTTTCCGGCGGGGCACAGACACCGGCGCAGGTCCAGGTGATCGTGAATAACAACACGGGCACGCAGATGCAGGCACGGCAGACGACTTCGCAGGATTCGTCTGGGAAACTGCTGCACCAGATTATTCTTTCTACGGTCGGAGAAGCGTTGACGACTAATGAGTACGGCTTGAAAGACGCTATCATGGGGGTGAGATAAATGGTTTTCCCTGAGATACAGACGCCTGATTATCCGTTGAATGAAATATTTACGGATCACACGCTGAAAATGCAAGTTGACAATGAGACCATTCTCACGCGCCCGCGCTTTACGAAGCTTCCTAAAGCATTCAAGTTGTCATGGTCGAAGCTTCCCACTGAAGATTACAACAAATTGCGCGCCTTCTATCAGCAGACGAGAGGAGGTGCGCTTTCTTTCGGGTGGACTTATCCGGCGGACGAAGGGAATGAGTACTCCGGGAAGAAATTCACGGTTCGCTTCACTGACAGCGAGCTTTCTTTTCAGCTGGTAGAGCTGAATCTATGGAGCGGTAGTATTACATTGAGCGAGGTGTAGAATGAATCTTTCGACGGCGGCAATTATAGAGAAAAACAAGGTATCCACCGATGGCGTCTACCTGCTTTTACTGACTATACAGTATAAAAGTGAAGAGGCGATTCACCTTGTACTGAATAATGAAAAAATAACGTTCAAGGGAGTAGATTACTACCCTTATTACTTTTCTCTCTCGGAAGTAAAGCAGACTTCTACGGAATTGCCGTCGTGTACTCTCACCGTTTCCAATATCACAGGTACGATTTCCCGCATTTTGGAAACGTATGACGGGGCATCCGGCGGGAAAGTTACTGTAGCTGTTATCAACACAAACATTTCTGATGAAATTCTGCAAGAGGAACATTTTGTTATTGCCGGGGCTACAACGAAAAAGGATTATGTATCTTTCAAGTTGGGGTGCGGCGCAAGTTTAGATCGGCGCTATCCGAATGTGCGTATCATGAAAGACTGGTGCCCATTCAAGTTCAAGGGCGTTCGGTGCGGATACGCAGGTCCTCTAACTACCTGCAACAAGACGCTGACTGATTGCCGGGAGCGTGGGAATAATACGAGATTCGGCGGTGAACCGACGATACCGCAGGGAGGTTTATATGCTAGACGTAACTGATTTGGTGGGAGAGCCGTTTGAAAAGTATCCGTGCTGGGAACTGGTGAAAGAGGTTTTCCGGCGACAGGGAGAGGCGCTGCCGGATTATCTGACGATGGATTACAGCAATCCGGCGGATATCAAGGGCGTCAAATCCTATGAAAAACTGTCTCGCCCGGAAGAGGGGGCTATCTGCGCTTTCGATTTGGGCGGGCATGGGATTGACCATGTAGGCGTTTATCTAGGGAACAATATGCTGCTTCACTCTACAACAATCAGCGGCGTATGCATAGAACGTTTTTCACGGTATGTTTCGAGATTAAAGGGGATCTACAGGTATGGTACATGTCATCATAATCACGAACCCGTTTGATACGGCAAAAGGGAAGAAGGACTACTGGGTACCCTATGATAAGCAAAAGCCGGTGCGGGAATATCATGCAGAAGACGGCGAAAAGCTGTATGCAGTGAATGGCGTGCAGGTGGATCCGAATGCAACAGTCAGGGACGGGCAGGAAATCGTGGTCGCTCCAAAAATCCAGAAGAAAGCATTCGGATGGATTTTAGCCGTCGGTTTAACAATTTTTGGCGCTGGCATGGCAGGGGCGGCGTTCAAGGCGGGCATTAGCGGTTGGCTTATGGCCGGGCGTATTGCCGGTGCATTGGCTATGACGCTAATTGGCAATCACATCATGACAAAACTGACTATGCCGAAAGCTGATCTTACGAATGCGTCCGAGCAGTCAAACACCTACGGGTGGGGCACACCGTCTACATTGACCGGGCAGGGGTACGTTTTACCTATTTGCTATGGTAAAGTAAAAACGGCAGGCATGATGTTGCAGCGTCATGTCATTTCCGATGGTAAGAACCAGTACCTTAATATCCTATATTGTTTGGCGGAAGGCGAACTCGACGATGTATCGGATATCAAGCTGAACAGCAATCCGATTGAGAACTATTCTGATGTGTCGGTGGAAATCCGTAACGGCTCCAATCAGCAAAGTATTATCCCTGACTTCAATGATTCATACGCGGATACGGCTTTATCATACGAGTTGAATGTTGGCAAATGGAACACAGTAACACTGGATGGGAATACGGCAAATGGGATTGAAATCACTATCGCTTTCCCCAATGGTCTGTACTATTCCAATGACAGCGGCAATGCTGATTACACCAGTGTTACCCTTAAAGCACAGTATCGGAAAGTAGGTACAAGCGACTGGCAGGATATTCCCATCCGAAACGAAAACTACGAATGGACACCGGATTGGGCCAAAAACACAAGCGGATTTGGCACGTTGGTTACGTGGAAAGCACACTACAACAAAGAGTGCCGTAAATTGATCGGATACGAAACCTATACGAAGTGGGGGAAAACCTTCTATCGTTACAAAAACGGGAAGCGTATTCCAATTTACGAGTACACCATGACGTATGACGAATGGAAGAAAGCAGTCAAGGATGCACACCTTTATGATGGCATTATTCGGGGGAAGGAAACGGGCGTCTTTTATAGAATGTACCGTATCTATGACTTGGAACCGGCGCAGTACGAAGTCCGCGTTCAGTGTGCGGCGAAGGATCGGACAGACATCCGAACAGCGAACAAAGTCCAGTGGGTAGCCGTCACGCAGGTAGTCTATGACGACTTCACCCATCCTGGGAAAGCGCTGCTGGGGTTAAAAGCGCTCGCCACAGATCAGCTGTCTGGCAGTGATCCGCAGCTCACCTGCACTATCGAGCGGAGCAGTGTATATATTTGGAATCCGATGACAAATTCCTATGAAGCGCAGCCAGCGAGCAATCCGGCGTGGGCTTGCTATGATATCCTTCACGGATGCAGAAAGCTTTTAAATGCAGACGGGCAGACTTATACCTATGAGGCAGAAGGCATCCCAAAAGAAAATATGGACTATTATGCCTTCGCGGCGTGGGCAGCCATGTGCGATAAAGCAAATATCCAATTTCACTACCTCTTCGATAGTGCCATGAAGGTATGGGACGCCGTAAATTATCCCTGCCGCGTCGGGCGTGGATCTGTCATTATCGTAGGTACAAAAGTGTCGTGTATTTACGACTATGCGAGCCCGTCGGTTCAACTTTTTACCGTTGCTAATATCAAAAAGGATTCTTTCTCAAATGAGTACCTGGCGACAGAAAGCCGGGCAAACAGCATTGAGATTTCCTTCATGAACCGTGAGAAAAACTATGAGCGAGATGTTCTTGCTGTTTTCAATGAAGAGTATGACAGTAGTGATGCGGTGGCGCAGCCTACACAGATCGAGCTGATGGGATGCACCGATGCAAAGCAGGCGTATCAATACGGGAAGTACAAGCTTCGAGAGAACAAATATGAAATCCGCACGATTCAGTTTGAAGCATTCGCGGATGCTATCGCTTGCCAGATTGGCGACGTCATCACCGTACAGACGGACGTGACGGAGTGGGGGATCGGCGGCCGCATTGTGGCAGTCGAAGGCAATACCATCACGGTAGACGTAGATAACATGGACGGCAGTGATTACACCTCATTCATGTACCGTGAAAACTCGACGGATCAGCTGGTAAGAAGGAATATCATTTCTGCATCTGGGGACAAAGTCGTTATCGATGGCACGAATACCGCTGAAAAAGACTGCGTCTACGCCATGGGGAAAGCGGGATATCAGGCGAAGGAATTTAAGGTTTTATCTATCTCTACCAACATGGACGAAGAGACGCGGACAATCACGGCAGTCGAGTATTATCCGGAGCTATATGATGTAGATACGGATAAGGTTCCTGACGTTGTCGAACGCGCCGATTCTGTGGACGCGCCTAGAAATTTAGTGCTGACAACGGAAAATATCGTGAGAGATGACGCAAAGACCATTTCCGTTATCCGTTGTAGTTGGATTTCGCCGAGAATTGCAAGCGCCGTTATCCTAGAATACTCAACAGACGGAATGAACTACAAAAAACTGGCATCCCTTCCCATTTCTACAACAGAGTACATGTTCAACGCAGAGGCAAATACAGAATGTTATGTTCGGCTTTATGGAATCAATGATCTGGGCAGAAAATCCGCATATGTGGAGACGAATATTCACACGGATGGTAGAAATAACCCTGGGCATGTTACTAATGTCAAAGCGTATAACCGGTACAGAGAAATCAAAGACGGAGTATCCCGTTACGATATTGTTGTAAGCTGGGATAGACCGATATATCCAGGGTACGCCGGCGCGCAGGTGTGGTACAAGACAAATCATGCGCAGGGTACGCAGATCATCATGCAGGAAGGCGTTTCTGCTGATAATCTCGGCTTCTGCGGCGACTGGCAGTTTGGCGGTGAAGGCGCAAATAGCGTCGTTATTCCGCAGGCGGTCGTGGGAGACACTTACCGGATTTGTGTAGTTGCGAAAGATTTTTTGGGAGCAACGGCGGAACGAAGCAGCGCGCCGACGGTTGACATCTTAGTTGCTCTGAAAACCACCATTCCAAACACGCCTGACGGGCTAGCAATAACATTCGCAGATGTCGCGACTGTCACATGGAACGAAGTCACCAATGCGGACATTGCCTACTACGAATTGCGGGATGACATGAGACCAGGCATAGAAAGTCAGGGACTTCTCGCAAGGACAAATGGCCTTAAAGCGACGCCGGCTTTGAAGTACCGCACCGGCAAACTTTACCTTTATGCCTGCTCCGCGCAGGGGAAATACTCTGCACCGGCTATACTGGAATATAACAAGCCGCAGCCAAAGACGCCAGAGGCCCCTGTGCTGGAAGCAAAGCTGGGCGGCTTCGCAATTTCTGCGGGTGCCATTCCGGCGGATTGTATTGGGATGAAAGTCTATATTAACGGCTCGAGCAGTGCTAAAGTGCTGACCAGCCAGAACCGTACTACATCCTACTTCTGTGGTGCGGGGATCTACGATGTCACCATCACGTACTATGATATGTTCGGGGAAGGTGAGAAATCGCCAGAAAGCCGCGTAGTCGTGAAAGCGAAAGTTGATGAAAGCTTTCTAGAAGACAATGCGGTCACGATGGGGAAAATCGACAATGTAGTACAGGAACAGATTACAGGCACTGCCGCGAAGGCCGATGAGCTGGAGAAGAAAGCAAACAGCTTGCAGGGCGAGGTAACGGGCGTCAAGGAAGACCTTAATGGGCTGACTTCTACGGTAAATAACAATGCGGGAAGTATTTCGCAGCTCACACAGAGGGCCGAAGGTATCGAAACAACGGTGGCCAATCTGGATGCCTCTACGACAAAGTCCATTTCACAGCTCACACAGAGAGCAAACAGTATCGAAACGACGGTGGTCAATCTGGACGCCTCTACGGCGACGTCTATTAAGCAGAACGCAGACAGTATCTCTAGTGTTGTGCAAAATCTCAATAAGTCACCGGCGGAGACGGGATACAGCGCGTTCACGCAGATGCAGGATGCAATCAATCTCCGCGTCGCCAAAGATGACTTGATCTCTCAAATCAATGCGACGCCGAGCGGTGTATATATCGCGGGCAAAGTGATCAAGATTGATGGAGATACCGTCATCGGGCAGAATGTCATTTCCGGGGATTCGATTCAGTCGGGGAGTATCAGCGCTGATAAGCTGGCGGCTAAAAGCATTTCTGCCATGGGGATGACGCTTGGCACGCTAGGCGAGGGGAATGGCATGCGAACAGTCTATACAGACAAGAATATAAAAATTTACGATGAAAATGGGACGCTTCGCGTTGCTATTGGTATTGACATATGAGGCAACGACATGAACATTGGACTTAAAACATGGGACGCGAGTGGAAATCTAAGCTTAGACATAACAGATTCGTTGTGTAAAATTCTAGGGAAGCTTGATACAGCAGACTATATCACGGACCTGAACCAGGCGACTGGTGACCTCTATGTAAAGCCGCCATGGATAGAAGACGCGATAGAAGCATACAGATTGAATAATACATTCTGGTGCTTCGCTGGCGCAGTGTGGTGGCCAGCTGAATACGTAAAACGCTTTTCCTACCCGTCTCCCTCGGAGATTGGCGTTAGCGGGGATTCAATCAGAATCCCACTTAATACGTCAACGACGAAGTATGCGTCAAGGGTTGTTTACCTATGTGGGGTGTACTAAATGAATTCGATTCTTGTTTATAACAGCAACAAGCGACTGGTGATCAACGACAGCTTTACAAATTTATCATTAACGAGGAAGATCCCGCTCACCGATTTGCCAAAGGGAAGTAAAGAGATAAACATTACGCCGTGGTTCCATCATGCGTCTGGCATCAAGCCAACGCGAGGGACGGCGAGTACATACAAGTTGACGTTGGATAGTAACGAATATTTGGTTGCGCTGGTCGCGGGTGATATCAATGACGTTCTGACAAAGGTTTTCGTTGAGACCGCTGGCGGAATACTTGACGGATACGTGTTCGATGTGCCGCCGAATGGAGATGCATCCAAAATTACTGCATATGTGTTTGGTTTACAGCCAAGAAAGCCTGTAGATCATTTTGGATTGCATGTATTTAACGCCAAAGGAGAATATATTTATGATAGCGGGAAGAAATATTTGCGGCGATCGTCCTATTGGGAGCCAGCCGCAGGTAAAAAGGTAAAGCTCGGGTTTATTGCATCCCCCTTAACGGAAGTAAGGCCTGACACGAACTATATATACCCTCAATACTGCTATTTCTATTCCGGATCTAATCCTCCGTCTAGTGATGCGATGCACTGGGCGGAACGGCTTTGCTGCGGATTCTATAAAGAAGAGGGCCTGACGACAAGTGAGGCGTGGAGTTACAACATGGATATGATGGTGTGTGACGTAACGAACATGTAAGGAGGCACAACAATGAGACCACAAGCATTTCAACACGGAGAGATCCGGGACGAGAATGACAACATTATTCAGAACGGAGCGTATGGTAAGCTATCCGCATTCGTAAATGCGCAAAACGACGGCATTCTGGACTACCTGATGAATAATCTGGAAACCCTGAACAACGCCGTCCTCGGGAATTACCTGATATTCCCCTCGCAGGCAGATTTCCCGGAAACCGGCGATGCGTCAAAGGTCTACATCGACAATGGGACGGGGAAGCCGTATAAGTGGAACGGTACAGGGTATACCGAACTCGACCAGCAGGCGCTACAGATTACCGCGCATAACGTCTCCTTGTTGGCGGCGGAAGCGAAGGCGGCGGCTAGCGCGGCAAAGACCAGCGAGACGAATGCCGCTGGCAGTGCGTCCGCCGCATTGGTAAGCCAAAAAGCAAGTGCAGATTTGCAGGCAAAAGCAAAAACCAGTGAGATAAATGCTAAGGCATCCGAAAACAATTCAAAATCAAGCGAAAATTTAGCTAAGGCGTGGGCTATGAGCGAAAGTAGCCCTGATGGCGTTGATGGCAATAAGTCTGCGAAAACATGGGCGATGAGTGCTATATCAGCAGAAGCTAACGCCAAGCAGAGCGAAATCAATGCTAATTCGTATAAAAATGCCGCCGCCAGCAGTGCAACCGCATCGGCTAATTCGGCATCGGCATCAAGTGCGTCGGAGATAAATTCTGCTAATTCGGCTAAAGCGTCTGCCTCTAGCGCGGCGGCGGCGAAAGCATCGGAAGCGAACGCAAAGGCATCAGCAGATAGAGCAAACAGTTCTTTGGAAACGTTATTGGGCAGTCAAGTCAATGCAGATTGGGCGATAACAGATAACACTAACAAGGCATTTATTAAAAATAAACCTGACTTAACCGTGTATGCGACAAAGGAAGAGCTGGAAACAGAGTGCGTTGATAAGATTAACCAATTAAACACGGCGCTGAAAAACGGGTTTACTACTGCTTCACTCACTGTATCAGGGGAAACCAGTGTACCGACACCGGCAACAACGAACAAATCTAAAACCATAGCCAATACCGAATTTGTACATGGCGTGGTAAGTGATTTAGTCAACGGCGCACCGAACGCATTAGATACATTACAAGAGCTTGCAAGTGCTTTAGGGAATGACCCTAATTTCTCTACCACCATCTTGAATAAGATAGGTGAGAAGGAAAGCAAGACAGATGCACAAATAGAGCATGAGAAACTGCAAAATGCAATTAATTTGTGCCTTAAAGGTAAAGCCGTTCTTAGAGGTGGAACATCCGATAATCCGGAGACGGTTACTATTCCACTTGAAGCTGGAATGTTTCCTGTTTATGGTTTCCCAGATGGCTCTTTTAAGGAACAGCCTACATACCAATATGGCATAGTAGTAAACTTTCAGGGTACATCAGGAGCGTTCTTATCTTTATACAGCCTAAATTATTTCTTTAATGAAACAGAAGGGCTGTATTACCGTATTGGCTTTCAAGGTAAAGGGTGGAATACTACGTGGCATAAAGTTGCTAATACAGCAAATGTAAAGAAACAGATATCTGCTGCCCTTACAAATTATGCAAAACTGAATGAGGTCTTCCCAATCACAGACACAGGAAGGAAGATAGTAGAGACAGAGGGTCTAACAGACTTAAATGATATTAAGTGCTTATCTTATCCTTCATGGTTATGTCGTTTGAGTGCAACAATACCAACGTTGTCGAATTGTCCAGCAAAAACAGCTTTCTTCTTATATAATCTTCGTAGTGGCTTTAGTAGTGATAAGGAGACTTTACCAAACTTAACTGGTTACTACTATTACATTCTTCAGATCCTTATAGATATTAACGGAAATGTATGGAGACGTTGTGCTTTCAATAGGTCAACTCCTGACTTTAGTTTTACTGAATGGGTTAAAGTTGCAACTACAGATGATTTGTCTTCTTATTACACTAAGACAGAAGTAGATAATAAAATTCCTACAAAGACCTCCCAGTTGACTAATGATAGCAACTTTGCAGTAATCAGCAACGGACACCTTGTTATCAACGGAAGTGAGTTGTGGATAGAATGAGTGACTTAGGAGCAATCTTTCACGTCAAAAAAGATGGGGTGCAGTATGATGCACATGCTTACACGACACTTGATGAATGCCCTGAACCAAATCTCAAATTGATGTACAAAGGGCAACAGGGGTATGTCAAATTGGAAGCTAAAGGAGAAGGAGATGTTCCGTGCTATGTGAAGACGAAAGCAGGGAGTGTCTATCAGGTAAAGAAGGAAGCAATTCCTACAGGAAGTATATGGATGGGTACTGGTTATACTTATACTTTTACCGTTCCAAATCTGATTAAAGTTATCAAAGTAGTTGCTAATGATAACACTAATTATGTAGGTGTCACACCAAACTCTACGCATACTCTAATGTTTGTACGCAATACTATGTTAGGTAGAAAATTACAATGTACGGATCATCGTATATGGTGGGCATCGTATAATTCTACGAATGCTACCCTATATTGGTCCCCAGAAATCAACAAGAAGACACCTACAGTAACTGATTATTAACAACATAAGGAGGTTAATATGCTTACCGCAAGAGAATGCCTCAAAAGAACTAATGACACCTTAAAAACATGTGAGTTGCATAATGTTATCTATGAATACTTAGATAGCCTTACTTTAGACACGAAAGACCCTAAAGCAAAGCGTATGTTGCTTAAACTCCATGAGTTAGCCTTTGGTTCGTTCTTCGATATCGATATCGCCGTAGACGCCGTAGCTCATATGAAAAACGTGGATGGTACGACTGGTGCGCACTGGACATTTGCAGAAGTTGAAGAGGAAGCTAAGAAGCGTCACATTGATAGACCAGCTGACTTGTACTATGCCATCAATATGTTATACAGTGACCTTTCTAAAATTCTTGGTAAAGACCAAGAAAAGTATATTGCGGTAGCTAAAGCTCTTTATTGGGATGACCCCGACATGCCAGAAGGTAAATTATTCAAACAGTACGTAGCAACAATCTAGCTTCTGCATACATGGTAAGAGCGTGGGTAAGGACGGCTTAGTAAACGAAAGGAAGCAATTATGAACTATCAGAAAATTGCAAGAGAAAAAGCCAATAACTTACAGGAATTTATAGAAAGGAGGTGATTATCATGAAAGCAGAACGGAAAGCAGTTAAAGAGTGGCTTAGAACGATGGATCGCAGTGAGTATGATCGGATGCTGCGCGATGCGTTGTTTACTGAAACAGAACTTAGATACATTCATATGCGATGCATTGAGGGCAAGTCTTTCAAAGAAATAGCTATCGAATGTGGGCTTTCCCGGCGGACAATGTGTAGTATAGCGAAACGAATAGCGGATAAAATGCACAAATCTATCATAAAGAATGGATTTAATTCTCACTAATTATGCACCATTTCAATCGCATAGTGTACTATGATACTCATAGATAGGAGGGATTGAAATGTACATGAATGGTTATCCAGTATACCCATACGGAGCAGCCCCGCAAATGCAAGAGCGGCTTATGCAAATGGAACAGCAGAAATACGGGATGCAGATCCCGCAGTACACCATGGGGAATATTGTATCTAGCATGGAAGAAGCCAGGATGCGTGAAATTATCCCCAACGGCACATCTTATTATTTCCCTTCCCCTTCAGAAAACCGGATATATGAGAAATCTACGGATCTGAACGGTCAGCAGGTTTTCAAAGCGTATGAATTAGTGGAGCTTCCAAGCGTAGCACCGGCCACTACAGGCAGTGTAAAGGCATTGGAGGTACGCATTCAGAACATAGAGAATTTGTTACAAGAATTAGTAGGAGGTACAGAAAATGCTCAATCCAATGCAGCTAATGGGAATGGTCACGCAGGCGCAGAATCCAATGAACCTGTTACAGCAAATGGCAGGGCAAAACCCTTTAATGGGAAGGGCTCTGCAAATGGGGCAAGGTAAATCTGTAGAGGAACTGCAAGCTATCGCAAGGAACTTGGCACGGCAGCGCGGCATGAATGAAGCGCAGTTGAATAATTTCTTATCTCCATTTGGTCTGAAACTCTAGCTAGAGTTTATATACAGTATTTTCCAAAAAGGAGGAACTCAAAATGGATGGAAATGGTATTCAGCCAGTGATGCCAGTATCCGGCGGCTATGGCGATGGGTTTGGCTGCGGAGGCGGTATGTGGTTTATGTGGCTCGTCGTCATCTTCGCTCTGATGGGCGGAGGCGGTTTTGGCGGCTGGAATAATCGAGGGAACGCACTGACACAGGCAGAAATGCAGGCCGGGTTTAATCACCAGGATGAGATGTCTCAGATTCGCGGCCTTACCTACGGCATCGCAGATTCTACTTTTGCACTGAATAATTCTATTCTGAATGGGCAGGCAGAATTAAATCGTAATGTTATGCAGGGGAATTTCGACTTGCAGAAAACGATGATGCAGGGAGATTGGGGAATCGGTCAGCAGCTCAATGATAATAGGTTTGCACAGCAGCAGTGCTGCTGCGAGACAAACCGTAACATTGACAACGTAAGGGCTGACGCTTATCAGAATACCTGCAAGATCACCACGGCCATTCATGAGGAAGCGGAAAAGACCCGCGGCATGATTGCAGCTAACACCATGCAGGAACTCAGAGATAAGCTCGCAGACCGTGATCGGGACCTGCAGACGGCTAGATTCAATCTTAGTCAGTTTGCCCAGACGGCGGCAGTAGTCAATCAGATCCGACCATATCCACAGCCAGCTTACATTACCTCCAGCCCGTATCAGTCTATGGGCTATGGTACTTGTAATGGCGTCGTAGTTTAATTCCGCGATAGGCGTGACCAAGGGACGGTTTGCGCCGTCCCTTTTTGTGAGGTGATAGATATGTGTAATGGGAATGCTGTCCTTACAACAGCAGTGGCAGTTTCCGGCGGGAATTTGGTGCTAACCATTCCGGCGGGAACATACAACAATTGCAGTAACATGATTCTGAGACTGGCACAGGATATACCGCTGAATGCCACAAATCTTATGCCGGTTGTCATTCAGATCGGAGTTGGTACTACATTGTATCCGGTTCGTCAGAAATCCGGTCATAACTTGTATGCTACGCAGATTCGCACACGTCGGAATTATGTATTGCATGTAGCGGCGGACTCTAGTACATTTACGCTGATCCATGGATGTTTGAATAATTGTAATTGCGGCGCGGTAGCTAGTCTATCCTAACCGTTCTAATGCCCCTTCACGGGGCATTTTTTTATGAGGTGAATATAATGGACGATATCACCATATCCGTACTGACGCAGATTATATACGCGACTATTACTTTTGCGGCCGGGTATAGCTGGAACAAATCTAAGAGCTTGGTTTGCATCGAAAAAAACATGCAAAAAGGGATAGGCGTTATTTTGAAGATCGAGTTAAGGCGTATCCATAGCCGTGGGATGAGGAGAAGGTATATTACCTATGATGAAGAATCAATGGCAGAGGAAATCTATACGATCTATCACGCTTTGGGATTAAACGGCCAAGGGACAGCCATGATTCATGATTTACGAAAATTGCCGAAACGGGAGGATTGCGTGAATGCTAAAACGTATACAAGAAACGTTTAGGAAGCTATCGAAAATGAAGGTGCAAACCTCTATGAAAATCATCTATCTGTATGGCGGCGGGCTGGCTATGCTTACCATCCTTATGGTCCTTTCGTGGGGAGTGAATTGGTATAATTCCGGCGTACCGGATCTGAATAGTCTGATAAGTATTTTCAAGGAATATACCGCACCGGCTGTAGTGGCGGCGTTCACCTTTGTTTCCGTCTTCAGCGTCGATACTGATGGTGACGGAAGACCGGATGCGGCACAGAAGCAAGCAGAGAGAAACCAGCCGACACCACCGCCAGCCATTCCTATTAGATTGGAGAATAAAAAATGAATATAAAAGAAGTGGAAGATGCATTGCGAGAGGCAAGGCCTGGATTCTACCAATATCCTTATCCAGTGAAAGTGTATTGGCATTGGACGGCGGGGCACAGGGATATGACGTTCAATGATTACCATTTCTGCATTGACGGGTCCGGGAATATTATCCAGACACTGCCATTGAATTTTATTCCCACGGCGACGTACATGAGAAATACCGGATCTATTTCCATTGCCTTGTGCGGATGTTACGGTGCACAGGCATTTAAGGGGAATCCAGATTATTGCCGTCTTGGGGATGAACCGCCGACGGACGATCAGATTGAAGCGCTTGCCATGCTTTCTGCGAAGATCGCGCAGGTATTTGATATCGATATCGACATAGAGCATTTCATGACGCACGCAGAGGCGGCGGATAATCTGGATGGATATAACGCGCATGAGCCGTATGGACCAAATTCCACTTGCGAAAGGTGGGATCTGGCAGTGCTCCACGAGGATGACGAATGGATGAGTGGCGGTGATATTCTGAGAGGGAAAGCTATTTTCTACAGATCGCAGATGGATATGCTCGATGAGGAGTAAATCGAGAAGTAACGATGTTTTTATTTGGCTTTACAGGCGTTTTCTATGCATGCCACGATACATTTATCAAAAGAGTAGTGCGAACGCCTGTGGCATGCCAAATTCGCTGAACTCCACGCTTTTAGGCGTTTGTATAAGAAGAAAGAGTGGCGGGTTATGTATGAATACTTTAAAAAGAACCGTAACACTATATTTAGTGGCGGTATTATTCTCATTCTCATTTGTGTTTTTGCCTTTTTCATCCTGCGAAGCGGCACAGGTGTATCAGATATCGGAGGAGCAGTTGACCGAACTATCGATGATAACAAAGAGGCAGGAAGAGAGATTGGCGCTGCTACAGACGAAGTTAAGCGTGCTGGAAATGAGCTCGACGGGGCAAGAGAAGGAATTGACCGAAGTATTAAGTCAATTACAAAAGTCAAAGAATCAGCTGGCAGAAACACGGAAGAACTTAGAGAGTGCGAACATCTCATTAGAGAAGGCAAGGCTCATAATCAGCGAGCAGGAGAAATCCTTGATGCAGTTAGAAAAAGCGGTGAAGGATCTGGAACATAGGGTGCGTTTGGCAAAGAGACAGCGTAATGTGTGGGCGGCTTTATCCGGCGGGCTATTACTTTATGGCATAGCAAAATGAATAGATATACAAGACGGCGGGATATCCCGCCGTCTTTTTTTATGCCTTTATGCAGATACGCATGGGGGATATACAGTTTCATGTAGTGATATACCGGAATCGCGTTCGCTTGGCCCCGGCGCGGTGGTTACTGTCATAAAAGAAGAATTGGACAAATAAATTCGTTAGTGCTAAAATAGTGGTAGCCTCCAAAGGCTAATAAAATAACGGAAGGGAAGGGAGCATATCGGTACGCCGGTATGCTCTTTTCCTTTGTGCAAATAACAATATGCTATAAAATATTTCTATTACAAATTAGTTGCGGATAAATCCCACATAACGTATAATACAGTCATGGAGCGCTCCTATTTTACTGCCGCATAGGCAGCTTAGAGGTTAGGGACGCTCCTCTGTCTAGGGGGGACGCTCTCTAGTGGATTAAAATGCGTATAGCATAGAAAAAGAGCAGCTTATCCTTATTGGGTGGCTGCTCTTTTTCTATTTTATGTGAGTAGGTGGGTATATGGATATAAAGAATAGCGTTCCGATGCGGCTCTTGGCAGCTGAGAAGATCAAGCATCCGTACTTCTTTAAAAGAATTGAACAATTAGTAAGAGATAAAGAGGCGGAGTGGGATCTTACTTACTGCTATTGCCCGATATGGGTAGGGATGTCATATGTAATGAAGTTAGAGGGGTTAAAAGAGATAAATCTCATGGTATCGTCGGAAGGCGCGAAGCTGGCTACGCTGATTTCCTGGCGGCAGTCTAAAAACATCTACGATATAGATGAAGGGCTGATAGAGGAGTTCGTGGAAAGATCTGATGGGAATATGGAGATAACATCGGACATGCTGGTGCTGCCGACATGGTGCGTTTATCTTAAAATCCCGCTTATAGCTGAATTTTCCGGTGCATTTGTCATGTTTGATGAGCATGAAACAGATGGGAAGGAGCTCTTTATTGCGCCCGTAACCGATGATTGCCAGTTTGTAACGGCCATCTATTTAAAGATCCCGAAAGAGCCGCGAATGTTAAGTGATATCATCAAGGAGCAGTTCGAGGAGAGTGTAGGGAAGGGGAATACTAAGAAATACGGGTTCACTACAGATGATGTACAGCGGTATTATGAAGCTTCCATGAAAACGATCAAGCTTATTATCAATATACTAATGTACATGTCAGCGGTGAATGCAGAAATCGTATTTAAGAACGCAAGGTCGTATAAGGCTACGAAGAAAATCAAGGATACCCCGCGTGAGGTGAAAGCATTCACGGTCGGGGAGAAGACAGGCTATAGGATCCGTACTCTAAAGAAGGCGGTAGTGAGATATAATGAATCTCAATCGTCCGGCGGGCATCATAGATCGCCTGTCATGCATGTAAGACGAGCGCATTATCATACATTCTTGTGCGGCAAGGGCAGGAAGGGGAAACGCTTAAAGTGGCTGCCGCCTGTCATCGTAAACGGGAATCAGGAGCCTGTGGATATAGTGACTATCACGAAGGTGAAAAAAGAATAGCAGGTAAAAAGGTACTTCTTTTGGTTTCAAAAAAATTGAATTTGGGCCGTATAGAGAAATTTCAAGGTACTTCTTTTCGTTTGAAAGAAATCAAATCGTGGCCGTAATAAAAAAATCCAACTTGTGCATTGTTTATACAGGTTGGATTTCTTTATTATGTTATGTCAAAGGAATATTGATATTTTGAATATTGCTACATTCATGCAAAAAGCGCCAATGATAGGGGTTGGCGCTTTTTGCATGAAAGAAAATGAGGTTGGCAGTTATACCGAGAAAAGAATTGGTAAAGAGGTATAACTACTTAATTATTATAGCGGAGTGGAAGAAATAAATATAGAGAGAAGACTTTGGCGTGTGCAATGGCCTGTTACGCCAGTACCTGCGATCCATTTTAACTTCAATTCAATTCATTTTAACTCAATTCAATTCATTTTAACTCAATTAAATTCATTTCAATTCGTTCTGAATATATTGGATCAAATTGGAGAAAGTACAGATTTGTATTTTTCTGACTTTTTCTGCCTCACGCCAGCTTGTATGATTATGTTATAATATTTGGCTTTGCGATTTTGCTAAGTCAACATGGTATTCTTCTGAAAATTTAGCACAAGATGGGTATTGAGTGCAGGGCACGGGGCACTAATGTAGAAAGCATGCGGCGTTTCCGGCGGAGCTGATGCAGCCAAAAGAAAGTCGGGCATGTGAAGCGAGAGGATGTTTTGGGGTGGCTCCGGCGGGCCACTCCGATGCATGTTTGTATTTACATTTGTTGGCATTTGGAATTATCGGGAAATGCAAACTTGCGTTTACACCAATGCCGGTTTGCGTTTACG
>ERZ1026898.322-NODE-322-length-31293-cov-20.354600_pt1 | contig 31293 bp, 17 predicted proteins | sample MGYA00380178_ERZ1026898 | MGnify/ENA primary metagenome ERZ1026898 (study PRJEB33269, sample SAMEA4719814) | human gut metagenome | biome: human-associated habitat; feature: organic feature; material: feces | place: Cameroon | collected 2013-10 ...
CTTTCTTTATATTGCTAAGAGAAACCGTATTTCTCAAAAGCGAGTGCAAAAGTACTAACTATTTTCCATTCCACCAAATTATTCGGCAAAAAAGTTCGATAAATAGATATATTTTAACATTTGTAAACATTTTGAGCTTTCAAAAATCCTTTTATACCTTATTATATATATATGAAATAGATTCAAAAATACAGTTTGGCAATTTCTACTTGCCATTCTCATGATCATTTTAGAGACAAAAGCGGTTTCTAGTCTGATAAAATGCACATAAAAGACAAAAGCTTTGCTCTTTTCAAGAATTATTTGTACTTTTGCACTCAAAAAATAAAATCAGAATAAGCCTATGTTACATATTGCAGAATATTTTCCAATAACTGACCCTACGTTGATATTCTTCGTAGTACTCCTCATCATTCTATTTGCCCCAATCATCATGGGTAAATTAAGAATTCCCCACATCATAGGAATGGTTTTGGCAGGAGTACTGGTCGGTAAATACGGACTCAATATCCTGGAACGAGACTCATCTTTCGAGCTGTTCGGAAAGGTGGGGCTTTATTACATCATGTTCCTAGCCGCCTTGGAAATGGACATGGAAGGCATGAAGAAGAACAAGATGAGACTACTCATTTATGGTCTTCTTACCTGTTTCGTGCCTTTTTTCCTTACGTTCGGCATGAGTATCTGGCTGCTTCATTATTCCTTCAGGGCTTCCATGCTTCTAAGTTGTATCATGGCATCCAACACCTTGATAGCCTATCCTATCGTGGCACGCTATGGATTGCAACAGAAGCCAAGCGTTACGTTGAGTGTGGGTTCCAGTATGCTTTCACTTTTGATAGCCCTCATCATGCTGGCGGGTCTCGTAGCTTCATTTTCCAAGCACGACGGTATCCTTTTCTGGCTATTTTTCGCAGCCAAGTTTGCTGCATATTGCGGATTCATGATATTTCTGATTCCTAGACTAACGCGATGGTTTCTACGCAGATACAGCGATGCCGTGATGCAGTTTATCTTTGTGATGGCGATGCTTTTCATGAGTGCAGCCTTATCCCAGATGGTAGGTATCGAAGGTGTCTTCGGTGCCTTCTTTGCGGGTCTTATATTAAATAGGTATATCCCGCATGTATCTCCTTTGATGAACCGTCTGGAGTTTACGGGCAATGCACTCTTCATTCCTTACTTCCTGATAGGTGTGGGCATGCTCATCAACGTGGGACTGCTCTTCCAGGGCGGTCACATTCTGTGGGTCATCTTCTGCATTGTTTTCTTCGGAACCTTGGGAAAAGCCATCGCCGCCTATGCAGCCTGCTTCGGATTCCGGTTGCCGCTGTCATCGGGTCACATGATGTTCGGCTTGACTTCTGCCCATGCCGCCGGCAGTATCGCCATGGTGATGGTGGGTATGAATATCCTCGTAGGACCGAATACTTATCTGGTAAACGATGACATGCTGAATGGTGTGGTGATGATGATTCTCTGTACCTGCATCATCTCTTCGATGCTCACCGACTGGAGTTCCCGTAAGATTATCCTCCGCGACAAGGAACTACCAGATGCAGAAGATGACAAGAAAGCAAGCGATGAGAAGATTCTCATTCCTGTGAAATATCCGGAATATGCAGACAACCTGATGAGCCTTGCTTTCCTGGTAAGAAACCAGAAATTGAACAGAGGACTGGTTTGCCTGAACGTAGTGTATGATGACAAGGATATGCGATACAAGCAGGAACAGGGACGCCAGCTTCTTGACCATTGCAGCCAGCTTGCGGCAGCCACAGACGTGATGACGCAGACGCAGGTTCGCATTGCAGCCAACATCGCCAACGGCATCAAGCATGCCTTCAACGAGTTCCAGTGTTCAGAAATCATTATCGGCATGCACATGCATCCTGAGGTTTCACCTAAGTTCTGGGGAGAGTTCCACCAGAGTCTGTTCAACGGACTGAGCCGTCAGATTATCATGGCGCGCGTCAAGCAACCGCTCAATACCCTGCGTCGCATAGAAGTGGTAGTACCATCCAGAGCCGAGTTCGAACCAGGCTTCTACAGATGGGTAGAACGTCTTGCCCGACTAGCAGGCAATCTGGATTGCCGTATCCAATTCCACGGTCGCGAGGAAACCCTGGCACTCATCAATGAATATATCACCAACCGTCATCATGAAGTACGTGCCGACTACACCCTGATGAATCATTGGAACGAGATGCCTCGAATAGCTTCCCAGATAGCGGAAGACCACATGTTGGTGATTATCACAGCCCGTAAGGGAACTGTATCTCACAAGACAGCTCTCGAACGCTTACCTGAAGAAATCACCCGCTTCTTCCTTGGAACCAATCTGATGATTATCTTCCCAGACCAGCATGGAGACTCCTCTGGCAATAACCTGACATTTGCCGAACCTCAACATCAGGAGGAAATTAGTGCTTATGTCGCATTCAACCAATGGATTAAAAAGAGATTCAGAAAATAATCCAAGATTTTCCAACAATAATAAAGGTCGCCAAGATTATGGCGACCTTTATTGTTATCAAATAGTTTATTTCCTATTCTTATCGAACAGTTTATTTCCTATTCTTTTCAAATAGTTTATTTTGTATTCAAAACCAGTTTTCTGGCTTTCATCTTATCCGAAGAAACCAGCAGTTCTACTTTTCCATTTTGCTTTCCTGCTCGCAATATCACGAGGGCGGAACCCTGGAAGAGATTGCGCTGAATGTTTTTCTCCAACTGGGTCTTTCCGATATGAAGCTCATCCGAAGCGATGTTTCCGTTATCCACCGCCACGATATTCGCATCGCCCTTCACCTGGAAGGTCAACTTGTCGAAAGCCTTGGCATCCTTCATGTTCAGCACTCTTCTTCCCTTCTTATCCACGGCATAGATGCGGACGTGCATCAGATCCTTACCATCAGCATGCCAGGTCTCCACATCCGGAACCAGCTTCAGAGCCACAGCCTCGCCCGTAGTCTCTATCTGATGGCGAGCCACCACCTTGCCGTTTTTCTTAGCTACAGCCACCAGAGTGCCTGGAGCATAGGCGACGTTGTCCCACTTGATGCGGGCACGGAGTTTAGGGTCGTTACTATTCTTCTTCACTCCCAGGCTCTTGCCGTTCTGGAAGAGTTCCACCTCGTCACCATTGGTATAGGTATAGAGCGAAACCTTCTCGCCTGCCTCACGGTTCCAATTTTCAGAAAGCTTTCCGGCAGAAACATTGATGCCATTCCACTGGATGTTACCACCCGATTTCTCGATAACACCGATGTGAACGGTTGGCTCGTCAGTAAACATGCTCTTCACGAAATAAGCATCTGGCTTTGGCTGAAGAGAAAGATCGAACACACCCTGATTCCAACCCTTGATAGGCCATCCCATGCTCTCGCCCAGGTAATCGATGGCGCCCCAATAGGCAAGACCAATCACCTTGTCACGGTCCATCTCGTAGAAGTTAGGACCCATGGCTGCCACACTTGCCTCACTCTGATAGAAGGTTTTCTCCGGATAGCGCTTGCTGTCACCAGGGAAGTACATATAGCGATAGTTATATGAATTCACCTCAGTCTCTATTGCCAGGTCGGCTGGAATGGAATCCGTCTCCAGGTTGCGATAGCGTGGATGCATCGCCACGGTGGTGAGTCGGGTATCGTCATAACGGTGCAGCAACTCCTTCTGGAGCTTATAAGCCGTAACGCCCCAATCGTTGAAAGGCAGGTTGCTATATTGCTGCAACTCATTTCCCAGGCTCCACATCACCACCGAAGGATGGTTTCTGTCTCGCTTCACCCACTCAGGAACATCCTTTTGCCAGAGACTCTCCCATTCCACTCTGCCACCGGCATACTGAGTAAGCCACTTGTCGTAAAGCTCATCCACTACCAGGATACCATACTTATCGCAGAGTTTCAGGAAATCCTCGCTATACGGATTATGAGAGGTGCGGATATGGTTCATTCCGAATTCCTTCATCAGTTTCAGTCGCTTCTCGATGGCACGCGGATAGGCGGCAGCACCCAGGGCACCGAGGGTATGATGGTTGGCATAACCTTTCAAAAGCACCTTCTTGCCGTTCACCAGCAAGCCCTTCTGTGGGATGATTTCTATGGTGCGCACACCAAACGGCTCCTTTATCTGGTCGGCGATATTGCCCTCGTTGTCATAAAGCGTCACTTCGGCAGTATATAAATAAGGTGAATCCGGCGACCACAACTTGGCGTTTTCCAAAGAGATACTTGGCAATTCATACTCTCTGTCTCTCCATTTGGCATTGAAGTGGATGTCGTTCTTCTGCTCAGCCACCACCTTGCCATCGGCATCGAGAATACGAACACCCACCGGCATCTTGGCAGCAGTCTGTCCCTTAGCCACCTTCTGCTGGTTGATGATTTCCGCCTTGATCTTCACCTCCCTGTTGCCCTGTGTACGGATAAAGAGCGGATGGCGAGGGAAGAACAGGTCCTTATTGGTAACGATGAGATTGACATCACGATAGAGACCGGCACCCGTAAACCAGCGGGAGTTGCTTGGATTTTGCGTATCCGCCTTGACTGCGATTTCATTAGGCTGTCCCCACTTCAAAAGTTTGCTCAGGTCGATATCGAAGCCCAGGTATCCATAGTCGGTACCACCGATTCGCTGACCGTTCAGATAGACATCGCCCACCAGCATGATGCCCTGGAAGTCGAGCACGATGCGCTTTCCCTTCCATTCGTCCTTAGGCGTAAGTTCATAGCGATACCAGCCGATGCCCATCTCCTTGAATCCACGGGAACTCAATCGGCTGCGCACATTGCTGCCCGCATCGCTATTGTCAGGTCGCTCGCTGGCATCCGGAGCCACCCAGTCCTGTCCTATCAGGAAATCATGTGGCAGATTCACCACATCATCCCCGCTTTGGGTTGATTTCAACTCAGCTATGTTCTTCACATCTCCGCGATGGAACTGCCATCCCTGGTTGATGCTGATGGTATCGCGAACCGCTGCATCTGCCGAAAGGGTTCCCATCAAAGGCAAACCGCCCAGCAGCAACGAGGCGAAAAGTATTGTCTTTTTATTCATTCCAAATTCATTTAATATGAGATTTTGAAGCAAAAGAACTAATCATAAAGTTCAATGTTCAAAGTTCAATGTTTTAAGTATTAATTTCCGTCTGGCTTGGTTACATCCTGGTTCACGGATGGATACCATACGAATTGATTGAAATCATCTGGCTGCGCAGGATTAAAGTCCTTCCAATCTGCACGGAGATACTTCACGATAGGCAGATTGAGCTGTTTCATGCCCATCACCACCATCTTAGCCACCTCGTAGGCACCGTATGGATTGAAGTGGGTGTTATCCTCCAAAGCCTTAGGCTGGTTTGGATAAGTATTTGCCGGATAGTGAACCAGCGACTTCTTACTGTTCTCATACCCCAAGGTCTCGAAGAAGGTACGGGTCATATCGTGGAGTTCGATGACAGGAACATCCTCTCTCTTAGCCACAGCTCTCATGGCATCAGGATAATCCTTATGAGTCTCCTGAATCTTGCTATGGGTAGCCTCATCGAAGAAGCGACGCTGAGTAGGAGTTACGAAGATGATGTTGCCACCCTTCTGGCGAACCTCATCGATGAACTTCTTCAGATTGAAAGAGAAATTATACCAGGCACCACTGCCCGCATACTTCTCCTTCTGGTCATTATGACCGAACTCACAAACCACGTAGTCGCCCTTCTTCATCATCGCCAGCACCTTGTCCAGACGGTTGGAAGCAAGGAAGGAACCTGCTGTCAATCCGCTTTCGGCATGGTTTGAGATAGCCACCTCCGGACCAAACCAGCGAGTCACCATCTGTCCCCAGGAAGCGTATGGCTCCGTAAACTGATCAACTACCGTAGAGTTGCCGCAAAGGAAAACGGTGGTGGTTTCGGCAGGAGCCGGTTCCACCTTGATGCTCTTTACTACTGGGGCTGCACCGGTAAACTCCAGAGTCAACTTCTCGTCCCAGGTAAAGTAATCCTTCTCGCGAGGCTTAATCTTTACGTTCATCTTCGCATTGATATAAGGGCTGCGCTTGTTCACGATGAAGGAGTAAGTCTTGAACTCACCCTTCCTGGTGCTCACCTCATCGAGCATCAAACGGCGGTTCTCGGCACGAACCACAGTCTTGCCCGCTTTCTTCTTAGAACCGAGCACCACGGTCACCTTATAGTTGCCATCCGCCACCTTCACGGAATAGAAGAAAGGCGCATTGCTTTTTGCCTTTGGAGCAGCCAAGATGTCATATCCCTGACCCTTCTCAGCAGAATAGACAGGCTGCGCCTTCAACATATCAATATCAAAAGTCTGGGCATTGGCGGCTACCGTAGAAGCCAGCGCCAGCAGACTGGTAAATAAAAAATTTCTTGTCTTCATTTTGTTCCTTCTATTAAAAACAACCTTATTCCATTGCTTTACTTCAGATACTTCGCCAAAGGACTCTTCATCTTCTTCAAACCCTTAGCCACGCACTTGGCATTATGCTGGGCACCCTTCAGACTGGTGTGGGTATGATCCTTCTTGTAATAAGCCTTCACCTTTTCCTTACCTATCTTATCATAAGAATCGGCAGCGATGTTGTGGAGGTCGAGGAAGGCAACGCCTGTCTCTGCAACGATTTCGCGATACCACTTGCCGTAGGTATCGTTTCGGCGCTCCATCTTTCCGTCAGGCCACTCGTTGCGAGGAGTCAGGGAAACGAGGATTGGGGTAGCACCCTTCTCACGAACATCCTGGATAAACTTCTTCAGATACCAGCCGAAGGAATAAACCACCTCATACTGCTTGCTCTCTTCCATCTGATAAACATGACAGGTATCCTTGGCACAAGGAATGGAACCGCGCATCTTCTTGTCGGTCATAGAACAGATGTCGTTGTGTCCGAACTCGATGAGCACGTAGTCGCCCGGCTGAAGACTGTTGTATACCTTATCCCATCTTCCCTCGTTGAGATAAGAACGGGAACTGCGACCAGCCTTGGCTGCATTCACGCAGGTAATCTTCTTAGGATTGAAGATGGTATAAGCCTGAGAGCCCCAGCCCCACATGCCGTCTTCGTCCTTATCGGCATTCTTCACGGTACTGTCTCCGGTGAAGAAAACGACCGGTTTGCCTGGTTCGCGCTTGAAATTCTCTACCGGCAAAGCCACATTGATCATCATCGCCTGCAAAGGAGCCAGACTTGGGTCCTTGCTCTCTGCCAATCCCTCAGCAGCCGAACGGGCATTCATCATCGCGCCGAAGCGGGAGGTGTGGATATGGTCGGTGAAGAAATGATACTTCTCCTTCCAATGACCATAGCTGTCGAGTTTGGCAGCCGATATCTCATTCAAATCAACGAAAGGAACGCCTTCCTGCTCAGCCACCTGCTTTGCCCACAATCCGAAGGTCTTGTTGACGCGGATAATCTTGTCGTTCTCATCGTAGGCATCACGTGGAGTCAGCGACATCAGGATAGGATGAGCACCCAGTGCCTTGCAGTCGTTGATATATTTGCGCATGTATTCGCCGTAGGTATAGACGGTTTCCTTCACACCCGTCTCCTTGATAGTGACATTGAGCGAATCCTTGCCGATGCCAGGGATGCTGGCACGTGCTCTACCGCTATCGTATGGACCATTGTCGTTATGACCGATGGAGATAATTACCCAGTCGCCAGCCTTGATGCCCTTGCGCACATCCGGCCACAGACGGTTGTAGAAGGTACGGCTGCTCATACCTCCGAGCGCCTGGTTCTCTACCGTAATCTTGTTGGCATCGAAGAACTCGTGCTCGTAGTATCCCCAGCCCCACTGACCGTTGTTACCATTACCCAGCGTACCATTGCGCATGGTAGAGTTACCTATCAGGAAGAGCACCGGGTTATTGCCCTTGCGGCTGGTTCCCGGCTGTATTCGTGCGGTCATCGCCTTGTTCAAGCTATCTACGGTATTGTCGATAACCTTGTTGACATCTTCCATCGGTTTTGCCACCTGGGCAAAAGAAGCAGTTGTTGCCGCCATCAATGAAATGGCGAATAATATTCTTTTCATTAGCTACATTTTTTATCAAATTATTATCGTTATATTATATACAAGAGAATTCTTCACTCTTTACTTCATCTTCTCGGCATGATCGGGCAGATAATATCCCAGATGTGGAGGCTGGTTATAGCCCACATTCTGCCATGCCACTCCCATACGGTAGATATGATCGTGCATCAGGGTTGGAACCCGATATTCCGTAGGGATATTGGTAGTGAAGATATTGAGATGCGAGGCATCGCTCTTGTCCCAATAGATGACTTCCTCTCGCCAGTCGCCAAAGAGGTCAGCCTGCAGATTCGGGGTCGCCTTCGACCAGTTGCAACTCACCGAGTTTCCCATCTCGTAGAGCTGTTTTCCATTGCTCAAAGGCAAAGCCACCGCCTCGCTGCCGTTCCATTTCTGGAGATAAGGAGGAAAATGAGGAGAACGCCCGTTTGCCAGAAGTTCATCCTGTAAGTCGCCATCCCAATAAATCCGGAAGTTCATTGCCGGCATTCTGGAAACAGCTCTGAAAGTCGTTTTCTCATTACTTCTGAAATGATCAGCTTCATGATTCTTCTGAGAGGATAAAGATGATTCTGCCGGAACAGGCTTACCCTTAATGTCTCTTACTACAGGAGCATCCGAACACCAAAGTTCATACCCCCGATGCCTGGAATCGATATCAGCAGCCACTCCTCTTCCGGTATCTTCCTTATCGAGTGTACGGAACAGGATTTCGCCTGTTCTCGCATCCCGCAGGTCAGAACCGTAAGGATATTCTTCGTGTACCATATAATATTCCAAGCCCGGACGGTCGGGATCCAGGTCAGCAAGATGCTGCGCATCGCCATGTCCCAATCCGGTAGAATACAACAAGGTTCCGTCATGGTTGATGGCAGCCGAACCGTATGTGATTTCGTCACGTCCGTCTCCGTCCACATCACCCACAGCCAGACTGTGCGCTCCCTGGGCATAGGCAGTTGCCTTACATCCATGAGCTTCCTTCAGCACCTTTCCGTCGGCATCGGTCACCTTCCAGTCGTTGGGAGTCAGCGAAGCATGGAGCCATTTGGTCTTGAGTTCCTTTCCGTCGAAATCTACCGCCCAGAGATAAGAGCGGGTATAATAGCCACGGCACATCACGGCACTCGGCTTCTTGTCGGCACCCTCCAGGAAAGCCACGCCAGCCAGGTATCGCTCGCCACGGTTGCCATAGTTTGCCTTGTCGCCCCATACAGAAGAGTAGGCAGGGAATCCGTTCTCCAGATGCTCCCCCTCTTCCACCTGGTTGCCAACGCCGAAGGCTCGGTTGGGCTGATACCAGATGGTATGCATCGCCTTTCCGGTTTCGCCATGGAAGACCGTCAGCAGTTCAGGACCGGTCATAATGCGACCTCTGGAATTGCGATAGTCGGCATGGTTGTCGATGGAGCGGATTCCGTCATCCGTAGCCGCATCGCTCACAAACCTGCCTTTGGCATCTACCGAACCCGCCGATGTCTTGCAGACCATTTCCGCCTTGCCATCGCCGTCGAAATCATAGACCAGGAACTGGGTATAGTGGGCACCGGCACGGATATTCTTACCCAGATTGATGCGCCAGAGTTGGGTTCCGTCGAGCTTGTAGCAGTCGAAGATGACCTCTCCCGTATAGCCGTCATGCGAATTGTCATGGGCATTGGTCGGGTCCCATTTCAGGACGATTTCGTATTCTCCGTCTCCATCCACATCGCCCACACTACAGTCGTTGGGTGTATATTCGTAGGATTTTCCATCGGGAGTGACACCGCCGGCAGGACGGTTGATGGGCAGGGAGCGATAGAGATCATTCCATGGCTTCACCGCCTTCGAAACTTCTCTTTCAGCCGGAGCATCCATCCTGGGTTCCTTCTGATAAGTGATGATTCGATAGCTGCTGGCAGCAGAACCTTTCCGGTCTGTATAATTGGTCAGCTTCACCTGATGGGCGATAATCTTTCCATCCCTTTCTATGTCGAAGCATACGTTCTTGCTGTCCGTACCCAGCAATCGCCAGCTGAGGAAGATTCCCTTGTCCTGGGCAGGCAAAGCCACCAGGCCACGGTCCAGCTTCTCCATCTGCGATACTGGAGTCTGCACTTGTGCATGAAGATGAGAGCAGGGAGCCATTGTCAGCGCCATACTCATCATCGGAAATAACATTTGTTTGATTTGCATGATGATAGTTGTTTATTATTTTGTATTTCTGCTACAAAAGTACGCATAATCCGGTTCATCTACCTGGTAAAAATATCCAAAGAAGCGGACAATCATACAATTCGTCTGTTATTTTCCCGTATGAGAAGAAAAAAGGCGATACCTTTCTGCCAGGAGAAAGATACCGCCCTTTGTCATATATGATTCTGTTCTATAGAGATATCCGATTAGTAACCAGGATTCTGCATCTTCTCCTTCTCCTCATTGCTCAGGGAAGCACCATTCGCATTGGTGATACCGTCGAGGAATGACTGAGGAATTGGACGATAGTAATGCTTGGCTGGGTCGAACTTGCCCTGTCCGCCAGTGGAAGCATCACTAAACGCATTCCAACGAGCCTCCAAAGTCTTGGTACGAGCCAAATCTTCCCAACGCTGACCTTCACCAATCAACTCTCGTGTACGCTCATCCAAGAGGAAACACATGAACTTATCATAGTCGGATGTCAATTTCAAAGCTTCGTAGATTGGCTGTTCAACCTTAGAGTTGAGCACATCCTCAATACCATTCAGATGCATATTACTCTCAGTAGAAGCAGTAGTCTCGGCAATGTTGTTTGACTCATAATAAGTATTTTCCTCTGTATAGATAGACCCCTCGGCAGAGAATCCACCACCCTTTCCTGTACAAGCAGAATTCTTCTTATAAGCCTGTCCACCATCACGGCTGATAGAGCGGTCCTCGCCAGCCTTGTAACCGGCACGGTCACGTACCATATTCAGGTAAGTGATGGCATTTCCATAATCCTTCTTGCGGATATAAGCCTCAGCTACCATCAGAACATCGTCGGCAGAACGGGCAATGATGGCATCACGGGTTCCGAACTGTGATGCGATAGATTCACGGGCACCGTCACGGAACTTGCTCAAAGCCACGCTTCTGTTGTGGATACTACCCAGAATATAGTAGTTACCAGAACGCTCAGCAGGATTGCTCTGTGTATTGAAGCTGAAAGACTGACCAGCATAGTAGCGTACGAAAGTATGCTCTGGAACAAGTTTACCATTCTTCAAAACATAATCCTCTGACTTTTTCTCTGAGCCATCAGCATTCAAAGCAGGAGTAAAACGAGTATCGCCAGGATTATTGACGATATACTTGATACCAATCTCACCACCCTGGAAACGATGATTGCCTGGATCAGTTTCTGTAGGAACCTTCACATCATCAGGATAATACTCTGGGTGTGCCTTATAGACATCATCCGTAATCTCCAGCTTTCCTGTGTCCTTATTCTTCTTGGTAGTAATCCAATATGGAGCACCTGCTGTATTATTAGCGCCATACTTGGTGATGAATGACTTCCAGAAACGGGAATCGTTCACACGGTCAAATACCTGCATAGAATACTCTGTAGCACTGACGTAAGAGAACTCACGACCACCAGAGATATCACGCTTGCAACCTGCAATATTCTGATAGACTGATGGATAGTAGAGATGGAACTGGTTACCGAAGCGTCCATGCGTGCTGGCACCATCGTTGGAGAACTGTGCAGCAAGAACCACCTCGCTAACATTCTCATTGGCACCATTAGGCTCTGTATAATCCCACAACTCCTGGAAGTTCTGGCACAATGGGTGGGCAGCAATCACCTCCTTACCATACTTGATAACAGCATCCAAGTCAGCATCCTTATACTGGGAATTCCAGCCATCATGCAATTCAGAGGCACGATACAGATGAGCCTTTGCCAGGAAATGGGCAGCAGCCGACTTAGTAAGGCGACCAACCTGCTTTCCTTCTGGAGAATCAGGCAACAATTCGTATGCCTTCTGAAAATCAGAAATAATCTGGGCAAAGCACTCTTCCTCGCTATTACGAGTATAAGTATAATTAATCTTACCATTGCTTGGCTCCAGCTTCAAAGGCACACCTCCATACTGCTTTACCAGCTCGAAATAAGCAAAAGCACGAAGGAAGTACCCCTCACCCAAACGGTTGTTGTAAGTGCTCACCTTCTCACCATAATATAATGGAGTATTCTGGATGACAAGATTGGCTGGTTCTACGAGACCATACATATTGTCCCACAATGGCTGGTTGGCAGCAGTTTCACCCGAGTTCAGGTCGGTGCTGTATGCATTATAAGAGGTGATGTTGTTGGCACCACTGGTAAACTCATCGATACCCATACCATAGAGATAAATACCCCAGATATAGTTATACTTAAACTTCAATTTCTGGTAAGCACCCGTAACCAGGTCATCAATACCTTCCTTAGTCTGGAAATAAGCCGTACCTTTCTCAGTAATCAGCTTCTCGTCAAGGAACGAATCACTACAAGAAGTAACAGTTCCTAAAGTTGCACCTGCAATCAGTGCTGCATATAATATTTTGTTTGTCTTCATGATGTATCTGTATTTAGAATCCAATGTTTAATCCGATAACCCAGCTCTTGATGGTTGTACCTGAACCGTAAGAAGTTGAGTTGTTATCATAACTCAAGAGGTCGGTATCAAGCCACTTGCACTTCTTGTAGATAGTGAATGGGTTCATTGCCTGAACATAAACCTTGAGGTTGCTCATACCCAACTTGCTGGTCACATTCTTAGGGAAGGTATAACCCAGAGAGATGTTACGCATCTTGATGTACGAACCGTCCTGATAGTTCATTGAGCTAGAATAAGTATCGGCATTCTGTCCCTGAGAACCTGGAGAGTAATACTCGGCATCCTCATTGATATCCTTAATCCAATAATCCACATCACGCATAGCATACATACCACCGAGGGTTTCTGCACCCTTGGCTACAGTAAACTTCCAGCGGGCATAGATGAAGCAAGACAACTCGAAGTTCTTGTAGCTGAAGGTATTGTGCCAACCGCCTGACCAGCGTGGACGAACCTTACCTACAATCTGACGGTCGTTGGCATCAATCTTGCCGTCAGGATTTACATCCTTCACCTTGATCTGACCCGGCTTGCGACCAAACTTGGCAGCTTCTTCTGCCTCAGAGGTCTTCCAGATTCCATCATATACATAGTCGTAGTAAACACCGATTTCCTCACCTACGAAGAGACGGTCGTTTACATTCTTTTCAACACCATTGTTCAACTTATCCACACGGTTGCGGTCGATGGTCCAGGTAAGACTGGTATTCCATTCGAAATCCTTGGTCTTCACAGGGATGGCATTCAACTGCAGATCAAGACCCCAACCTGAAGTCTCACCTACGTTGGCGTATGTGCTGGTATAACCGGTGAGAGATGGGATGGTGGTAGCCAGAATCAGATCGGTAGTCTTGTTGTGATAGTAGTCAACACTACCGCTGATACGGTTGTTGATGAAACCGAAGTCGAGACCGATGTTCCACTGCTTGGTCTTCTCCCAACCGAGGTCGAGGTTCGCCATCTTGTTAGGATTCTTGGCAGAAGCATCAGAAGGCAAGTAACCCACAGTAGGATCCATGCTTCCCCATGCATAGTAGTTGCTCTGAACAGCACCCTGAGTAGCGTATGCAGAAACAGCATAGTTACCGGAAATACCATAACCCAGACGAAGCTTCAGGTTACTGATAAAATCAGCCTTCTGCATGAACTTCTCCTGATCAATACGCCAACCAAGAGCTACAGATGGGAATGATGCCCACTTATGGCCATCAGACAACTGAGAAGCACCATCGGAACGAACACTGGCTGTCAACATATACTTGTCTGCATAAGTATAGTTCACACGAGCCATGTAGGAAGCAAGCGAAGTTTCAGTCAGCCCCGTAGAATAAGCCTGCGGATTACCCAATGAACTTGTGTTCCACCAGAGTTCCTCTGCACTTGCTACATAAGCCTTGATATTACCATTCTCTGAATGATATTTGGATGCACTCTGCAAAAGGGTTACGCCGATACGATGGTTCTTTGCAATAGTCTTATTATAGTAAACCAGGTTATCGAGTGTCCATGACACCTTGTTGGATGGGTTATATTGAGCAATGTTTCTACCATCACCATTGATACCATCGGCTGCATTGGCGATGCCCAGGCGATAGTACTGAAGTTCTGGACCAAACTGGATACGATACTGCAAGCCCTCCAATGGCTTCCACACCTTACCGAAATCAAACTGAGCGTAGGCACTTCCATTGATACGGAAATTGGTACGCTTGTTGGTATTATATTTCAGCTCATCAATAGGGTTGATGACGTTCACGTTGTAAGCCCAAGGGTTTCGTATATAGTTACCGTCAGAATCATAAGGCACTGTCCATGGAATCATGGAGTTCAATGCATTATAATAATCACCAGGTCCCGTTACAGACTTAGAGAAGTTATAACCATAGTCCTGGGTTCCGTATGAAGCATTCATGGTGAAGCCCAATGTCAATGGAGCAACAGGTCTTGCCTCGAAAGATGTGTTCAGGGTAAAGCGCTTATAGCTCTGGCCTGGCTGTACGCCCTTTTGGTCTAAATAGCCAAATGAGCCATAACCCTTGAACTTATCTGTACCACCAGAAGCACTGAGTGTATGCTCATGGGTGATACCGGTCTGCTTACCATGAGAAGCCCAGTCGTAAGAACCTACCAATTCCGGATGATAAGTACCATCTACCCAAGCCTGGTTGATATTTGCCCAGCTGTCTTCCTGACCGCCGAAAAGCTTCACATCACCCTCGTAATTAGGAGCAAAGTCTTGGTTTTTATCACCATAGAGTCCCTGATTATATGCAGCCAGTCGGGCATAGTCTATCCACTGTGTGGCATTCATCATCTTGGTTACGTCGTGGAGTGTAGAGAATGTAACTGTACCTGCATAGTTCAAGGTAACCTTGCCTTCCTTACCCTTCTTGGTAGTAACGAGCACAACACCGTTGGCACCACGTGCACCATAGATAGCGGTAGCAGAAGCATCCTTCAAAACCTCGATGCTCTCGATATCCTGAGGGTTGATATTCTCGATACCACCGTTCTGGATAATCATACCGTCTACTACATAGAGAGGAGCACTGCTGGCACCGATAGAGCGCTGACCACGGATGGTGATACTACCCACTGTACCAGGACGCTGAGAGTTGGTGATATCCACACCGGCAGTCTTACCCTGCATACCCTCCAGGGCATCCTTTACAGGCATCGCAGTCAGGTCCTTTGAATCCAGGTGAGCCAAGGCTCCGGTCACATCGCTCTTGCGCTGCACACCATAACCTACTACCACGACTTCATCCAAAGCCTTGTTATCTTCCTGCAATGTTACCTTCAGATCGCTCTTTCCGGCAACGCTTATCTTTTGGGCAATATAGCCGATATATGAGATTTCCACAGTAGCATTCTTTGGCACGTTGGTCAAAGTAAAGTTACCGTCAAGATCAGTTACGGCACCTGTGGTTGTGCCTACTACTTTAACACTGGCGCCAATGACTGCCTCGCCCATGTTATCTACAACTGTACCTTTTACCGTTTTAGCTTGCTGTACTACATTTGTAGCCGCATTCACCTGAGTTGCTCCTACAGGGGAGAACATCAATGCTGAGCAAAAAAGAGTAACAGGCAAAACAGACTCTTTGAAAAATAGTTTGTTGTCCATGTCTTATTACGTTTTGGTTTATATGTTTATTGTTTTGGGTGCAAAAATACACTTATTCTTGCCGACTATACTTTATATTTTGACCATTCACCTTTATTTTTTGACATTTATTAGTTTTTTGCCATTTTTCGTTCATATTCAAACTCCGGAAGGGAGTTAGGGAAGTTAAAGGAAGTTAGGGAGTTAAAGGAGTGTTCAGGAGTTAAAGGAGTGTTCAGGAGTTAAAGGAGTTAAGGAGTTAAGACGTATGTCTTGCTGCTTAAAAACTACGCCAAAAAGACTATTGTCTTAACTCCTTTAACTCCTTAACTCCTGAACACTCCTTTAACTCCTGAACACTCCTTTAACTCCTTAACTCCTTTAACTTCTGAACCTGCGAAACTTCTATATATATAATAAGGTGTATCCCCCGCTAGATGATGGTTATCCAGACGGATTCATCCTTTCCCCTCGCTTCGCCGATGCGCTTCTTCAGGCGGTGCAGCCAGATGCGGGAGTTCACCACCATGCCCTTCTGCCTGTTCTCGCCCACCAGGATGCAGCCCTGGGTATCGTCGGGACAGTTGCCGGCATGGATGCGGATGCCCTCAAAATCGGGCACACCCTGAAGATACGGCAACCACTCCTTGAAACGGGGCGATAGGGTAACGAGCAGAGGATAGGTGCCTTCGGGGATGGCGGTATGTCCCTTCATCTTCTGCGCCTTCTTGCCCGATACCCTGCCCAGGCGCACGTTCTCCTCCTCAGGCTGCAGTTCCACGCCCTTCAGATTGCGCCACGTCGGCTCCAGGGTGTCGCAGAAATAGTTCTCCTCCGACAGCAGCTTGCCGTCTACCGTATGTTCAAACCATCGCTTCAACTGTGGGTTCTTCCATGAAGAGTGAACCACTCTCTCTACCTCCTCATCCTTCAGGATATAGAGGCGTCCGATGGTATAGCTGTTCTTCTTGGCTATACGCTTCAATACTATTTCCATAAATTTCTGTCTGTTAAGTGAATCATTTCAAGTTCTGTAAATCATTAAGCATCAAGCTCCTGACCGTCATGACGGTATTTGAGCTTCTTAAAACTGTAACTTCTGTAACCGTAACCGTTTTTGCCGTCCTCAGATTCCATGCGCACGATATACTTGCGAAAAATCCATTGCTTGATGACGTTCTTGCAACCCTGCGCTTTCAGTCCGTGTTCCAGACGGATGGCTTCCAGCTGCGGTTCGGTGAAGACATCGGGCAGAAGCTGCAGGATATTCTCCGGTCCTCGCTTTGAACTCTTCTCTGCAGTGCTCGCCTCCTTGGCTATCATATCCCCGAAGAAACGCATCTTGCAGTAGAGGTCGTAGCGCTCGCTCCAGCGGATGAAATCCTCTATCTCCGGCTCCCATCTGTAGCCGTTTGCCACATAGAGCACGCACGCCTTCAGATAGGCGATGACGTTGGCACGGAACGAGAAATTCTCGAAGATGCGGTTCTGCGAGGTACGGGAAAACTCGGCATTCTCGTTCTTCAATACCTCGGCAAGCCGATACGCCTCTTCGCATTCCACCAGCCCCGTTGCCATACAGAGATTTTCGATGTAGGGCTTCAGGGCTTTTCTGAATTCATCATCGTAGGTTCCATATACCGGGATGTCCTCACCGATATCACGCTCCGGAATGGTACTGAAATTGATACGGCTCAGCGGACCGTCGGTCAATACCTTGGAGAAATAGCGCTGCCCCTTGTCAATGGTGGTGGAAGCATTCCAGTTGAAACGGATGGTGACACGCTCGGTTACGCTCTGGGTTCCCACACGAGTCTGACCATATTGATTATCTGGGTCGAAGGCGAGACACATGATGCGGAACTGCTGATTGCCGATACCTTTCAACGCATCAAACTGGTCAATCTCATTGAGCGAAGTGTAAAGAAAATGCTCCTTTGCTTCAGCTGTACGCATCACGAAGGCAGGGTTGGTCATGTCGGCATCAATCTCCTGAATGATGAGGTTTTCGGGGCGCTTGCGCTTGTCCTTGTTGGCACCCTTGCGCATCATTTCGTCCTTCCATTCCTTCTCACGTTTCAGGTTTTCAGCATCTCTTTTGCGGATATCCTCCATGATGAAATCGATGGGTTTCTGCACGCAGCTCTTTCCTGCTCCGGTGCCGGCAAGCAGCACGCTGGATAGGGTTGCCTCATGCTCCACGTTGTCGATATATCTGAATCTCGTCTTCCAGAGATGAGTGGCAAGAGGAGGAAAGATGGCGCAAGCCACGGCAGGCTGATAGATCTCCGGTGTCTTGGAAATCAGCAGTTCTACCAGCTTCGGCAGCTTCTTCGGCATCGGTGGAGGGGCAGGATAATCATCGTCTTCACTTTGAACTCCGTTACTTTGAACTTGGAACATTGAACTTTGAACTTTATGATTACCCGCCAGGCGTTCCGGGGATTTGCAATCCCCGGCAAGCAAGCTATAACCATATTGTCCAGGAAGAAAGCCCCCCGCCAGGCGTCCCGGGAATTTGTAATCCCCGGCAAGCGAGCTATAACCATATTGTCCAGGAAGAAAGCCCCCCGCCAGGCGTTCCGGGGATTTGTAATCCCCGGCAAGCAAGCTCTTAGCCGCCTGCTCCGCCAAGGCATTCACCCGAATCACATCCCTAGAGAACGGCTTCGAGCTATCCCCATATTTCGCATAGAAATCATGGATAAGCTGGTGGCAGTCATTCTCCTGATAATAGCTCGGCATTCTCTTCGCCACCACCTTCATCAGCTCCTCTTCGCTCATCATACGTGACGCTCCGGCGCTCATGATGGCAAGCAGGGAGGAATGTCTGGACCCCACGGTATCGATATTCATCCCCTTCAGTCCCGCAGATTCCTGAAACAGGTCGAAGGCTATCAGATTCTTCTCACTGGCAGAATCAGAATGAATCTGTGTCATCTGTGAAATCTGTGGGAAATTCCCTTTGCCCGCAGACGTATTATCTTCAGGGCCCACAGATAACACTGATTTCACAGATTTTCCTGCATCAGGAACCTCCTCAGAATGAATCTGTGTCATCTGTGAAATCTGTGGGAAATTCCCTTTGCCCGCAGACGTATTATCTTCAGGTCCCACAGATAACACAGATTTCACAGATTTTCCTGCATTCAGAACCTCCTCAGAATGAATCTGTGTCATCTGTGAAATCTGTGGGAAATTTCCATTGCCCCTGCCGTCAATCGTCAGCCCACGCTTCAGGAAAGCCTCTCTGCGGGCTTTCAGCTCCTCTGCGGGCAGCACAGCATACCAGTCCTTGGAGCGGTAAATCTCCGAGTCCTTATCCGTGATATAGATCATTCTTTCGGGCGAGATGCAGCTCTCATCATAAGGCACGCCCAGCGCCTCACAATACGCCTTCTGCGTCTCCTCGATGGTCATCCCCATCGGCATACGGATGTCGATATGCAGCTTCTTTCTTGCCGAATACTCCAGATGCAGCAGCTTTCCCTTCCATATCGAGTCGCTGCAGTTCAGCTCACGCGCCTTCTCCAGCGCCTGCTCCACAAACTCCTTATCATCCACGTCCACGGTAGTCTGAAAAAGGAAAGCCGTAGGGTCAGCATTGCTCTGCGATCTACGGTTTTTCAGAAAACGGTAGTAGTGAGCACAACGGAAGGGCAACTGCCCCTTGATTCTCTGTCGTGCCTTGGCGAGCTGGGCATCATCAGTCCTGTCCACGCTGCGAATGGACTTCTCGCCACGAATCTGCAGCACCATCTCGTGCAGCCATGGCAGCGAGATGGTCTTGTCATACTCCGAGAGCGGCTGGCAGCTTGCGTTGCCCTTATTCCCCCCTCGGAACCCATTGAATGCAATCCAATGTTGCATCGTTTCATTTTTCATGTCCATAATAATATTAAAAAGAAATTAACGCCAAAGGCCCCCTCCTCCAGAAGAAAGCCCCTCCAGAAGAAAGCCCCTCCAGAAGGAGCAAGGAAGGAACGAAGAAGGAGCGAAGAAGGGAGCCGCAGAAGGAGCAAGGAAGCCCCCTCTGAGCCACCGTTCCAGGCGTTTCCAACGCCTGGTCCCCTTCCTCAAGTCCCCCGCCAGAAGCAGGCCCCCTCCTTCTTTACCCCAGGCTCTTCACCTCGTACATCTCCGCGAGCTCCCAGTAACGATGCGCCAGGTCGTGGATAAACTTCCTGCCCTTTTCGGTCCATACCAGATAGGTATGCGTCGCCGCCTTGCCCATCTTCTCCTTTCTTCCGTCGCAGTTCGGGTCCAGAAAGGCTTGATAACGGGTTCTGCTCTTCGCCAGTCCCATGTGCGCATACTCCGCATAGAGCAGATACTGCCCACTCTGGTAATACTGGATATGCAGCGCACAGAGCGAGCGGTTCAGTTCCTGCGCCGTGATGCCCAGCTCCTTCGCCACCTGGGTGGTAGTGAAGCACGAAACGGAATCCAGCACATTGTCGCTGTAAATCGCCTTAGGCAGAAGTCCGTCCACCTGCTTCTCCAGGTTGATGACGTTCTCGCCTTGGATGGAAGCCCATCTCGTCTGCTCATCCAGCACACCGTTGAGCCTTCTGATCTCCACATCCTGCTCGCCGATGAGTTTCTTGTCAAGTCCCAACTGCACTTCCTGCTGATGCAGCAGTTTCTTCTGCTGCTCCAGCAGCACCTCCTTTTCCTTTAGGGTAGCACGGAGAATCTCCTCGGCATTCCGAATCATCTCCTCCTCGCTCTCCCCTTCATGCACTGGGATATAACCGCCCGTCTTGCGAATCTGAGGCAGCACCACCGAGGTAACCCAATCCTTGAACTTCAAAGCCGAAGCCAACTTAGAACCTAGCACCAGGGCATAAAATCCGCTCTCGTTGACGAAGTTCATCTGCACGTTCTGCACCTTTCCTTCAGAAACGCCAAAACGATTTTTGACAGTTCTAGCAATGCGGTATTTCGCCGTATCGCTAGACCTAACATGCTGTCTTACAGCGTCTGTAGCTCTCTTATATCCCAGCGCATCACACAAATCCTTAGCACAGAACCAAGGCTCGCCCTTCTCATCAGTAGCGGTACGAACCATTCCGAACTCCGGATTCTCAAAAACAGCCACCTGTGCAGCCACCTTCTTATTCTTAGAAGACTGCGCACCATTCTTGGCAGGGCGAGCAGCCTTGCTGCCCCCCACCTTCTGATTCATTGAATTTGTCATAATTAATAAATTTAAAATGTAAATTACTGAACTTACTCCAGTAAGCCAAGACCCCTTATAACATATCATAAAGTTCAAAGCTCAAAGTTCAATGTTCAATGTAAAAAAAGGATTGTATCAACCTTGTCAAAGACCGATGGGCTGATACGCTGCGCCACTTACAACATGGCAGGAAACCTATCCCAGCAACCTGGCGATAGAAAACGCAAAAGCCCCAGACCTCAGAACCGGTATCGTTCTGAAATCTGGGGCAAATGTACGGCGATATTTTGGATAAAAAATGGGGCGTACCCGTACGGTCGTACTAGTACTACTTACCAAAAGCCGCATTATCGTAAATATTCTTTGATTTTTTCACCAAAATCCAATATAGAAGGCATAGAAAGCGCATCATTATAACGGGTTCTCATCACAGAAGGCTTCATATTCCAAAATCTCGAAAACACCTTCCATACATTATTTATCCCCAATGTGACGGATATCTGAAAAGCAAGATATGCTTTCTGATAATTGGAAAGATTGAGTGGTTGGAAATTCTCATCTAAAATCTCCTCCTTATATAATCTCATCAGGATTCTTGCCGCCTTCTCACTCTTTAATTCTTCAGGCAACTGAGGGATAAAAGGCAGAAGCGGCATAACTTTCTGAGAAAAACCAGATTTATCTTCTCCTTTATCCTTAACTTCATTCACATCCTCAAAGTCAGCTTCATTGAGATTGCTATCTGATGAAGAACCAGATGATGCTTTATCAGAAGACCCACCGAAGATGTTGTTACCAAAATGCCAATCTGGTGCATTTTCGAAATTAACATTTAAGTTTATTGTCATCATTCAGCAGATTAACTAGTTGTTGAACACTTGTAGTCATCTTCAACATGCGCTTGCCGTTGAGATAAACTACGATACATACACTCAGGCTGATTACGCCTATATTGGAAAGCGCAACCAAAAGAAATAAAATTGTTTTAGTCATAATACTCCCTTATTAAATCTCTTTTATGAAGAAGTGACTAAAAAACTACCTTTAGCTAGTTAGAGAAGGTAGCCCTCATGATTTTCACGAGGTGAGGCAGCTATTAGACGTCGCTGGCGATATCAGCAACACCTCGAGAATTCATGTAATTACTTTCATTTTGTTGATTTTTAAGTTTGTTGTTGTTGTTAAATTTATCTTTTTCCTATTTTTTCATAGGGAAGTGCGCATTTTTAGTGCTACACTTCCTCTCCTTACTTTCACGATTGTTCCGGCAATTCCGTTACTATTTCCACGGCTATTTCATCACTGCATCATACAATGCCTGATAGTCCTTGACAACATCATAAATGTATCCATTCTCGCTGATGGCTGCAAAATGCTTGCGGGCACAGGCTATCTTGCATCCCTCGATGCCACGTATGTGTGAACCCTGGATATCATTACCCTTGGTTTCTGCCACAAAATAAACATGCTTCACGCTGCCTTCACGGAATGCCACAGCCCAGTCGGGATTGTATTTGCCCATAGGCGTGTTGATGTAGAAGCCACGAGGCAGTTTGGTATAAACCACCACGTCATCCTGACGCTCCAGAGACTCGGCAAAGTTCCTTTCTACACCCATGCTGTCGAGCACTACGAGGTCGTAGAGCGACTTCTTTGACTCTATGGCATTGATGCCCAACTTGCCTCGCAGCGCATCCGCAGTAAAGATGTCGGTAGAGAACTCATCATTCAGTTTCTCGTATGCAATACACTGGATAACGGCAAGAGCCTTGCAGTCGTTGATGATCAGTCCAGCCTTGATGATGAATTCCTCCGGATTCATCTTGAACATGCTGAATGTTTCCGGCTTGATACCCTTCAGGATTTCCACGATGGTTTTTCGCGTCAACCCCGTAGCAGTTACCAGCTGTCCTATCAGGTCGTATGTCACTTCCTTGCCCACAGCTTCCGTTACATGGATGGTCCGCACATCGCCCTGAGTCATAGCCACGCCCGCTTCAAGCGACTCCTTGTCTCTGATTTCATCCATCGAACCGCCTTCTACCACGATGCGGATTTCCGTAACCCTCAACTTTTCATCAAGTTCCTCGATGGCTTTCTTCACAAGACCAGAAGTTTCAAAGCTTACCTGATAGTAGGTGCGGCGGTTGATGCGCTTCCAGAGATTCTGGAACTCCTTCTTGTCAAAATTGTCCTTCTGCAACTTGGCAAGCTTAGGCTTTCTACCATTCTCCGGTGTTACTGCCGAAGGATTATAAACGGTATCAAGGGTTGCTATAATGCCATCCCTCCATTCATTAGCCTTACCAAAATCGAGCCTATCATTGCGCTTATCCTCGAAATATTGAGCAGTCAACGCTCCGTTATCATCTACGTAGTCTTTGCGGATGAGGGCATTATAGATAGCTCTAGCCTGATTGATGTCAAACTTGCCATTGGTTCCATCTGCCATCGTATATGACCTGCCCTCGAAAAGATGGGTGGTGATAACGATTGGGCGGTCGGCACAGGCTTCAGCCATCTCCGTCTGCAGTTTCTTGGCAAAATCATCATAACTCTCGCTGGCTATCACCGTGAGGATGTTAGTATCAAACACATGGTCGCCCAATACATCCGCATCCTGGCGTTCACCCTTCTGGTTCACGCAAAGGCGCATGCCTCGACCCACTTCCTGGCGCTTCTTGGTTTCGTTGTCCGAGTTCTTTAAGGTACAGATCTGGAACACGTTTGGGTTGTCCCAACCTTCCTTTAGGGCGGAGTGCGAGAAAATGAAGCGTACTGGCTCGTTCAGCGAAAGCAGACGTTCCTTATCCTTCATAATCAGGTCGAAGGCACGCTCTTCGTTCTCTCCCTGCTTTTCCTTCGATTCCACCGCCTTGCCCTTCTTATCCATGGAGAAGTAGCCCTGATGCACCTTGGATGCCGCATTGCGAGGGTCTGAAAGATAGCGCAGATAGGCTTCATCCGTAAACGATGGCAGCATTTCTGAAAGCACTCGGTTATATTCTTCCTCAAACATCTTGGCAAACTTACCCTTGCTATCCTCGCCTTCATAGAGGCGATAGCTATCCACATGGTCGATGAAGAACAGACTGAGCACCTTGATATGCTGACTGAACAGCTGGCGCTCACGCTCCAGATGGGTGCGGATAGTTTCACGAATCTGAATACGACGGATATAGTCTTCGTTCACACTGCCCACGGCATCGCCTTCATGGAGAGTCAGGCCATTGAGGAAGCGGACGATCCCCTGCCTGCCGTCTATGCGTTCTACGATGAAGTTGTTGTCATACTCGGCAAGTCCCCCACTCTGTTCCTTCAGGTTGAAGCGCTCATCCACGAGTTTGCTTACCTGTTTCGTACCGGTCTGCGTCTTGATGTCGAAGCTGATGCGAGCCTGCGGATTGCCCTTGCCGATGACGATTTCCTCCAGATAGACGTAGCCGTTGGTGGCGGTACTGCCTATCTGCCTGATACCCTTCACCTCAATCTTCTTCACCAGTTTCTGGTTGTAGGCATCGATGGCATCCAGCTTATACACCATATTATATATATCACCCTTGCGGTGGGTGGCGCTATACAGAAGGGTAAAGAGCGGCTTGAACATGGCAATACCCTTACGGGTCTTGTTTTTCTTGTCCACACCCAGCACCGACTGAGGTTCATCGATAATCATGATAGGATGGGTCTCTGCCAGCACGTCGATAGGACGGCGGGAACCGAACTCATCACGGCGTTCGAAGATGATGCGGGCAGCCTTATCAGCTTTCTTCAACTTGCCTTTCTCCATCTTATCGGTTGACTTCTCTTCATCCATAGATGCGTTGAATGCCTGGGTATTGATAATCATCACGTGCATGCCGGCATCGCTGGCAAAGGCATCAATCTTGCTGAGCTGCTTGGAGTTATACATAAAATATTGCATGCGCTTGCCGTATTCCTGGGCAAAATGCTCCTGCATGCTCTCAAAGCTCTTCAATACGCCTTCACGGATGGCGATGCTTGGCACTATCACCACAAACTTGGTCCAGCCATAGCGGGCATTCAGTTCATACATGGTCTTGATATAGGTATAGGTTTTACCCGTACCCGTCTCCATTTCGATGGTGAGGGCGGTACCTACGCCTTGCAGCTGCTGCAGCTGCTCAATGGGTTTCAGTCCTTGCTCTGTCTGTATGGCTCTTACATTCTCGCAGACGGCTTCCGGTGCGAGGATAACGTTCTTGTTGCCAAAGCCTTTTACTAGAAAGAGGTCTTGATTAACTCCCTGGTCCACGATATGGTCGCTCAGTCCGTCGCTTTTGGGCTGACCTGTAAAGGCATTAGCCACAGCCAGCGCCGCTTCGGTTTGGAAGCGTTGATGTTTATATCTGAGTTTCATAGGCTTAAATCACTCTAATATTCTTCACTACTTCCTGGTCGCTCCAATCCAGTTTCTGCTTGAAGGTTTCGTAGATATTAATCTTGTCGGCATCTTGGGCAAAGCAGCTGTCACGGAAAATGACACGCAAAGGCATCTTTTCTGCCATGGCTTTTACTACGTCTTCTGATACGTTCTCGGCGAAGCAAACCACCAGGTCGCCGTCGTTCACGGTATAGATGGTCTTGCCATCCACCACTTCCTGGGTCATAGGTAGAGAGAGCTGAACGCCCCAGTCGAGCATGCATCCAAAGAGCAGGTCGAGGTCGTTTCTGTCTGCCTTGATATTATTCAGGAACAGATCGAGCTGGTCTTGCTTGAATTCCTTTGGAGAACGCTTTACGTCCTCGTAATTGCCTTCGTCGAGACGGAAGACACGGAAGCCGGTATCGAGGTCGGCAGTGGTAAGAGGAGATTCCTCCTTAATTTTCTTGCCGGCTCTTCTTATTCTTTCCTTAGCGATATCCGGGATGGTGTTATAACCAGCCTTTCTTGCTTCGCTATCTTCCGGAGTTTCTTCGGGAAGCTGAACCATGATATATTGACGGTTGCCTCCATCTTCTGCATTGAGCTGCATCACGGCGTGGGCGGTGGTGGCGGAGCCAGAGAAGAAGTCGAGGATTAATGAACTAGAAGAAGTTCCTGTTTGAATAATAGTTTTTATATATTCCGTTGATTTCGGGAATGACATATAATCACCACCAAGGATTGCCTTTACCTCTTGTGTTCCTATTTGATTATTTAAAATCTTATCCGACCATATTGTTTTATACTTTCTTGTTCGTTGTTCTCCATCTTTATTTAGATAATCCTTAACAAAGATATCGAATTCTCTTCGAGTAGAAACAAGCTTAGCCACTAGTCTATTGCTTTCATTTATACATTTCTGTTTGCCCCACATCCAACGGCCTTCTCTACCATCTGATTTCTTAGGTATTACTTCTTCCCAGTCTTCAACATAAGTCAAAGAAATAGAAGAGTCTTCAGGGTTCACCCAAATAGGGAAAAACATTTCTGGTCTATCTTCTCTTAGTGAAGCAACACCTCTCTGCCGCAACCCCAACAAGCGATAACGTCCAATTTCATCTTCATATTTATACTCAGCTTTCTGCTTTTCTGAAAGAGACATTCCGTTAATAGTTGCAGAATCGATATTACCGGCATAACACAACAAATATTCATGGCTTGTAGCAAAAAAGGCATCAGATTGTCTTCCTCTTGGATTATTTTCAATGACCAATTGAGCAATTTTATTGCTCTCTCCAAACACCTCATCGCAAATCTTTCTCAGATTCTCAACCTCGTTATCATCAATAGAGATAAAAATCACACCATCCTCTGTCAACAGCGTTCTCGCCACCATCAATCTAGAATACATCATAGAGCACCAATCCGAATGAAAACGTCCATTCGAATCCATGTTCTTGATATATTTATTACCCAACTCATCTACTGAACCCGAAGCCTCAGCATACTCATCAGCAGACATCGCAAAATCATCATGATAAACAAAGTCATTACCCGTATTGTAAGGCGGATCAATATAAATCATCTTTACCTTACCCAGATAAGACTTCTGGAGAAGTTTAAGCACTTCGAGGTTATCACCCTCAATATAAAGGTTTTGGGTGTTGTCCCAATCCACGCTATCCTCCTTTACAGGACGCAGCGTCTTCTTAATAGGCTTCAAAACTTCGGCACGAGCTGTCTGCTTGCCAACCCAGTTGAACTCGTATGCCTCAGGAGCATCTTCTACTGCGTTGTCACCAAGAAGCTGGCGAAGTACGTCAAAATTAACTACACGTTTTACCCCCCCGTATCAGGGTCGGCTACCTCCGTAAAGCACGAAGGCGCAATCAAATAAAGCGCATCCAGATTCAGCTGCGCTCCATCTGCCGACTGCAATTCCATTCTTTTAGGATTATCCATATAATTTATTATTTTTATTATTGCTTGCTATTTTTCTCCAATTCTGCCTCAATATCCTCAATACTAGGTAATGAACTCTTAAACTCTTTAGGCAGCAAGTTAACCCCCTCAAACTCAGAGATTCCTATCGGCTGATTATAACCTTCAAGAGAATATTGCGCAAATATATTATCTTTCGATTTACAGATGAGCAAACCAATCGTAGGATTGTCAGCATCACTCTTAAGTGTATGGTTTACAAACGACATGTAGGCTGATAGTTGTCCCAGATATGAAGGTTCAAACTCGGTAACTTTCACCTCTATCACCACATAACTATGAATTCGCGTGTTGTAGAAAAGCAAATCAAGAAACTGCTCTTTCGAACTAACCTGTAAACGATATTCTTGCCCCATAAAGGCAAAACCGCTTCCCAATTCCATAAGAAATCGGATAATATTATCTATGAGAGCCTGTTTCAGTTCTTTTTCTTTGAAACCTTCTGTCATCGTCAGGAAGTCAAAGTTGTATGGATCATGCAACAATTCCTTTGCCAATTCACTCTGTGGTGTAGGAAGTGTGTTACAGAAATTGTTCACAGCATTACCTGTGCGTTCGTAAAGATCTGTGTCAAGATGGTTCAACAATACAGCACGACTCCAGTTTCCCTCCATTGCCTTTGCAACAAAAAACAATCCTTTCTGTACATCACCCTTTATCTTGTCAAGGATGAACTTATGGTGTGTCCATGGTATTGAAAAAAGCATCTCCGCAATGTCTTGCTCCTTTTCTCCAACTTGAGGTAAGAATTGAACAGAATGTGGTGTTTCAATTTTTCCCCCAACTTGGGGGAAATTTATAACTATCTGAGAATAAGTAGTATAGAACTTTTTGATATAATAGAGATTCGTCTTAGAAAACCCATTCTCTTCCGGCATAGCATCCTTCAAATCCTGACTCAGCGTTTTCATAATGCCTTCACCCCATCGCTCTTCAATATTCATATTTACCATATCTCGCCCAAGCTGCCAATAGTATATCAGCAACTCACGATTCACCTTCACAGCAGCCTTAATCTGTGCACTGCGAAAGCGATGTTTCAAATCCGCAACCCATGCGGCATATTCTTTATCTGTTGATATTAATTTGCTCATATATCTATTGATTATTTAGTTCATTTTTTTCTTTTTCCCACTCAGCAACCTTCTTCTTCAACGCCCGAGTCTCGGCGTTCAGCTCCAGCTGGCGGTTAAACTGCCTTTCAGTCCGAACCCGCTTCTGCAAGGCTGCAATCTCTTTCCTGCCTTTCTGTATCAAGGACTCCAGCTCCACCATGCGCTTGGTTTCCTCGCTACGGCTCGTGCCATAGCCGGAAATCACGCCTGCCATATTTTCATAGATGGCATCCATCGTAAGCCCTTGGATAGGTAAAGATAAATCTGCCTCACGGAGCCATTCCGAAGCGAAAGACTTCACTATCCTGAAGGTTCCTGCCGAGGCATCCAACCATTCCTTATAGTTGAGCAGCAGCTTATACTGTCCCTCATATTCCAGGATAAATACCACGTGACGAGGCATGTTCCTATCGATGAAGAGGAAGACATCATCCGGACAATCCTGCGACTTCAGCTGCGCAGAAAAGACCACTATCTCGTGAACCTCCTTGCCATCTGCCACATTGAGAGTGGAAGGCGCCAGCTTATAAAGCCACTTGATAGCCACCACATCATCTACGAAGTGCTGCTTCATCTTCGCATTCACTTCCAGATGCCTGTAGAAAGCGTTCTTGGGAACAGGCTTGCCTACAAACGTGGTTGGAGGATAATGTAAATCTATCATACTATCTGATAATTAAGAATGTTATTAACTCAAAGTCATCCAGCCCCTTGGCATCTCCCAGCAAGGCACTCGTCTCGCCCATGGAGAACAGGCTGTCGATATCCGACTCTTCCTTCACAGAAATGATGCTGTCAACCGCTTTCGCCAACATATCACTATAATGGCTCATCTGTCGGCCGTCAGCCGTTTCCCGGTTGATGATGGCACATAACTCCTTATCCGGCTGACTCTTGCCTCGGCACACGTGGCGCATCACATCGAGCAGTTTCTTAGGTTGCAGATGGTCGCAGACAACGGAGCCATCTTCGCCCAGATACACCATATAGAACGGATGCAGCAAGTTCTTCCTGTCGATATTGATATTCCTGTTTCTATTCTTCAGGATGAAGATAACGCCCGGCTTGGCGTTCTCCGAACTGGCCACCACCGCATTCATGCCAAACGGCGAGTGCTCTACATTCGGATTTTCCTTGACGTATGCCAGCAGGTCGAGGCGGAATTCATTCAAGCCCAAATCCATGATGTTGATGCCGGTATCCATATCCTCTATGTCTATCACTTCTTCCTGAAGCTTCCTGAGCTGGTTCTTGCGGTATTCCAGGTCACCCTTCTCGTTCTGCGACAATAGGTTGTCGTCGCCCGTACTGGTGAGGACGGTGGCCTTCATACGGCTCTCCACTCGGCCTTTCAGTTCGATATACTGGTCCAGCTCCATATCCGGCCAGTAGTTAACCAGCTGGATGACATCGTTTCTGCTGCCGATACGGTCCACACGACCGAAACGCTGGATGATGCGGACAGGATTCCAATGAATATCATAATTGATCAGGAAATCACAATCCTGCAGGTTCTGACCCTCAGAGATGCAGTCGGTGGCAATCAGCACATCAATCTCCTCGGTGGCATTCGGGAAGAGAGCAGCCCGGTCTTTCGATAAAGGCGAGAAATAGGTCAGCACATTGTTGAAACTCATCGGGAACTTCGGAATGGTACATTTGCCATCCGTAGAACCCGTGATAAGTGCTACGTTCAACCCACAGTCCGCCTTGATGCGTGCCGCCAGCTGGTCGTACAGATAGCTGGCTGTATCAGCAAAGGCTGTAAAGATAATCACCTTCTTGTTGCCCGGATTGATGGGATGCTCAAACTTGTGTTTCAAATCTTCGATGAGCATCTGCAGCTTGGAGTCGTGCTCGGGAGAAATATCCTGGAGCATAATCTGAAGCAGGGCAAGATTCTCCTGGTCGCAGCGAAGATCACGTGACCAGCGAATCACATCTATATCCCGGAGGTTGATTTTGGAATTTCTGCCCACGAATGGGTCGTTATCGCTATCTGCGCTATCCAAATCATCCGTAAATTCAGTAACATCCACAGAACCGCTGCGCCCATTGCTTTCAATGGTATTCAGCGTTTCGTCTATATATTCCTGGATGCGCTGCAAGGTAAGACGGAAGGAGTTGACGCTGCTCTCCAGACGTTTGAGCAGGTTGGTAGCCATCAGCTTGCGGAGACCTTTCTCTCGTCCGTCGATAGAGATACCCGAGCCTTCCATATTGATTTCATAATCCTCCTTCACGCTATCAAAGATATAGAGTGACGGCGTATAGATGCTCAGATTCAGCCTGTTCAGCTGTTCAGCAATCTCGCTGAAAGAGATGCTATCGCTCAAATCCGTCAACTTTGGGCGGCGGGATATAGGAGCCAATCTGGTAGGGAACTTACCAATATCCTTCGTATCGTAGTATTTCACGATGTGGCTTCGGCTTCGGGCAATGGTAACCGCATCCAACAATTCAAAGAAATCGAAGTTCAGTTCTTCAAGCAGGCGTTGCGTGGTGCGCTCTTTGGGCTGCAACTTGGTCCATCGGTTGTATGCCAACTGTGCAGAGCGGAACACATCATCTATGCTGCGGTCGATGTCAAGAACCTCGTTGATTTGCTCAGCATGACCTTCGTATGCCAGCTGCAACTGGTTCTTCAGGTCGTTGAAGCGGTTGTTGACTGGAGTGGCACTCAGCATCAGGACTTTTGTCTTGATTCCTGCTCTAATTACCTTGTTCATCAGACGCTGATAGCGGTTTTCCTTCTTCTTACCATCATCCAATATATCCAGGTTGTCAGCCTCATCATCCTCGTCATCCACATTACCGCCATTGCGGAAATTGTGGCTTTCGTCTA
>ERZ1026898.323-NODE-323-length-31213-cov-4.991559_pt1 | contig 31213 bp, 29 predicted proteins | sample MGYA00380178_ERZ1026898 | MGnify/ENA primary metagenome ERZ1026898 (study PRJEB33269, sample SAMEA4719814) | human gut metagenome | biome: human-associated habitat; feature: organic feature; material: feces | place: Cameroon | collected 2013-10 ...
CAACATTAAAAGTGTTGTGCTCTACCAACTGAGCTAACGAATCTCTCCATTTCCCCGCTCTAACAATACTTTTAATATCGCCGGATACTTAAGTGTTGGCTTGTTTTCCAAACGGGATTGCAAAGATAGCTACAATTTCTGAACTTCCAAACATTTTCGCACATTTTTTTTGAAAAATCTTATCTAAAATGTTTTGTAGGCAGTCTTCTGCTGTAGAGGGCTGCGCCGGTCCTCCCCACTATCATGGGTCCACTCTCTTTTCGGGAGCCAATGCCGTCTCCGCCATCTACTTTATTTCCTGGCACAAATTTATTACTTTTGTGCTGTACGCCTTGGTGCAGTGAACCGCTCTGCGGATCTGGGGCTTGGAAAATCAAACAGAACAAAGAATCATCAGACAAAACAAACAATCATGAAACAGAACAAGCAGGAATACTACAAGAAAAATGTGGAATGGCTGGAAGCCAAATCCAAGGAAGAAGGCGTAAATGCCCTCGAAAGGGGAGTCTTTTACAAGGTGCTCCAATCCGGATCGGCATCCGGAAAGCAGCCGGGAATGACCAATGTCGTCGTCTGTCATTATCTGGGCAGGACCATTGACGGCAAATGCTTCGACACCAGTCTGGGCGGCTGTCCTCTCGCCATTCGCATGCGCGAACTGATCGAAGGCTGGGTCATAGCATTGAAACAAATGCACGTTGGCGACAAATGGGAAATATATATCCCCTCGGAACTCGGCTATGGTAAAATTTCACAGCCCGGAATTCCAGGGGGATCTACATTGATATTCGAAGTCGAATTGATAGGTGTCCAGTAAATTATCTGATAATTGTGCCGTCTTCGGCAATCTTCACATCCACTTCAGCCTCACCCTTCTCCAGTTCGATTACGAACCATGCTCCTGAAGGAGTCTCCACATACTCGGCATCGTCGATTTCCCAAGAAGGATATGAAACGTTGAGCTGATTCATCACTGCGGCAGGAATCTCTGACTTGCGGACATCCCACTCGGTCCTCAGCCAGACATTGTCATTGCTGAAATACACATCCTTGCCGCGCCATTCGTGAACGATTTCCACCTCGATTTCGCCATCGTCGTACTCCGTGTCCATGATGACCGCGCCCGGATACTTCTGGCTGATGAAACTCTTCAGGACAGTCTGGACATCGGCAGGAAGGTAATCCTCGTAATCGTAATCATCCTCCACGTCTAGAACCACCTTGATGACCGCTCCCGTTTCAGAGAAATAAATGTCGGCCTCCTTTTCAATGTTTCCCGACTTGGTCTCAGCTTCGATGACATAGAACGTCGCCATTCCGGCCCTCTCAAGCTTGTCGATGTCGTCGATTTTCCACGTGGCATACTCGCTTGCCTCGAAAGCTGTCTTTACAGCCTCTGGAAGGGCCTCATACGTAACCTCGCTTTCGGTCATGCACCATGTGCCGATGCCGTTGAACCATACGGAATAGTCATATTCCAAGTTCGCGGAACGCGTTGCCAGGCGATTGAATTTGGCTACGGTGTAGCCGTTCTTTGACACCCATTTTACATTGGTGGCATCAGGATAACGTGCAGCCAATTCGGCTTTTGCTTTGCTTATGTCATTATCTGCAGTGGCTTTGTTGCAGCCTGAAAGCGCCATCACCGAGACGCACAAGGTCATAATAAATAAATTTTTCATCATACTATAATTTTCTGTTTATATGGCGAAATTACATTACGATTCTGGAGAGAATCTGTAATTTGCACGAAAAATCAGAAATTTATACGGAATCTATGCCTGCCGTCCGCAAAAGAATATGAAAACTGCATCCCGTTCTTGTCGGCAATAGTCTTGGCCAGAGCCAATCCCAGCCCGGTGGACCCCTCTTTCTTCGCGCCCTGATAGAATCTGTCGAAAATCCGCTCCCGATCCAGCGGCGCCTCTCCGCTGTTTTCGACGGCCAATCCGTTTCCGTCCAATGCTATCGTGACAATGCCGCCCTCAGGGCTGTGCATAAATGCGTTCTTGATGAGATTCGTGACCAGAATCGTAGCAAGCGTCTCGTTCATCCTGACTACGACAGGAGAATCCTGCATTTCCAATGAACAATGTATATTCTTCCTGCTGAAAATCTCCTCGTACATTTCCCTCTGTGACTGCACTATGGATGAGAGATTTACATCCATGACATCAGGGAACTGCCCGTTGTCGATTTTGGTGAGCAGCAGAAGCGTCTTGTTCAGTCTGGATATGTGCACGACCTCCCGTTTCATCTTCACAAGCTCTCCGATATTCTCCTCTCCCAATGAATCATTGTCCAGCATCCAGTCGATTCTTCCTCCAAGGACGGCGAGCGGCGTCTGCAGCTCATGGGAAGCATTGCCTATAAACTGCTTCTGCTTTTCGTAAGCCTCGTTGGACCTGTCGGTCGCTTCCGTCACGGCCTTTTCCAATTGCCTGAACTCGTAGATGTCGGTATCTGCCGCCAGCTTGTCCTGCGTCTTTCCCGGCGTATAGGCATTGAGCCAGTCGAGAATCTCGTAGAGCGGCCGTATGCTTTTCTGGAAAACGGCCAGCGTTATCACGATGACGGTCACCAGCAAGATCAGGTACAATGCTGCTATCCACCATAGGATTGCCTCGATCAAGTCTTCCTTTTCGAAAGTGGGAATTGCGGCAATCAGTTCGAAATATCGTCCTTCGGCATCATAGAAAAAGGTCTTGAGAAACCTGGCTGGTTCATCTTCGTCAGTTTCATTGATATATAATTCAGAATCATAATATTTCGTGCGCGGGTGCGAGTCGGCGTATTCTTCGGTAACCTGGGAAATGCTGTAGTGCATGCCGGCAATGATGTCTGCCACCGGCAACTCTTGATTGGCCAACTTCTTGGCTATCAGTTGTTCCGAATAGCTTCTCAGTAGGTCGTCCACTTCATCGTTGATTTCTTCCACGGTGACGAAATAGAAAATCATTGCCCATAATGCGATGACAGGAATCAGTACCATGGACAGCCGGAGGGCTATTTTCTGGATCAGTTTCATAGAGAGTCCTTCAATATCATTTTATATCCGAATCCGTAGACTGACTTGATTTCAATGTCGGCGCCCGCTTCTTCCAGTTTCTTGCGCAGGTTCTTGACCTGTGAATATATGAAGTCGAAATTGTCCGCCAGATATGTCGAGTCGCCCCACACCGCTTCCGCCAGCACCGATTTGTCGATCATGTGCTCCGGCCGCAGCAGAAAATACTGTAGAATCTCAAATTCTTTCTTTACCAATGTCAATGTCTTCCCGCCGACCTCGACGATGCGGCTGTCCGGGTTCAGTTTCACGTTTCCGAAGACAATGCCGTTGGAGCCGCTGCCTCCGTTTCGTCTGGTTACGCTCCTGATTCTGGCAATCAGCTCCGCAATGTGGAACGGCTTGGGCAAGTAGTCGTCCGCCCCTTCCTCCAATCCTGTAATCTTGTCTTCCAATGAGTTGCGCGCGGAGAGAATGATCACGTTGGGCCTTTTGCCTTCACGGTTGAATTCCTTCAGAAGGTCCAGGCCGTTCCCGTCCGGAAGCATTATGTCCAGCAATACGCAGTCGTAGGAAAACATGTTCAGCTTTTCCCATGCCTCATCATACGTCGCAGCCTCTTCCACGACATAATGCTCCTTCTTCAGAGCCCGTCCGATCAGCTCCCGCAGGGAGTTCTCGTCTTCTATTACCAGTATCTTCATGATACTGCTAAAATACGAAGAAAATCTGGAAAGGAACTGAAAAAATCACAACTGTTTCATATTGCGTTTGAGCAGGGAGATGATTTCGGTTTTTGACTCGACGAGATCCTGGAGGTTTGCGATGGTTTCCTTCTGGGAAGCTATGATGCGTTCCAGTTCGGTGATCCGCGCATCTGCCGCGCTTTTCATGTCGTCGGCGTTGCGCTTGTAAGAGATGCGGATGTCTTCCAGGCGCTCTTCGCTCTCAATCGGCTGATATCCCAACGCCAGTTCTTCGACAGGGACTCCGAGTATCTTCGCAATTTCGCCGAGCCTTTTGTTGATCAGGCAGGTCAGACCTTTTTCAATGCTCCGGTACGAGTTCCTTGAAATGCCGAGCGCTCTCGCCATCTCATCCTGCGAGATGCCTTTCTTCATTCTTATGCGGATGATGTTCTCTTTGATGCTGGCATTGTCCATAATAACAGATGAATAATAAGTTATAAAACTCAAATTCTGCAAACCATCGCGTGATTCGCTGACCATGACAAAGTTATCCCGAATATCTGCCGCCGGAGGACAATAATTTCAGGCCAATGACAATCAAACATTGTCATTTGTAAATTATTTTGTGCTCTTTCCTGTGTGTGCCAAATTGGCAGTCTGCGGCTGTGGCAGATAATTTGCTGATGAAAGGACGGACCCGCGGCAGATGACCCAGCTCCGAGGATCTGATGTAATATGCTGTGGGTGATTATTATAGCGTCCATTTATGGACTGTTTTCCAAAAGATATAAGAGATTAAGAAGATATGAAAAAGCAAAAAGAAGAAGAACTCGGGAAGAAAGGAAGTCAGGTAAAGTCTGAAGAAACCCCATGTCCTGAGCATAAAGAGTGTGAAAATACTGACAAGAAGTCTTGCCGGGAGGAAGAATCCTGTCAGAAAGGCGAAGATAAGGAATGCAAGAAGCTTGAAGAAAAGATTACGGCTCTTGAAAATGAGAAGAAATCCGTGGAAGAGAAACTTGCCAAGGAGAAGGATGATTATGTCCGTCTGATGGCCGAGTTCGAGACATTCCGCAGACGCACGGCGGAGGAAAAGCTTGCACTTGTTTCATCTGCTGCTTCGGAGACCATCAAGGGATTGCTTCCGGTTCTAGACGACTGTGAGCGCGCAATGGAAATCCTGAACACTTCCAGCGACGAAGCTGCCAAAGAGGGAACAGGATTGATTTACGATAAGCTCATGAAGTATCTGAAGACCAAAGGCTTGGAGAAAATCGAGGCCAAAGGCAAGAAGTTCGATACGGATTTCCATGAGGCGGTCGCACAGGTGCCGGTAGAAGATAAGGATAAGAAAGGTCTTGTTTACGATGTAATTGAGACAGGCTATACCCTTGGCGGCAAGATATTGCGTTATGCCAAGGTTGTTGTCGGAATATAGTTTTCGGGCTTTCCGGCCCGGAAGGAGGCTGATTTATGGCAGAGAAAAGAGATTATTATGAAGTGCTCGGTGTGGAGAAGAATGCCAGCACCGATGATATAAAGTCGGCTTTCAAGAAGCTGGCGCTTAAATGGCACCCTGACAGATGGGTGAGCGGAACCGAGGAGGAGAAGAAGAATGCCGAAGAGAAATTCAAGGAGGCATCTGAGGCTTACGAGGTTCTGAGCGACCCTGACAAGAGGGCAAAATATGACCGTTTCGGTTTCAGCGGAGCTGCTGCAGGCGGCTATGGCAATGCTGGCGGTTTCGGCGGCATTGACATCAATGATATCCTGAAGGATTTGTTCGGGTCCGGATTCGATTTCAGCGGAGGAAACGGCGGCGGTTTCGGTGGTTTCGGCGGATTTTCCGGTTTCGGAGGTTTCGGCGGTGGCCAGCGTAGTCAGCAGAGAGTGATGCGCGGGCGTGACATACGTACGCGCGTGCGCCTTACATTGGAAGAAATAGCGAAGGGCGTGACCAAGGAAGTCACCATCGAGCGTTACGAACAATGCCCTGATTGCGCGGGAAAGGGTACTCTCAATGCTTCCGACGTGAAGACGTGTCCGGTATGTCATGGCTCCGGTCAGGAACAGCGTGTTGCAAACAGTTTCTTCGGGCAGACAGTGACATATACGACTTGTTCAAGATGCGGCGGAGAGGGAAAGATTGTCACGAATCCTTGCCGTTCATGCGGCGGAACAGGTCTCGTGCGCAAGAGAGTAACCGTCAAGGTCAATATTCCTGCGGGTGTCGAGGACGGCATGCAGCTTACGCTCCAGGGCCAGGGACATGCGGCCAAGGCCGGCGGAATCAACGGTGATTTGCTGGTAGTGATCGAGGAACTGCCTCATGCTTCATTGAAGAGGGAGGGCAAGAACTTGTTCTACAGCAAGATAATCCCTGTTACCGATGCTATCCTCGGCGGAGAGACGGAGATTCCATGTCTCGACGGTACTTATAAGATAAAGGTGGAGCCGGGAACGCAGTCCGGTACGATTGTCAGGCTCAGGGGCAGGGGATTGCCTGCCGTGAAGGGCTATGGCTCCGGTGTCGGCGATTTGTATGTGAAATACCTTGTGTGGATTCCTAAAAAACTCAAGAGCAGCGAGAAGTCTGCCATCGAGTCAATGCGTTCAAGTGACAGCTTTACGCCGGATCTGAGCAGGGAAGACAGGAATCTTTTCGATAAAATGAAAGAAAATTTCTAAAAAGTATTGCGGATTCAAAAAAAGTTAGTACATTTGCAATCCCATTAACAAGGCAACCTCTTACGTTCGTTGGTTATTAAAGTAACGTTGCGCATTAAAAGTTTTTAGAAATGGATTTGATAAAAATTGTAGACCAGGCTTTTGCAAACGAGAAAGTCGCGTCATATCCGAAGTTCAAAGGTGGCGATACAGTCACAGTTACTTATAGGATTAAAGAGGGTGACAAGGAGAGACTCCAGAAATTTAGAGGAGTTATTATCCAGATTAGCGGTGCTACTCCGTACACCAAGACATTTACCATCCGCAAGATTTCAGGTGGTATCGGTGTTGAGAGAATCTTCCCGTTCCAGTCACCATTTATCGAGTCAATCGAGGTGAACAAGGTTGGCCACGTACGTAGAGCAAGAATCTTCTATCTCAGGGCACTTTCCGGAAAGAAGGCTAGAATCAAGGAGAAGAAGATGGTAATCCTCAAAGAGGAAGGCGCTACAAAGTAAGCCGAATCAAAATACAGGTCTTTTGACCTGAACTGGTCCCATAGCTCAATTGAATAGAGCATTTGACTACGGATCAAAAGGTTATAGGTTTGAATCCTATTGGGATCACAAAGCCCCGGAGATTATTCTTCGGGGCTTTTTACGTAATTATATAATCAAACTCCATGACGGGGCAGGGATAAAAACATGACCGGCAACAAAAAACGGCCGCACCGGAAAGGTGTAGCCGTTCTTTAAAATTTCTACAGAGAAATATTAGAATCTCTCTTCAGAAGAAACAGTCAGCTTCTTGCGTCCGTGACGACGACGAGCAGCCAGTACGCGACGTCCATTAGGGGTAGACATACGTTCACGGAATCCGTGTTTGTTCACGCGCTTGCGTACAGATGGTTGAAATGTTCTTTTCATTATCTTACTTTTTTATATTTTTCACAAATAGGATTGCAAAGGTAACCTTTTTAGAGTTAAATACAAAATTTTTTACAAGAATTTTTCGTATCTTTGACGTATTGGCTTCCGATTTGCGGACGCGGAGAAAATCAATCATTATCATTGGCAGAAATGAAAGAAAGATTATTCCTGATAGATGGACATGCGTTGGTATTCAAGATGTACTATGCCTTCCTGCGACGCCCTATGATCAACTCGAAGGGCGCTGACATGTCCATTCTCTTCGGATTCACCAAATACATTCTGGAACTGATCTCCAGAGAACATCCGGACTATATCGCCGTAGCGTTCGATCCGCCGGGAGGAACGTTCCGCAATCAGATGTATCCGGAATACAAGGCCACCCGTGCCGAGACACCGCAGCTTGTCATTGACTCCCTTGAACCGCTCATCGGAATATGCAAGGCGCTTGGCATCACGACATTGATGGTGCCCGGCTTCGAAGCGGACGACGTCATCGGATCCATGGCCAAGCGTGAAGCGAAACAGGGCAGGGAAGTCTATATGGTCACGCCCGACAAGGACTACGGCCAGCTGGTGGACGATAACATCTGCCAGGTAAAGCCCGGAAATGCCGGTGGCGAAAACATTGTCCTGGACTCCAAGGCGGTATGCGAAAAATACGGCATATCCTCGCCGATACAAGTCATTGAAATGCTGACCCTCTGCGGTGATACCGCCGACAACGTGCCAGGCGTGAAAGGCGTAGGCGAAGTCGGTGCCGGGAAACTTATTTCGAAGTACGGCACCGTGGAGAACATCTATCGGCATATCGACGAACTGACACCACGACAGCAGGCGCAATTCCGTGAAGCTGAACCACATATCGGGCTGAGCCATCAGCTCGTCACGATAAAGACCGACATGGACCTCCCGCATGAGGACATGCACGTGAATCTCCGTTTCACCCCGGAAGTCGCCGACCTCTTCGCGAAATACGAATTCAATTCGCTGAAGAAACTGATCCCCGAATCCGACGGCGACATGCCCGCAGCCGAAATCGCCCGCGGCAGGAAAATGGAAATCACCGAAGTTCAGGTCAATGAAATCCTGACAATGGCCTCCAAGGCCGGAGCCGCAGCAGTCCGGATCAATGACAATGATTCAGCAGCTGTAGCCGTAAGCATTGATCCTGAAACACTTGAAGTCGCTGCCGCTTATGGAAAACCGGCTGATTTCAAGGTAATTCTGGAAGATGACGGCATTGAAAAATACGGATATAATCTGAAAGAACAGCTGAACCTGTTGGCTGGCGAAAACATTGACCTTCGAGGCAACTTGCTGGACATCAGCCTGATGCACTATCTCATAAATCCGGAGAAGAGCCATAAGCCGGAAATTCTGGCGAAAAGCTATCTGGATGTGGATATGGACGCGGACATTGAAGAAAAGCAGGAAGAACCGGTATCGCTTTTCGATGAGCCGGCTGAAGATGACGGTCATGATGCCGTCCGTGATTCCGCCGCTGCTGTCCTGACGGGGCTGAAAGTGCGTAAGGAATTGGAAGACAATTCACTCGGTCATTTGTATTCCGACATTGAGGAACCGCTTATGCTGGTCCTTGCGAAGATGGAACGTGACGGCGTGAAGGTGGATCTCAGGCAGCTGGACGAATTTGCGGCCGGTCTGCGCAAGGAAATGAGCGAAAGGGAGGCCCGTATCCGTGAAATGGCTGGCGAGCCGGAATTGAACATATCCTCACCCAAGCAAGTCGGCGAAGTCCTCTTCGACAAACTGGCATTGGACCCGAAAGCGAAAAAGACGGGACGGGGCAGCTATCCTACCGATGAGGCGACCCTCATGGCATTGGAAGACAAGCATCCGATAATCGATGAGATTCTGGAATTCCGTGCGGTAAAGAAACTGCTCTCCACATATATCGAGCCGTTCCCATCCTTCGTGTCGCCATCGGATGGACGAGTGCATACGACTTTCAATCAGGCACTTACCGCCACAGGTCGACTCAGTTCATCGAATCCGAACCTTCAGAACATCCCTATCAGGACGGAACGGGGAAAGGAAATCAGGAAGGCCTTTGTGGCAGGCGAACCGGATGGCGTCATCGTCTCTGCGGATTATTCCCAGATAGAACTTCGCATCATGGCGCATATCAGTCAGGATCAGCATCTTATCCAAGCTTTCCGTGAAGGGCGCGACATCCATTCAGCCACGGCAGAGAAAATTTTCGGCATATCCCATGACGAAGTTACTCCGGACCAGCGACGGATTGCCAAGACCGCCAATTTCGGCATCATGTACGGCATATCGTCATTCGGGCTGGCGCAGAGGCTGGGAATTTCCAGGACGGAAGCGAAGAAACTTATCGACGACTATTTCGCCGCATTCCCCGCAATCCGCTCGTTCATTGACGACACCGTAGCTTCGGCACGCGAAAACGGCTATGTCGAAACGCTGTTCGGACGCCGCCGCTACCTCCCCGACATCAGCTCCCGCAATGCCACCGTGCGTGCGCTTGCTGAAAGGACCGCGGTCAATGCCCCTATCCAGGGAACCGCCGCCGACATCATAAAAATGGCCATGATCAATGTCGACAGGAAGATGCGTGAGGCCGGGCTGAAGAGCCGCATGGTGCTGCAGATCCATGATGAACTGCTGTTCGACACCGTTCATGATGAAATAGATACACTGATGTCCATCGTCAAGGAACAGATGGAACACGTCACAGAATTGTCCGTTCCTTTAACTGTAGAATGCAATTATGGCAAAAACTGGCTCGAAGCTCACTAGTGTGAATGATGATGTGCTGGTCCGGATGGCTCTGGACGGCAATCAGACGGCATTTTCAGCATTGCACGCCAAATACGAGCTGGCTGTCTGCTCGATTATCGGAAAGATTGTCAGCGACCCCATCGAGGTGGAGGACATCTGCATAGAGAGCTTCGAAAGAGCTTTCCAGAAGCTCTGCACTTTCGACCAAGGCAAGAAATTCTCCACGTGGCTCTTTGCCATTGCCAAGAACAAGGCATTGGACCACAAGACTTTGGCGACCAACAAGAGCAAGGTTATCGACAATTCGTCCATAGATGCGACCAATGACAAGGCGGACAATGTCGCCGACGGTCAGCTGAGCCCGGAAGAATACATAATTTCCGCACAGGACCATGAAACATTTCTGAACTGCATCAGCGGCCTTCCTGAACTCTATCGGGAAGTCGCGCAAATGTGCTATGTGGACAATCTCGGCTACAAGGAAATCGCGGAGAAGGCCAATCTCCCGCTCAACACCGTCAAGACAAGGATAAACCGCGCCCGCGCCCAGATTATCCGTAAAATGCTGGAGGAAGAATAGTTATGAATGTCAATGAATTTGTCACCCTCGTGCGCGAGTCGTTCCCGGAATTGACGCCGGGGCAGGAATCGATGTTTCGTGCGATGGAGCCCCTCTACAATGACTGGAATTCCAGGATCAATGTCATTTCCCGCAAGGATATCGACAGTCTATATGTCAGGCATGTGCTTCATTCACTGGCGATTGCGCAATATCTGAAAACGATGCGCCCTGAAATTTTCGAAACGTGGCGGACACCTGGAGCGGGAATCAATGTGCTTGATCTCGGAACAGGAGGCGGTTTCCCGGGAATACCGCTTGCCGTGCTGTTTCCGGAAGTGAATTTCCTTCTCTGCGACTCGGTCGGCAAGAAAACCATCGTGGCGAAAGCTGTTGCGGAAGCCCTTGGCCTCCAAAATGTTACAGTGGTCAATGCCCGTGCGGAATCATTGCCCCAGAAGTTTGATTACGTGGTCTCACGCGCAGTCACGGCGCTGGATAATTTCTATCCGTGGGTGGCGGGAAAGTATACCGGCGACATCTTCTATCTTAAAGGCGGGGATTTTGCCGAAGAACTCTGCCGCATGATGCAGATGGCCGGCATACAGCCCGGTGCTGTCCGCACATGGAAAATCCAGGAATGGGTGGATGACCCGATTTTCGATGAAAAATACGTGATTGACATACCTGTAGGCAAGAAATAATTATGGCGTGGAAACTGCAGGCTGAAGGACTTTCTGTCGGGTATGACGGCAAGGCATTGCTCCGCAACCTATCGTTCGCGGTAGGGCAGGGGGAGTGCGTGCTGCTCTGCGGCGGTAACGGCATGGGCAAGAGCACATTGCTCCGGACGCTGGCCGGGCTGCAGAAACCTCTTGGGGGAACTGTCCGGAATCCCGGCGGCGGAAAGGCGGTGCTGGTCCCGTCGCGCATCCCCAAGGTAGCCGGCTTTACCGTGAAAAAGTTCATCGGGCTTACGACATTTCAGGAGACGGACTGGCTGGGACGGATCGGCAAAGAACTGGAGGCGCGCATCGACGGCTCTATGTCAATGCTTGATATACAGGAGTTTGCCGACAGGGATATTTCTACGTTGAGCGACGGGGAATTCCAGAAAGTCTGCATAGCGGCAGCCGTGGCGAGAAATGCTGAAGTGGTTCTGCTGGACGAACCGACGGCATTCCTGGATGTGGAAGCGCGTGAAACGGTGCTGCAGACATTGTCGGATATCGTCAGATGCGAGAATGCTCCGGCGATAATATTTTCCTCCCACGACATCCATTCGGCGGTCAGGCATTGCACCAGAATCTTCGGCCTTTATAAAAATACGGACCGGGAAACCTCTTTCATGGATTCCGGTCCGTGTGTATCTGAATTTGATGCTGTGCTGGAACGCTGCTTCCCGAATATTCCTATTCGTCGGCAATTATAATCTGCACACCTGCATCCTCGATCTTCTCTCTCAATGATTCCGGCATTCCCTTGTCGGTAATGATGATGTCAATGTCTTCGATGTTGCCGATTTTTCCGAATCCGCGTCTGCCGAATTTCGATGAATCCGCAAGCACAACTGTCTGTGAAGCCGCTTTCATCATGGCGCTCGTAAGCTCGGCCTCTTCGATCGTCGCACATGTCACGCCGGAAGCGAGGTCGATGCCGTCGCAGCCGATGTAAAGCTTTGAGCAGCTGGCGTTTTTCAATCCCTCTACAGCATACTCGCCGCGCACGGAGAAAGAGTTTTTGTACAATGCTCCTCCCAGGATGAATACCTTGACATTGCTCCTGCTGTGCATGAGGACCGCGATGCCCAATGACGGGGTCACGACGTTGATCATGCCGTTCGGCTCCAGTTTCTCGGCGAATGCGGTAACGGTGGAACCTGATGCCAGGATTATGGCGTCATCCGGTTTTATCAATGTCTGGGCGGCCTTTGCGATCGCCTGCTTCTCTTCGATGTGCTGTGATGTCTTCTCGTCGATGCTGATGTCCATCACATGCGGCTTGACCGGTGAAGCGCTGCCGTGGGTCCTGTACAGAACTCCTTGACTTTCAAGGATTCTGAGGTCCTTCCTTATGGTTGCTCCTGTGACGCCCAGCTGGTCTGCGATGTCCAGGACTCTGATAAATCCTTTTTTGGCAAGTTGATCCTTGATGTACTTGTGCCGTTCTGCAATACTTATCATTTTCGTTTGCTTTTTTTTGGTTGCGCTTCGTTGCAAATGTACGAATAAATTAATTAAATGAAAAGTTTGCGTAACTGTGGATGTTTTTTAAGGATTACAACATGAAACGTATATCAATATTTTTTCTTGCAGCATTTATTGCCATTGCCGGCGGTTGTACACCGGAATCGAAAGTAGACCCTGAAAGCGGCTATGCTACGAGAGGACATCACAATCTTGTTTTCGATGATTTCGTCTTCGAATAGCATTATTTCTTGTTTATTTTCAGATTCCGTACTTCGCTTTGGTGGTGACTTTCGTCGGATTCCTGTAAAGTCGAGGCCGTATCCCGCATCGTAGATGATTCTGGCGCGGTTTTCCTGCGAAAGGACGCCTTTGCACATGACCCTGTAACGGTATGTGGTGCCCGGCTTCAGGCACTGACCACCAGTTCAGCCACTATTGGGATATGGAAGGTCTCTGCCATAACGGCAAGCCGGGACATTTGGCCAGAGGACTCGTGGAGAGCAAAGGCAAGTATACCGGCCGCGAGGGTATTAAGCCGTGAAAAGCTCCGCAGTACGTTCCGTGCAATACCGTTCATGAGAAATAGATTTACCGGCATTGACCTGATATACAGGGCCGGACTTATGGAAGAGGCGGAGAATTACCTCTTCGGAAAACCTTGGAAATAACGTTTTATTTGCTAATTTTGATTCGTGGACCAGAGCGGTTCATATTGAGGTTTCGTTACGATAATGTAATGATAATCAATGTGTTGTAAAACATTCTTGCAACTTTTGCATTGGCAGTGATTTGCTTGCGAAACTGAAGCCGTTGCGGAATGAAAATCAGACTCGCTTTCTGAGGTTATGAACGAAATTGAAAATATCCTGAAAAGGGTGAGAGATACCAAGGCGCTTGAATTCGGCGTCGGTGCAATGAAAAAAATTACGGCGATGTTCGACAGCCTGTTTCCGGGAAAAACGGCGGTTGTTGTGGCTGATAAAATCACTTATGAAATTGCCGGGAAAACCGTCCATGGATATCTTGAAGATGCCGGCATAAAAACCGTGGCCCCATTTGTCTTTACGGATCCGGGTCTCTATGCCGAATGGTCTTATCTGGAGCAGCTCGAATCATATCTGAAGGAACGGGATGTCATCGCGGTCGCGGTAGGTCTGGGTGTCATCAATGATTTGACAAAACTTGCTTCCCATCATCTCGGAAGACGTTATATCATAGTCGGAACTGCAGCTTCCATGGACGGCTATACTTCTTACGGTGCCTCCGTCACATATCACGGCAACAAGCAGACATTCGATTGTCCGGCACCTCTTGGCATGGTGATGGATCCGGCCGTTGCAGCAGAGGCTCCTGCCGGAATTACGGCATCCGGTTACGGTGACCTGATAGCGAAAATCCCTTCCGGTGCCGATTGGATTATTGCTGATGCGGTAGGGTGCGAAAGCATTGACCCGTTTGCTTTCTCGCTGGTACAGAAGAACTTGCGCGACGCGCTCTCCGATCCTGATGCTGTGGCTGCCGGCGATGTGACTGCTGTCGGCAAACTTGCGTATGAATTGATCATGAGCGGATTCGCCATGCAGGCGATATTGTCAAGCCGTCCTGCTTCCGGTGCAGAGCATCTGTTCAGCCATTATTGGGATATGGAGGGGCTCTTTTATGACGGCAGGCATGTGCCGCATGGATTCAGTGTAGCCATCGGTACGCTCGTGTCTGTCGCTTGTCTGGAATATCTTCTGTGTGAGGACTTTACGAAGATGGATGTGGATGCGGCCGTGGCGAAATGGCCTGAATGGGAGGCCATGGAGGAGCATATTCGGGAAGAATTCGAAGGCATGCCGGACCATCTTGCCCGCGCCCTTGTGGAAAGCAGGGCCAAGTATATCGGCCGTGAGGACATCCGTAGACAGCTGACTGCGGTGAAAGACAATTGGCCTGAACTCAGCGGCAAGCTCCGGGACCAGATTCTTCCTTTCAATGTCGTCCGGGATTGTCTTAAACGTGCCGGCGCTCCATATGAGCCGGAAATGATAGGCGTCAGCCATGAGAAACTCCGGAAGACATTCCGCGCCATCCCGTTCATGCGGGACCGGTTCACCGGCATTGACCTGATTTATCGTGCCGGCCTTATGGACGAGGTGGAAGCCTACCTTTTCGGCAAAGGCGGGATTTACGGGTGTTAGGCCCTGGTTTGGGCGTGGACTCCGAAACTTGAACAAACAAAAGAGGCTGGCCAAATAACTTGGTCAGCCTCAATCCTATATGTATTACTGTTATTTGCTCTGTGCAATCGCAGCCTGCGCGGCGGCGAGACGTGCGATAGGAACACGGAATGGTGAGCAAGATACGTAGTCGATGCCGATCTTGTTGAAGAACTTGATGGAATCAGGATCTCCACCGTGCTCTCCGCAGACACCGCACTTGAGCTCAGGTCTCTTGGAACGACCGCTCTGGATACCATATTCCACGAGCTTGCCGACACCCTTGGTATCGATAGTCTTGAACGGATCTGCGTCCAGGAGTTTGTTTCCGAGATATTCGCCCATGAATGTTCCTACGTCATCACGTGAGAAACCGAATGTCATCTGTGTGAGGTCATTGGTACCGAATGAGAAGAACTGTGCGGTACGGGCCATCCTGTCACCGGTAAGAGCGGCACGAGGGATCTCGATCATTGTACCGAACTGGTAGTGGATGGTGGTGCTGTACTTGCCTTCAACCTCTGCCTTTACCCTGTCGCAGATAGCCTTCTGGAAGCTGAGCTCACGAGCTGAAATTGTTACAGGAATCATGATTTCAGGAATCGGGTTGAAACCTTCTGCCTGAAGTTCTGCAGTAGCTGTGAAGATAGCCCTGTACTCAACCTCTGCAATCAGAGGGAATGACACGTGAAGACGTACTCCACGGTGACCCATCATAGGGTTTACCTCGTGCAGGGACTCACCACGTTTCTCGATTTCCTCTACGGTTACGCCGAGCTCTTTGGCCAATTCTGCTTTCTTCTCTTCTGTTCTAGGAACGAACTCGTGGAGAGGCGGGTCGAGAAGACGGAATACTACCGGCTTGCCGTCCATGATTTTGAGGGTGCCCTTTACAGAAGCCTTGATGAATGGCTCAAGTTCTGTAAGCGCTTCCTTTCTTTCTTCATCTGTATCGCAGAGAATCATCTTGCGGAGTTTTGCAAGAGGAGTCTCTGAATTCTTGCCGTAGAACATGTGCTCAAGACGGAACAGACCGATACCCTCGGCACCGAATGAGAGAGCCTTTGCTGCATCTTCAGGTGTATCGGCATTGGTACGGATTCCGAGCTTGCGGAACTTGTCGGCGAGAGCCATGAACTTCACGAACAGCGGATTCTCGGAAGCGTCCATTGTCTCGATCTGTGCGTTGTAGACGAGACCCCTGGTGCCGTTGAGGCTGAACCATTCTCCTTCCTTGAACTTCTTGTCGTGGCCTGCGAATGTCACGATCTTGTTTTCGAGGTCAATGTGCATTGCATCGCAACCTACGATACAGCATTTGCCCCATCCGCGTGCTACGAGAGCAGCGTGTGAAGTCATACCTCCACGGATGGTAAGGATACCTGCAGCTGCACGCATACCCTCGATGTCCTCAGGAGAAGTCTCTTCACGGACGAGAATGACCTTCTTGCCCTCTGCGGCAGCCTTTACGGCATCCTCAGGAGTGAACACGAGTGTTCCTACCGCTCCGCCCGGAGATGCAGGAAGACCCTGTGCCATAACTTTGGCCTTCTTCTCTGAAGCAGGGTCGAGGATTGGGTGGAGAATCTCGTCGAGCTGTGCAGGAGAAACACGCATTACGGCGGTCTTCTCGTCGATCATACCCTCTTCGAGCATGTCGATCGCCATCTGGAGCGCAGCGAGACCGGTTCTCTTGCCGATACGGCACTGGAGCATCCAGAGGTGACCCTCCTGGATGGTGAACTCGATGTCCTGCATATCGTGGAAGTGCTCCTCAAGTCTGATTCTGATTTCGTCGAGCTCCTTGTAAACCTCAGGCATTGCCTTTTCGAGGGACTCGAGATCCTTGTTCTTCTCTGTCTTGGTAGCCTCGTTGAGCGGGTTAGGGGTGCGGATACCTGCTACGACATCCTCTCCCTGGGCATTGATGAGCCACTCACCGTAGAACTTGTTGTCTCCGTTTGCAGGGTTACGTGAGAACGCAACACCGGTAGCGGAAGTATTGCCCATATTACCGAATACCATTGACTGTACGTTCACTGCCGTGCCCCAGTCATCTGGAATTTTCTCAATCTTTCTATATGTAATGGCGCGTTTTCCGTTCCATGACTTGAATACGCCGCCGATAGAACCCCAAAGCTGCTCTTTTGCAGTGTCAGGGAAATCTACGCCGAGAACTTCTTTAACCTTGGCCTTGAACTGGTCGCAAAGATCCTTGAGCTCTTCAGCCGTGATATCGGTGTCAGAGGCATAACCTTTGGCGGCCTTGAGCTCTGACATCATCTTGTCGAGCTGCTGGCGGATTCCCTTACCGTCCTCAGGCTCAATGCCTTCTGCTTTCTCCATAACGACGTCTGAGTACATCATGATGAGGCGGCGGTAAGCATCGTAAACGAAACGAGGGTTGCCGGTCTTCTTGATCATTCCCGGAAGAGTCTCAGAGCAAAGTCCGATGTTCAGGATGGTGTCCATCATACCTGGCATTGAACTTCTTGCGCCTGAACGGCAGCTCACGAGAAGCGGATCGTTCGGATCTCCGAATTTCTTGCCCATGATTTTCTCCGTAGCCTCAAGTGCTTCAGCCACTTCTTGTTTCAATGCATCTGAATAGCCTCCGCCGAGAGCGTAATACTCTGCACAGCACTCAGTTGTGATAGTGAAACCAGCCGGAACCGGCATGCCGAGCAGGTTCATCTCGGCCAGGTTAGCTCCTTTTCCTCCAAGGAGTTCGCGCATGGTGCCATTGCCTTCAGCAGTTTTGCCGCCGAAGCGATACACCCTTTTTTTGTTCTCTAACATATTTTTAAAACAGGTTTTTGTTTTTCGAAATCAAGTTTTCCTTAAAGAGTGCAAATTTAATCATTTTATACATGCATTGCAAGAAAAACTTATTTGCCTTTATGCCCCTTCTCGTAAAGCTCGATGGAATTGATGATGTTCTGCCATACGCTGTACAGTCCTCCTGCGACGGAAGTCACCGGAGTCAGATACGAATAGCCGAGCCATATCAGGAAGCCGGTGTTTTTCTGTCCAAGTGCCTGTCCGGCGGTGATTTCATCGGATGCCCGTTCTTCTTCCGACTCCTTCCTTCCGACTCTTCCTGCAGCCTTTCCGACACCGAACTGGATGACCGTACAAGCCAGCGAAATGACACCTATCAGCACTACTATCCAGAAGGATATATGGCTGAGTACCAATGCTCTGGTGGCAAGAAAAATCGCCAATGTCAGCGAAATGCCCCAGAAATAGAAAGCCCATTCAGTGTACCTCATCAGCCAGCGCTGGAGTCTTCGGGCAGTATATCTTATAAGCCATGCCAGAAGCAGCGGGAAAACCAGCAGCGGGAAAATCTTCATGCAGATCGCGATGAAACTCTCGAAGAAGGTCGCGTCCGACTCAGTATTGAATATAGGTATGACCAAAGGAATTACGACCGCTACCGCAATGTTGATGAGCACGACGTATGACACGGTGTCCGACAGGCGTCCGCCAAGTTTCCCCGTAATCACTCCCGCAGCGGCTGCCGTAGGGCAGATGAAACACAGCATTGCGCACTCTGTCAATATCTTGAAGTCTCCGTCAGGCATCAATGTCGCAAGCCATGTGAACAATATGAACATGACGATCTGGAAAGCCAGCGCGATGAAATGCCAGCGCCGGAACCTCAGGTCGTGAGGTGAAATCCTGTTGAACTGGAGGAAAAGCATGATTGCGATGAGTGCCGGTTGGACCCGTTTCGCGAAAATTGAGAAAGATGGTTCCACGTTAGATGCCAGATAGGGCACATAATGGAGCACCAAATAAGATGCCGCCCCCGTGAAAATCGCCAGAGGCAGCATCCATTCCTTTATGAAATTGAGTAATTTGTCCTTTGTCACAATAACCTCCCTACAACAGTTTGGCCGCTATGTCCGACAATTCGCTGCGCTCACCCTTCTTCAGGAACACGTGTTCGAAAAGCTTCTGTCCGGCCATCTTTTCCCCGAGATGCGTGAGACCGTTCGACCACTGGTCCAGATAAGGCTGGTCAATCTGGAAGATGTCGCCCGTAAACACCATCTTGGTCCCTTCACCTGCCCTCGTGATGATTGTCTTGATCTCATGCGGCGTCAGGTTCTGTGCCTCGTCAATGATGAAATACGCCTTGCCCAGGCTCCTACCTCTTATATACGCAAGCGGTGTTATGAGCAGTTTCTCGTCCTTCAGAAGGCTCTCGATATGCTGGTATTCCCGGCTGCTCGGTCTGTACAATGCCTTGATTACGTTGAGGTTGTCCATCAGCGGCTGCAGGAAAGGACTCATTTTGTTCTTCTGGTCGCCAGGCAGGAAGCCGATGTCCTGATTTCCCAGAATGACGGTCGGTCTGGACAGGATTATCTGGTCGAAATCCCTCTCCTGTTCCAATGCTGCCGCCAGCGCGAGCAATGTCTTTCCGGTACCTGCGCCTCCGGTCAATGATACCAGCTGAATCTTCTTGTTCAGGCATGCGTCCAATGCAAATTTCTGTTCGTCGTTCCTCGGTTTGATTCCGCAAGCCTCCCGTTTCCTGACCAGAATTATCTTGTCAATGTCGGCGTCATATCTTGCGCAGATTATCTCGTCTCCATGAGTCGTCCATTGTATCTTGAAAAGTTGATTCGCAGATGGCTTGGTCTTGCAGAGCCCCTTCCAGTCGACGGTATTGTGCTGGCCGTATGCCAGTTCCTGTATCACTTCATCCGGTGCGTCCGTGATGAACTGCACTTCTTTCTGCGAGAACTCCACCTTGTCTTCTTCCACGCGGTCAGTCAGATAGTCCTGCGCCACCATTCCTGCCGCCTTCGCCTTCATCCTCAGGTTTATATCCTTGGTCACCAGCGCCACGAAACGGCCGGGATTGTTGTCCCTGACCCAGATTGCGGTAGCCAGAATCCTGTGGTCCTGGACGTCGTCATGGAAAAGTTCCTTCATGCTGTCAGGAAACGGATGGTTCGGCTCTATCTTGATGTTTCCCAGACCTTTGCCGATAGGCACGCCGTCTCGTCCGAACATTTTCCCCTCGGTAAGACGGTCGATATCTCTCATGAATCCTCTCGCATTGAAACTCAACGCGTCCGTGCCCTTTTTGAACTTGTCCAGTTCTTCCAGCACGGCTATCGGTATGACAATATCATTGTCCTGAAACTTTCGGATGGCCTTGTAGTCATGCAGAACGATATTTGTGTCCAGGACGAATATCTTCGGTTTCCTGGCTCCGTCCCCCTTTGCGGGGACATTGGCGTACCTGTTGATCATGTCTGAATATTTTATTTTCCTAATCTTCTCCCTCCGGGACAATGTCCTCCTGACCGAGCAGAGACTGTAGGATGCCCGCCACGCCGTCCTGATTGCCGCTGGTTATCCTCAGCCCCGGTTTCCCCGGATGACCGATGGGATAATAAGCCACATCCTGTAGCAGCATTTCGGCATCCACGTAGTCGAAGTCGCTGTCGCGGATTTCCACCACCGCACCCGGGACCTCGCTGAAAAGAATCCTGGTGATGTCGGTTTCCCCATACGAACGGCAGATTCCTGAGATGTCGGCGTCAATGCCGGCTGTCATACCGTTGCTCATCCTGTTCAATGTCGCAATGAGCCCTCCCGGGCCTGTCGCCGCGCCCGAAACTATCACGCCGTCTTCCACGAACTCTCTCACCACTTCGAAACAATCTATGAAATAATCCGAGTCCATGATATCCGGAGCCTTTCCACCAGCCAGGCCTGTCTTCTCTGCCAGCAATGACCCGCCAAGTCGGAACTTACATGTATCGAAAGGAATGTATATCAGCCAGTTGCCGATATTGTCCGATACGTGGACCTGACACTTCCTGCTTTTCCCCAATACTGGCGAAGATGTCCTGAACGGGAGTTCGCACAGTGGCAATGCCGGATTCATGTCCGGGGTGTTCATGATTTCCCGGTCAATGGTCTCCGCGATGTCTATCGGCTCGTCTGAATCATCGGCGCTCTGTATGATTTTGCTTTTTTCAACGTAGATGTTGAACTTTATCCGGCATCCTTCTGTCTTGCCATCATCCTGTGTGCCAGTGACTTCCTGAAAGTGATATCCGCCCAGTCTGATATCCAGCATGTCCAGATAACTGCAAGCCGCCTCCACGGATTTGTAGAAGGCGGTCATATCGCCGACTTCCGAGGTCTCCCATTCCCATGTGATGTCAATGATGAGGTCATCCAATCTGAAATGGCCTGTTTTCCAGATAGTCCGGATCAATCCGGTCGCGATTTCCGCACGTGTGGTCTCTTCCGGGAAGAATCTCGGGATATTGCGTGGCTTGAGGGTGGAAGATGTCACCTCGCCGAGATATTCGAATATCTTTTCCGATGAAAAGGCATTGCTCTCCGGTGACGGATCTACGCTCTCGTCGATCAACGGCTCAGCGGCCGTTCCAGTGTACTTGTCTGTATCTGTCTGATAACCATCATGTTCGAGATTTGCGGCCGGGTGGCTTCTGTGAAATTCTCCGACAGCTTCTTCCAATATCTGCCTCGGGGTCAGTTCCATTCTGGCTCCGTCAATGATGTATTCCGAATCAAGTGCAGGCACAAATTCCCTCATATCTCTTTCTTCAATGTTCCCTCAAATGTAATAAATTTCCGCGTCATTTCATCTGTAATTGTTATCTTTATGACCACAATCTGAGAAAAAATGAGGAAAATCGAAGTCTGTTGCACCTCCGTGGAGGATGTCGTGGAAGCTTATGAAGGTGGCGCCATTCGCGTAGAGCTTTGTTCTGCAATCAGTTGCGGAGGCGTGACACCAAGTCATGGCCTGATGGCTGAAGCGGTCGCTGCCGCGTCGGGCACCGCAATTCCGCGCATCAAGGTCAATGTCCTCATCCGTCCGCGGGAGGGGAGTTTCGTCTATTCCCCGTCCGAAGTCAGGACAATGATTTCCGATATAGAGTTCTGTCGCAATGCCGGTGTCGACGGCATTGTCATAGGAGCATTGACCCCGGAAGGGAACATTGACATGGACTCGTGCCGCCGCATGGTTGCCGCCGCAGGCCATTTGAGCGTGACCTTTCATCGTGCCTTCGATGTCTGCCTGAACCCGGAACTTGCTCTGGAACAGATAATTGACCTTGGCTGTGAACGTTTGTTGACTTCCGGTCAGCAGCCCAAGGCCCTGGCCGGCGCATCAATGATTGCCGGTCTGGTAAGGCAGTCTGCCGGACGTCTGGCCGTTATGCCCGGCTCCGGTATAAATCCTGACAATATTGCTGAAATAGAGCGTATTACCCATGCTACGGAGTTCCATTCCACTGCCCGCGCAGCCGTACCGGACCCTGACCGGCATCACGTTCCGGAACTCGGTTTCGGTGAGCCGGCAGTGTTACCGGGTTTCATCCTCCGGACCTCACGCGACGTGGTCCGCTCATTGGTAGGTTAGATTCCTGCGATGACGGTCCTGAGCTGGGATGCGAGCGAGGTGTTGTAGCCTGTAGAGATATAGACGATGCGGCCGAAACTGTCGCACATCGCGATCACCGGCAGCGTTTTCGTTTCGCTGTGGCATCCGTTGCACAACATGTCCCTGATTTCAGATCCGGTGTCTATGCCGAAATGTATGTCGTTGCCGTCCAATGCTTTGGCAAGCTTGTCGGCATTGGTTCCGCTCTGTCCGAAGACCATGACCGGACGTCCCCATTGGCCCAATTCCGGGAGCATTGACTGGATATCCCTTATGGCATGATTGCTCGGTTCGTCTCCGTCGCCGAAGACCATGACCAAGAAATATCCGCGCCCCGTGGTGCTCAATATTGACTTCTTCACAGCAGTGCTGCCGTCGCCTTCTACGGGGGTATACAATGCCTCCGGGTCCATGGCTCCGATGACGCTGATTTCCTCCTTGCTCTCCCTCATAACCAACTGTACGTCAGTGTTTTTTCCTTTCTCGACGCGGAATGTCGTCATTCTTGCCAGTACCTTTCCGCTGGCAAGCCTGGTCCCGCTGGTCAGCAGGTATGTTCCGGCATCCAAAGTGAACGGCGTACTGAATCTTTTAGCCGAAGCGTCAGCTCCCAGCTCGGTAGCGTCACCGTCCTCGAAATCAAGCAGTCTCCGCTGCCCGTCCTGAATCCGGCTCAATGTAAAATGGCGGTAATATTCCGGATTGTCCAATGTCCCTTTGCCCGGGACATAGTTCATGGTCATCGTTCCTTTTTCGGAAATAGTTCCCAATGCGGCACTCTCTGCGGTGATGTCGACCCATTCATTGTCAATCATATACTGAGCCTTTCCGGTCATCTGGTCCACTCTTGCCGGTATTCCGAATGTCCTCAATGCCGCTACCGTAAATATGTCTTTCGACCTTCCGTCCGCCATGCGGATCCGCAATGTTCCCGCCGGGGTGGCTTGTAACCTTCTGGTGTTCAGACTGTCAGCTATCGCAATGCTGTCCCTGGCCCAAGTGATGATCTCGTTCACCAAAGCCCTGGCGTCATCCTCGTCATTGATCTCGCGCGCGTTCATATAAGGTGAAAGCGCCTCGTGGATCTCCGTGTGGAACGGCTGTAGAAATTCCCCGTTTATGCGAGGACAAAGCACATAATTGAAATAGATTTCATCTTTCTTGCTGAGGATATTAGGCTTGGCGGCCGTGGTCAACGCATCCCAAAGCACTTCGCATTTCGTATCACGCAAATCCTTGCGGCTTAGCGTCTTGAGCATCTCCAGGCCGTCATGCAGACGGTCATTTTCATTGGCCTTTGCGATGAAATTCCTGATTTCCCTCCAGTTTCCCTTCGCATCCGGCAGCTGCTTGTATGCGTCTTCCGGCATTCCCGCCAGTCCGAGACGTTCCTCAGCATTGTCCCGAGTCGTGAAAGTCGCTGTGTATGAGTGCCTCAGCGAGTCTTCGCGCGCGAGCCGTACCTTGTTCGCGGCAATCGCCTCCTCACTCGCTTCCGCCGGAATCCTGCCGTTCGCAGGAGGGTTCATGTCAATGTCAATCTCCATCGGATCCACATCCGTATGATCCAATGTGATGGTGATTCCGCAGTTTTCAATGCCTTCCGTATGGAGCTTTCCGATTCCGTAACGTCCGTCATATGAGGCCCATACGAGCATGTCGCCGATTCCGGTGTGGAGTATTGCCTGCCCCTTGTTGTCGGTTTTCAATGTCACTGCAGGGAACATTTCACCATAGTTGTAAATGCAGAATCCGACGTCGGCGCCGGTTACGGGTTTGCCTTCGGAATCATTGACAGTCACTATGTTGCGTCTTGTTTTCACATAGTTGCCGATGACATTGATTTCTGTGAAGCTGGCGGTACGGCGGATTACGTCTTCAGGGCCGCGGTAGTCGCCGAATACGAGCGTGTGCATCAGCATTGCCCTGGCCGCAGGCTCATTGAACCAGGCCATATTGAGTTCCGGTTCCGGCTCGCAAGCGCCGAGGAATGACCATTTTCCGTCTGTCCATACTTCCACCCAGGCGTGGTTGTCATCCGTATGGGCCCATCTTGGCGTGTAGACCTGGCGCGCCGGGATTCCGACGGTGCGCATGGCTGCCACCGTGAATGTAGACTCTTCTCCGCATCGTCCTTCGCCGTTCAGAATCGACGCGAGCGGTGAAAAGGTTCTGGCATCCGATGGCGTGTATGTCACTTTTTCATGGCACCAATGATTGATTTCCAGTGCCGCGTCATGCATTGACAGCCCCTCCACTCGTGCTTTCAGCGTGTCGTAATACATTGTCCTGAAATCGTCAAGCCTCTCGTTGTTCACCCTGACGGGCAGTACGAAGTGCCTGAACATCCGGTCGTCCAGCTGCTTTCCCCACGGCATTTCCCGTCTGGCTTTCAGCGCCACTTCCGCATTGTCCCGGAAAAAGTCCTCGCTGTAATCGCCCTTGTCCGCGATGCTCATATATTCATAAAGGAAGTCCACGGCCTCTCCGACCGTCATTTCTCTCCTGCACCCGCCCAATATACATGCGGCCGCCGCCAATGTCAGTGTTATTTTCTTCAGTGTCATATTTTCTGTTGTTCGCAAATGCAATAGTATGCAAAATATTTCTGAAATGAAAGACTAACACTACATCATCGGTGGAGGAGGACCGCCCGGCCCGCCATGTCTTGGACCGCCCGGACCGCGCATGTTCTTCGAGGCCTTGCTCATGTTGCCGAACCTCCAAGTCAGCGACAGGATTACGTAGCGGCCCAGCGTGTTGTTCCACGTCTCGGTATGATAGTTAGCTGAATCCGTTACGGACAAGTTCTTCGACTGGTTCAGCAGGTCGTATGCCTTCAGGGCCAATGTGAACCTGTCCTTGAACAGAAGCTTGGTAATCTCGACATTGAGAATATACTCATCCTCCTGAGGCGTCGCGTAGCCCCTGTACCAGTTATAATTGAAATCAGAAACGAGCCCAAGACCGCCTGGAATCGTCCAGTTCATTGACGCTGACACCTGGTTGTTGCGGGTCACATTCATATTGGCAGACGAAATCGTGTACCATGACTTGGCGATCCTTGAACGTCCGGAACCTGTAAGCTCCACGAAATTGTTTCTATATGTAAGCTTCAGCCTTTGGGTGAAATTCATCGTCTGCGTCAAGTTCTTGATGAACAGGTCACTCTTGTTCAAATCAGGGAAATCCTCATTGAACTTCACGTAATCGAAATCGTCGCCGTCATAATATTTGCTGGTGTCGAACGAACTCTTGCCCACGTAGGACGCTGATTTAGACCAACTTCCTGACGTCATCGAAGAAATGCTGAAATTGGACTTGGCAATAGGAGCATTCACGAACACCCTCGCGTTGGCATTGCCGGATGTCGGACCGTTTACAGGCAGGGAGAATGAAGTTCCGTTCGTGTTGTACCAGCTGGCATATACGATAGGGGACTGCACGAAACCACCCGACAAATTACCGTAGACCGACAAGAACTTCTTCTTGTTGGAATATCCCAGGCGCATCCTCATATCATGGCTGAAATACGGCTTCAGATAAGGATTACCGAGAGAAACATTGAGCGGATTGGAATTGTCCGGAACAGGCATGAGCTGCGAAGTCGTCGGCTGGGACGAACGTCCGAAATAAAATCCGCGCACATTAGTATTGTCATTGATATCATACCAGAGCATTGCCGAAGGCGACCAGTTCACGACGGTATTGTCATAACTCTTGCCGTTGGTCTCATTGTGCGTGATCGTCGGAATCACCGAAGCGCCGACCTGCGCGCGGAACTTGTCCTTCTGGTACATGAAATTGAAACCCGCGCGATGCGTCTGGTACTGGTTCAGAATGTCGCTGGAATATGTGTCGTTGCGCACCATCCCGTCCTTGATGAACTCCATTTTCTCGATGTCGGCACCGGCGGCAGAATCATAAGTGTCCTTCGTTGACTTGTTCTGGCTCCATTGGTACTGATAATTCGCCTCCAGGTAAAAACCCGCGCCCAGCGGCTCCGTATACACCAGACGACCGCTCAATGACGACGCGCGCGAATTCTGCGAGTACCACTGATTTACCGACTCCAGCTCATCAGAAGCGCCGTCAACGCCAAAGGTCTTTGTCAATGACTGATTCAGGCCCGTGAGGTCGTTGTTGCTGAAATTATAGTCCACGTTCAGGGACAATGTCCTTCCGGGTATGCCGAGTTTCTGTCTGAAAAGGAAGAAACCATTGGCCGTCCAATTGTCATTGTCGCCGACATTGCGGTTGAAACCCTCGTTCTTCGCGGTCGATTCCGTGGCGCCTGCAGCCAGGCCGTCAGTAGTGAATTTCGAATACTCGTTGAAATTACCCTTTCCGAAATTGAACTGCGGCTGGAAAAGTATGGAAGTGTTGTCCGAGAACTTATGCTCCAGACGAGCACCGAAACGATGTCCGTCGGTCTTGTTCAGACTGAATCCGTCATTGTTGTAAATGAGGCTGGAACCGTCATCCAGGAACGTGGTCTTTTCACTCCTTTCCTGGACATCGTTTTTCGTGCTGTTATACAAGTAGTTGGCACCGAGCGACATCTTGTCCTGGAAAAGGTCCCAGGAACCGTTCACGCCGCCCATCCAGGAAGTCGTGATACCATTCGTGTTGCCCCAGCCGCCTGAACCACGGCCCATTCCACCACCGCCGCCACGCATTCCGCGCATCATGGAACCGGCAAGATCATTGAAACCGCGATTGTTGGTATTGTTGCCATTGAAAATTAAGCTGAACTGGCTTTTTTCGGTGAACCGGCCTGCGAAAGCAGCGCCCTGATATCGCCAATCCCCGTTGCCGTTGGTCGTATTCTCCGGCCAATCATGTCCGGCGCCGGCCATGACGTTGCCGAAGACGCCGTTCATCATGCCCTTCTGGATGGAAAGGTCAATGACGGTCTCTTCCTGTCCGTCGTCAATGCCTGTGAATTGAGCCTGGTCTGATTTCTTCTGGACTACCTTCACCTTATCCACGATTTTGGCGGGGATATTCTTGGAAGCCAACTGCGGATCATCCAGGAAGAATGTCTTTCCGTCAATTGTTATCTTGCTGATAGTCTGTCCGTTTGCTGTAACGGAGCCATCCGAACCGACCTCCACGCCCGGAAGCTTTTTCAGCAAATCTTCCAGCATGTCATTGTCAGTCGTCTTGAACGAAGTCGCATTATACTCGATAGTATCTTTCTTGATGACGATAGGATTTCCGGTGGCGGAAATGCTCGCTGCATCCAGAACCTGCTTGTCCGGATCCATCTTTATCACACCGAGATTGAGAGATTCCTTCAATGTAATCTCTTTGCTGAATGTCTTGTAGCCAAGAAGCTCCGCCTTGAAAACATAGCTTCCGGCAGGGACCTTCTCTATGGTCGCCTTGCCCTTGTCGTCCGAAAGTGCATATTTGAATGCGGAAGTCGAACCCTGCTTGGCGAGCGAAACCGTAGCGTAACCCACAGCCTCACCGGTTGATGAGTCCTGCAGAACCACGGTTATGGTCCTGGTCTGTGCCGTCGCGGCAAAAGAAAGTGCGAGCATTGTCACCAGCCCGCATAACATAGCAATGATTTTTTTCATTGTCTGTCCAAGTTTATCATTAACACAACACATCGTAGGGATTCCATCCCGGAATCTGCATCTTTAGACAAGGAAGCCTGGCGGAAGTTTAATCCGTCAGGCAAGTTTTTATCTGTTTTTTATCCTTCCTGGATTGTCTGCAATGAACTTCTCCCAAGAAGAACCGGAATTGAGCCCCGCAAGCGGATTTGTCATCTGATAATGATGGCACAATGCTATCGCAAGCGCGTCCGTCGCATCGAGAAATTTCTCTTCAATGTCTATCCCCAGTGTCTTCTGGAGAATGGTGTTTACCTGCATCTTGGACGCTGCCCCATTGCCGGTGACAGCCTCTTTGGCCTTTCGCGGGGCATATTCCGTAATCGGTATGCCTCTGGTCGAAGCCGCAAGCATTGCAGCGCCCTGGGCGCGCCCGAGCTTCAGGATTACCTGTGCATTCTTTCCGTAAAATGGTGACTCCAAGGCCATTTCGTCGGGGGAGTACCTGTCGCAGATATCTCCGATTTCGTTGAAAATACGACAAAGTTTCATATACGGGTCCTTCTCCTTTCGAAGGTCAATGACTCCCATCTCCACATATTCAGCCTTGTTCCCCTCTGTACGGATAACCCCGAAGCCAAGGATGTTGGTTCCGGGGTCAATTCCTAATATAGTCTTCATCAGATGTTAGTCGATGTAGTCGAACCCGGTGTAAGGGCGGAGAATCTCAGGAATTACGATTCTGTCCTCCTGCTGGTTGTCCTCAAGCATAGCGGCTACGACACGAGGCAATGCCAATGAACTTCCGTTCAGTGTATGGCAGAGCTGCATCTTGCCGTTTTCGTCCTTGTATCTCAAGTGGAGACGGTTTGCCTGATATGTCTCGAAGTTGGATACTGAAGAAATCTCCAGCCATCTGCCCTGGGCTGCTGACCACAACTCGAAGTCATAAGTGATTGCAGATGTGAAGCTCAGGTCACCGCCACAGAGACGGAGAATCCTGTATTTGAGGCCGAGCTTGTTCACGAGGCTCTCCACGTGAGCGATCATTTCATCGAGCGCAGCGTATGAATCCTCAGGTTTTTCAATGCGGACGATCTCCACCTTGTCGAACTGGTGCAACCTGTTCAGTCCACGGACATCCTTGCCGTATGAACCTGCCTCGCGACGGAAGCATGGAGTGTATGCGGTAAGCTTCTGCGGGAACTGGTCATTGTTCAGGATGACATCCCTATAAATATTGGTAACAGGCACCTCTGCTGTAGGTACGAGATAGAAATCGTCGATACCTACATAGTACATCTGTGCTTCCTTGTCCGGGAGCTGGCCTGTACCGAAGCCTGAAGCTGCATTTACCATGATAGGCGGCTCGACTTCCTTATATCCGGCAGCAGTATTGTTGTCGAGGAAGAAACTGATGAGCGCTCTCTGGAGCTTGGCGCCCTTGCCCTTGTATACAGGGAAGCCTGCGCCGGTAAGTTTTACTCCGAGGTCGAAGTCGATGATGTCGAACTTCTTGGCGAGTTCCCAGTGAGGAAGAGCGTTCTCCGGGAGTTTGATTTCCGGACCGCCCATCTTGACTACCTGGTTGTCTTCTGCACCTTTTCCCGGAACTACCAGGTCACAAGGTATATTTGGAAGCAGAACCAACTGGGCCTCAAGCTCTTTGCTTGTAGCATCAGCCTTTGCGAGAAGTTCGCTGGACTTTGCCTTGAGTTCGGCAACTTCCTTCTTGGCCTCTTCCGCCTCTGCTTTCTTGCCTTCTTTCATGAGGCCGCCGATAAGTCCGGCCTTCTGTTTCTGCTGTGAGAGAAGACCGTCGCTCTCTGTCTGGAGCGCTCTCCTCTCGGTGTCAAGTTCGAGAACTTTGTCGACGATTGCCTTTGCGTCGAAATTTTTGACTGCCAGCTTCTTGACCACGAAATCCGGGTCATCGCGAAGCATTTTGAGTGTAAGCATATCTATTTTATCTTAATTGATTCAAGTGAAATAAGCAACCATTAATAAAAGAAAAGAGGACCGCACGCCGAAACTCGAAGTGCAATCCTCATCTGTCTTTCTAGACCCTTCGAGCTTAGTTCTCAAAAGGCACAACCGACACGTATGATTTGTTTTCTCTCTTTCTTGTGAAAACTACTGTGCCGTCTACAAGTGCATAGAGAGTGTGGTCTCTTCCCATTCCGACGTTCTTGTCAGCATTGTGAACAGTGCCTCTCTGACGTACGATGATGTTGCCGGCCTTTACGACCTCACCACCGAATTTCTTGAGTCCGAGTCGTTTGCTTTGTGATTCACGACCGTTCTTGGAACTACTTTGACCTTTTTTATGTGCCATAATTCAAATTCTCCTTTAATTTAGCGATCTGTAAATAATTAAGCGATAGAGTCGATGCGGATCTTTGTCAGTTTCTGGCGGTGACCGTTGGATTTCTGATATCCTTTACGACGGATCTTCTTGAAAACGATAACCTTCTTTGCTTTGGTATCGTCCTCGAGAACTGTAGCCTTCACTACTGCGCCCTCTACGTAAGGAACACCGACTTTCACATCACCCTCGTTGTCGATGAGGAGTACCTGATTGAATTCTACGGACTCGTCTTTCTTCGCTGCAAGGCGATTGACGAAAATCTCTGCACCAGCTTCTACCTTGAACTGCTGGCCTGCAATGTTTACGATTGCGTACATTACTATAAAAACTTATTAAGTTTCGGCTGCAAGCGTCCACATTGCATGCGGAACTTTCCGGAGCTTGACAGTCATCTGATGTTTAAGACTGCAAATTTAGTGTTTTTCTTATATTCCGCAAAATTATTTGTTAAATTTGCGTCATATAACTGTTTGTTGTCAAGCTAAAACCGAAAAACTCATGGATACGCCATTCCAGTTCGCCAAATACGTGACAGGAAAGTACTTTGCCGGCAGACGACAGGATTGTGTCACGATGTCCAATCTCCTTTCCCAAGGGGAAAACATTGTCCTCTGGTCCCCGCTGAAATCCGGCAAGATGTCCGCAGTCCAGCAGACTTTCCTGAACATGAGGACATCCGGCAAGCAGTTCATTATCTGTGATATGGATATGACGGCCATACATGATGCCGGCCTGTTCATCCGCAGGTATGCCGGAGCGTTGCTCTCGTCGGTAGCCTCGACGAAGGATGAATTTGAAGAAATGTCCGCCCGTCTTCT
>ERZ1026898.324-NODE-324-length-31173-cov-17.796999_pt1 | contig 31173 bp, 32 predicted proteins | sample MGYA00380178_ERZ1026898 | MGnify/ENA primary metagenome ERZ1026898 (study PRJEB33269, sample SAMEA4719814) | human gut metagenome | biome: human-associated habitat; feature: organic feature; material: feces | place: Cameroon | collected 2013-10 ...
CAAATATACAAGAAAAAGTAAAAATTATACAAATCAGCATTATTTTAATCGATTATGCTCATTAAAATCTGTAAATTAATTGATTTTGTATTTTTTATGGCTTCAACCGTAATACAAAAAATACGGCATTTTTTTTCATGCTGAAGCCATGCCTGTTACTGGCTGTTTAACGTAGTTTTTATATGCTCTGGAAGCGGAATCTCAAAAGTCTGCGTTTTTCCATCAACCGGCAATGAAAGTTTTACAGATGCAAGCTGAAGTTTTTTTATTCCGATTTTTCTCGCAAGCTTATTCTTTTTAAAATCTCCGTGCTTGTCGTCTCCTGCAATCGGACAAGAAGCCTTCGCAAGCTGAATTCTTATCTGATGCATACGGCCAGTTCCCAAAGTGAGCTTCAAAAAACTAAGTTCCAGTTCTTTTTCTGATTCTGGAATTTTTACATTCCAAACTGATTCAACTTTAAAAAAAGTTTTTGCCGCCTGAGTTCTTCCGTGAGCCTCAACAGTTCCTTCCAGAACACCTGAATAGCATTTTTTTCCGTCTACAACAGGAATTCCAAAGCAAACCGCGACGTACTCTTTTTTCACTTTTCCGCCTGAAATCAAGTTCGTCCACTTTGCAGCTGCCTGCGCGTTTTTTGCAACAACAAGAATGCCGGAAGTTTCTTTATCCAAACGGTGAACAAGAAAAATTTTGTAGCCAAGCTGAATGGAAAGCTCCGCATCAAGCGGATGTGCAATGCCAGCTCCGCCTTGAACCGAAACGCCACCATCCTTATTCACAAGAAGAATTTCTTCATTTTCAAAAATTATAGAAAAAGTTTTCATTTGCCGAAAATAAAATACAAAGAGCTTCAAAACTAAAACATTTTTGAAACTGGCTCAATATTTTGAGTTCCATATTAATTGAGGTTTATAAAAATGACAAGCATCTCAAAAAAAGCATCCGCACTTGCATTCCTTTTTTTTATTTCAATAGAAATTTTTGCGCACAGAGTTTCATTTGAAGGATTTTCAAATTCAGTTTTTATCGACTTGCCTGAAGAATTTGCGCTCGTCCAATCTCAAGGTGAAGACTCATTTCTTCTGCAAAGCAAAGTTGCGCCAGTCAGCTCCATAATTAAAATTTACAAAAAAGAAAAATTCATTTCAGCGCAAGAAGCATTGGGAATCACAATCCAAAAACTCAATCTTAAAACTCTTGAAACAAAAACTGCGCAATGGAGAAACAACGAAGCTTGCATTGCAGCGATAAAAGGAAAAATTTCTGGCGCAGAATCTCAAGGCTACGCGGCGGCTTCTGTAATTCCAGAAAACAAAAGCATTGCCGTTCTAATTTCCTGGTGCGGCGCGGAAAATTTTAACAATGCAAATTTTCTTATTGAAAGTTTTATCGACTCGCTTTGCATTGATTCAGAAAGCTGTTTTTCGCCTGGACTTTTTACATCGTTGTATCATCCGGCTTCCGGCAATGAGCAAACGTTGAATCTTCTTATAGACAAAAAAGAAATTTCAACGCAACTCGATTCGCTTGACTGCAAAAATTCAGAATATCTCATTGAGCGCGAATACAAAGTGCTTCAAATGTACATGAACAGTCCGCTTTGGAAAGAAGCTTGGCAACGTTACTACAGAATGATTTTTAAAGATTCGTGCAAGAGGCTTCAAAAAGTTTCATTTGACATTTACAGAACTCTTGCGCCCGACTGCAAGGACGAAACTGATTTTGCGCAGAAAATTTTATCATGGACTCAAGGATTCAAATACGAAAGGGAAAAAACTGCAAGCGACTTTGCATCCCTTCCGTCTATAATTTCCGGTGGAGGAAGCGACTGCGATTCAAGAGCCATGCTGATTGCCGTAATTCTTCAAAGCATGAACATAGACTCGATAATCTTTGTAAGCAGCGAATTTCATCACGCAATTGCAGGACTTGTTTCGTCCCATCCGGGATTCGTTTTTACAGTTGATGGCAAAACTTATCTTACAGGTGAAACAACAGTGCCAGGATTAACTTGGGGAATTATTGACAAAAACCAAAGCGATTTTTCAAAATGGATTCCCGTAATGCTTCCCTGAACATTTTAAGCGCAAGAAAGCAATGCGGTTTTATTTTATGAGAAGATTGTAAGCATCCATAGGAGATTCTGAATTAAGAAGAGCTTCTCTCAAAGATGCGTCCTTTAGTTTTGCGCTAAAGAATGAAAGTGTCTTTAAATAATAGCTGTGCTGATTATACGCCGCCGCAATCATAAAAAGAATTCTTACAGGAATTTCATCAACAGGCTGAAAACCAATTATGTCGCATTTTGAAATTCCTACGGACATAACAAGGTCAGTAACACTTGAAAGGCGCACATGGGGAATCGCAAGACCTCTTCCAATAGAAGTTGACATAAGATCTTCCCGCTTGAGAATTTCAGCTTCCAGTTCTTTTGCATCTTTTACCTGAGGCGCTGTGGCAAGATTCTGCGCAAGACGGACAAGAGAATCATGCTTTGTCTGATGATTCATAAAAACAATCCGCTCTGGAGAAAGTATATTTTTTACCTGAACAATAATCTCAGAATCATTTGACTTTCCGCCGGAAGAAAGCCGCTCATTTACCCATTTTTCAATTTCAGATTTTTTAAATCTCCAGACAGTTCCAATTTTTCCACTTGGAATTTCGCCTTTCTGAGCCCAGTCATATACAGTACGCTCGCTTACACGAAGATATTTTGCAACTTCTTCAATTGTAAGAATATCATCTTCCATAGATTACGGCCTCTTATTTTTATTAAATTTCAACAATTGTATATGTTGCGTCATTTTGCAATCTTTACGCTTTTTTGTCAATATTCGCAGAAGCAAAACAACAATGTAAAAATTTAGGCTTTATTATCTTTCCATGGAAAAAAGAAACCTTTTAATGTTCTTGGTCCCAAAAGTTTCCTGTCTTTAGCAAGCAAATCGTTCCAAGGCACATTCTTGCGTTCCTTTGCAGAAAGCCCAGGATTTACTTCAATCCAATCGTATTTATAAAGAAGAAGCCTGAGCGCATTTGTATTTGTGATTACGATTCCAGTCATTCCCGGATAAAGTCCAAAAGTAAAAATCGTAAGCAGAAAATTCAGAAAGTTTACAAAAGAAAGCGCAAAGGTAAATCCGATGTTGTCAAAGAAAATTATGTACGATTTTTTGAGGCATTTTTTAAATCCGTTGTTCATCAGGCTTCTTACAGGCAAAAACCACTGGAGCGCAAAGAAAGTTGTGACTAAAAACCAAAATATCAAAATCATAAAAATGAACCAAACATAGCTTCCGCTTGATTTCCACATTTTAAAATAAAACGGCAAGGTCACAGCCGCAACGCAAATCAATGCACCGGTAAAAAGTCCGAACAACGCGCCGGTTTTAAATGAAATCAAAAATTCCTTGAAAAATTCACTGTATCTTGGAGCATCAAAATTTGCAATTTTAGCGGCATTTTTTCCAGCAGCAAATCCCACGGAACAAATCAAAATGCTGTCAATAATAACTGAAGCAAAAATCAATGTCGCTCTAATTTCACCAGAAAAAGGCGAACTATAGGCAAACATAAAAATAAGATAGGAAACAAAAAGCGCAATCAGTGAAAAAAAATTGCAGACAACAACATAAAAAAGATTGTCCCAGACATCACATAAATTCTTTTTAAAGAAAAATCCAAACATGGAAAAATAGTAATATAATTGCTGACAATTTTCAACGCTAATGATAAAATTAGAAAAATATGGAATACAACGTCAATTCTGTAATTTCGCTTATCTCAAGAATCCACACGCAGACCGCAGAATTTACAAACAAAATGCTTTCAAGCTATAATTTTGTGTCTTCCCACGGATTTATACTTTTTCTTTTGTCTGAAAACGCAGAAATGTCCATGGGAGAAATTGCAAAAAAAATAAACAGAGATAAAAGCACCACAACATTTTTAATCAGAAAATTAATAGACGAAAAACTTGTAAAATGCGAACAAAGCAGAAAAGACAGCCGGAAAAAAATAATTTCTCTAACTGCTGAAGGAAAAAAATACAACAACTTTACAAGCGAAATTTCAAACAAACTGCTTTCAATTTGCTATAAAAGTTTTTCCGCAGAAGAAAAAGAAACGCTTTTAAATCTTCTGGAAAAAATGAGTCTGAACCTAGAAACAGAAGAAACTCAAGCATAACAAAAGCACTTTTTATAAAACACAACACAAAAAGTGCTGTCCAAAAAAAAAATGGGCGCCTGGCTTGAGCAGAAAGCAAAAGTAAAGGAACTTCTCGCAAGTGAAGAATATAAGACACTCATGAAAAAACGCTCAACTGAATGGGGATTGCTGATGATTGGATATGATTTCAAGCAGCTGGTTCGATTAATGAATGCCTAAAGAAAAAAAAGCTGCCCTTTGTTGAAAAAATCTTCAGCTTTAAGGACAGCTCCATTTCTTTTCTATCTAAAAATTTAAAAGCTCTATTTTAAAGCCGCGCTTATGCGTTCCAAAACCTTCTTGCGGTCCAAAGGTTTGACAATATAATTTTTTGCACCGCTAAGAAGAGATTTTTTTACAAGCTCTTCTTTTCCAAGCGCACTGACCATTACAACCTTGGCATTTTTGTCAAAGGCAATAATCTGCTCAAGGGCTGTAATTCCGTCCATGCGAGGCATTGTTATATCCATAGTTACTAAGTCAACATTCGGACAAAGCTCTTTATATTTATCAACGCCTTCTTTTCCGTCCTGAGCTGTAGCAACAATTTCATAGCCATCACTAGAAAGAATCTGAGTGAGCTGTTTTGCAACAAACATAGAATCGTCTACAACTAGCACACGGTACTTTGTTCCGTCAAGTTTTTCACCTTCAGGCGGACGCTCATTAATAGATGGAAAATCCTGTTTTGTTTTCATTCTAAACTCCTTATATTATGTGCGCTCGCGAATTGCGACGTTAACTTCAATTTTGCCATAGTCAGTAATAAGAGGAACAATAAGAGCTTCTACATTGTCTGTTGTTCCGCCCAATGCCGCTATTTCCATTTTTTCACCTGCGAACAAGGCAGGAGGCGTAAGGTCAAATTTAAAACCAAGGTCATGCAATTTTGTAACAGACTGCGCTGTAATCAAATTTGCAAGCTCGCTGATAGTAGCCTTTGCCAAGTCGTCAAAAGCCGGCAATTTTTCCTCATTCATCTTGGAAGCAATATTCAATGCAGTTTCAAAAGTCATGTCAAAAAGAACACGTCCTTCAACATCTCCTGCAAGACCAACAAGAGCCGCAACACCCATTACAGGCATAGCAGTTGACTTCAAATACAAGTCGCCTCTTTTTACTTCTGCCCCGCCCAAAACTTCTTTTAAAACACGGTAAGAAGTTTCGACAAATGGATTAATATACTCTACTCTCATTAATAACCCCCTGAAAAAAACATATTTTCCAGTCTATTTTTTATATACTGAAATATTTTCTGACGCATTTACTTTGTTCCAGCCTGGAATCTGAATATTTTCATTATCTCCAACAATTATAACACCATTGCCTTTAGTTTTTTCACTAAATTCAGACAAAAGCGTATTTCTTGAAGCATCGGGCAAGAACGCAAGCAAATCCCTTGCAAACACAATATCTATAGGAGGAAGATTATTTGTGTTTACGCAGTCATGGTATTCAAACATTATAGAATCTTTTATGTCCTTGTTGAACGCATATTCACCGCTTACAGTCCGAACAGTATAAGGCTGATACCAACTGTTGCTAGCTTCATCCGAAAGCGTCATAAGAGGAGCATTTGAAACGCTAAGCAAATCAATATCATGACCGTAAATTCTAATTTTTGCAGACGGATATTTTTTTCTTAATATGCACGCCAAAGAATAAGACTCGTAGCCTTTTCCGCATCCCGGATTCCAAACAACAATATTTTTTGCGCTGTTGTCAGGAAGCATTTTTTCCAGCTCATCTGCGTATTCTTCTGTCCACCAGTTTCCATTGCATTTTGAATAGAAAGAATTTAAGAACAAATCCGCATCAGTTTCATTTTGAAGCTGAGTTTTTCCTTCGCCACGCTCATTGCACCATTCTGAATATCTTTTTTCAGTCCAATCCTTTGTAATCTCGCTTACATAGAATTTCTTGAAATTTTTAAGTGAATCAGCTATGAAATTCAAATCCTGAACAGATTTTTTTTCTTTTTCAGCAGGCTTTTCAATCTCAGGAACAGACTTTTCAGGAGAAGCCGCAGATTCTGCGAGTTCAGCTTCCTGCCGCAATTTTGCCTGATTTTGGGCAGTTTCCGCAAGTTCTTTTTCTTCTTCTGGAGTTCTGTGACCAAAAATTCTGTCAATGTCCAAAAGAACATAAAGGTTGTTTTCGGATTCAACAACGCCGTAAATATACTTTATGTTTATGTCGCCAAACAAAGGATGCGGTGGCTGAATGGAACTTTTCTGAATTCCAACAACCTTGTCAATTTCGTCAACTACAATTCCAAATGTCTGCTCGCCAACTGAAACAATCAGCAAATTCTCAAGATAATCATCATCATGCTCATGAACTTCGCTGTTGAAGAAAAGGCGCAAATCAATAATCGGAATAATATCGCCACGCAAATTGTAGACACCACGGACAAAAGGAAGAGCATTCGGAACATAAGTAAAACGTCCGGCTTTTGCAATTTCCTTTACCTTCATAATATCTATGGCATAATCTTTTCCAGACAAAGAAAACGTAACCATTTTGAAATCTACAACTGTAATCTTGTTTTTTTCTTCTGCAAGTTGTTCCGAAGACAAGCCTTCAGCCCTGTCCATTGTATTTGCAAGCACACTAAGTTTTTCTTGAATTGTCGCCATACACTAACCTCTTGCCGCAGCTGATTTTATAGCTTCTGCTTCACGTACTTGCTGAGCATCAAGCTCCTGCTTTACACCAAGCTCAAGAAGCTGGTTCACATCAATAATAAGAGAAACTGAACCGTCTCCAAGCACTGTCGCGCCAGCAATTCCTGGAGAAGAAGTAAACTGATCCTGAAGTGGTTTTATTACAACGTCCTCTTCGCCAATAAGAGCATCAACCATAACGCCGATTTTCTTTTCCTGAGAACCAACAATGACAATAAAGCAATATTCATCATTGTCTGTCTTGCGGATATTAAAGAGCCGTCCAAGACGCAGAATCGAAATAACTTCATTGCGCACATTCAAAACTTCATAGTTGTCAATTGTATTTATTGTGTCAAGTTTTACACGCTGGCTTTCAATAACATTGGCAACCGGAATAGAGTAAACTTCTTTTCCAACACGAACCAAAAGTCCCTGAATAATTGCAAGCGTAAGCGGAAGTCTTATTGAAAACTTTGAGCCTTTTCCTCTTTCGCTTGTAACATTGATTGTTCCTTTTAGTTTTTCAACCATTGTCTTTACAACATCAAGACCTACACCGCGTCCAGAAACACTGCTGATTTTATCGCTTGTAGAAAATCCCGGAAGGAAAATAAGATTATAGGCGTCTTGATTTGAAAGAATTTTATTAGGGCTTATAAGACCTTTTTTAATCGCCTTTTCTCTGACTTTATCAACTTCAATTCCCGTGCCGTCATCTATTATGTCAATGACAATCATGTTGCCTTCATTTGCAGCGCGCAAAGTCAAAGTTCCAGTCTCGTTTTTTCCGATTGCCTTTCTTTGTTCCGGCGGCTCAATTCCGTGGTCAACAGAATTTCTTACACAATGCATAATCGGATCTAGCAAATCATCAACAACAGTTTTATCAAGTTCTGTATCTTCACCTTCAATAACAAGGTTGACTTTTCTGCCTAAATCACGGCTTAAATCACGGACAACGCGCGGAAATCTGTTGAAAATAGTTCCAATAGGAACCATTCGGATTTTCATAACGCCTTCCTGAAGTTCGCCTGTAATGCGTCCAAGATTCTGCGTTGTAGAACGGTATTTTGTAGAAGAAGACTTAAAGTCAGTTTCAAAAGCATCGAACCAAGAAGACATAGAGCCGAATTCTTCTGTCATCTTCTGCATGATTTCTTTCATTTGACCGCCGTTTTGAAGCTCTTCAATATACTTCGGCATACATTCCATAAGACGGCGATGCTTTTCTTTGAAAGAAAGATTCAAATTCTGAAGTTTTACCTGCAAGTCAGCCATGTGAAGCCCATTCTGGTTAAACGCGGCTTTTGTAATAACAGTTTCAGAAACAAGATTCATAAGATTGTCAACACGCTTTGAATCAACTCTTAAAATTGAAGACTGATTTACAGCATGACCAGCAGCAGTTTTTTTTGCAGGCTGCGCATTGTTCTGTGCAGGCTCAGTTTTATTTTCTTTTGCCGGCGAAGCAACTGTAGTCTCCGCAGGTTCAGGCTGTTCTTCAGCAACAGGAGCAATCTGAACTTTTTCCTGCGCAGGAGGCTGTTCAGCAATAGGAGCGGCAACAGCAGAAGAAGCACCAGAAACCGGCTGGGCATCAACAGCAAGAGTTACATCATCTAAGAAAGCCGCATCTTCAAGGGCAGAACCTTCATTTGCAGAAGAAACATAGTAAACAACCTGCGGATGAAATTCGTCCTCGTAAAGCTCTTCAAAATCAGGAACAGTCTTTAAAACAGTTCCGCAATTTTTTAGAGCCGCAAAAACCTGAATTCCACCAACGCTGTTCATTGGATTTGATTCATCAAAAGTGACATTTACAGACCAAAGTTTCTGGTCTTCTGGAACTGCATTTTTAAGTTCCGTATATTCATCATCAGACAACGGCGGAATAGGTGGCATTCCACTGGAAGCCTGAACCGCTGGCTTTGGCTCACTGGCAACTGGTTTTTCAGCAGGAGCAGCACCAAGCATTCCAGACGGAAGTTTTACGTGCGCGCCTTTTTTTGGAACTTTTGCCGGTATAAATGAATTGATTTTCTGGACAATAGGAGTTATATCTTCCTGATAAACAGAACCATTGCTTCTTGCGTCAAGCATAGCTTTTATAGTATCTATAGAAGACAATAAAACATCAACAATAGGTTCAGAAACTACAACAAGACCACTTCTAAGCGCATCAAGCAAATCCTCTACATCATGGCAGAATGTTGCAAGTTCATTCATTTCCACAGTAGCCGAGCCGCCTTTCAATGTATGCGCCGCCCGGAAAATTTCATCTATGGCATCATGATTTGAAGGGTCATTCTCTATTACAAGAATGTTGCTTTCAAGAGTCTCTACCTGCTGTTCAGCTTCCGAAAAAAAATCCTTTAGAAGCTCTTCATTATTGGCATCAAGATAATCACTCATAACGTATATTTTAATCGAATCTAATAAAAAATCAAGTAAAGTTTAATCTTTTTTATTAGAACATCTCAAAAAAATCCAATTGTTAAGTTTTTTTTTTATTCTTCCGAAAATCAAAGGACGGAAAGTTTTTTCTTTATTTTTTTTCACTGAATTTTTCCGCACGGAGGACTAATTGAAACGATTTCTTTGCGCAGCCGCCATTTCAATTTCAGCAGCTTTAAATTTATTTGCATTTGAAAGCCCGTATTTTAACGGATACACAGGATTCCTTTCCGGAATCCAAAATGAATACGACTCCGAAAGTTTTGATCCGGCTTTTACAGGAGAAACTTTTTTTGCAGGTCAGATTGACTTTGGCGGAAAACTTTTCCTAAGAGGCGAATTCTATGCAAAGGCAAACGACATTTTCAAATATGACTCTTTGAACGGAGACACTCCAAACTCATATCTTAGAGTTGAAGAACTGTCCGCAACATACACAGTCAATTCCGCGCACGCTTCTCATTATATAAGCCTTTACTACGGAAATTTTGAACCGGTCGGCTCGGATTTGTTTCTTCAGCGTCAGTTCGGAATAAAGCCAATCCGCTCTTCATTTACAGAAAGTTTCCGCGGACTTGCAGGAGCCAGTTACTACCCTCTTTACGCACAAGGAATCGGCTACACATTTCACCCGGAAGGAAATTTTGCGGCGGGAATAAATCTTTACAAGAACAAGGCGGCGGAAGATGAAAATCAGGATGACGTTCTGAATCTTGACTTGAGGCTTGCTTCTCTTGCTGGAATTTCAACAATAGATTTTTCAGCGGGACTTGCGCTTCCTTCCGAAGTAAACAGCGAAGACAATGACGCGCTCGTGTACATAAAAGAGCTCCAGCTTCACGGCGGATTGAATTTTCTTATAGGAAACAGAAACACAACTTCTCTTTTGATTCAGGGCGGTGTAAACAAATACATTTTGAGAAAAGGCAACAGCGATTCAGATTCAGATAAGATAGAAATGAAAGATATCTGGGCGTTTGTTGAGCCAAGAGCACAGGGAAAATACATTTCCATTGACACGTCTGGATTTATTTTTCCAGCGGAAGCGGCAGAAGACATGATTTTTCTTAGAAACATCATAAGAAGATACCCGGGAACAGAAAATGTTCTTGGAATGAATTTAAATATCCACACTGACAGGCTTTACGCAGGAGCAACACGGCTTTCTGTTGGAGCACACACGACTTTTGCAGTTTCGCGTATTGATCCAGACGGAGATGACAAGCAAGAAAACAGCCTTTGCATTTCGCCTTATGCAGGAATTGAAATTCTTGGAGGCACACTGAACGCATCTGTTTCTGTAAATTTGCTGGATCTTAAAAGCGATCCGGAAAAAAGCTATTCAGCTACAATCGGATTTAAAACAAAATTCTAAAAGCTAAGCGATTTCTTCCAAGGAGTAGCCTATGCCGCGCGCAGTTCTTATCCGTGCGTTGACATTGAGCTGCTCCATTTTTTTTCTGATAAAGGAAATATAAACTTCAACATTATTATATTCCGCGGCACTGTTTCCACCCCAAATTTTTTCTATAATAAGCTCTTTTTTTACAACCTGATGCGGAAACTCAAACAAAAGTGTAAGAATCAAAAGTTCCTTCAAAGATATTTTCATAGATTCGCCGCTGGAATTTTGAATTTCGCATGAATTTTTATCCAGTAGAAAATTTCCTATTGAAACTGTGCTTGACTTGAATTCACCTTTTCTACGTGTAAGAGCTTTTATTCTTGCAAGAAATTCTTCAAAAGAAACAGGTCTCCTAATATAATCGTCCGCACCGGAATCAAGACCTTCAACAATTTCGTCAACAGAAGGATTCTCAGACATAAGAAGAACCGGAACAAAATTTTTTTTCGCGCGGAGAATTTTTACCACCTCAAGCCCGCTCATCTTTGGAAGAGCAGATCCAATAACAAGCGCGTCATAAATTTCATAAGAGGCATATTCAATAATTTCTGTTCCAGTGTAAACTGTGTCAGTTCCAAAATGATTTTTTTGCAAGAACTCCGCCAAAGCCTGGGAATTTCTTACATTGTCATCGGCAAGTAAAATTCGCATAAAGTTTATTATAAGACAAATTTTCAGGAAACAAAAGGGCGAATATAAAAATTGTGATTTTAGTTTTAAAAACAAAAAAGCTGTCCAAAACAATTTATTTCAGACAGCCAAAAATGTTCAATTAAACAAGCTTGAATTTTTGCTCAACATAAGGCTCGCGTACAACCATTACAGAACAGTGCGCGCTTCCAATTATTTCGCTGTCTTGGGAAGAAATCACATCGCGTGAAAGTGAAGAAAGATGGTCAAGGTTTTTTGCACCGCCTAAAAGTATAAGATCAGCCTTAAATTCATCTGCGGCAGTAATAATTTCAGACCAAACAGCGCCTTTGCGAATTTCAGTTTCAATCTTTACGCCTTTTGACTTTGCAAGATCTGTCACATAATCCAGATTTTTTTCACTGTCAGATTCCAGACTTTTTGCAATAGACTCGCCTTCCTGCGAAACCATAAATTTCTGCAAAGTAAGATACTTTATGGAAGCAATGTCTACAACACTCACAACTTTTACTGCGCACTTGTAGACTTTTGCCATAAGAATTGCGTACAAAACTGTATGAAGAGAAGAGCGGGAACCATTGTAGCCAACTACAACCCGCTGAAAAAGAGGTTTTATCATTTTTCACCCTGCCTTTTTTTTAAAGACTTCATAACGAAAACATTATCACGTTCCCGTTCCTCAAGAACACCTTCAATATACTTCACAGTTTCCTTGTCCTGCGGAATAACCGTTTTATCCAAAGCATTTACGCGGCGCTGGGTTTTCTTGACTTCAAGAGCAAGCCTCCAAGCGACAGTTCTTATGCTCGCCATTTTTGTCAGAAGCGTCAAAAGCTCAAAAAAATCCGCCATGACTTCATCGCTGTCTGCAAAAGTTCCCATAAAAGAAGAAAAAAGCCTTCTCTGCGGAAGATTCACATCGATTGTTGTAAAAGACATTCCTGCAATTACGGCCGGCTTTTTTGTAATTTCAAAGTTGTAGTCAATTCCGTGCGCAATCCGCTCAACACGGTCGCCGCCGACAGAAACAAGCATTTTTTTCAGCGCAGGATAGGCTTTCTGAACGCACTTGTCAATCTGATTTTCCAGAAGCTTAACCTGTTCAACAATCCGCATAAGCTCCATTACAAGAATCTCGCGCTTTTGCTCAAGCAAGTCGTAGCCTTCAGTGCTGATTGCCAGCTGCTCTTTTATCGCGAGAAGATTCGATTTTGTCGGAGCAATATTCAGTTTTGCCATAGTCAGTTCTCTAAAGCTTTTGGAAGATATTTGTCAATCATTTCATTCTTGATTCTGTAAAGCTCTTCACGCGGAAGAATACTAAGCATTTTCCAGCCCAAGTCAAGAGTCTGATCTATTGAGCGGTCTTCATATTCGCCTTGGGTAAAGAATTTCGCTTCAAGCTCATTTCCGAATTTCAAGTAGCACTGGTCAAGCTCTGAAAGCTCCTCTTCGCCAATAATAGAAGCAAGGTTTCGGATCGATTTTACTTTACTGTAAGCGGCAAAAAGCTGGCTTGAAACAGGCGCATGATCTTCACGTGTCATGCCTTCACCAATTCCGTCTTTCATAAGGCGGCTCAAGCTAGGAAGTCCTGATACCGGCGGATACATCCCCTTCTGGCTCATTTCGCGGTCAAGAACAATCTGACCTTCCGTGATATATCCTGTAAGGTCAGGAATCGGATGCGAAATATCATCGTTCGGCATAGAAAGAATAGGAATTTGTGTAATTGAACCTGTGCTTCCCTGAATTTTTCCTGCACGCTCATAAAGCTCAGCCAAATTTGAGTAAAGATAGCCCGGATAACCTTTTCTTCCAGGAACTTCACCGCGCGTTGTTGAAATTTCACGCAAGGCTTCGCAATAGTTTGTCATATCTGTCATAACAACAAGAACGTGCATATTGCATTCATAGGCAAGATATTCAGCGGCGGTAAGAGCGCATCTCGGAGTAATAATACGTTCAATGGAAGGCGCATCAGCCAGCGACTGGAACATTACAACTTTTGACAAAACTCCAGACTCTTCAAAAGTATGCTTAAAAAACTGCGCGACATCGTATTTTATTCCCATGCCGGCAAAAACCATAACAAATTCTTCGTTGCTATTGAGAATTTTAGCCTGACGGATAATCTGGGCGGCAAGCTTGTTGTGCGGAAGTCCGTTTCCAGAGAAAATCGGAAGCTTTTGTCCGCGGATGAGCGTGTTCATTCCGTCAATTGAAGAAATTCCTGTCTGAATAAAATCGCGCGGATAAACACGTGCATAAGGATTTATCGGATTTCCGTTTACATTTACTTTTTTGTCGGAAATAATCTGCGGATAGCCATCTATAGGCTCGCCAAGTCCGTTGAAAATGCGTCCAAGAAGCCCTTTTCCAACACGCAGTTCCATTGGCTCTTCAAGGAATTCCACAGTTGTATTTTCCAAGTCAAGACCAGTTGTGCTTCCAAAAATCTGAACAATCGCAGTTTTTTCATTCAAATCTATAATGCGTCCAGTCTTTTTTTCACCGTTTTTATCGCGGACATAAACAACTTCGTCATAAGAGGAATTTTCACTGCGCTTTACAGCTACAATCGGTCCGTCAACAGAAGTCAGTCCTGTATATTCAATTCCTTTCATAGTGCAACATCCTTGCGGTACATTCTTTCAAGTTCCGCCATCTGATCGTCAAGGTGATTTTGAATAGTTGTAAGCTCGTCAAGCTTGTCGTTTGGAATTTCGCTTTTTGCCCTGATTATTTCATTTCGTACAGGAAGCTCGGTAACTTTCAAAAGCGGACAGCCGGATTTTATAACCTTTAGCGCTTTTTCATAGAAAGTCATCATAAGCAAAAGTATATTCACCTGTTTTTCAGGAACTGCATAGGCATCGATTGAATCAAAAGCATTCTGCTGCAAAAATCCGTTTTTAATCATTTCGCAGACAGTAAGAATAAGACGGTCGCTGTCCGGCAAAGCATCAGCTCCAATCAAGCGGACAATCTGCTGAAGACGCTGTTCACGCTTGAGCAAATCCAAAGCCTGAACACGGATTGCAGACCACCGAGGATCAAATTTATCCCACCAGCCTTTAATTTCCGCGGCATATTCTGAATAAGAATCAATCCAGCCAATAGCAGGATAATGGCGTGCATTTGCAAGCTCACGGTCCAACGCCCAGAAGCAGCGGATAAAACGCTTTGTATGCTGGGTTACAGGCTCAGAAAAGTCGCCGCCCGCAGGAGAAACAGCTCCAATAACAGAAACTGAGCCTTCTTTTCCGCAGAGAGAATTAACACGACCGGCACGCTCATAGAATTCAGCAAGGCGAGTCGGAAGATACGCAGGATAACCTTCCTCAGCAGGCATTTCCTCCATACGGCCGGAAAGCTCACGCAAGGCTTCTGCCCAACGGCTAGTCGAGTCCGCCATAATTGCAACGTGCATTCCCATGTCGCGGTAATATTCGGCAAGCGTAATTCCAGAATAAAGCGAAACTTCGCGCGCCGCAACCGGCATATTTGAAGTGTTTGCAATCAAAATTGTGCGTTCCATAAGAGAACGTCCTGTACGAGGGTCTATCAAAGTCGGAAATTCAGTCAAAACATCGGTCATCTCGTTTCCGCGCTCACCGCATCCAATGTAGACAATCAAATCCGCATCGCACCATTTTGCAATCGCGTGCTGGGTCATTGTTTTTCCAGTACCGAATCCGCCTGGAATTGCGGCAGTTCCGCCCTTTGAAAGCGGAAAGAAAACATCAATTACACGAAGACCTGTAACAAGCGGCTGGCTTACTTCGAGTTTCTGAGAAAAAGGACGAGGCTTGCGCAAAGGCCAGTACTGGCTCATCGAAATATTTTCACCAAGCTCTGTAGTAGCGATTGTCTCATCAATTGTATAAGAGCCCTTTCCGGCAAAAGTCTTTAGAACACGTCCGCGGATTGTCGGAGGAACCATTATCTTATGAACGATAGAACCAGTTTCCTGAACAGTTCCAAGAACCATTCCCGGAGCAATGGAAAAACCTTCGCACATTTCTTTTCCATCAGAAGGATGAGCGGCAGGAATAAATTCCCATTTCTTTTTATTATCGATAGGCTCTGTGCGCTGTCCAGGAAGCAGGAAAACTCCGCCGTCTTCATACATTTCTTTTAGCGGACGCTGAATTCCATCGTAAATTGTGCCTACAAGCCCAGGACCAAGTTTAAGTGAAAGAGGTCGCTCGCTAGAAACAACCTGCTCGCCAACGTGCATTCCAGTAACATCTTCGTAAACCTGAATTGTAGCTTTTCCTTCACTCTGGCGGATTATTTCACCAATAAGCTTCTTTTCGCCAACATCAACAACATCGTAAAGTCCACATTTTTCAAGACCTTCAGCATAGACTATAGGACCTGAAATTCGGGTTATTTTTCCAGTAATCATTCAGGCAACCTCCCGCCAAAAAGAGTCTGTGCAAGAACTCCTCTTTTTTCGTCTAAAATTTCCTTTATTTTTTCATCAAGCGTCAAACGGCAAGTAACAGAACCGTCCAAAGACTTCAATATAATTCCTTCCTTTAGATTAAATCCTTCAAGACTTTCGCGGGAAACAAGTTGAACGTCTCCAGCCTCGCATGAAGAAAGATTCTGCGGAAAAACTTCTTTCAGCATAGATTCAGCATCAGAAAGATTGAATCCAACAACAACTGCTGAAATTTTCTTTTCCTGAATTGCTTTTTTTGCACGCTCACAAAGACTTTGTATAACAAGAAGACGTTTTTTGTCTCCGATAGATTCAAAATACTTATTCATAGCTTCTATAATAGAGCCATAAATGAAAGAAACCAGATAACGCTGCTTTTCAAGAGGAAGCGACGCATTTATATTTTTTTCATAAACAGCAATTCCTTCCGCGGAGATTTTTTCTGCGTCTGACTTCGCCTTTACAATGCGGGCTTGAACTCCGTCAATGAGCTGCTTTGCGCTTTCGTCCGCTTTTGCAAGAATTTTTTCTGCTTTTTTTACACTGTCAGAACGAATTTCTTTGTCCAGAACTTCCGTTGAACGTAATTCTTCCATAAAAAGTCTTCCTTGTATGGTTTCGGTATGAACCTTCCGCACAAAATGATTAGTTTTATAAGCCCCCTAAAATTCAGAGCAATGGCAGTTCTTTCTGCATACATAAAGCCTTGCAACTGGATTTTTTTAGTTTTGCTTAAAATCCAAAATCGATGAATAAAAATTAAACTTGAATTCCAACTGCTTCCCGGATTGAATCAGTAAGAGTTTTTCTTCCCTGAATGTGTCCCTGAAGCCCAGGAATTTCCACAATAAGAGGAGCTTTTCCGTGCATCTGCCAAGACTGAATTTCCTTGGACAGCATATCGGCTATGTCTTCCGTAAGAATAAGAACCTTTGGTATGTCACCAACGGAGCCTACGGAAGAATTTTGTCCGGTTGCCTTGTTAAAAGCATCCAAAGCTTCCTGTCTGTTAGAAACAGCCTTGCCTTTTACGCCCGCAAGCATAAAGCCAAGAATCAGTTCCCGTTCTCCAATTACAAAATATTCCATGATTATGCTTTTATGCCAGACTGAATTTTAAGAAGATAGAAGTACCCAAAATTCAGTCTTCAGCAAAAAATTCTATTACATTATCATAATGAACAAAGCAACAAGGAATCCCCAAAGACAAATACCTTCAGCAAGACCTACAAAAGGAAGCGCCTTTCCTGAAAGCTCTGCGTTTTCGCTCATTGCGCCCATAGCAGCTGAACCGATTTTTCCAACAGCAGAACCACCGCCAATACAAGCGATTCCAACAGCAAGAGCAGCAGCTACATATTTTATAGCTCCAGCATTAGAAGCCGCCTGTTCTACAGCCTGCTCTTCAGGAACAGAAGAAGCCTGCGCAAAAACGCCAGCAACAGCAACCAAAAGCATCATTGAGAGAGCAACCAAAAATTTCTTGTTCATAATAAAAACCTCTTGTTCTAAAAATTCTATAAATAAACTGCAAAAAGCAGCTGTCCACAAATTAAACTGTCTCTTTATAAACAAAAGAGAACGGCTTGAATTCCCGTCCTGTCTCGCTAAAGAATTTCGAGAAGAACTCGTAATACTGAAGACGCACAACCTGAATTGCAACAATCATTCCTTCAAGAACTACAACAATAGCATTTCCCAAAATGGCTACAGCAATTCCGCCTGCGCCAGGGGCAAGCTCAACAAAAGTATTGATAATATATCCCAAAACTGCGTGGGCAAGAGCAAATGCGCCTACACGGACAAAGCTCACTGTATTTGAAAGATAAGAAGAAATGACTTCTATAATTTCAACTACAGCGCCAATAACTGCGCTAAAAAGGCCGTTTTCCAAAATAGGACGCTCGCCGTCAACAAGTCTCTGGAATATTTCGGAGCAAGCCGTCAAAAACAGCGAAACAGATATAATAACCCAGTCATAAGCAGCAGGTGTATGCTTAAACAGCGCAACTCTAACCGCAAAGATAATCACATACCAGAAGAAAACCGCTCCTGAAATTCCAGTTTTTCCAAACAAAGCTTTTCCAATACGACGCAAAGAAAACTGATTTATTATATTTATTATAAGTCCGCAGCTGTTGATTATAAATCCTATTGAAATCGTAAAGCCAAAGAACGCAAACATTCTAGTTATAGAAGCAGGATCGCTTGAAGGCATCATGTGCAGAATCGGAGCGTGCGGAGTTCCAAAAAGTCCTGTAACCCACAAGGCGAACGGACGCAACAAAGTTTCATTTGCAAAAAACTCGCCGGTAAGAAGTCCCATAATCGTACTGCTTATTCCTATGCAGCAAAAAATTCCGCCGAACTTTTCCCAGCCTGAAATCTTGATTTTTTTGAGGCAGCAAAGAATTCCTATTATAAGGAAGCACAATCCCTGACCAGCATCCCCAAACATAATTCCAAAAAGAACCGTAAAGAACAAAGCCACAAACGGAGTCGGATCAATAGTTCCATACAAAGGCGAGCCATAGCTGAAAATCATGCGCTCAAAGTTTGAAACAATTTTTCCATGCTTAACCTGAACCGGAACCTTTTCCTGTCCGGAAATAACAGACGGAACTTCAGTTGGCAAAAATTCACGGATTCCAGCTCGGCTTTGTGTAAGCTCGTCTAAATCTTTCATTACTTTTCTAATAAGAAAAGCCGGAATCCAACCTGTTATTCTATATACAAATTCCGTGGACTCAAGAGAATTTTCCACAGAATAAATTTGGCTTCCAATTGAATAAATCTGCAAAAGCCTGTAAAGCTCGTCCTTGTGAGTTTCCGCAAAATTACGGCGTTCAGTCTGAATTTCCTCAAGGGCAGCGGCAGCTTCTGTTTTATTACGCTCCAAAGTAAGAAGAACCTCATCAGGAATTCCTTTAAAATCCTTTGGAACCTGAAGTTCTGTAAATCCGGCCTCCTTAAGTTCTCCGTCCAAGGCAAAGCGGGCTTTTTTTGACGAAGCGGCAAGAATTCTTGAATCATCATCGCCAAGTTTTACAATAATTCCACGTGAGCCAAGCCGAGCCTTTAAATCATCAATTTTTTCAGGATCTATTTTTCCGATTCTCAAAGTAAGAAAAGAAAGCGACTCAAGATCTGAATAAGAAACTTTCAGATTTGCAAAAGCCAAAGCCTCTTTATATGCGGAAACTGCCCTTTTTTCTTCATCAGCGGCAGTAAGTTCTTTTTTGTGAATATCTTCAACTGAATCAATAATTTTTGTCGCACTTTCAAAATCTGCGTCAGAAGGAAGCGGAACAGAAACTTTATATCCGTCCAAATCAGGCAAATCCAAAGCCGCCCTAACCTGCTGAAGCCGCTCAAAAATAGAAGCATCCGGGTTAAGTCTTTTTGCAGAGTCGGAAGAATCAGAGGCAAATTCCTGCTGGAACTGAAATTCGCCCAGTTCGCCAAGGTATTTAAGAACAGAATGTATGTCTTCCCGCAAAACCATAAGCTCAATAAGACGCATTGTGGTTGTTCTAGCCATTTATTACCTCCAAGGCTCCAGTCATCTGCATAGCCTGCGATGAATCTATACTAAGCCGCAGACTTTCAGAAGCCGTGCGGATATTGTCAAGTTCGTTTCTTTTTATAATAAACCAGCAGACAATCGGGCAAGCCGTAAACGGATATTTATGGAAAAGTTTGTACGCTTTTTTTACATAAAGACTTTTATACGAATTAGAAATCCATCTAGGATCTATTGTCCATACAACGCCTTCTTCATGCGGATTCAAAAGCCTGCTGTATTTCCAGTTTTTCCAAGCATCGTAATTGTCCAGTTCCAAGTCCAGTGTCTTTATAGCTTCATAGGCAAGAGGATCTGAACTTTCCTTTTTTTCTGTTGAATAAGCCAAAAGCGGAATTATTTCTTCCCTTTGCATTTTATAGTAAAACCGAAGCCGGATTGCCCAGACAATATTGTCTATTCTGATTTTTTCACCAATCAGCTTAAGAATTTCCTCCCTGCAAGGTGAATGAAGCTGCTTGGCTGCATTCCAAAGCGACATAATGTAATGGCAGTCAAGCTTGTAATTCGCCAAATGCTGCTCTGAAACAGGAGGAATACTATTATACCAGGAAAGCGGTCCGCCGGATGTAACCGAAGCAATGTCCGGCCATTTATCGTAATTTATTATATTAAAAGGAGATATCTTTTGTATATCAGGAATTTTCTTTTCTCCAAGCGAAAGTGAAGCAGAAATGTCCTTAAGATTTTCATAGTCAAAACTTCTAAGCAAAGTTAAAACAATGGTGTCCGGCTTTGAATAATTCCCAACAAGCTTCTTATAGTCATAAATAAAACGTTCAAAGGCTTCCTGCTCCAAGGCATGAGCCAAAAGAGTTTCTGGAACGACAGGAACTTCTTTCTTGAACAAAAAAGCCCACAATTCCTGCAATGTATGAAAAGAAAACAACTGCCTTGCGCGTTCCCCGACATAAGACCGGGCAAGCATACCGCTGGCCTTTGCATAAACATAAGAATCAGCGGCGGACTTATCCATTGCCATATCGCTCTCCTATGAAAAAAGAATTTTATCCATAAGAGCGTTAAAAGACGTATAATCCTTTTCGCTTGAATTCAAATTCTGTTTATACGATTCCAGGTCTGCGGAATGTTTTTTTTCTATAGTGGATTTTGTATCTTTTTCTTTCCGCTCAATTTCAGAAACAACAACGGAATATTTTGTCTTGAATTCAGATTCAGCTTGAGCACGTGCAGCCGCGATTTTTTCATCTGCTCTTTTCTGCGCATCAAGCACTGTTGTAGAAGCTTCTTTTTCTACATCAAGAAGATGTGTAATAATATCAATTTCTTCAGCAGCCATTATGTACTCCAAATAAAAGAAAGGTTTACACTTATTCTATTGAGATTCAGCCTCGCATAAAGCATCGAATACTTCCTGCGGCGAAGTTTTTTCAAAAAGTTTCGTTATAAACAGAGGATCTTGCAGAACAACGGCAAGCTCTTTTAAAATCTCAAGAAGAATATTATTGTCGTTCGGACTGCACAAGAGCATAAATACAAGATTTACAGGAGAACCATCCAAGGCATCATAATCAATACCTTTGCGGCTTATTCCTATTGCTCCGACACAACCTTTTACAGAACTGCAAATTCCATGCGGAACAGCAACACCATGCATTATGCCAGTACTCATCTGAGCTTCACGTGCATGAAGAACAGACAGCGCATCATCCCTACCTACTTCCGGGTGTTCAGAATGGATAACTTGCACCATTTCCTCAAAAAGCTCATCTTTATCTTCGCTTTCAAGGTTTACAATTATGCTTTTAGGAGAGAATATTTTTGAAAAAACCATATTACCATCCTTAACAATAGAGCCACCAAAAACAAGTAGCTTTATTTTTCAGCAGGGCTAAGCTCCTCTTGAAGCCAGCTTCCGTTATCCTCAGAAGAAGTCTGTTCTCCCTGAATTTCCTTTACCGTAGATGACAAGTCTTCTTTCGCAGGAGCTTTGTTTAAAAGTGAAATTCCAAAAGCAGTTACAAAGAACAATGCGGCAAGAACACCAGTTGTCTTTGTAAGAACACTCGCTGAGCGGGCACCAAAAGCTGTAGACTGTCCGCCGCCAAAAGCGCTTCCCATGCCATTATTTTCTTCATTCTGAACAAGAACAAGAAGAACTAAAAGCACACAGATAATTACAAACGCAATGAGAAGGATTGTTTTTAAAACAGCCATTTTTTACTCCAAACACCGGACATTTCCGGCAAAATTCATTTTTAGTTTCATTATAATAATGAAATATTTCCGTTAGGTCAATTAAGAATCATAAAAACAATAGATTCCAAGCAGCAAGTACAAAATTAATCATATAAAAAATAAATTATCCTTAAACTAACAGTTTCTTAATTGGAATTTTATGGATGAACAGTAAGGCGGGAGACAAGACCTCTGTTTTTACGAAGCTACTGGATTCAAAGCTGAAAGTCTTAAGCGATTCCGTCAGCAGTGAACCAGAGCGAGCCAAAAAGCCATCTCACAAACGCAGTTTTGACATGAAACGGTAAGTTAGCGTACCATTGCGCCATCTCAAAAATCGCTTTTTTTGCTTCTGGAAAGCCGTTTTCTGGAAGCAGAGAAGCGAGCAAAATGTGCGTGAAATCCCCTCGACCCCTTGTCTATTCCGTTACGAAAAGCGCGGGCAAATGAAAGCTTCCCCAAAAGGAAGTCTTTCACCGCTTTTTTTCTCCACTTCATAGCCACCAAAAGGCTCTGCCCTTTGGAAACCTGAGAAGGGCAACGTTGCCCTTTCTAAACCTCCGCCAACAAGACTCTGTCTTTTTGGATTATCTGCCAAACGGCCAGCCTTCTGGACTTCTAGTAGACTATCTTATAAAAATTATCGTTTTCATCTACTTCCCAAACTTGTATGTCATTTAATAAATGCCCATAAGTTCGCAAGTAGTATTGTGCAAGCGTTTCATTACGCTTTTTTGATAAGTCTTTTTTCATTGCGATAATTTTTATAGCCGATGCATCCGCATTTCTTAAATACAAGACAGCTTCATTTAATGTAGCCATCTTTGCACTAGGAACATTATTCCCTTTAGTCCAAGAATAACACTTACACTCAATTATTACAGATGAATCAGAGGCCACACAATCAAAACGGTGTTCTTTCTCTGGATTTCCTATTTTTACGGCCTTTTCTTCAATGAATGATTTCTGGAACTTATTTTTTGCAAGTTCTAAAACCTTCTGTTGAAATACTTTTCCTTTTTTAGGGTTATCGGAATTTGACATATCTTTATAGCATACCTTTGAGTTACATACCAAGCTCAGTTTTAGAATCCTGATATTCTTCTGAGCCGAATGCACAAAGCATTACATTAACATCATAATCAGGATAATCCTGAACAAACTTTTTATATGCTCTTCCACATTGTTTTGCAGATTCCCTTGCGGGATTAGAAAGATTGCCCCCAAAAATACCTGAGCTGATTAAAGGAAATGAAATACTATGCAAACCATTGTCCTTTAATAAAACAAGAGAGTTATAGTAAGCATTAAAAAGTTCAAGAAATGCTTTAGGAGTTCTGCCAAAATCTGGGCCGACTGCATGGATAATGTGTTTTGCATTTTTCATATTAAAAGCAGGAGTTATTACTGCATCGCCATCTTTTACAGGTGTCTGTTGTTTAGAACAAGCTTGTGTTAATTCTGTTGTTCCACATCTATCAAAAATTACTTTGCAGATTCCACCACCCTTTCTAAGACCTGAGTTAGCCGCATTTACAACGGCATCAGCAGTCTGGTCGGCACAGCTTCCATGAATTAATTTAAAATCAGACATTTAAGCCCCCATATATTACACACCAAAAAATTTCTCAAAGAACTCTTTAAGCCGTTCAATGACAGTCTTCTTTACTTCGCTTCTATTACCACCGCCAAAACGGGAAACAGGCGGAAGAATTCTGTCTATATCAATTCCTGTTGTACGGAGTACACCATCACGGAAAGAGTTTTCAATAAAGGTCTTTGTTTCCTCTGGTTTAAGTTTTTGCTCCGCGATAATTGCAGTAAGTTCTTCTTCCCGTTTCTTAGCAATATAGCTCTGCCAATCCTTTTGAATATCGGTTGAAGTGTTTATCTGAGCAATGAAGTCTTCAATAAGCTGTTTCTTACTTCTAAGTTCAATACTTCCGCCGATAGCCTTTTTAATATCTACAAGAATTTCTACATCCTGACAGTTAGAATCATGATATTTTGCAACAAGCATCAGGATGTAATCGATGTTTATATCAACTTGCTTGATAAGCTCCATTTCAAAGACAATATCATCGTTGATGTTTTCTTTTTCAGCTTTTTCGTCTGGCCTGATTTCATCATGAATGTCGATATAATGGCTCTGGTAATCCTGTAAGTCATTTATTTCAAGAAGTGTATCACCTTCAAATTGGTCGAAGGTTGTAAGAATGTTACGCATACGAAGAATTGCACCGTAAAGCATAACAAACTCTTTTTTTGCTTCCTGAGTGATTACATTGTTTTTGAAACCTTCAAGCGGGAACTTTGTCAAGAGTTCATCCACAAGTTCGGTATAGCCTTTATGGTATTTGTCTTTTTCATCGGTAAAGCCGTTATAGTAATCGTTGAAGCTTCTCAAAAGGATTGTTCCCTTTGCGTTTTTATCACCGAACAAAGCTATAGCTTCATCTGTTTTTTCAGACAAGTCACGGAAGCACACGATATTACCGAATGTCTTTATTGAATTCAGAATACGATTAGTACGGCTGTAAGCCTGAATAAGTCCGTGCATTTTAAGGTTTTTATCTACCCAGAGAGTATTCAGCGTTGTAGCATCAAAGCCTGTAAGGAACATATTTACAACGATAAGAATATCAAGTTCCTTGTTTTTCATGCGGAGTGAAACATCTTTATAATAGTTCTGGAACTTATCGGAAGAAGTGTCATAATCCGTGTGGAACATTGCATTATAATCTTTGATTGCACTTTCAAGATAATCACGGCTTACTACATCAAGGCCAGCTGTATCATCTGAATTTTCATCGTCTACGAATCCGTTTTCATCCTCAGCTTCATTTGCGCCGAAGCTGTATATCATACCGACTTTTAGAGCGCATTGAGGATTTTCAGAAATCTGTTTTTTGAATTCCGCATAGTATTTTATGGCCGTCTCTATGGACTGCACACAGAACATAGAATTGAAGCCAGAGATATGTTTCAGTTCCTTCTGTTCTTTTACGCTTCCCCTGTCTTTTGCCTTTGCACTTTCAGCAATATTTGTAAGAGCCTTGAACTCATACACACCACCGTGAGTGTTGCGTTTTGTTTTCTGGTCGAAGTGTTCGATTATGTATGAAACAACGGCAGAAATACGCTCAGGAGCGGACAGAGCATTTTCTTTGTCGATTCCTGCTACATCCTTATCCTTTACACCGTCTTTCATCCTGATTGTCTTTATATAATCGATGCGGAAAGGCAGAACATTATGGTCGTTGATTGCATCCACAATAGTGTAAGTATGAAGCTTTTCGCCAAAGGCCTGATCTGTAGTCCTGATTCCGCCCGCTCCGTTTGCACCCGCATTTTTCTGGAAGATTGGAGTACCCGTGAAACCGAACAGATGGAATCTCTTGAATGACTTTACAATGTCCTTATGCAATTCACCAAACTGAGAACGATGGCATTCATCGAAAATCAAGACAATGTGACTTTGGAAAATTGGATGGCCTTTATTCTTTTTAATGAATATTCCTAGCTTTTGGATTGTTGTAATAATAATTTTACAGTTATCATCTTCCAACTGCTTTTTAAGGATGGCCACAGACTTGTTTGAGTTAGCCGCATCCTTCTGGAAGCGATCGTATTCTTTCATTGTCTGATAATCCAAGTCTTTACGGTCTACAACAAACAAAACTTTGTCGATGCAGTCCATTTGACTTGCGAGAATTGCAGTTTTAAAGCTTGTAAGCGTTTTACCGCTTCCTGTTGTATGCCAGACAAAACCGCCAGATTCAATAGTTCCCTCTTTGTGATAGTTGCTTGATATAAGAATCTTATTCAAAATACGCTCAGTAGCCGCAATTTGATAAGGTCGCATTACAAGAAGCGTGTTGTTTGTATCAAAAACACAATACTTTGTAAGGATATTTAAGATTGTATGTTTTGCAAGGAAAGTACGGGTAAAGTCTTCAAGGTCGTTGATGATTTTATTATTTGCATCAGCCCAATAAGATGTGAACTCAAAAGAGTTACTTGTTTTCTTTCCACTTCCTTTTTTACTTGTCTGCTCTTTAATGCTTGCTTCACGAGTTGTATTAGAAAAATACTTTGTATTTGTTCCATTTGAAATAATAAAAATCTGGATGAACTGAAAAAGCCCTGCTCCCGCCCAGAAGCTGTCACGGTTATAACGGCGAATCTGATTAAAAGCTTCGCGGATATTTACACCACGTCTCTTTAATTCACAATGCACAAGAGGAAGGCCGTTTACAAGGATAGTTACATCATAGCGATTAGAATATCGCCCACCTTCTGGAGTGAACTGATTTATTACTTGCAGATAATTGTTATGGATATTCTTTTTATCAATCAGGTAAATGTTTTTAGTTGAACCATCATCACGAGGAAGAACTTTAATATAATCACTCTGAATAGAAAAAGTCTTCTCTACAATTCCTTCTGTATCATTTGCAAGATAATGGCCATAAAAACGCGCCCATTCTGTTTCACTGAATGTAATTTTATTGAGTTTTTCAATTTGCCTTTTAAGGTTTTCTACAAGGTCGTCTTCTGTCTTAATTGTAAGATATTCATAGCCCTGTTCCTGCAAGTCTTCAATAAAGTTCTTTTCAAGCTCCGCTTCGCTCTGGTATGAACGCTTACGGCGGGCAAGCGGAATATATTCTGATACAACGGTCGCTTCGTTTGTTTCGGCTATGATATTATACATTTTGTAACTCCTTTTCTTTCTTTAATTGAAAAGCAATCTTACTGTCTAAAACTTTTCTTTTGTTCGGTATATCAGAAAGATAATCCCCAATAGAATTATCTAAATAATAATCTTTTATGTATTTGAATAAATGATATGTCAAAAGTGAATCACTAAGAGGGTTATGTGCATCATGCTCAAACGAGAACATTGACGCAAAACTTCCAAGATTATTGCACTTATGATTTCCTTTTATGTCAAATAATGTCGAAAGCTCTTTTACATCGTAAAACTTACCCGTTATAGGCTCATAATCATGCAATTTTAATTGATCGTTAAGTGAAGCAAATTCTTCCTTTCCAAAACAGACAGAAATAAAATTTTCATCAATCAATTTTGGTTTAAGAAAACAAATAAAAGTATCAAAGCAATCACAAACAATAGACTGATTGAACAAGAGTTCTTTCTTTTGCTTAGGCTGTGTCCTGCTAGATAAATCTATTGAATCATCAATTACAATATTCTTTTCTACAATGTTAAAGTTTTCATCTGCAATAATATATCCGAGCATATAAATCTTTGTGTTGTTTATTCTCTCAGTATCCCAGATGAAATACATTTAACACCTCTTTTTTCTCTAAGCTTCTATCCTGTCAAAAGTCAGGAGCTTATCCCTGTAATACTCATATTGCTTCTGCCTTGCTTCAATTTCAGCAGGAAGGCCTGAAGAAATATCGTTGCAAAGGCTGTCAAAGCGGTCAAGGATTTTTACAATTCTTTCCTGCTCTTCAAGTGTCGGAAGTTGAATTTCAAGCTTTTCAAAAACTTCACGACTAATTCGAGGAATACTTCCTCTTCTTATCCTTGAATCAATAAAGGCTTGTTTTGTCTGCAAAAAATAATAAATATATTTATTTATTGCACTATTAACCTCATCAAAGGTAAAACAATCATCAGCCGACCAGAAATCAATATCTGAATATCCAATCTGGCCAGCCGCACCTGCACTAATAACAAATGTTGTATTTCCTTTTCTGTTAGACTTTTCAAAATATCCCAATGGAGCAAGGCTATTCTGATAAACAGGAATTGACCCATTTTCATCTAACATATCTCTTGTTACTCGCACTCCTCTATTTATTTTCGCAATCTCGCCCAGACGAACAATCGCATAACCAAAAACATATTGAAGCAGTTTTATTTCATCTGTTCTGTTCTGTTCTGTTCTGTTCTGTGAAGATTGTGTTTCCGCGTTCTGCGAATGTCAAGAGCAAATCACGGTAATATTCATATTGTTTTTTGCGCGCGTCGATTTCCGCCGGAAGCCCGATTTTCAGGTCGGAGCAGATTGCGTCGAAGTTGTCGAGGACATTTACAATGCGTTCTTGAACATCAAAAGGCGGAATAGGCACAGGATATTTATTTAACATAGGTCTACGGATAGACTGAACAGAAGCCTTAAATTGTTCTTTTGAAATATAATTCAAAAATGTTGCTTTCATATAATGGAAGTAATAACGTGGTAATACTGTTTTATCTGTTATATGAATTCTGTAAGCTCTCTGATGAAGAGCATATTTTCCTTCTACATAGTGAAAAACTTTTCCAACACCGACACCATCGCCCGCAGTGATAATAGCAGTCTCGTCATATTCAAAAGTATTTTTTCTTAATACTTCTGAGGAACGAACGTAGAACGGATAAGTTCCGTTTTCTTCCGCTTCATTAGTATTACAGCTCCCTGTTCCAATTTCAGCAATTTCTTGAAGTTCTTTCCATTTTGTTTCTGACCGTTCTCTTGTTAACAGCGCGTCGCGGTAGTATTCATACTGCTTGCGGCGCGCTGTAAGCTCCGCTGTAAGCTCCGCTGTAAGCTCCGCTGTAAGCTCTGTAAATTTATCAAGAATTCTTACAATTTCTTTCTGAACAGGCAATGGCGGAACAGGAATTTGAGTAGCTTTAACAATATCTGAATTTAGATTGCTAACAGTTCCAGAAGAAGCTCTCTGTCGCCAATCATGTTGGACTTTATTTGAACGTAAAAGATAATACAAAAAATCTGTTAGGAAATACTTTTCGTAATTTCGCATAAAAATCCAACCGTCATGAATGCAACCATCAATTTTTAAAATGTATGGTCGTCCAAAACTCATTGAATTTGAAAGAATAAAATCCCCCTTCTTTACAAATCGAGATTTTTCTGCACCTTCTTTTGTTACAAATTCTGCTGTTTTCTCTACATATTTTGATGAAACTTCAACATCACCGATTTTTATCCAAGGGATTCCATTCTCTGCCGTAGTCAAATAATTATGAATTGGACGTGGTGAGGCACCTCGAGCAATTTCACATACCTCACCCAATGTTTTATATTCTACTCCATTAGGGCAGAGTTCTTTTATCAGTTCGTCTAATTTGCTCATTATGCTTCAATCTCCCCGATAATTTTATCGATTTCAGCACGGAGCTTGTTTTCTTTTTCTACAATCTCTGCAATCTGAGCATTCAGAACTTTTATATCAATTACTTCTCTTGTGTCTTCTGCTTCAACATAGCTTGAAACAGAAAGATTATATTCATTCTGGGCAATTTCATCGTTATTTACCAAACGGCTTACATAATCGATTTTATCTTTTCGTTCTGTAAATACTTTGAGAATGTTTTCAATATTCTCTTCTGTAAGCTTGTTTGAATTTGTTACCTTTACACATTCTTTTGATGCATCAATAAAGAGGGTTTTACTTTCTGCCTTACCTTTCTTCAAAACCATGATGCAGGTTGCAATGGAAGTTCCAAAGAAAAGATTGTCAGGAAGCTGAATGATACAGTCGATGTAGTTGTTATCAATAAGATATTTGCGGATTTTCTGCTCAGCTCCACCACGGTACATAATGCCAGGGAAACAAACGATGGCCGCAGTTCCGTTAGTTGCAAGCCAAGAAAGAGAATGCATGATAAAAGCAAGGTCTGCCTTTCCCTTTGGAGCTAAGACACCCGCAGGGCTAAATCTCTGGTCGTTTATAAGGATTGGATTGTCGTCACCTTCCCACTTGATTGAGTACGGCGGATTAGAAACAATTGCTTCAAAAGGCTCATCATCCCAATGTTTTGGATCTATGAGTGTATCGCCAAGCTTGATATTGAACTTGTCATAACTTACATCATGCAGGAACATATTGATACGACAAAGGTTGTAAGTTGTGATGTTGATTTCCTGTCCATAGAATCCAAGACGAACATTATCGCTACCTAAGATTTTTGCAAACTTCAAAAGAAGCGAACCAGAGCCACAGGCAGGGTCGTAAACTTTGTTTACTGTCTTTTTTCCTACAAGTGTAATTTTTGTAAGAAGTTCAGATACTTCCTGAGGTGTATAATACTCGCCACCGCTCTTTCCGGCATTAGAAGCATACATACCCATAAGGTATTCATAAGCATCGCCGAAAGCGTCTATTGAATTATCATTGTAATCACCGTTACCAAGATTCATGCTGTTAATGCCGTTCATCAGCTTAACAAGCATTTCATTTCTTTTTGTAACAGTTGCACCAAGTTTATTTGAGTTTACATCAATATCATCGAACAGGCCTTTAAAGTCGTCTTCGCTGTCAGTTCCAAGAGCTGAACCTTCAATTTCCTTGAAGATTTTTTCAAGCTTTTCGTTCAGGTCTGTATTATCTTTATTTGCTTTTTCAAGTATGTTGCAGAAGAGCTGAGAAGGAAGAATAAAGAATCCTTTCTCTTTTACAATATCGTCTTTTGCTGTCTCTGCTTCTTTGTCAGAAAGTTTTGAATAACGGAAATCTTTGTTTCCTGCTTCCCATTCACCTTTTGAAATATAATGGTCTAAGTTCTCAGAAATATATCTGTAAAAGAGCATTCCAAGCACATACTGCTTAAAATCCCATCCGTCTACGCTTCCACGAAGGTCGTTTGCAATTCCCCAGATTGTACGATGGAGTTCCGCTCTTTCAGTCTCTTTTTTGTTGTCTGCCATTTTTATCATCCTACAAGAGAATTATATATCCCTTTTGTGTCAAAGAATGACACTATAAAAAAATTCTTCGACACGAAATTCAAATAATTATAGCACAAAATTGACACTTTATGGAGATTTGTTTAGGAATTATTTCATCTTCTTTCTATATATGCAGATAGGAAAATTCTTCCTCGACCAATCGCCATTTTAGCAACCGACACCTACTTAAAGTACTCACTTTAAGTAAAAAATATTGCACCTTATAGCCGAATTACTCCAGCCACCAACAAAACCCTTGAAAAATCGGGAATTTTGGGTTATTTTCTAAGTATCTGGCGGTTAAAATACCGCTTGTACCTACTTTTATCCGAACTAATCCAATCTACGTTGTCAAAATGGCAACTGGTCAGTATTTTGTCTATCAAAATTCTTTAAGAACAAATCAATAGACAATTTATGTGCTTCATAAATTTCTGGAACAGACTTTATATTAATTGCTTTTTCCTTAAACTCACCTAAATCACCAAAATATGACATACATTTGTAATTAAATGCATTATAGTGGGAAACTCTAATACCTATATTAATTTTTCCAGTGGAAACCATCGCATCAAATAATAGCCAAATATTATCTTCTTTACTCTTCCTTACACACAACGAATATGCTTTTTTCCAAAAAAATCACAAAATCGGTGCGTAAAACGCACTTCCTCACCTCGCATTTTCAAAATCGTTTGACCAAATATAAATCTTATATCCTAAAGTTCTGATATATATCGGCATTTACGCAGTCTCCACAGAATCCAACGTTCTGTAAGTTGTAATCGCAGGATAAATTTGCTTCAAATATTCTATATAGAACTGATTTT